>Ga0065707_10082607_pt1 | contig 13356 bp, 11 predicted proteins | sample SwiRhicommuniRL3_FD_59094 | JGI IMG/M metagenome (GOLD analysis project Ga0065707, IMG submission 59094) | Switchgrass rhizosphere bacterial communities from Rose Lake, Michigan, USA - RL3 v2 (version 2) | ecosystem: Host-associated > Plants > Roots > Rhizosphere > Soil | place: East Lansing... | reverse complement strand
CACAGGCAACACCTCAAAAGCCTCGTGGAACGAGGAGAAGTGCCGCTCGAGCGCATTGATGATGCGGCGCTGCGCGTGTTGCGCCAGCAGATCCGCTTCGCCCAGGGCCGTGACCCGCGTGAATATTCCCTGGATATAGTTGCCAGTGAAGCACATCGCAAGATTGCCCGCGAGGTGGCAGAAAAGTCGATCGTTCTACTCAAGAACGAAGGCGGTCTGCTGCCATTGAAAGAAGTAAAGAAACTGGCAGTAATCGGCAAACTGGCTGCCGTCCCCAACACCGGCGATGGTGGTTCGTCGAACACCCGCCCTCCTTATGTGATCACCCCTCTACAGGGGTTGCAAGAAGCGCTGACAGGGCAGGCAGAGATTGTCTATGATGACGGGAGCGATCCTGTCCGGGCGGCGCAGGTCGCGGGCGGCGCCGAAGTGGCAATCGTTGTCGCCGGATATACACAGCTCGATGAAGGCGAATACGTTTCACCCGATGCAATGGCTGAGCTGTCGAAGAATTTCCCTCCACCAACTCCTGAAGAGGCGCCCATCGCGCAGGCGATGGTGGAGAATATGGGCGCGACGAACAGTATGGAGAACGCGATGCCACCTGGTGGGGATCGCAAGCTGTTGACACTACACCCGGAAGATGAGGCGCTGATCCAGGCGGTTGCTGCCTCCACCCCACGCATGGTGGTCGCAATGATGGGCGGTAGCGCGATCATCACCGAGAACTGGCGCCAGCAGGTGCCGGCGATTCTGATGTTATGGTATCCAGGGATGGAAGGTGGACATGCTTTCGCGGATATCCTGCTCGGGAAAGTCAACCCAAGCGGTAAACTGCCCTGTGTATTCGCCGCCAGATCCGAAGATCTTCCTTATTATGATATGAACGCGAAGGCGATCACTTATGATTTATGGCATGGCTACCGCAAGCTGGAGCGAAATGGAGCCGTGCCGGCCTTCCCATTTGGTTTTGGGTTGAGCTACACTGCCTTTGAGTTGGGTCACCTGCGACTGTCAGAGACGTCGCTAGGCGTGGGCAATACCCTCACCGCCACGCTGGACGTGACTAACTGCGGGCCCGTTCCTGGAGATACTGTTGTTCAAATCTATGTCGCCGTGCCAACCTCGCAGGTCGAGCGCGCGCCGAAGGAGTTGAAGGCTTTCAAGCGGGTTGGGCTGGAACCGGGCGAGACCAAAACCGTCCAGCTCGATATCCCGGTCAAGGATCTTGCGTATTATGATGAACAGGCAGGCTGGACCGTGGAACGGACCAGCTATACGCTGATCGTTGGCCAGCACTCGCTGGACGATGAGGCACTGCGGGCAGAGTTCAAGGTCACCTCAAGTGAGGTCCAATCCAAAGGCAAATGATCATGATAATCTTTTGGCAGGCTGGCCAACGCTGCAAGCTGGTTCCCATCAACGGCCCTGGATTATCTAAAGTTATCTTGTACGAGGATCTTGAAGCAGAAAGCGACAAGTCAGATGATTAACGACCCCTCCCCTCTGGTCGTCGGTCTCGATTGCAGCACAACTGCTTGTAAGGCGATTATATGGGATTGTCGCGGCACATCTATTGCCACAGGATACAGCGCTCTTGCCCTGTTGGCTCCCCAGCCTGCCTGGCATGAGCAACCTGCTGAATCCTGGTGGGAATCCATGACTCACGCGATTCGACAGGCTGTGAGTCAAGTAGATGATAGACAACTGAAGGCTCTTTGCATTGCGCACCAACGTGAGACATTTGTCCCACTCGATAAGCACGATCGTCCATTGATGAATGGCATGCTTTGGATGGATGAAAGAGCCCGCGAACTCCTACCATCTCTGGAACAAACTCTGGGAGAGGACGAATTCCACCGCCTGACCGGTAAACGTCTCTCGGTCAATTTGACCATCGCGAAAATCGCTTGGCTTAAGGCGCACAGAACTGACGTATTTGCCCAAACGCGCAAATACCTGGATGTGCATGGATTTCTAGTTCACCGTTTAACAGGTTCATACCGGACTGGCTGGGGTTGTGCTGACCCAACCGGGTTGTTCGATATACAGAACAACTGTTGGGCCGAGTCCCTGTTAGATCAAGTAGATATCCAGCTCGACCAACTCCCTGAGGTATACCCACCGGGAACCATCATGGGCTCTCTTACCCCGGCTGCCGCGGAAGCTTGTGGCTTGCCAGTTGGATTGCCGGTGGTAGCCGGCATTGGCGATGGGCAGGCAAGTGGATTGGGAGTCAATATTACTTCTCCTGGTGATGCATATTTGTCACTGGGAACATCGGTTATTTCGGGGACATTCAGTGATCAATATACCTGCGATACTGCTTTTCGAACAATGACTGGTGGGGTTCCCGGATCATATTTACTGGAGACAGTTCAACTCGGCGGTGGTTATACTCTCGCTTGGTTTCTCGACAAGATTGCCAGCCAGCCTGGTCAGGATGCCCACCAGCTTCAGGATTTTTATGATCGGGCAGCCAGGGCGGTGCCGCCCGGCAGCGCCGGTTTGGTAGTAGTTCCATATTGGAATAGCGTGCTTGGCCCCTATTGGGATCCGCTTGCCAGCGGTATTATTGTTGGCTGGCGGGGTTTTCATCAATTGCCGCATCTTTACCGCGCCATCCTGGAAGGGGTGGCTTTCGAACAGTATTTGGGCACACTGGGCGTGGAAAAAGCACTGGGCCAATCTGTGAAGCGCTACATTGCAATAGGCGGCGGTGCCCAAAGCGATGTTTGGTGCCAAATTATAGCGGATATCACCAATAAACCAGTTTTTCGGGCCACCACGACAGAGGCTGCGGCGCTTGGAGCAGGTATTCTGGCAGCTACGGCGGTGGGCTGTTATGCAAACGCTCGCGAGGCTGCTCAAGAAATGACCCATATTCTCCCGCAACCGATTGAGCCAAATGCAGTAGACCATGCTTTTTACAACCGTTTGTTCGAGGAAGTGTATTGCCCCCTATTTCCTGCCCTGCAACTTTATTTGGATCGACTGGCTTCCATCTCAAATTCTAACCAATGATTAGCCCCTATAAAGTCTTCCAAGAAAGGTGACAGCATAGTTGTTTACATAAGTTTGATGTCCTGGCGCAGGACATATCAATCCCGTCAGCGGAACACCGCTCCACCCGTCTGATAGAGGTAATCAGTTCGAGCTGCAGATCGGACTGCCTGAGAAAATCACTTTTACACGGTCTCGTCCCTACCGGAAAAACGGTCAGGCACATGTCGAGCACACCTGCCCTGGCGGTGCCAGGAAAAGAATTTGTCGGTCGTGCGGCACACTGTCAGCCATGACCTCTGGGAAAGCGAGCAGGAATTGGCTCTCCTGGAAAGTATTTGTGATGATTTACGGCTCTACATTAACTTTTTTCAGCCATCTTTCAAACTTGTGGCTAAAGAACGCATTGGCAACCAGACCCTCAAACGGTATGATGCAGCCAAGACGCCTTACCAGCGCGTCCTGAAACGCAAAGAGATTATGCTGGAAGCCAAAGCCAGGCTGATGAACTTATATGTCCAACTCAATCCTGTCGAACTTCGACGTCGGATTGACCAGAAAATTGCCGACCTTTGGAAAATTTCTCGGTAATATTATTCAGCACCACCAGATCCCACGCCCATGCTCCATAAAGCTGACAGATTATAATCAAAGTGTAACCAGCTTCATATACAAAATCAAATACAACGATGAACGGGACCTCCATGAAAATCATTGATCTCAAATGTGCTGTTATCGGTCAAAACCCGATCGTGCGCGTTGTAACGGATGCGGGCATCGATGGCTACGGCGAAGTGGAGAACACCAAGCCTTATCTCAAACCCTTTGTCCTTTTTTACAAGCCATATCTGGTCGGTGAGGACCCGACCAACGTCGAGCGCGTGATGCGCAAGATCAGAAGGCTTGGAAGTTTCAAACCATGGGGCAGCGCGGTCAGTGCGATCGAGATGGCGTTGTGGGATATCGCAGGTAAGGCTGCCGGCTTGCCGGTCTACAAACTTTTGGGCGGAAAAGTGCGTGATCATGTGCGCGCCTATAATGGCGCGATCCGATTTCCCATGGCCGATAGCTCCCCCGAAACGTATGCTGACAATATGAAGAAAATGAAAGCCTCCTCGGAAGGCTTTACCATCATCAAACAGGGCATAGGTTTTCACAGCTCAATGCCGCGCGAAGTTCCCAATTTCTTTTTTGGCGAAGTCGACCCGAAGCACAACAATCCCTATGATGGATTCTTCACGAATGTGCCACACCCTCACCGCGGTCCGCTTACTGAGCGCGGACTCAAGCACATCATTGCATGTGTAGAGGCGATGAAATCCGTCCTGGGCGATGAAGTTGGATTGGCGCTCGATTGCGGTCCCGGCTGGATGCTTTCGGATGCGATCCGGCTCGCTCGCGCCCTTGAGCCGCTCAACATCATGTGGCTGGAGGATATGCTGACAGGCGATTACGTGCCCTATACGTTGGCAAATGTGTATCGTGAGCTTACACAAAGCACAGTGACGCCGATCCATACGGGAGAACAGATCTATCTTCGCCAGAATTTTGTGGAACTGATCGAGAAACAAGCGGTGCGCATTGTCGGACCTGACCCGGCCGATGTTGGTGGATTGGCGGAACTAAAATGGATCGCGGAATATGCAGACCTGCATGGCATTCTCATAGCGCCGCACGGCGTTTTTGACGGTCTGATCGGACTCGCCGGACTGGTGCAGGTTTGTGCGACAATGCCTGAGAATTTCATTGCATTTGAATATCCATTGGGCTCGCCCAACTGGTGGTATGACATTGTAGAAGGGTTGCCGGACCCGATCGTTTGCGACAGCATGATCGAGGTGTGGGACAAGCCAGGACTGGGAGTTACGTTCAAGGTCGACGCGGCGCGCCTCTATTTGCCCGCAGGCGACGAGTCGTTTTTCGATTAGCCTGATCTCTATTTTCGCAGAGGAAATCTCATGGTTCCGCTTCCTCGACTTCGCTGGCTGCTGGTTGTGCTCGTCGCTCTATCCGCCTGCTCCAACCTTGGCACTCCGACTTTCGCACCTACACCGACTTCCACACCTTCACCAACTCCAGAACCACCCATCGATGCATTTACAATGAACCAAAGACTCGCCCGGACTGTCAATATAAGCAACGCGCTGGAAGCACCTAATGAGGGGGAATGGGGCGTGACGATCAAGGATGAGTATTTTCAGATCATTTATGATGCAGGTTTTACTGCGGTTCGTCTGCCCGTGCGTTGGAGCGCACACGCGCTCAAGCAAGCGCCCTATACGATTAATCCTGCTTTCTTCCAACGCATGGATCACGTGGTCAATCAGGCGCTGCCACAAGGTCTCGCGGTGATCGTCAACATGCATCATTATGAAGAGATGGCGCTTGATCCAAAAGGTCATCAAGCTCGCTTCATCGCGATCTGGCAGCAGATTGCCGAGCATTACAAATCCTATCCCAATGCATTGCTATTTGAGCCGATGAACGAACCTAATGGAGCGGTTGTTGCTTCTGTTTGGAACAAGTTACTGGAGGCAACACTGCCGGTGATTCGTTTAACCAATCCGACCCGAAATATTGTGATCGGACCGGCGGATTGGAACGATTTGCGCGGACTGGATGAACTTGTTCTCCCTGCTGATGACCAGCACATTATCGTCACGTTTCATTATTACCAGCCTTATCAGTTCACGCATCAGGCTGCTGAGTGGGTACAGGGCAGTGCGAGTTGGCTGGGCATGGAATGGAAAGGATCAAGTCCGGAAAAACAGTACGTGCAATATGATTTCAAAATCGTCGCGCAATGGGCAAAGGAGAATCAGCGTCCGATTTTTCTTGGCGAATTCGGCGCGTATAGCAAAGCTGACATGGATTCACGCGCCCGTTGGACTGCGTTCGTAGCTCGCGAAGCGGAAAAGCAGGGCTTTCGTTGGGGATATTGGGAATTTTGTTCCGGTTTTGGAGTCTATGATCCCATAAACAACAAATGGATTCAGCCGCTTCTTAAGGCGTTGATACCCGATTCGACGTAACACGAGCCTCAAGTCAATAAGAAACCTGCCAGACTGCTCAGTCAATGTTACCCTGAGCTATCCGACAGGTTTGCACTACTCAACGTGTGAAGATATTTTTATGGAGTCCAGATCGTTCCATCGGGCCAGCGGCTTTGTGTCCATTCAATGGGTGGAATGCTGATCGGATATTTGGCGGCTTTCTTTTCATCGATATCGATGCCGAGCCCAGGCTTGTCGTTGGGCCACAAATATCCGTTCCGCAATTCTGGTATGCCGGGGAAGACCTCCTTGAGCGGATCGCCAAAGAAGATCATTTCCTGAATACCAAAGTTGTGACATGCCAGATCCAGATGAAGATTTGCAGCATGACCCACCGGCGACGTATCTCCGGGTCCGTGCCAGGCAGTGCGCACACCGAAGGCTTCGCACAGGGAGGCAAGTTTACGTGCCGGAGTCAAACCTCCCAACTGAGAAATGTGAGCGCGGACAAAATCAATCAACTGTTCTGCTACGAGCGGGCGCCACTCCAGCGGGTTGTTGTGCAACTCACCCATAGCGATCGGTGTTGCACATTGATCGCGCAGACGACGGAACCACTCAACCTGGTCGGGCGCGAGCGGGTCCTCCAGAAAGAACAAGCGATACGGCTCAAGAGCCTTCGCCATGCGAATGGCATCGATGGGCGTCAGACGCTCATGAATATCATGCAACAAAAATAGATCGAAACCTATTTTGTTTCGAACGTATTCGAACAACGGCGGGATGGAACGTGCATACCAATCCGGGTCATAGTACGCGCCTGGGAAATTGGATAGCAGATTATCCATCGCGTTCATGCGATGCGTCGCCTGCGGAGCTTTCTTGCTGGGGCGCGAATTTCGTTTATTAATGTCCTTGACGCGTCCGCCATAACCGCCCATTTGCAGACGGACTGCCAGCGCTCCCTCGGCCTGGTATTTGAGCACGTTATCCAAAACCTCCTTGGGTTCGCGCCCATCGGCGTGACGGTAGACCATCGCCGCCTCGCGGCACTTACCTCCCAGCAGATCGTACACAGGCATGTTCGCCACTTTCCCCTTGATATCCCATAACGCCTCGTCCACGCCGCTGATGGCATTGTTGAGTACAGGACCGTTACGCCAATAGGAATTAACATACATCATGTGCCACAGGTCTTCGATGTTTGCCGGGTCACGCCCCGACAGCAACGGATCCAGATATTCCTCAACGGCTTTTGCAACCAGTGTGGGACGTTGGGTGAACGTGGCACAACCGACGCCGTAAAGACCGGGCTGGTCTGTTTCGACTTTCACGATGACAAGCGCGATGCCATCGGGTGCGGTAAGAATGGCTCTGACTTTTGTGATTTTCATTTGAACTCCAGTGACCTTTTGTAATTATGACCAGAGCCGGTCCCAGCTGTGCTCGGCGTCCCATTGTGAGGTGGGCTCAAAGAACGTGCGATCCTGCGGGACAAGATGTTCCTTGATCGCGTCCTCATTAATTGTGAAGCCCAGACCGGGTGCGTCGGGGACGGAGATGTATCCATTCTGGATGATCGGCTTGGGCACACCGTCAATGAAATCGCCCCAGAATGGGACTTCGACGAAGTGATGCTCAAGGGCAATGAAATTCTCTGTCGCCGCGGCGCATTGGACACTCGCCATTGTGCTGATGGGTGTGCCCGCCATATGCAGAGCCATGCTAACTCCGTACTCCTGTGCAAGGTCACCGATCTTCTTTGTTTCCAAAATGCCGCCGCTCGTGGCGAGGTCCGGATGAATGACGTTGACCGCGTGTGCCTGTAATAAAGGCAGAAAACTTTCTTTGAGATAAATATCTTCACCCGTGCAGACCGGTGTCTTGAGAGCGCGTTCCAACTGCACCCACTGCTCGGTGAATTGCCAGGGCACCATATCTTCCAGCCATGCCAGATTGAATTGCTCGAGCGCCTCACCAAGGCGGATACAGTCATCGATCCCAATGTGACCGAAGTGGTCTGCAGCGATCGGCACTTCGTCACCCACCACCGCGCGGATCTCAGCGACGTATTCGCAAATCATATCAATACCTTTTTTCGTGAGGCGGACGTGCGTGAAGGGATGCTGGATCGAATAGATGTCGAGCATGCGTTCGAGCGGCGTGCCATCATCGGTGTTCAACATTCCGGCGGGATACCCTAACGCGTTCTTCACACCGATGAGCGGTTGGATACCGATGTCCATCTTCAACATAGTAAAGCCACTTTCCAGACGTCCCTTCAGCTTATGCCCCATGGCTTCGCCTGTTGGTTCGTTGGGCGTATCGCAGTACAGGCGGATGGCATCCCTGAATTTTCCACCCGCCAGCATGTGGGCGGGAACCCCATAAGCTTTGCCTGCCAGATCCATAAGCGCCATCTCCACGGCACAGACACCGCCGCCCTGCCGCGCATGATGACCAAATTGTTTGATCTTGCGGAAGAGCTTATCCACATTACATGGATTTTCGCCGACCAGACGGCTCTTGAGCATGAGTGCAAAGGTCTTACTGGCGCCATCGCGCACTTCTCCATAGCCGCTCAGTCCCTGATTGGTGTCGATGCGGATGATTGGAAAGCGCCATCCATCCCAGCCGACCGTTGCCACACGCAGATCGGTGATCCGCAATTCGCTGGGGCGCGAAAAAGTGTTGATGTTGTCTTCAGGTTGTACGGTCATTTATTGTTCGCTTTTTTCCAGGATTGAAAATCGGCCTCGATATCCTCGCGCCAGGTCCCCACATCGATTTCGCCGCTCGTGTACTTTCCTTCGCCGATGCGCATCTTGCCAAATTCATCGCGCACGCGAATATTCTCGCTCGTTTCCACCACTTCCTGCACCAGATGCGGTGGGATGAAAATGACTCCCGTATCCGTGCCCAGCACCACATCGCCGGGAAGAACCGTCACCGCGCCGATCCGGACCGGGATGTTGATCCCCTCAAGGGTCAGATCCGCAATCGCCGTGGGATGGAAGCCGCGCACGAAGAAATTCACGTCGGTCAATTGCTGTAGCCCGGGCAGGTCACGAACGGCGCCGTCTGCCACGAGGCCGGCGCGGGTACGTGTCCGAACCGCGGTGCCGAGGTTGTCGCCGACGATCGTCCCATTTTCGATTTTGCCGAGCAGGTCAACGACCATCACATCGCCGAGCTGGAGCTGCTCGATGATCCATGAGTTCTGCCCGCCGATCTTGCCGCGCCCTTCGTTGACCCCAGCCTCCTGGATGGCGTTATGATAATCTGGTCGTTGCGGCAGGAAGGATGCCGTCAGCGCGCGACCAACCAGGACCACGCCGGGATGTGTCTGGAGGAAGCCACCCTCGAACTGACGCGGATATCCATGATTGATCAGCACGGACCATGCCTCTTCGGTGGTGACCAGTTTCATGCGCTCTAGCAAATCGTCAGGGACACACGGTCTGCCGTCTTCGAATCGATCGAACGGGTTGAGGTTGGTGAGTTCAATTAAATCTTCGCGAGAGGGTTGAATGTTCATGTGAGGATCTCCAAATTATTGTGACCAACTTGTGGGCGTGCGTTCCCAGCGATGTGCGCGCAGTTGTTGGACGAGGTCAGGCGCTAATGGACCCGCATCACTGGTAGCGATGTTCATTTCGGTATTCTTGATCTTGCGCATTCCAGGAATGATCGTGCTGACATCTGGATTAGCCAGGATAAAGCGCAGCGCCATTTCGGGCATCGTCATGCCTGCAGGGATAACGGGACGCAAGGCCTCAGCATGTTCGACGCTGGCTTTGAGGTTGGCGGGCACAAAATAACTGTTTCGCCAATCACCTTCGGGCCATTTGCTGTCGATGGTCAGCGTCCCGGTCAACGTGCCCTCATCGAATGGGACGCGGGCAATTACGCCGATATTCAATTCGCGGCAAACGGGGAATAATTCATCTTCGGGATTTTGATCGAAGATATTGTAGATGACCTGCACCGCGTCGATGACACCGGTGCGCAAGGCTTCAATCGCATTAGCAGGCTCCCAGCGATCGATGCTGATGCCTGCCGCCAGAATCAATCCCTCATGTTTTAGATCGTCCAAGGTACGTTGCCAGCGCGTATCGCTTGCCCACGAGTCATCCCAGGTGTGGAACTGGATCAAGTCCATTTGACTCAGTCCCAGGTTCTTCAGGCTGCTCTCCACATATTGACGGATATGATCGGGAGGATAGCAATCATCCAGGGAGTAATAAGGCTCAGCGGGCCACTTGAAATTCTTCGGCGGAATTTTGCTTGCCACGTATAATTTTTTGTCGGGATAAGCGCGCACCAATTGACCCAATAACTCTTCGCTATGACCGCGCCCGTATGCCCAGGCGGTATCGAAAAAATTGCAGCCCAGTTCTACGGCGCGATGCAATGACAGCATCGACTCTTCATCATCGGAGCCCGTCCATCCTGCAAGGCCCCACATGCCATAGCCAATTTCACTCACCTGCCAGCCGGTCCTTCCAAACGTTCGATAGCGCATTCGCTGCTCCTATATATCGTGTTTCCAGCCGAGTAAGCGTTCTGCTTTACTCGAATCAAAAAAACTCTTGTTGCCACTCAGATCACCGCGCACGGGTACATCTGGATAGAATTTTTCTTTCAGTTCCAGCGAGGGGGTATCGGTTATCGTATCTGGTGCAACGATATAAAACACCTCATGCCCCGTGAAGTCAGCCGTCAGCGAAAGCAGGCAGGATCGTGCGGCGGCATCCGAAAGCGTATATGCCCAAAGATTTTTTGTCATGGCGTCGGTGTGACCTCGATTGAGTGCCTGCGCCATATCCGCACGTTTTGGGACAACCCCATGGAATCTCAAGCTTGCAATGACCATCTTCTCGTAGCGTCGTGCGAACGAATTACCCTGCTCCTCACAAATCCACTTAGATAGACTGTATGGATCCTCGTTATAAGTAGGATGTCCTTCATCCAAAGGAAAATAAGCGAAATGGGGCCAACGACTATAGGCGAGTCCTGTTGCATTGACACTGGATGCCTGACACACGCGAGTGATTCCAACCTCGACGGCAGCACGGAGCGCGTTGTAACTTGCCACCACGTTATTGTTGTGAACCTGATGATCGGGTTGGTGACCAGGAGCCGCGATGGCTGCCATATGGATCAATGCATCACAGCCGCGAATGGCTCCCACAAATGCATCGTAATCGGTCAGGTCAGCTTGTACAAAAGTTAGATGAGGCTCGGTCGCGTTCGGCGCAGGTTTTTGATCGATGTTGACAACGTCATGTCCATCTGCAAGCGCCATCTTGATGATCGCACTGCCAACCCGTCCCGTACCGCCAGTGACTGCGATTTTCATAAGGCAGCACCTTTGGGCTCGGTGCCATATACGGCCTGGCGCAAGCCGCGAATATAACCAATGGCGTACAGGCGTCCGAATGAAGAATAGCCGGCGTTATCGTTATTATCCCCCTCTACCGTCGGCACATGATCGGGTCTCAAGACACCGTCAAACTCGATTGCTTTATAAGCCTGCATACATGCCAGCATATCGGTTTGACCGGCATCATGCCAGGTCTCGTGGAATTTTTCGGGCGTGCCCGATACATCGCGGAAGTGCACAAAGAAAATTTTCTTCTGATCCCCAAACTTGCGAATGGCGGCTGGCAGATCACTTGTCATCAACGTAAAGTTTCCCTGACACAACGTGATTCCGTTCATCGGACTGGGGACAAGATCGAGCAGGCGTTGATAATTTTCCACACTACGCATGATCCGCCCGACGCCGCGAATCGGCGAAAGCGGCGGGTCATCCGGATGCATGGCAAGTTTTACGTTCCATTTTTCTGCAACAGGAATCACGATCTTCAAAAAATGTTCCAACGTCTCCCAGAGCTTTTCTTCTGCGATGGGACCATTTTCCGTTGGCGGCGCATCCTGCATTAAGGAGTAGTCAAAACTGGTCACGACCGAACCGCCGCGCGACGGCATACTGGTATTGGTACGCATCCAATTGAAATCTGTCATCCATTCATAGCACCAGACCGGAATCCCTAATCGACCCATATTCTCGATCAAAGTACATACGGTTGCGATTTCCTCATCGCCTCCCGGCAGACCGCGCTTCGCGTTGTTCAATGGCGGGCGAGCCTCGATCACAGATAGATTGAAGCCCGCGCTCTCGTATCGTTGCTTCATGCGCAAAAGCGGTAAATAGTCCCAGGGCGCGTCGGTGCCATTGGATGGTTCATTGAACGGCAAGCCGCCTACGGCGTAATCCACGCCTGCCTGTTTGGAAAGTTTCCATAACGGAGACGGGATTGGAGGTAAAAACTCTGCGATTTGGATCATATGATTTTCACTCCTGCGAAGTTGATGTTCTGAGCTACGAATTTTTTTACTACATCGAAGGAAATTCGAAATCAACCATCTTGCATCACGGCGTTGCGCCCTCCATCGATCAGGATTGTATTGCCTGAAATAAATCCAGCCAGCGGACTGCACAGGAACGCACACAACGCGCCGACCTCTTCCGCTGTGCCCAAACGTCCCACCGGGTGTAAGCCGATCACCTGAGCGCGCTTCGCCGCCGGATCCGGGAAGCGACCGAACCATTCGATGTTCATCGCCGTATCGATAAATCCCGGGGCGATGCCGACTGTGCGGATATGCGGTCCCCATTCGATCGCCAGTGATTGCACCATGGCGACCAATCCTGCTTTGGCGACATTATACGGAAATGCATTTCGCATTGTATATAAAGCGTGATTGGATGACATAATAATTACAACAGGTGCCTGCGCCCGATCGAGATAAGGTTTTGCACATTGCACCACGCGCCAATGTGCAGCCAGATTGAGATCGCTATTCGCCTGCCAATCAGCCTCTGTCAACAAAGCCGCGCCAAGGTTGTAATTCCTTCCGGCATTGGAGACAACGATATCCAACCCGCCGAGTTGCTGAACACCCCATTCCACAAAGGCGCGGGCTGCATCTCCATTTGTTAGATCGACGGATTGATACCAGGCGCTACGTCCATGCTTTTGCACGTTCTCCAAAAATCGCTGTGACCCTTCGTCACGTTCGCTTTCGATGCCGCAGCCGGCTACGTCACAACCAGCTTGAGCCAATGCCTCGGCAACACCCGCACCAATGCCACTGCTGACACCGGTGACCAGAGCGCGGCAGTTGCTGAGATCAATGTTTATGGCCATGACGATCTACTCATTAATCGTCTTCGTTCACGGTCTGCCGCTTTTCCCAGCCCGATCGGAAGAGCGGCAGATAATTGTTGGGATTATATGGATGTTTTGATATTTCATCGTAATTCAAATCGGTGCCCCAACCGATTCGAGTG
>Ga0065707_10000803_pt1 | contig 13375 bp, 13 predicted proteins | sample SwiRhicommuniRL3_FD_59094 | JGI IMG/M metagenome (GOLD analysis project Ga0065707, IMG submission 59094) | Switchgrass rhizosphere bacterial communities from Rose Lake, Michigan, USA - RL3 v2 (version 2) | ecosystem: Host-associated > Plants > Roots > Rhizosphere > Soil | place: East Lansing... | reverse complement strand
GGACGACGTGCTGACTGCGGCCGAGCAGCTGGCGGCCATCAAAGCCGAGCAGGCGCGTCTGCTCGCGCAAATGGAAGAGCTGCGTGCCACCGTGGTGCGCCTGAGTGCGGCGCTGGGCCCGCGCAAAGAGGGCTGAATGCGGTTCAGCGCGCCGGCGCACAAAAGGCTCGTCGAGGCCGATTCACAGCCGCAAAGCGGTGCGGGGCACTGCGCGCGGCGTTCGGCAGTCCGCGCGGAAGGTATGCCTCTTGTCGAACTCCTCGGTATCTCCCGCAAAGCCACTTCGCACCGAGGGGGCTGCGACCAGCGGCAGCTCAGGCAAGAAGCGCTCGAAGTGACGGTATCGATCACAGCCCGAGCGCGACAGCACCTTGTTCGCTCAAGGCGATTGCATTGTCCTTAGCGAGGCCGATGCGAAGCAATGTTGTGCGCCCACTGCCGACCGCCACTTCAAGGGATCGCGGTCTGCTTGATTGGGTGGAAACGGACACGACTTTGCGACCGGCATCGACGCGAAGCTTGAGAACTTCACCCTCGTAAATCTCATCCTTGTAGATCTCGCCGGCCTTGACGCCGTCCACTGCGACGACCACATCGATCCCAGTCATCCTTACCCCGGTGTCCAGAGCGATGAGCACGGTGCCCGCGTCCGCAGCCATGCTGTCTTTCCATGTGACTCTCGCGGAGGGACTCGGCTTGAGTTGGGCCACTGGGAGGGATGTCGTGGCGCAAGCAGAGAGAAGTAGCGCAACGACCGTGGCAAGGGAGCGAAGGGCCATGACTTGCTCGGAGGCGGGTTGGGGTCGTGTCACCTGCGAGGGCGCTTCATCGACCACCACACGGCCAGCGCTGTCACTTCCACGAGCGCAAGCGGCACCAACGGCAGCAGATGCTTCAGCAGGGCGACGTCGATCATTGCTCAGGCACTGTAGGGAACTCGCGGGCTTGCTTGCTGTGGCTTAGTGCCCACCCGAGGGGAAACGAAGGTAGCCCGCCTCCCGTTTCCAGTCACTCGTCACGAACGTGTCGGCATGCGCGCACGCAAGTCAGCCCCGATCACCTGCGGCGGAAGCCTTTGTTGCACTTCCACACACGACTCGATTGCGATGAGAAATCGGATGCATGCAAGCTGCCGTTCGGCAGCGGCCGGTCTAGGCCAAATGCTGAGGTTGACGCTGCTCGCAGCAAGCGGCCGCTCAGGCCGGTTGGTCGCTTGATCGCTTGAAGCCCGCTGGGCGGGCACTGGCATTCGGCCGGCGCTCGGCGCGGCAGGCGCGGGCCGGTACGCTGCGCCTGCGTCAGAGCGGCAGAATCACTGCCTCAACGCGCCGCCGCTCGAACTTCAAAGAGAAGTGCTGATGACTCGATTCGGAACTCTCTGGAAGGGTCCGTCCTTGTCGGCCTTCGAGGCCTCGTGCCTGTACTCGTTCGTGGGCGCCGGACATCAGGTGACGCTGTTCAGCTACGAGCCGGTGGTCGGCGTGCCGGCTGGGATCAAGCGCGCCGACGCCGCACCAATTGGCGACGCGGCGTGGCTCAATGCGTTCTTACTGAATGGCGTGCCGAGCATCGCCCATTTCTCCGACCTGTTCCGCTATCGGATGTTCGAACGCACCGAGCTCACCTGGATCGATGCCGACCTGCTGCTGTTGCGCAGTTGGGACCAAGATCCGAACCAGACGCTGCTCGCGCTGGAAACGCCGCACAGCCTGAACGGGGCCGTGATGCGCGTGCCCAGCCAGGAGCGGTGGCTGTCCACCTTGATCGAGCAGTCCGAAGCCTTGCGTGGTCGTTCGATCCGCTGGGGCGAGACCGGCCCACGCCTGGTGACGCGAGTCGCGGGCACGCACGCGGGCGGCGCGCAGGCAGCGCCGCCGCTGGTCTACTTTCCGATCCCTGCGACGACTTCTGGAAGCCCTTTCTGCCCGAACATACAGCGGAGTGCCGCGCGTTGTGCGCGCAAGCACGCACGCTGCACCTGTGGAACAACCTCGTCGAGCAGATGGGGTACTGGAAGGAATACCTGCCACCCGCAGGCTCATGGCTGCACGAGGTGTTCCAGGAGAGCAGCTGCGCCCAGTATTTTCGCGGCGAGTTTCCGCTGCGCAACATGCGTGCGCTGGTACGCAACTGGATCGCGCGCCAGACCGGCGATCAGCTCGGCATCGGCGGTGTGCTGCGCCAAGTGGTGCCGAGCGTGCGACGCACGATTCGTCATCGCACGGGTTGAACGTTTGCCCACACGAAGTGCCAGCGGCGCGAGTCGCCCCACAACGCAGAGCGCCTGCATGGGCGACGCACCAGGGGCGCAGGAACCGTTGACCAACTGCGCCGATCCGAACTCGCGATCGCCAGCGTTGCCGGCCCGACTAGTGCGTTGAGCCTTTGCGCTGCGGTGGCACGGATTGGCTGCCGAAGATCGAAGCCAGCTCAGCTTCACCCTGCTCGAGGACAAAGTAGCGCAGCGCCTCGGCGGCAGGCGACAGGGTCTTCGAAAGGTTGTTCACCACCTGCCAGCGTCGCACCACCGGCAAGCCCTCGACTTCGGGCGTGGCGATCAGGCCGTGCTTGAGTTCGAGCGCGATCGTGTGCAGCGAAAGCAAGCTGACACCCATGCCGGCCATCACGGCTTGCTTGATCGACTCGTTGCTCGACATCTCCATCAAGACGCGCACCTCGAGGTGATGCTCGCGGGTGTACTCCTCCAACGCCGCACGAGTGCCCGAGCCGCTCTCGCGGACGATGAAACTCTCGTGCGCAAGAGCTTGAGCCGGCACATGTTCGAGGTGTGTGAAGGGGTGATCGGCTGCAGTCACCAGCACGAGCGGATTCATCGCAAACGGCTCGGCGCGCGTCGCCCACTCCTTGGGCGGTCGACCCATGATGGCCAGATCGACGTCGTTGCGTTGCATCAATTGCACGAGCTGTTCGCGGTTGCCGAACCGCAGACGCACGTCGATCCCTGGATGCTCGACGCGAAAACGCGCCAGCAACCGCGGCACGAAATACTCGGCTGTGCTGACCAGACCCACGGTCAGACTGCCGCCCTGCAGCCCCTTGAAGCGGGCCACCGTGTCCTCGGCATCCTTCAGCACGGCCAGCATGCGGCGCACGTACGACAGCATGTATTCGCCGACCGTGGTCAGCGCGATCCGCCGTCCCTGGCGATCGAAAAGCGGCAGCCCGATGTTGGACTCGAGTTCCTTCACCTGCATCGTCACAGCCGGCGGTGTCAGATGCAGTTCGGCTGCGGCGCGCGAAAAACTGAGGTGACGCGCAACCTCGGCGAACACGCGAAGCTGGCGCACGGTCACGTTCTTCATTAAGGGTTAGCTTAATCTCAGCCAAACAATAAGTGAATAGCTCTTATGGGTTTGACGACCCATAGTCGCTCTGGCGCCGTCGGTCTGACGCGGGCGCCGCAGGAGCCGAGCATGAACAAACCCGTGGAAGACGGCGTCATCACCGACGCCAAGGCGCGCTACAGCGCCGGCGTCCTCAAGTACCGCCAGATGGGTTACTGGGACGCGGACTACCTGCCCAAGGACACCGACACGATCTGCCTGTTTCGCATCACGCCGCAGGAAGGCGTCGACGCGATCGAAGCCGCCGCTGCGGTGGCCGGCGAGTCGTCGACGGCCACTTGGACCGTGGTCTGGACCGACCGGCTCACCGCCTGCGACAGCTACCGCGCCAAGGCGTTCAAGGTCGAACCGGTGCCGGGCCAACCGGGTCAGTTCTTCGCCTGGGTGGCCTACGACCTGATCCTGTTCGAGGAGGGCTCGATCGCCAACATGACGGCCAGCCTGATCGGCAATGTGTTCAGCTTCAAGCCGCTCAAGGCGGCACGGCTGGAGGACATCCGCATCCCGGTGGCCTACGTCAAGACGTTCAAAGGCCCGCCCACCGGCCTGGTGGTCGAGCGCGAGCGCCTCGACAAGTTCGGCCGCCCGCTGCTGGGCGCCACCACCAAGCCCAAGCTGGGCCTGTCGGGCCGCAACTACGGCCGCGTGATCTACGAGGGCCTGAAGGGTGGCCTGGACTTCATGAAGGACGACGAGAACATCAACTCGCAGCCCTTCATGCACTGGCGTGACCGCTTCCTCTACGTGATGGACGGGGTCAACAAGGCGAGCGCGGCCACCGGCGAGGTCAAGGGCAGCTACCTGAACATCACCGCCGCCACGATGGAGGACATGTACGAGCGCGCCGAGTTTGCCAAGCAGCTCGGCTCGGTGGTGGTGATGGTCGACCTCGTGATCGGCTGGACAGCGATCCAGTCGATCGCCAACTGGGCGCGCAAGAACGACATGATCGTGCACATGCACCGTGCCGGGCACGGCACCTACACGCGGCAGAAGAATCACGGCGTGAGCTTTCGCGTGATCGCCAAGTGGCTGCGTCTGGCCGGCTGCGACCACCTGCACACCGGCACCGCGGTCGGCAAGCTCGAGGGCGACCCGATGACGGTGCAGGGCTACTACAACATCTGCCGTGACAGCTACACCCGGCAGGACCTGCCGCGGGGCCTCTTCTTCGACCAGGACTGGGCCGACTTGCGCAAGGTGATGCCGGTGGCGTCGGGCGGCATCCACGCCGGCCAGATGCACCAGCTGCTCGACCTGTTCGGCGACGACGTGATCCTGCAGTTCGGCGGCGGCACGATCGGGCATCCGGCCGGCATCCAGGCCGGCGCGGTGGCCAACCGCGTGGCGCTCGAGTGCATGGTCAAGGCGCGCAACGAAGGGCGCGACATCAGGATCGATGGTCCCGCGATCCTGCAAAAGACAGCGCAGTTCTGCACGCCGCTGAAGCAGGCGCTCGACACCTGGAAGGACGTGTCCTTCAACTATGCGTCGACCGATACCAGCGACTTCGCCGTGACGCCGGCGCTCGCCTGAGGAGCCACACCATGATGACCAACCCCACCGGTCGCATCACGCAGGGCCAGTTCAGCTTTCTGCCCGACCTGAGCGACGCCGAGATCACCGCCCAGATCGAGTACGGCCTGCACAAGGGCTATGCCTGGAGCGTCGAATACACCGACGACCCCCATCCGCGCAACACCTATTGGGAGATGTTCGGCATGCCGATGTTCGATCTGAAGGATGCGGCCGGCGTGATGCAGGAACTGAAGACTTGCCGCAAGACGTTCCCGAACCACTACATCCGCATGATGGCCTTCGACTCGACGCGCGGTGTCGAGTCGATCGCGATGAGCTTCATCGTCAACCGGCCAGCCCACGAACCCGGCTTCGGTCTCGTGCGTCAGGATGCCGCTGGCCGCCACCTGCACTACACCGTGCACAGCTACGCCACCGACCGTCCCGAAACCCAGCGCTACGAAGGTTGACGCGTATGTACCGCATTGCTCCCAGCATCCTGTCGGCCGACTTCGCTCGCCTGGGCGACGAGGTGCGCAAGGTCATCGCCGCCGGCGCCGACTGGATCCATTTCGACGTGATGGACAACCACTACGTGCCGAACCTGACCATCGGCCACTCGGCCGCGCAATCGTTGAAGAAGCACATGCGGAGCGCCGATGGCAGCGTGGTGCCGCTGGACGTGCACCTGATGGTGCAGCCGGTGGACGCGCTGGCCGAGCGTTTTGCCGAGGTGGGCGCCGACCTGATCAGCTTTCACCCCGACGCGTCGACGCACGTCGACCGCACGCTGCAGCTGATCCGCAGCGCGGGCTGCAAGAGCGGGCTGGCGTTCAACCCGGCCGAGCCGCTGGACGCGCTGCAGTGGGTGATCGACAAGGTCGACCTGGTGCTGATCATGAGCGTCAACCCGGGCTTCGGCGGCCAGAGCTTCATCGAATCGTCGCTGCGCAAGATCGAGCAGGCGCGCCGCCTGATCGACGCCAGCGGGCGCGACATCCGGCTCGAGGTCGACGGCGGCATCAAGGTCGACAACATCGGCCGTGTGGCCGCTGCCGGCGCCGACACCTTCGTCGCCGGCAGCGCGATCTTCGGGCAGACCGACTATCAAGCGGTCATCGACGCGATGCGCGCGGCGCTGGTTCGGGAAACGCAGTTCGAGGTCGCTGCGTAGTGGCCACGCCGCTGTACTCGATTCCGGGTGCGGCGCTGCGCCCTGCGGTCGCCGAACCCGCGCCGACTCCGGCAACGGCCCGCACCGTCAACGACGTGCTGTCGCAAAGCCAGGTCGAGGCCGTGCTCAACGAACTCGAGCGCGACCTGGTGGGGCTGACTCCCGTCAAGCAGCGCATCCGCGACATCGCGGCGCTGCTGGTGATCGACAAACTGCGCGCCGGCCACAGCCTGGCATCACAAGCGCCGTCGCTGCACATGAGCTTCACCGGCAACCCCGGCACCGGCAAGACCACGGTGGCCTCGCGCATGGCTGAGATCCTGCACCGACTCGGCTACGTGCGCAAAGGCCACCTGGTGGCCGTGACGCGCGACGACCTGGTCGGCCAGTACATCGGCCACACCGCACCGAAGACCAAGGACGTGCTGAAGAAGGCGATGGGCGGTGTGCTGTTCATCGACGAGGCCTACTACCTGTACCGGCCGGAGAACGAACGCGATTACGGCCAGGAGGCCATCGAGATCCTGCTGCAGGTGATGGAGAACCAGCGCGACGACCTGGTGGTGATCTTCGCCGGCTACAAGGACCGCATGGACACGTTCTTCAAGTCCAACCCGGGCCTGAGCTCGCGCATCGCGCACCACATCGATTTTCCCGACTACGCCGGGGACGAGTTGCTGCAGATCGCTGATCGCATGTTGGCCACGATGCACTACCGTTTCGATGCCGACGCGCGTCTGGCGTTCTCCGAATACCTGCAGCGACGGATCGCGCAGCCCCATTTCGCCAACGCGCGCAGCGTGCGCAACGCGCTCGACCGGGCACGCCTGCGGCAGGCAAGCCGCCTGTTCGCCGAGCGCGATCGCGCGTTGTCGCGCGACGACCTGACCACGCTCACCGAGGCAGACCTCCGTGCCAGCCGCGTGTTTGCCGCAGCGAACTGAATACACCGCCGGGAGATGCAAGCATGCCGCTGTCGAAACGCTGGACGCTGACGCGCTACCTGATCGAGGAGCGCCGGCGCTATCCGCAGGCCAGCGGCGACTTGAACGCGCTGATCCTCGACATTGCGCTGGCCTGCAAGGCCATCGCGCGCATCGTGGCGTTCGGCGACCTCGGTGACTCGTTGACCCAGACGGCGCAGCCACAGGCAGGCGGGCTCAACGTGCAAGGCGAGGTGCAAAAGCCCCTGGACGTGCTGAGCAATCAGATCTTCGTTCGCATGAACGAGTGGGGCGGCCATCTCGCCGGCATGGCGTCCGAAGAAATGGAGCAACCGCTGCAGATCGCCTCTACCTACACACGCGGCAAATACCTGCTCGCGTTCGACCCGCTCGACGGCTCGAGCAACATCGACGTCAATGTCTCGGTCGGCAGCATCTTCTCGGTGCTGCGCGCGCCGCAGGAGGTGATCGACAGCGTGCGCGATGTCGCCGAGGCCGACTTCCTGCAGCCCGGCGCCACCCAGGTGGCGGCCGGCTACGCGTTGTACGGCCCGACCACGATGCTGGTGCTGTCGGTGGGCAACGGCGTGGCCGGCTTCACGCTCGACCCCAATCTGGGCGAGTTCGTGCTGACGCACCCGGACATCCAGGTGCCCGTCGACACGCACGAGTTCGCGATCAACACCTCGAACAGCCGCTTCTGGGAACCGCCGGTCAAACGCTACGTCGACGAATGTCTAGCCGGCAAGACCGGTGCGCGCGGCCGTGACTTCAACATGCGCTGGATCGCCTCGATGGTGGCCGAGGCGCATCGCATCCTGATGCGCGGCGGCGTGTTCCTCTACCCGCGCGACACCAAGGACCCGAGCAAACCCGGGCGGCTGCGCCTGCTGTACGAGGCCAACCCGATCGGCTTCGTGATGGAGCAGGCAGGCGGCCGCGCGAGCACCGGGCGACAGCCGATGCTCGGCGTCAAGCCGACCGCGCTGCACCAGCGCATCGGCCTGGTGTTCGGTTCGAAGAACGAAGTCGAGCGCATCGAGCGCTACCACCACGAGCCGTTGACCCGCGAGGCTCCCGCGCCGCTGTTCGCCCCGCGCAGCCTGTTCCGCGATTGAGCACCCCACACGAGACCGCCGACATGTCGGAGAAACACCCCATCATTGCCATCACCGGGTCGTCCGGCGCTGGCACCACGTCGGTCACTCGCACCTTCGAGACCATCTTCCGGCGCGAAGGCGTCAAGGCGGCGATCGTCGAGGGCGATAGCTTCCACCGCTACGACCGCCTGGAAATGAAGCGCCGGCAGGCCGAGGCCGAGCGCGCCGGCAACCACAACTTCAGCCACTTCGGCCCAGAGACCAATCTGTTCGCCGAGCTGGAGCGGTTGTTCCACAGCTATGGCGAGTCGGGCACCGGACCGCAGCGCAAGTACCTGCACAACGCCGAGGAGGCCGCGCCGTACCAGCAGCAACCCGGCACCTTCACGCCGTGGGAGGAGCTGCCCGCCGAGACCGACCTGCTGTTCTACGAGGGCTTGCATGGTGCGGTGGTTACCCACGACGTGAACATCGCGCGCCACCCGGATCTGCTGATCGGCGTGGTGCCGGTGATCAACCTGGAGTGGATCCAGAAGCTCTTGCGCGACCAGCGCCAGCGCGGCTATTCCACCGAGGCCGTGACCGACACCATCCTGCGCCGCATGCCCGACTACGTGAACTTCATCTGCCCGCAGTTCACGCACACGCACGTGAACTTTCAGCGCGTACCGTGTGTCGACACCAGCAACCCGTTCGTCGCGCGAGACATCCCGTCACCCGACGAGAGCATCTGCGTGATCCGCTTTGCGAACCCCAAGGGCATCGACTTTCCCTACCTGCTGAACATGATTGACAACTCGTGGATGTCTCGCGCCAACACTGTCGTCGTGCCGGGCGGCAAGATGGAACTGGCGATGCAGCTGATCTTCACGCCGTTCATCTGGCGAATGATGGAGCGGCGCAAGCGCGCACTCGGTGCGCTGTGAACGGGCGCACGGCGATGACTTCCCAATCCACCGACCGCGTGCTGCGCACCGACAGTGGCCAGTTCGATCCGATGGCCAATGCGCTGCGTGCACTGGCGATGGACGCCGTGCAGCAGGCCAACTCGGGCCACCCCGGCGCGCCGATGGGCATGGCCGAGATGGCCGTGGCGTTGTGGGCCCGCCACCTGCGCCACAACCCGACGAATCCGCACTGGCCCGATCGCGACCGTTTCGTGCTGTCCAACGGGCACGCGTCGATGCTTCTGTATGCGTTGCTGCACCTCACCGGCTACGCGCTGCCGATGAGCGAGCTCAAGCGCTTTCGGCAATTGAAGAGCCAGACGCCAGGCCACCCCGAGGTCGGCATGACGCCCGGCGTGGAAACCACCACGGGGCCGTTGGGTCAGGGCCTCGGCAACGCGGTGGGCATGGCGCTGGCCGAAAAGCTGCTGGCCGACGAGTTCAACCGTCCCGGTCATGCGATCGTCGACCATCGCACCTACGTGTTCCTCGGCGACGGCTGCCTGATGGAGGGCATCAGCCACGAGGCGTGCGCGCTGGCCGGCGCGTGGAAGCTCAACAAGCTGATCGCGCTGTACGACGACAACGGCATCTCGATCGACGGCGCGGTGCAAGGCTGGTTTGTCGACGACACGCCGGTACGCTTTCGCGCCTATGGATGGAGCGTGATCGGTCCGATCGACGGCCATGAGGTCGACGCGGTCAGCGCTGCCGTGGCGCAAGCACGGCAATGCCCCGACCAGCCCTCGCTGATCGTCTGCCGCACCACCATCGGCCGTGGCTCACCGGCACGCGCGGGCACGGCCAAGGCGCACGGCGAGCCCCTCGGCGCCGACGAGATCCGCCACACCCGCGAGGCCATCGGTTGGCCGCACGCGCCGTTCGAAATCCCGCCGGCGATCGTCGCGCGCTGGGACGCACGCCACGCCGGCGCTGCACACGAAGCGTCGTGGCGTGCGCGCATGGGCGCCTACCGCGCGGCGTTTCCCGCCTTGGCCGACGAGTTCGAGCGCCGCGTGAGCGGCATGCCGCCGGACGACTTCGAAGCCACGCGGGCGCGCGTGATGGCCGAGTTCGGGCACTGCAGCGAAACGCTGGCCACTCGCAAGGCCTCGCAGAAGGTGCTTGCGATGCTCGCGCCTGAGCTGCCTGAGCTGATCGGGGGCAGCGCCGACTTGACAGGCTCGAACCTGACCGACTTTCCGGGTTGCGGCGCGGTACGTGGCGGTGAGAAAGGCGGGCGTCACGTCCACTACGGCGTGCGCGAATTCGGCATGGCCGCCGTGATGAACGGCATTGCGCTGCATGGCGGCTTCATTCCCTACGGCGGTACCTTCCTGACCTTCAGCGACTACAGCCGCAATGCCATTCGCATGGCGGCACTGATGAAGCAGTGCGTGATCCACGTTTTCACGCACGACTCGATCGGCCTCGGCGAGGACGGACCGACGCACCAGAGCGTCGAGCACGCAGCGAGCCTGCGCCTGATGCCCAACCTGGAGGTCTGGCGGCCGTTTGACGCTGCGGAGACCGCGGTCGCGTGGTTGCAGGCCGTGGCGGCAACAGACCGGCCGAGCGCATTGCTGTTGTCACGGCAGACCTTGCCGGCGCTGTCACGCACAGCCCAACAGGTGGCCGACATCGCGCGCGGTGGCTATGTGCTTTGCGATCGCGAGCACGCGGTGGCGGTGATCCTGGCCACCGGATCGGAGGTCTCGCTGGCCATCGCGGCGCAGACATTGCTCGACGGCCGCGGCATCGCGGTGCGCGTCGTGTCGCTGCCATCGACCACTGTGTTCGATCGCCAGCACGCCGCCTACCGCGAAGCCGTGTTGAGCCGCGACCTGCCGCGNATCGGCGTCGAGGCCGGGGTCACGCGCTGGTGGGGACAGTACGGCTGCCGCGCCGCCCTCGGCGTCGATCGTTACGGCGAGTCGGCACCTGCGACGGCGCTGTTCGAACACTTCGGTTTGACCGCACAACACCTCGCCGACTTGGTGCAGCAGCATTGCGTGTCCTCGTCACACGCGCAGCGCGTGAGCCAAACATGAACGCAGCGTCCCACTGTTCGACCTGGCCCCATTCGACAAGTGGCGTGGGCGATGCACCGAAGTCGGCCGAGCCACCTCTGAACTACGACATGGTCAGCTTCGATCTCGACGGCACGCTGGTCGACACGGCCGGTGAAATCGCCGAAGCAGTCAACAGCGCACTGCAGGCGCACGGCATGCCACGGCGATCGCTGCAGGAAATCACCTACCTGATCGGGGACGGCTCGCGCCAGTTGATGCTGAAGCTGATGGCACGCCTCTTCCTTGAGCAGCCGAGCCTGGCCGACACCGTGCGCCCCGATGCCGTGCTGGAGACCTTCGAGCGGCAGCTCGCAGCCACCATCGGCAGTGCGGCCAGGCCATACGCCGGCGCGCGTGAGGCGCTGGTGCGGCTCAAGGACTCGGGCGTGCGCCTGGCCTGCGTGACCAACAAGGAACTGCGCCACGCGCACAAGGTGCTGCGCGCCGCGCGCCTGGACGACCTGTTCGATCTCGTGATCGGCGGCGACTCGCTGCCGCACAAGAAGCCGCATGCGAGCGTGCTGCGGCACGTGACGGCGGCCTTGAGCTGCGACCCGTGGCGCGCCGCACACGTCGGCGACTCGGCGACCGACGTCGAGGCGGCGCGCAACGCCGGGGTGGCGGCCTGGGCAGTGCCGTACGGCTACAACGCCGGCGTGGCCATCGCTGTGTCGCGACCCCATCGCATATTCGGCGCCTTGAGCGAGGTGGCCGAGCATGTGCTCGCGCCGACCTCGGCCATGGCTCGCCACGACCGGTGACCGCGATGCTGAAAGCCATCCTGTGGGACGTCGACGGCACGCTGGCCGAGACCGAGCGCGACGGGCACCGCGTGGCGTTCAACCAGGCCTTCGCGGCCTTCGGGCTGCCGTGGCGCTGGGATGTCGCGCGCTACGGCGAGCTGCTGCGCATCACCGGTGGCCGTGAGCGCATCTTGCACGACATGGCCACGCGGGCCGATGCGCCGGTCCTGGCCGGTGAACGCGAGCAGTTGGCACGCGAGCTGCATGCGCGCAAGAACACGCTGTACGCGCAACTGCTGGCCGACCAGCAGATCGGTCTTCGACCCGGAGTCCTGCACTTGATGGACGAAGCGCTAGCTGCCGGTGTGCGCCAGGCCATCGTCACCACCACCAGTCGCGTCAACGTCGACGCGCTGCTGCGCCTGCAGTTCGGCGCCGGATGGCGTGATCGGTTCGCGGCCGTGGTGTGCGGCGAGGACGTGCGTGACAAGAAGCCGCACCCCGAAGCCTACGAGCGATGCCTGCGCGAGCTGGACATCGGACCGCTGGAGGCCGTGGCGATCGAGGATTCGCCAGGTGGCGTGGCAGCCGCACGCGCCGCCAGCATCCCGGTGGTCGTGCCACGCAGCGCCTACTTCGCCGCCGCCACCATCGACGGCGCGATCGCCATCGGGCCCGGGCTGCACACGCGGCGCGGCTGGCAGCCGCGATGCGCAGGCGCGCCGGACGATGCGCCGGTCGGATTGGACGACCTGCGCGACTGGTGCGCGCAGATGGAATCGGTGTCGCAGTCCTTCTGAGCCGACCGCGCGCGGCGATCGCCGCGAGTGCACCAGGTGGGGCTCACCCCTCAAGCGTGAACCCGCACTTGATCGTCACCTGCCAATGAGCGACCTTGCCGTCAACGACATGCCCGCGGGTCTCCAGAACCTCGAACCACTGGATGTGGCGGACCGACTCGTGTGCCTTGGCGATCGCACGCTGCACCGCCTCCTCGATTCCAATCGTTGACGAGCCTGTCAATTCCAGTGACTTGTAAACATGGTCGCTCATGGTGCGCTCCATCTGTGGGGTCAACCGAGCTTGGTCGGCAGGAACGAGCCACTCAAAGCGGTACGCCGCGCAAGGTCTCCGCAATGGACAGCGACTTGCGTCACTGGCTATCGGGCCGCAAGCGCAGCTTCGAGATCACGAAGCAACTCATGACTGGTGGACTTGCTGCTTCGATTCGCCTGAAGCACCGTTGCCTTGGTTGACAGGAACACCCACGACGGCGTGGGGTAGGCTCGGAAGTGCTTGATGAACTGGGCATGACTCATGGTCGCCCCACCGGGAAGCGTCACCAGTTCGTCTGGCCCGTGGGCCCTGGTGTCGTAGTACGTGAGCACCACGCTCGCTTGGTACCTGGTCCGCACGTTCGAGCTGTCCATGCCGTGACGATAGAGATAGTCGCAATAGGGACACCCCTCGAACCCGAAGAGTACGAACAGCGGCTTGTTGGTTCTTTCGGCG
>Ga0065707_10082606_pt1 | contig 13400 bp, 10 predicted proteins | sample SwiRhicommuniRL3_FD_59094 | JGI IMG/M metagenome (GOLD analysis project Ga0065707, IMG submission 59094) | Switchgrass rhizosphere bacterial communities from Rose Lake, Michigan, USA - RL3 v2 (version 2) | ecosystem: Host-associated > Plants > Roots > Rhizosphere > Soil | place: East Lansing... | reverse complement strand
ATGATCAATCATGGTCTCAGTACAGGCGCCTTGTTCCTCCTCGTCGGTATGATCTATGAGCAGACGCACACGCGCGAGCTCAAAGTGTATGGTGGCTTGTGGAAGATCACTCCGGTCTTCGCGGCGATCATGCTCATCGTGTCACTCTCCTCGATGGGCTTGCCCGGTTTGAACGGCTTCGTTGGTGAGTTCACGATCCTGCTCGGCGCGTTCGGCTCACAAGCCATCGGTAGCGCATGGTATGCGGCGATCTCTGCGCTCGGTGTGATCATGGCTGCGGTCTACATCCTTTACATGTTCCAGAAGATGTTCCTCGGCCCACAAGGCGAGATCGTGGATGAAGTGAAAAAACATGGACATAGAATCCGCGACCTCAACTGGCGCGAGATCGGCATCATGGTTCCCATTTTGATCCTCATCTTCTGGATCGGTCTGTATCCGAAGCCATTCTTTGCGCTGATGGCTCCGTCCGTGGATAATCTCGTCCAGGCGTTGAATACCGCTGCTCTGGCGATGCATTAAACATTATGACACTGCAACCTGACTTAACTCCCATTCTCCCGCTTACCCTGCTCGTCGTCTGGGCGTGTGCGCTTTTGCTGGTGGACCTCTACATCCCGAAGGATCGTAAAAGCATCACAGCATTGCTCTCGGCGCTGGGACTGGCTCTGACGCTAGGTTTCACACTGGCTCAGATCGGTCAGGAACCGCTGGCAAGCTTCAATGACATGGTTGTGATGGATGGTTTCTCGGTCTTTGTCAATGCACTTCTGCTGGTCAGCGGCTTGCTTGGTATTGGACTGTCCTTTGGCTATATCAAACGCATGAACATGGAGCGCGGCGAGTATTACACGCTTATGCTTTTCAGCATTTCAGGCATGATGTTGATGGCTCAAGCCGGTGACCTGATCGTTGTCTTCCTCGCCCTTGAATTGCTTTCCATTCCGTTGTATGTTCTTGCCGCGTTCGACCGCCCGAGAGTGGAATCGGAGGAAGCCGGGCTTAAATACTTCCTGCTCGGCGCGTTCGCAACGGGATTTATCGTCTATGGGACGGCGCTCGTCTTCGGTGCGACCGGCACCACATCCCTGAATGGGATCGTGACCTTCCTCGGTTCAAACGAGAACCCAGGACTGCTCCTCACCATCGGCGCGGCGCTCATCCTGGTAGGACTTGGCTTCAAGATCGCCGCAGTCCCCTTCCACATGTGGACACCCGACGTGTACCAGGGCTCACCTACCGCGGTGACGGCGTTCATGTCCTCCGGCGCGAAGATCGCGGGCTTTGCCGCGCTGCTGCGCGTGTTCGCCACGGCATTCCCCTCCATCGCCGTGGACATGACCGGCGTGCTCTGGGCGATCTCGGCCCTGACGATGATCCTCGGCAACCTGATCGCCATCTCGCAGAGCAACATCAAACGTATGCTGGCATACTCCAGCATCGCCCACGCAGGTTATATACTGATGGCGTTCGTGCCCTATGGGAATTCTGAGGTGGCCTCTGTTTCGGTTGCGGCGGGATTGTTCTACCTTGTCTCGTATGCGATCACGAACTTTGGCACGTGGGGCGTGGTGATTGCTCTCGAGAAAGCCGAAGGCAAGGGACTCGAGATCAAGGATTATGCAGGCCTTGGCAGAAAATATCCCGCCCTCGCCGTAGCAATGACGATTTTCATGCTCTCGCTGATCGGCCTGCCTCCGACCATTGGACTTGTCGGAAAGTTCTACCTCTTCCGCGCCGTCATGGCGGGTGGGTTCACCGGTCTGGCAATCATCGGCGTGCTGACCTCGCTCATCTCCGCATACTACTACCTGCGTGTGGTCGTCACGATGTACATGCAGGAAGGCGATCCGGAACGCTCACGCGAATCCTTCCTCGACCTGACGACGGCGTTTACGGCGATTGTCACAGTTTTGGTGAGTCTGGTCCCGCAATATTTATTTGCCTGGGCAAGCAGCGCAGTGTTGAAGTTGTTCTAGAAAACCTGTCCCTCTAAGGGAGCGTTCGCCGCGACCGAAGAGTCTTTATCGCCGTATTGGAGATGCCTCGCTCAGCTCAGCATGACATAACAAAAACAAACGGAGACAGCACATCACGCCGCCTCCGTTTTTGATTCTAGTAACTAACCCCGCTTAAGATCTGTGCCACAACATCTGCAAGGCTCTGTTGTTGACCATATTCCCATGCCAACTGGTACCGAGGCGGATCCAATTGAGACTCAACCTGTACACGCATTTCTTCAGCCTCATCACGCAGTCTGCCAGGATGATTCAACGAATTTTGATCGCTGGCGGGATGCTTGATCACGATTGTGAGCAGTTGTAAAGCATTATCCAGATTACCTTGCGCGATATGCACACTAGCGAGATCAAGGACGGATGCCAGCATTTCGCGCGTTTGCCCACATTCCTGGCTGATACGCAGGCTCTTGATAAAGAACTGCTCAGCCTGCTGAACATCTTGTTCCAATAGCGCAACTGTACCGCTGCCATCATACGTCCTCTGGAGCAGCCGCAGGTAATTGATCTCTTCCGCCGCTTGCATCCCGCGCAGGAAATACGCCTTTGCAGCGCCAATATCACCGATTGCCAGCGCAATCGCAGCTAAAATGATTCCCAAAGCAACGGACGAGCCGAAGGGGTTGCCCACTCTCTCGAAAATGACAACTGCTTCCTGTCCCGCCTTCAGTGCTTCATCAATTTTTCGCTGCAAAACGAGGGCATAAGCCCACCATATCAATGCAAATCCTCGTTCCCAGACGTCTCCACTCCTTTCGGCGCGTTCCATCATCGCCTGGCTCATCTGCAGGACGATTTCAATCTTGTTCAAAAATATGGCATTGATATTCGCACAATGAAAGGTTTCAACCGGGATGTCATGCGGGTTGATCTGGCTTAAGGTGTTAAGACTTTGCTGGGCGATCAGGAGTCCCTCATCAGGTAAGCCAATCAGAGCGGTGAACCATGCCTGTCGCGCCCGGAGTTGTGCGCCAGCCCAAACAATGCCAGGCTCTGTTGCTGTGAGCTTCTTTGCCGCATCCTCAAAGAATTGAATTGCCGGTGTGAATGAACCGCGCACCTCGAAAAATAGCCAAAGTGCACTGATAAACTCGATGATGCGGTCTGCATCCTGCCTCGTAATCCAGTAGTTCCAGGCAACGCGGATGTTATCAAAGTCTCCTTCAACTTCCAGAAGCGCCGCTTTCGCCCGGTGATCGTGCATCTGCGCCTCGTGTATTTTCATGAAATCTGCAAAGTATTTCGCGTGTTCCTCGTGCGCAGATTGCTCCTCTTCCGCGGAGAGCTTAAGTTGCTCCTCGCCATATTGACGCAATAATTCATGGATGGAGTATCGTCCCGTGTCTGGGTCGCGCCGCAGCAGTGCCTTGTCAAGCAGTTGGGATATTCCGCGTAATGATGCTCCGGCGGCTTCCTGAGCGGCTGCCCGCGTAAAGCCCCCACGAAAGATGGAAAGGCGTTTCAATAGAGTCTGGGCTGTGGCGTCCACTTGACTCCAAGACGCTTCAATCACGGCTCGCACACTGCGCTGACGATCAGGCACATCACGCTTTTCGGTTTCTAACAAGTCGATACCTTTTTCGATCTCTGCTGCAATTTCATCCACAGAGAGCGTGTCGATCCATGCCGCCGCCAGCACAATTGCCAGCGGCATTCCATCGACCAACAGGCAAATTCGCCTCACAGCCGGTAATACCACATCGTTGAGCTCAAATTTGGGCTGCGTCTGCCTGGCGCTTTGTTCAAAGAGCTTGACCGCGCTGTCCTCCTCTGAACTCTTATCGCCCACGCCCAAACCTTTGATATTAAAGACGGTTTCCCCCATCAAATTAAGTTTGGCGCGGGACGATGCCAGAACTCGCACATGCAGGCACTCCTTCAATATGTCCTGAACGAAAGTCGCACCATCCAGGACATGCTCAAAGTTATCCATCACCAGCAATATGGCCTTGTCGCGCAAATAATCGACAACTCGGGATTTGGGATCTTCGTTGGAGGACAATGATATGGGCAGCACTTCAGCCACAGCCTGCACGATCATATCTGCCGATGTGATGCGATCCAATGCGACAAAGTAAATGCCCTGTGGAAATGTCTGAACCATTTGCCCGGCAGCTTCCAGGGAGAGGCGTGTTTTGCCCATCCCACCTGGTGCTACGAGAGTGATGAGCCGATTGCGGGGATCGGATAGTAGTTCGTGGAGTGACGCCAGTTCCATCTCACGCCCAATGAATGCCGTGAGTTGCGCTGGCAGGTTATGGTTGATCACTTCCGCTGCCCTGAGAGGAGCAAAATCTGTAGGCAGATCGGAGGCGGTTAATTGATAAAGATGGACGGGATGCGCAATATCCTTCAAGTACCGTTCCCGCATATCTACGAGGTGCATCTCGGTTGGCAGTTTGTCACGGATAAGATCAGCCGAGATCTGAGAGAGCAGGATCTGCCCCCCATGCCCCGCTGACATGATGCGCTGAGAAGTTGCGAGTGTTGTATAGCCTTCGTAACGCGGATGCTTGAATGCGTCTTCCAGTTGAGCTGTACCGGTGTGAATTCCCATGCGGACTTTGATGGGCGCGGGTGACCAGGCTTCCCGATGCAAGGCGTGTTGAATGTCCAGCGCAGCCTCCAGCGCATCGCCTACATTATGAAATGCCACCGAGAACGAATCCCCGGCGATATCAAATGTGAAGCCATTGTGCACTGTGATGGCTTGATTCAGAATCTCATGATGCCGGGTTAGTAAGGCCGGCATCTGTTCGGGATATTGTTGCGAAAGTCTGGTGCTGCCTTCAATATCGGTAAACAGAAAGGTAACGGTACCAGAGGGTAAATTATGATTGAGCCTTTCCTGACTCGAAACCCCGACTGGTCTATCCGAACCGCTGCTGTTTTCATCGTAGAGCAATTCAACATGAGTTGGCAACGGCAGCTTGAATGTGACAGCATACCGCCTCAGGTTGGCACAGGCATAGATCAGTCCGGCAAGGCGTCCTTCATCGGGTTGACCCGCCTTGTGGCAATAAGCCAATCCGGCAGCTACGCCAGCCAGCCAATACTGTCCCCATAGATCATCATGCAGACTCGGATGATTGTGCTGTACCCAGGCTGCAAAGGACTCCCGAGCAGAGGCAATCACTGCGCTGATACCGGACATCTCGATCGGTACTTTATGCGGGTCAGGTATGTCTGCGACCGCCATCAGTGTGAGGAAGTTAACGAACTTTACAAAGGTGATTTGCGACATCGCCTGCATCAAGTAGGACATTTCGAGATAGCGCTGATCGTACAGAAGCGGCATCTGTTCCTTGAAGAGGGCAAAGTCGATCAGGTAATAGCCTTCCAAAGACTCTTTGTTATCTGCAAATTTGACCAGAATGTTGTTTGTGTTCAGGTCGCCATGGATGAATCCACTGGCAACGTCCATAGAGCGGACTGCACCCCACAGTTCAGGTTTGCGAGCGTAGCGTAATGGATTGGGAAACACATGTCCGCTGATCAGCAGGCCGGCGACATCTGGATGGACCTGGCAGGTATCCTGCAAGAAGCGTTCGATATTTCCACCGCTATCGAGTCGAAAGCCCAGCCATTTTTCCAACACCTTTCGAGGATGCACTGCCTGTTCGAACGATTGAGCCCTATTCCATTCCTCCATCAGAACGGTGTTTGTTGTTGTGAAAATGGTTTTGAGCTGGCTTTGCCGTTCAAAGCTTGATAAGGGATGATATTTGAGCAGCGATTGACCGGCAATCCGATAAAAGATCGCAATGGCCCCATCATGCTCCACGCGGTCAAAGACTAGTTCGGCGATATGCCGGCGGGCAAAGTCGGGAGGGGACTGATGCGTTACGGTGTTGTGGCGCGTGACCTCATCCGATTTTGCAGCTTTGCCCTTACGATCCAGTTTGAGGACGCAATGCTCAACTCGTTTGGTTTCAGCGTAAGAAACGCTGACGAGATAGACGACTGCACCGGACCAGCCTCCTACCAATAATTGAAGCGGCGCGACGGTAATCTTATAGGTATCCTGCGCCAGGCGAATGACGTGCTGGTATTCTTCGGGCAGCGATGCAAAGTTAGTGGTCAGTTCGGGCATGACTCAGGCATTGTCATCCGGGATATTTCAAACCAAATATGTCTGGCCGTACAGGACACCGGGTTGATTTTCATTGCTGGAATTATACGTCATATGGTCCGAATAGAATCAAAGCGGGACTGTAGTATGACCAGTCCTGTTCTTATTTCCTCGATTTTGAAGGGCAATGACGGTACGGGCTGTCTATTCCCCCACGTACTTTTTGTAGACGGCTCTATATCCCAGTAATTCACCGAGCAACCCAAGCGTGGAAGCAAGCATGTTCTGCATAAACATGGAAGGACTTGCGACGTAATTTCCATGTTTGACCGCAGTTCGTATGGTCGCAGCCTGGTAAAGTACTTTGGCGAATCCCTTCAGGCGGATGCCGTCGCGCGCCATGCCCGTGCGTGTGGCGAAGATGCCTAAGATATCCTGCACGGCGGCGGGGTCGGGTCTATCGAATCGATCCAACTGACGATAGACCAGTTCCTCGTCGGTCGCATTCCATGGATGAACGTGGAAGTGACGGGGTTCCACCACAAAGGACTCGCCCGCGTTCGCAATCTTTTCGATGCCGTCGAGTTTGTATTTGGCAGTACCTTTGACGATGTCAAATGTTTCCGTCCAGGTCAGGTGCAGGTGCTCCCCCAAATCGGAGCCGAGTTTGGAATAGCGGGTGACCTCCAGCAGCCAGCCCATGCCTCTGGTTTCTTGATCGCTTTCCAGGATCACCGTACGCGTTTTTGTAGTGGGATGTTCGAAGGTAAAACCTGCTCGTATCATCTCGAATGCTCCTGTAATGATAATAATAAGACGACAATTCCATTATTGATTTAATATCCGATGTTACGCAGTCTAGCCACTGAGACACAGAGCCGCAGAGAGAAAATGGAGGTTTTTCTCCGTGTTCTCAGTGGCTCTGTGGCAAAATTGCGTAAGGTTAGTTAATACTTCTGCAATGGCGATCGATCGCCGACGAGCCAGATATGTCCGAATGGATCGAAGAATCCACCTTGCCGGTGGATTCCCCAGGGCGCCTCGTGATTCTTAATTGGATCATGGCCCTCTGCACCCGCTTCCACTGCCCGTGTTATGAATGCGTCAGGATCATCACAGAACACTTCCACCCGAGTCGACGTGATCCCGAGCTTTGTAGGACTCTCCCAACCGTTATTAGCCGGTTGCCCAAGGAAAAAAGCTGCACCTGCAATCTCCAAGCCAGCCACGGATCCGAGACTCCACAGTAGCGTCGCCCCGAGGGCGCGAGTGTACCATTCAACAGCAGCCGGTGTATCTTCTACCGCCAGCATCACGGATATGATCGGTGTTTGCATAACAATCTCCTTTCGCCTCTAAAGATCAACCCGCACCTTCCAGATGCAGCCCGTAATAGAGATGTCCCACCTCTGTTCCGTCGAAGTTCGCCACCCTTGGCAGGAATCCCCATTTTTCAAAGCCCATTTTTTCCAACAGCCTGAAACTCGCTTCATTGCCTTCCAATACAATTGCGAAGAGATGCCTGATCTGGAGCGCAGGACAGGCTGCAATGGCGTGCTTTACTAAAGCTGTTGCGATACCCTGGCGATGATAATCAAATGCAATGAAATAGCTGATCTCCCTCGTAAAGCGAAGCGCCGGACGACCAGCCCGATAAGCACTTAAGCTGCACCAGCCTGCGACCTGGCCTTCCACATCAGCTATAAATAGGGGATGTTTGTCGGGACGGTGTTCCGCAAACCATGCCTTCTTATCTTCGACCTGCACGAACTGTGTATCTCCGGTAAACTTCTTCGCCGGTATGGCTTGATTGTAGATGTCTACAATCGCAGCGAGATCGCCAATCTGAGCCAGGCGAACTATCATGCTTCCCTGTCTCTGTGCCTTGGGGGTAGGAAAATCTATTTCCAAATGTGTCCGTATCCGTGTTCGCCTTCAAGCAGTTTTCCTTCGGCGAAGCGTTCGAAGCGGAAGGGCGTGATGTCCACGGTTTTGGGTGTGCCGTCCAGGATCAGTTCGACGAGGCTGGCGCCCGCGGCGGGGGAGGTCTTAAATCCGGTTCCGCTTAATCCGCAGGCGAGATAGAAACCATCCAGCCCGGAGCCGCTATAGATGGCGCGCTGGTCGGGCGTGATACCGTCGCGTCCCACATGGATGGAGTGCAAGCCACTCTCTTCGATCTTCGGAATGCGCAGCACCATGCTATCGATCAGTTTTTCGACGAATGTGGGTGTGGGTGTCTGGTCTTCGGCATCCGGCGGTTCGCCGCGCATGGATTCGTCTTCGCCGGCGGCAAGGATGAGCGCACTTCCCTCAGGGCGAAAGTAGCAGTTGATAATGTCGTCGATTGCCGCGGGAATCCTGCCGAGTGACGGTGGACGATGGAGGAAGGCGACATCATGTGTCCACGTCTCGAGCGGGACCTCGATTCCTGCCAGGCTTGCGACTTGCTTTGCCCATGCCCCCGCCGCATTGATGATGATGGGCGCATCAAAATCGCCTTTGTTGGTGCTGACGCCTGTCACGCGTCCCGCCGATGCGTGGATAGAGGTCACTTCACAATTTTGGATGAGCGTCGCTCCGTTACGTTTAGCGCATTCGAGGAAGGAGTTGGTGGTAAGGGTCGCATCGGCGTAGCCCGAATCGGGTTCGTAGGCGGCGAAGTCGAAATGGTCGGTGATGAAATCGGGGAACAGTTTCTTCACGTCCGCAGCCGAAATGACCGACGTGTTGATGCCGATGCGCTGCTGGTTGGTGACGTTGCCGCGCAGTTTGTCCTCATGCTCACGCTTGGCGATCTGCATGAAGCCGGTGTTCATGAATCCACAATCGCCGCCAACGCGTTCCTTCCAGTTACTGAAATAATCCCTGTAACTGACGAAGGTCAGCTCGGACTCGGCCGCGAGGTCGTAGTGCATGCGGACGAGTCCGCTGGAATGACCGGTCGCACCCGAAGCAGTGACCCTGCGCTCGAGGACGGCGGTTTTCAGTCCGCGCTCGGCGAGGTGAAAAGCCAGGCTGGCGCCCATCACGCCCGCGCCGATGACAATGGCATCATAAGTTTGAGTCATGGGAGGATTCCTTTTTAAACACGAAAGGCTCAAAGAACACTAAGGAAAAAGCAAAGTCTATCGTTGATATTTTGTAAAGACTATGGCAAATTGTAGCAGGATTTAAGAGCAATTCGGTGGTCCGACCACCGGGCATTTGATAATCTCAAAGCAGCGCGGGCAGTGTTTCCAGGACCTCACGCAATGTGCCTGTGGCTCTAGTAACGGTCTCTTCGTCCTGATGTTTGACAGCCCACAAGAATGCGATGCTCGCGTGCATCGCATCATAGACAATGACTCTGCATCTGGAACCTGGAGTATCTTCTGCCCGATCATATGCCTGCCAGAAATGCTCATGTCCTTCCTCTTTTTCGGCATGTGCCAGGATGAACATTGTCCAATCTGCCATCGGGTCACCCCACCAGGTACGGTCGGCATCCAGAATTCCAACGATGGATGGATGACCTGCTTCACGGCGAATTAAGATATTGAATGACCATAGATCACCATGCAGCAGGGCGGGAACCTGGATTTCATCCAGCTTTTGCGGCTTGGCAAGCACCATTTTCATGATGGATGTGAGATTCGGCAGCTCTATTTGATTTTCGTTTGCGGATTGAAGGGTGCGTTTCATCCGATCCATGATCGTCTCGCTCCAGCGCGAAAATTGAAAGCCAGATAAGGGCAGACCAAAGGATTCCCCGTGCACATTGTGGATCTGCTTCATAATGCCTCCGAATTGCTCCCACAAACGATTATTTTCAGAGGGTGTCAACTCGCTCATGACATCATCCCAGCGTTCCCCTTCAATATAGGACTGGAATATGTAATCGCGGTCTAGCACCTGATGGGTGAAGTCCACCAAAAGGGTTTTGGGCATCAGCGTCGCGATCGGAGCAAAATAGGGTTGCATGGAGTGTTCGCGACGCATAAGGAAAATCTCATCCCATGCAATGTCAGCCGTTTGGGGTGGTGCCACCCTTAGGATGGCCCTGAACTGGTCTGCAAAGGTAATTTGATACGTTGTATTGAACGTCCCGCCGCCCAACTCATGGATGGATTCGATGTGAGAATGACTTCCAAATCCGCGCCTGCACATTTCTCGGATTAGATTTGCTGTCAATGATTTTCCGTCTTCTTCGGTCGGCGATGCCAATAATCAAACTCCTGTGTGGATTTTGCTCTGAATTGTAGCAGGGTTTATTTGCGCCGAAATTACCAGGGCCACTCCTTCCCCTCATAATCCACCATAACCAGCCTGTCCTCGTCTTCCTGATCGTTCAGTAAGATAGGGATGGCATACTCTGCAGCTTCCTCTGGTTCCAGGTCGGTATCAAGGTTTTTTTTGCCGTGCATATAGGAGCGCACCCATCCGGGATGATACACACGAAATGTGTACCCGGAGGGATGCAGATCGTTGAACAATATCTTGATTCCCATGTTCAACGCAGCTTTGGACATGCAATACCCAAACCAGCTTGTTCGGTCTATCCTGCCAATACTGCCAGCCTCCGAGGAGATGAAACACAATCGTTTCGAGTTTCCCATTTCCATCATTGGCAGGAAAGCTTCCACGACGCGCAGTGCCCCCAGTGCGTTGACATCGTAGATGCGATGCATCTCGTCATAATCCTGTGGTTCCCGGATCGTGGCGAAAATCGTTTCCGAAGTGACAGCTGCGTTGCTGATGACAACATCCAGATGACCCGTGTGAGATTTAATCGTGTCGGCAGCGGCTTGCACCGACTCCCTTGAACTGACATCCAGCGGGATAATGTGCAGAGTCTGGGGATATTCTTTCGTCAAAGAATCCAACTCATTCCACTCCGGAAGATATTGACCGGCAAAAACATGCCAGCCTAGTTTGAGCAACTCGGCGGATAAGGCAAACCCCAGCCCGCGATCTGCACCGGTCACAAGAATTGTTCGTTCCATGAAAGCTCCTGGCAGAATCAGATGAGACCGCCGCACCAACGCAGGGTATTCAGCAACAGAGCCTGATATGATGGATGCAGCCAGACCTTCAGGTTATGACCGGGAGTCAGGACTGCAACGCGCCCGGTTCCTTCCGTTCGCCTCCAGCCAGCGGGTTGCTCACCATGCCCCGAGCGGGATGTCATAAATACATCTGCTTCGGCATGATACATTGCCATGAAATAATGTTCGTCTTTTGCAGTAAAGGGAGGAATACCTGCCGTCAAGGGATGGTTTGGATTTGGTTGCATAGTGACCATACATTGTTCCGGATGATGCGTGAACACACCTCCCAGCAGGCTCCGCAGTATGCCCATCGCCTGATACTCCGCGGTGCCGGAATGGATGGCGAGCAGTCCATTTCCCTTGCGTACATACTCCAAAAAGGAAGACTGCACCTCTTCGGTCATCCAGCCGCTTTTATCCATGGATGAGGCGTGATTTGACTTCGTCAGGATCACTAGAGCATAAGCTGCCATCTGCTCTGCCGACCAATCGCGTGCATCTTCGACCCAGTCAAAGCTGAATCCCTTGTCTTCCAATCCACTCAGACCTTCCCGCGGCACGCGTGCCGGGTGCCAATAATCATCACAAAGTACCAGGGTCTTCATCCTATGAACGCATCCTTTGTTATCATCATTTCTCATGCGGTGATTGAATTATACGTTGAGCACTTTGGCAGAGACAAACGGAAACCCCAAAAGCAGTAAAATTCATTTGATGACCCCAAGTACCCAAAATTAAGGAAACTATATGCCTGGCTTTGATCGATTACCTTTTCCTGAAATGAAAACATCTGATGCGCAGATCAATCGCGCCTACCGAATCGCCATGGGCGACCTCATTGGGAATGTGCGCCCATTTCAGGATGGACTACTAGAGAGTCCGCAACCTGTCCTCCTGGCGGGCTTGGACTACGATACACCCTGGACACGCGACGCGTCCATCAACGTTTGGAATGGATTGAGCCTGTTGTGGCCGGACGTGGCGTGGAATACGCTTCTGTCCGTTTTGGAGCGTAGGGACAAGCAATTATATATCGGCGGTCAATATTGGGATGCAATGATCTGGGCGGTGGGCGCCTGGAGCTATTATCTCCACACCGGTGACCGCGAATTTCTGTCCATGGCTTTCGATGCGGTCAAGAACAGCCTTTCTTATTTTGAGAGCGAGGAATTCGATGCGGATATCGGGTTATTCCGTGGACCCGCCGTGTATGGAGATGGCGTAGCGGCATACCCCGACCGCTATTCACCGGGAAATACCAGTTCCATTCTGGATTGGGTAAAGGCGAATCCGGAAAAGAAGGTTGAGCGCGGTTTTGGCATTCCGATGAAAACCTTATCCACAAATTGTGTTTACGCCGAGGCGTATCACATCGCCGGGTTGATGTCACGTGAATATGGTGTGGACGCCGATCCACTCTATGAAAAGCGTCTCAAGCAGCTTGCTGCTTCGATCGAGAAGACCTTTTGGAACCCTCAATCAGGCACTTTCAATTATCTCGTTGATTCTGATGGAGTATGTGATTATCAGGAGGGATTGGGGCATGCCTTTGCGATCCTCTTTGGACTGGCAAGCGATGAACAGGCAGTCAGCGTTCTCTCCAGGCAACATAGTACCGCTGCAGGTATTCCCTGCGTGTGGCCAAGTTTTCCGCGCTACACTACACTGGGCGGATACGGCCGTCACAGCGGTACGGTCTGGCCCTTCATTTCCGGATTTTGGGGTGAGGCTGCTCTTCAACACGGGCGCGTAGATCTTTTTGAGCGCGAATTCAAGTTGCTGACAGACAATCTCAATCGCAGTGGACAGTGTGCTGAGATCTACCATCCTGATACCGGAGATGTCTACGGCGGATTGCAGGAAAGCGGCACCGGGTCGCATGGCCTGGATTGGGTCTCCTGCACCCGTCAGAGTTGGACGGCTACTGCCTATTTACGAATACTTCTCAACTGCCTATTTGGGCTTAGACTGTCCCCCCAAGGTATCACGTTTTCGCCCGTTCTCCCTGGTAGTGTTGACCGTGCGCAGATCGGCGGAATCCGCTATAGAGGTTGTAATATTGATTTGATGGTGGAAGGCTCCGGCGGGCGGGTAATCGAATTCCGTCGCAATGGAACTCAAACATCACCTTATCTTCCCGCCGACCTGCAGGGAGAACAGCATATTCAAATCCAACTCTCATATTAAAAACTACGTCAGTTGCTGGCTTGATAGATCGGCGTCAAGTTCGCACCCGTTGTGATCGATCCTATGTCATTGTCGTTCCAGAACCACAACTGG
>Ga0065707_10003821_pt1 | contig 13424 bp, 14 predicted proteins | sample SwiRhicommuniRL3_FD_59094 | JGI IMG/M metagenome (GOLD analysis project Ga0065707, IMG submission 59094) | Switchgrass rhizosphere bacterial communities from Rose Lake, Michigan, USA - RL3 v2 (version 2) | ecosystem: Host-associated > Plants > Roots > Rhizosphere > Soil | place: East Lansing... | reverse complement strand
TTGACTCCCGACGAAAGCAAGATCAGACTATAAACCAAGTTTAGGATTGAAAGTATTATTGTTCCTTTTAGTGCACACTTTTTTCCCTTTAATAAGCCTACTGCAAAGAATACATGTGAGGTAGCATTTACATACAAAATAATTTCAGAGACATAATCCAACAAAAACAAAATATAGATGCCCGTAAAGAAGTAACTTATTCCAAATATTCCTAATAAAATTGAAAGTGTTGTAATGTAGAGTGGTCTTTTCCTATTTTTTATGTTCAGCAAACAAGTTAAACTTAGGTGAATAGAGTCTACATTTAACGTTTCCATAAAATATACTAGATTAAATATTCTGGAGATGATCTATAATTCAAAAATTTATTAGATTGTAACCCAAGATACTTTCTCTCGGCCAGCTGAATTTAGACTTAAGTATTAGAGGCTAATCTCGATTTGGACCCTACTCTAATGACAATTTTGTCTCAAATCCCTTCCGGCCAAATTAAAGTTGGAACCTGCTAAAATGGTTAAAATCCATTTCTGAGTTTCTGAGTTAAAAAATACTATTTCCAAACCCATTGTGTATCCACATAATTTCCATTCTCGTCTTGTTCAATTTTATATATAACCAGTATATTATTCAAAGAGGATAGTTCCCCAGTGGAATTTGTGCTATATGCTGAAGCCCCTTGATATGCCGTACCATTACTCACTTCTATGCACGTATAGTTTGCCGTTTCTCTACCATCCTTGGTCGTTAATACTCCATGCCNTTTATCAAATGTNAGATTGTTACCTTTGGAGATATACTGACATACTCCCCTGCTTTAGAGTATTCTATGTTACCATTCATAGTTCCATTAGAAGTAAAAGTATATTGTGTCATGTTAGGGCCAATTTCTTTCTTAATTATATTCGCTCCCTTTTCTACAAAAATTGGCTCTCCTATTGTGGCTGACTGAGCTTATCCAGTATTAATAAGAATAACAGTAGTTCCTGTACCTCCATTAAGTAATACCATGATGGCAATTCCCGCTGTAAATATTGCCAATGCACCTTTTTGATTCATCAGAATCTTATAGCAAAGACAATAATTAAGTGTTCAGGGAAAAATGATATGTAAAAAAATTCTCTGGTAATATTGTTACAATTGGTCATAATATTGTTAGATTTAGTCGTTGCCAATCTCCTTTTTCTTGTAGCCGATATATTCAGCTGGGTAATCCGGTAAAATCTCACTTAACTTGACAAATTGAGAAAGGCTTAATGTGGTAAAGAATAATTATACTTAACTGGAATTCTTACAGTACCATTTTCAAATGGGATTTCAATCAATCCGTTTGGTGTAGGTATGGTCCCATTCCCTTTTGTGGTATTAATATAAACATATTTTAATATCGGAGTTGGTTTTGTAGTATTATAACCTTTTAATATGGTAAATGTATCTTTAGGCAACTCGAAATCCTTATTTGTATAGGCTTCTATCGTTAATGCATTTTCAGTAGAATTTACGTTAATTATTCCATACTCGGCATATTGCGTTTGAACGTAAGGTGATTTTGATTTAAATTCATACAAATCGTGACCACCACCCCCCGTGGTAATATATAACACACCAGTCCCTTCATTTATTGTATTATTTTTAGTAACAATGGTGGGATTTGAGAAGTTATCCAACAGAATTGGAAACGTTCTCTGATAATTATGAACGTGTGCCTGAATAACCACGTCGACACCATATCTTGCAAACAATGGAGGATATGTTTTGAAATCCTCTTTTTCAGTAATATGTTCTGTTTCAGATGATATAAATGGTCTATGAGCAAGTACTATAATCCAACTAATACTCCTATTCTGAGAAGCTATATCTAAATCAGTATTTATAAAATTGTATTGCGTAGAGTTTTCTCGAAGATCTGATTCAGTGCTAATCGATAAAAAGTGGACATTCCCTTTATCAAATGAATAATATGGTCTTTCATTTGGTAAATGATACAATCCTGCGAATTTTGACCAAGAATCATGATTTCCCATTGTCATGTATAAGATACTATGTAATAATGAAAATACTTTCATGAATTTGTCAGGATTACAATCATAGTACATATCACCCAAAGCTAAAAATATTTGAGGCTTTTTATCAAGAATGTTGTTAACTGTTTGCATTGAATTTATATTACAATCAAGATCTCCTACCGCTACAAAATTAAAGTTTTTTTCTTGTGCCATTGCATATCCTGATAAAACTGTTTGCATACAAATGATTGATACGGTTATTATTGGAAAGAAGATAATTGCAATCTTGAAATAAATCTTCATCATATTCTTAAAAGAGATGCTACTATATTATTAAAAATTTCTTCATGTGGTTTTCAATCACAATTATTCTCAGAATTGCATGCTCTCCTTCCTTACAATATGAATATGTGATCCACAGTCCACAGTCATTGTGTAATGACTTTTTCAAGTTCCTTTGGTACCTTGCAGAAATAAGAATTTCGCTGAAAATTTATTTATCCAAAATTAATACAAAGGTTTAAAGCTCAGTTTTTGGTTTATTAAATTAAGAAATCCATCCTTAGGACCGATTTCGTCACGCATCACATCCGGCGCATCATAATTTGACATTCAGTTTCTGTAGATCGTTTTATCTTCGTTTTAATGGTTGGACGTATCTTTAATTTAGAGATCCAATAAGTAAATTAAATAAGAGACAATTGAAAATTATTAATGAAGAGCATATTGTTTCTATTGATGGTCATTTGTATTTTGATATTTTCCGGATTAATCTATTCCAATACTATAGTCAATGCACTGCAAGTAGACCGATATTGGAGCGTGCTTGAAGGAGATCAGCTAATACCACCTACTATTACATATGCTCATGGCTTCATTGGTCTGAAGTTCAGAGAGGATTTCAACCAACTTGTATANAATGTCAATGTGAACAATATCGACAATATAACTGGTATTTATGTTTACANTCGTGGCGACAATACTAAAAATGCAAGTATGCTTTTAAATTTGTTGCNAGAAGCAAAGGAGGTCAAAGTCAAAGAAAAATTCAACGAGGNTAGCGTGATGTTAGCAAAAAAACATGAAGTTGAAGGGACAGCTGCTATTGGTGGTGTAACCTCTGATGATCTCCAGGGAGAATTAAAAGGCAAATCTCTAGAGGATCTTCACAAATTGATGCTGAACGGAGGAATATTTGTGATTGTTGTGACAAAGGAATTTCCTCGTGGTGAAATTGGGGGAGGCGAATTCGTGCCGATTGATAGATTTTTTCCGGATATATCTGATTTCGACTGGAATTGAATAATTATGATACTAAGAAAATAATGCCAGACGCNATAAGATCAATTGAGTTACTTNCGTTTATGTGATAATATAAATAAACATTTTAGGTATCTACTATCTATCTAGCATATTTGTCTTAAAAAGAAAAAGAAGTATATCAACCAGATTATGACGTATGTTTTGATCGTTGGATGAATGACACTAACCCTAAAATTTGATTCTCAAACCGTTACCTGAGCAGGAATCATAAAATGCATGCTTTGATCGAGTTACTTTACTATAGTAAATTCATCTTCTGAATTTATCCTATCATTAGGATAAAATCGTCCAGTTACAGATGTCCCATTATTTGTGAATTTCAAACTNAGATAACCATGTAGAGTGTCTTCTTCTGTAATGACATATGGTAATTTGCCTCCTACAAATTGATGTAAATCCCTTCCACCGGTTCCAACTGTAACGAAGATTTCTCCTTTAGGGTTATGGTAAGTATTATTTTCCACGTTTGTAATTATAGGATTTGATGGGCTGCTTGGATTAAATGAAATTGGAAAAGTTCTCTGGTAATTATGTGCATGAGCCTGCAGGACTATATTAATTCCGTATTTATCGAATAATGGCTGATAAGTATTTCTCAAAGCTTCATATGAGGTAACAGTAGCAAGTTCCGTCGGAAGTAGAGTCATTATTCTTTCACCAGATGGGATTGTATATGCTGGGATATGAAAATAGGGAATTATCCAANCAATACTCTTATTAGAAGAAGTCTTTTCTAGGTCNCTNTTAACGAATTTATATTGTTCTGAATTAACATCTAATGGGNCATTAGTATCAATCGCAATAAAGTGGATATTCTCAAAATTAAACGAGTAATATGTTTTTGCTAGCTTGAAGTATTTCAAGTATTGATTTACTAATTCAGGAGAGGCATCATGATTACCAAAGGCGGTGTGAATTATTGTTGAAAGTGGTTGTATCATGTTTAGCCAACAGTCTCCTGTCACTTCGTATGAATTATCACCCAAACCAATTACTAATTCTGGTTGACTCTTAACAATGTCACCAATAGTCTTGGATGTATTATTGTTACAGCCCCAATCACCAACTGCCGCAATGGAGAAATCTGATATTTCTTTTATAGCTAGTATCTGGGAAGGGATCAGTATACTAGAGCACAGAATAATAGTTGTAAAGGTGAACATCACTATCTTCTTAAATTCCGGTATCTGCATGGATATAGAGTACATAGCTACTTGCTATTGTATTTGTTGATTTAATTGAGGTACGAAAAAATATTTATACAAGATATTTAGACATAACGGAGTCGAACCATCCATAAGAAGATGAAATGCGACAATACATAAATGATATACCAATGGAGATAAAAGCCAATAAGCATAGAAATTTAACGTGAACTTGTCATCACTTGATTATTATGTTTTGAGTATTATTAGCAGGTCATTAGAGAATTGTTTATTAATTAACCATCAATTGTTATCTTAATAGATACGAAATGCAATTTGGAATCCAACATCCCAACTTTAATTTCGATTACGAGCAAGATACCTCACAGATTCTTGGCACCATAAAGGACCTCGTTATAAAGGCGGAGAACGTCGGTTTTGATTCCTTTTGGGTAATGGATCATTTTCATCAACTCCAAATAATAGGATCCTCGCAAGATCCATTACTGGAGGGTTGGACTACTATATCCGTACTTGCTGGTTTGACTACAAAAATAAAATTAGGAACGCTCGTAACAGGAGTCATATACCGACATCCATCAGTGTTAGCGAAGATAGGGGCTACACTTGATGTACTAAGTAAAGGGAGATTGTTCATGGGAATAGGAGCTGGTTGGAATGAGCAAGAATCCCTAGCATATGGAATTAGTAGTACTTTCCCATCATACCAAGAGAGATTGAATCGTCTCGAAGAAGCAATACGAATCATACGAGACATGTGGACTAAGGAACCTACTAGTTCATTCATTGGCAAGTATTATCAGGTCCGCGATGCGTATTGCAATCCCAAACCAATCCAGAAACCTTCACCACCGATCCTAGTCGGAGGAGGTGGCGAAAAAAGAACTTTGAAGATAGTTGCAAAATTTGCTGACGCTTGTAATTTAATTGGATCTCTAGAAACAATAAACAGAAAATTAACAGTCCTGCGTGAACACTGCGAAACGGTTGGAAGAGATTATGATTCTATTTTAAAGACTAAACTTTGCACAGTTATAATTAATGATGATTCAAATGCAGCAAAAAAAAGGGTACAAGAGATACTTAATGGAATGCCTGAAGAACAAATCAGAGAATTTGCAATATATGGAACGCGTGAAGAAGTATGCAGACAGATAGAGTTGTTCGAAAGGGCCGGGATTGAATATATTATCGTGAACATGGAGCCATCCAATGAACTAGACTCATTAGAAGGATTCGCAAAAGAGATTATTCAGAACTTTAAATGACTTTTTTTGATATCATATACCTTTAGGTGAATCCCAATGAAATAACTGAATTCGGATTGAATATTTTATCAAATGCATCTAGTCCGCTAGAGAACTAGTATGATATTTCCCACTTCAAACATTAATTTTCTAATAATGAGTCGAGTCAACAAAATGGAGAAGTATAATTCTAATATTAATAATAATAAAGCCTTGATATTAGTAAATAAGACATCTTACTAGAATTAATGTGGAAGTTTTACCAGAGATAACTCATGAATTCAATAACAATTAGAAAGGAAGTGTCAAAATGAGTAATATACTAGATAAAGCTATCTTAAGACCAAATGAAATTACAAAGTCAAAACATAAAGAACCAAAGACCTCATCCATATTATTAATCACATTAGCAATAACTATGGCAATTATCTTGTTGATGTACGCTGGCATGTGGTACTCAGAAAGCATAATGAAGCAATATTCTGCATGTAGAGATAAAATAATAGCCTTCGAACAACGTGGATTTTACGACAGTCCAGATCAGTTTAGATTAGCCTTATCATTCTGCGATACAAAATAATGAGTTGAAATAAATGCGTAGAGGTATTCTACTCATTTCTATCCTTGTAGCAGGGATGATACTCATCCTTTCTGCTGCAATGCTTAGTTACATATTTAGACATTCTGATACGAAAGGGCTGAACGTAATTAATTCAGCAGGTGGGAGAGATAGACATCAACCCCCACCAAATACGCAAACATCAGCAGCATTAGAAGAAAGCAAGAACAAAGGAAGCATTGCTAATGTGCCGAATAAATGCTTAGGTTCAGCACTTTGTCAAGACTAGTATCCTAGTTCGTTGTTAGGTTTAATTTCAGACAATATCATAATATTCTACTGAGCTCTTCTCTAAATAATAGTAACAATCGATCACGAAGATTCATATTGTAAATACAATTAATCCGTTCAATTCCGTACAATCTGTTACCTATCATCTTAACGTAAAATAAAATTAGGAAATTTAATGAAAAAGTTAGTACAACAGGCAAGAAACCGTGGTGAATAGCGGCTAATTCTCACCCAGTTTTTCGCAGGGCTAGCTTGAAATCGTGAGTAATGATGAAAAATGGCTAGGCAATGTTATTGTCTAAGTGTCATTAATAATGTTTGGTAAAACTATTTATCATATAATTGTACATAGACATGGTAGCAAAATAGAATGGAAAAAAGCCGTCCATCTGCCATTAGAATTATAACTATACTGGCTTTAGCTAACGGAATCATTCTTCTGGTTGGAGGTGTAATTACTATATATTTTGTTCCAACTATTATAACTTCACAGCTAACTAATTTTTCTAACCAAACTGATGCAAATCAGCTAAATCCGCAGATTAGATCCGGAATAACTAGTACGATAATAAGTGTGATCTACATTGTTGCATCCGTATCAGTCGTATTAGGAGCTGCGTGGTTTGGGTTGGCTTGGGGCTTGTTTACTGCTAAATACTGGGCCTGGTTAATCACTGTGATACTTGCCGTAATAACCATAATCTTCAGTATTTTATCAATAGGAGACATTGTAAATATTACTACATTAATTATTAGTGGAGCAATTCTTTACTACATGTATCGACCGTACGTAAAATCATACTTTGGTAGAGTTACAATACCGAAATAGATTCAATTTAGATTACCATTCATCACAATGTGCATAGAATCTACCATCTCCATTCTCAAGTGGTTTTAGTTTTATACGGTCGCCGTCAACAACTACAACTACAAATCTAAAGCCAAAGCAACGCGTACGAACGTCGAGGACACTAGTGACAATTACGCAGTAACTATATGGAACTGTACGAAAAATCAAATATTTCTTTACTTGGCTATGCCAACTGTAGTGAATGAATAAAAAGCCTAGCAGAATAAAAGAGTAATAAAAAACACGTCTTAACAATATTTCCGCTTATTTTTTATTAATATATTCAATACAGTAAATTTGTTTATTGACTTCTGAAAGTAATTGGTTAAGTTCTATTGGCTTTTTTAGAAAACTGTTTATTATCTCTTTTTTAGTATATTCTTGAATCAAATTATCATCAATATCATATGCTGTCATTAAAATCGTTCTCGCTAAAGGATTCAAATCCTTTACAGTTTTCAATAACTGTACTCCATTAATTACAGGCATTCTCAAATCAGAAATCATAACTGCGTAATCTTTGTTATTAAGTTTGAGGTGTTGTAATGCCTTAACAGGATCTGTAAATTCGAACACATTGATACCTTTAATTGTACATAAAGCACTGTGGAATAACTGAGCAGTTTTTAGTTCATCATCTACTATGCTAACAATTTTGTTGTCATTAGGCATTTTAATTCTCTAAGCTCCTTATTTAGGACCAAATAACTAAGCCTCTAACTTTTTATAAACTTTAGTATGAACCTTGAAACATGAAAAATTTTAGTAAGCTCTCGTTTTGCTATTGAAAATTAAGTGTGTTCCTCATTATACTCCTTAAAATCAAATGAAAGTCGCCCTTTAAATAGAATTTCTTAGATATTAATAAATTGTTAAACATAGGTAACTGTTAGAATAGATTACGCATTCGCAATATAACCTAAGAATTCTTGGTCCATTTGTTATCTTAAATGGCCTATAATTCTCAATCAGATACAAATTTTATAAGACAAGAGCAAGGAGTTAGGATTATTTAAAAATGCTAATATAGTTAGGTCAACGAAGGAGCAAATTCACATATTATAGATCTATCTTTTCTTTTTCTTATTTTTTTTCAAAGTTGGCTGTCAGGTGAGTTAAAAATTTTAATATTTGATCACTATCATTGACCCATTGGCAAGATACTGTTGACAACATCGCTATATTATATGTATACTCCCTGTTGCACGTATGGAAGGATTAAGTCAAATTTGTAATAATAATGAAGAGCCATATCAACTTGATTTTGAAGCAGGCTACGAACAACGACGAATTTACACGAGTACCAAAGGCCTTATATTTGCGTTTTTATTTTGTGAATCAAAATAAGAGTTGAAAGAAATGAGCAGAGTTGTTATTGTCATTTTCATTTCTATTCTAGTGGCCGGGTTGCTATCTATCCATTTTGATGCATGGCGTAGTCATATCAATGCACTGAATATGACGAATCAAAATACGACAAGGGTAAACATCAATAATGCGGCAAGTGAAGGAAACGTAACGGTTGGAAATGCATCAACATTAAGCACACAGACAGTGTCAGCCTTAGAAGGTGAGAATATGGAGAGCATTGCAATTGCACCGAATAAATGCTTAGGCTCAGCACTCTGTCCAGATTAGTATCCTAGTTCGTGTGGGATTAATTAGAATTTCTAATAAAGATTGATGTGAATAACCAGACTACTCCCTTCCTGCCCACAATATTGATTTTATAAGTGAACTGGATAATACGGAACTATACCACTACAAGAAATGATATAATGAAACATAAAAAAAATGAAAATATAAAACCGTAATTATTCTTGCAGCCCGGCCAAATCAGTACACCAACCCAACAACGAATTCAAAGATAGACGGGCATTTTTTCAATAAAATCTTATTTATCTCCTGTGGTAAAATATCTATTCTAGGTTTACCTTTATTAAGCATTTATCGCAATATCTTTCTATCACTGAAATACCTTCCATTTGATATGTCGCTATCTTAGTAGGTGGTTCTTCACATATAGAACAGGTACCACCCATTATTTCTCTAATAAAATCTCTTTTAAGAAATTGTGAAACGTTTGGATCATCTAATTTTTTCTTTAGAAATTGTAATTTATCGTCTGGAATAACAACTGGTGTTATCGTCGGTTTTGGTTTATCCATTTTAATTAAATCATTATCTGAACTTATTTGCGTTTGAGATTTTTCGAAGGCGATCGATTTGCTTTAACTTGGTAAGCACAATGTCAGACTTTGATATTATAATGGAGAATGATGGAACTCTTTGAATCATAAAGTTATATCCTAAAGATATTAGATGTGAAAAGGCCTAAAAATTGATGCTTATCGTAAAGATCTGTTAAGTGTCTTGATGGTACACTCTTTGTTTGTAAACTCCCTACATTTGTCACTATGCCGCCATTGACCATTATTAAAATATTCCAAATGTCTAGTATTATCTCTATCCGTAGTAATGCGCTCATCACCATTCTTGGCATTTGTTGACTTTGCCATAATTTCCACTCCTCTTCTCATAATAAACAATTATTGTTAGAAGAACATTCCATAAAAACCTTATCAACAATAGTGTCTTAATTTATCATTTGATAAAAAGTATTTAAGTTCCGGCCAAACNTTAAAATAGTAAAAATCCTGTAGAAACTGATTTTTATAAGAAGAAATATTACTAAATTAAGTATCAAATTTGTTATTTATTGAATTAATTTCAACATATTAGCTACTAAATCTTGATATTTTGCAATAGCCGTAGTCGATACCAATGAAATATGATTATATCTATCTATATATCGCTATTGCATAAATGAAAAACTCGTGTTAAATAGATAATAAAAATGAAAAGGAAGTATTTCAATTAATTCTTGGAGTATGTTATGAATGTTGGATGTATCAAACTGCTCCTAAAATTTCTTACTAAATGTGTTGCCAAATAATAAATGAGAATAAAAATAAATTACGTATGAAAAGAGCTTGCTTTGCTTACGCTGAATGGTATTAAATGAAGAGAGAAAAAAGCTGAATATGTGTAATTGCTCAGGCTATCAGGCAATCAATATAACGTCTACGAAGAATAATAAGATATTTTGATAACTAACTTTTTACTTACGGGATCAGTATATAATAAAATAGAACGTTTATAAGGTCATTATTAATAATTTCGAATGTTTCTGTATTTTTATATTTTTATAAATATCTTTTTGATATTGAAAATGCGACAATTTGTATCTGATAATGAGTAACGATTATATAATTAATCATTTTTATATTAATGCACAATGAAAGAAGCAAGATTGTTAAAAATACTTGTCGAGGAAAAGGGTCTGGTGAGGTTGTTAAAGACACTTGGTACTGGAAGAGGATATGCAACTAGAGAATTGTTAACTAAATTGGGTGCATATGGATACGGACATAAGCAGCTCCTTAAGGCGCAAAAACGTGGACTTGTAGCCCGAAAGAGCGTCAAAAATAAAGTATTTAATAATTTGACCGAAGATGGTAAAAAACTTGTGAAACTAGCAAGAGAGATAGGAGTATAAAGACCCCTCCCAAGTTTATTTCCTCTTCATATCCACTAAAATTATTAAAAATTGAATTAGGACATGTAAATTCTTGCTATCAAATTAAGTCTCGTGTATTCAGTTCTTGAAAAAATTGATATACCAGACTAGTTTATGTATTTTTCAAATAACTTATCCTCTAGCTTAATATCATTCTATTTTGGATTCACATTGTAAACAAATTTAATCCCTTCCGCTCCATTACAAAGTTGTCTCCCTTTATTAGACCCACCTTATATATTGCCACTTTATAATGCAAACAAGTTTCCCTCAAGAGGAAATACTGATGCAACTGTTTCTGGAGGCACAAACTATCAGGGCGCTATATTGAATACAAACAATGAATATTTTTCTTTACCATTTAAAAATTTGGTAGTAAAACAAACTATACGCAATTCCAACAATGACTAATGTAGCTATACCACCTATTATTAATAGTGATCCACTTCTCAATACCAGGTAAAATTAGNAGTGACTATATAAACTTTGTAAAGAATTAACCCACTGTTATTGNGATTAAATTTAAAAGAACATTACTTATGATTGATTTCTTACTTTCNGATTTCTTGCGACAATATTCTAATACAGTACCGTACCGGCCTGGAGTTATAACTTTTGACTCTATTCGATATTAGGTAGGATTCCTAGAGATATCATATACAACCCAACAAGTGCTTTTGAGTTACTTTATTGAATATGAATCACCTATTGTCAGCATAATTACAGTGATCCCTGCTCAATCGTGAGGGAATTGAGAAAGAAGATGAATTTTTACGTACGACTTAACACAACTAATTACATTTTTATACCTTATTTTGGAAGATATCACTTATTCTATCAGGTAGAATCATAGTTAACCATAAAATAATAAATCCAATACCTCTCAATAGAAACCAATTGATATGCCTGCCAAGTGGTAAACTTCTTAATTTAGATTAGATCCAACTTCCTCTTCTTTCACCGATCTGTANATACCAAGTTCTCTCAGGATGGATATTACTACGGGAATCTCTAAATCTACTTGCATCGCAATGAATTCCTCACCAATTCCCGATAAATACAGGTTCCTTACGGCATCCTTCTTTTGTTCTGAAATCATTTTTATTAAGTTGTTATCCATAGTAAACCCTATTATTTAATGTATTAAATTTGACTTAACATAGTTCTGTCTAGATGGAGCAAAACTGAAAATTATTGATTACTAATTTTAGTAGTTCATGCGTCTCTATTTCTTCCATCATTGATGTCAAAAGGGCATCCGGACTTGGCGATTTCAAGGGAACAGTAACTGAAGATTACACTAGTGGAACCAACGAGGATGATACTATCTATGGTTTGCAATGAAATGACGAAATCCGATGTCGATAGGGAATGATATTAAATGGATCCACTTATATTGACTTAGTATTATCAACATCAGGTACTATCTTGCTTTTTATTCTCGATTCATTTCCCACTTCCACGTAACATAGTCAAGCCAAACTCGAGCAGTCATTGACGCTTTCGTAAATAAAAAGTTGTCTTATTTATAAAATCCAAATAACTTCTTTTAGGCCTCAAGAATTGGGATTTTCTCTGGAGACTGTGTTGGAACAGTAACCTTTGTTGTAACATTAGTTATTGGCTCCATTGCAGGCGTAGTAACATTTGTTGAGACAAGATTGCCTAGCTAGACGAGATGCGGTACAACTTTTCCTATCCTATTGAAACAATCGACAAATTGTCATTTGGATCTAAGGCAAGATCCGTAATTCCACTGATGATAAATTATTAAAATTTGCTAAATAAAAATCGAAAGTTCATGGAGAGTATAATCAAACTGGTTCAAACTCCTAGACTAGGGCCAAAATGTAATTCCAGACTAATCCTTTCCTGTCTACCATATTTTGAGAAGGAACTTTTGTAGATTGCAACACGATCCATATCCTGGGGGACTATTCTTCATACTGAGTAGATACTCACATCAAAATTAACAAGCCAAAATAACAAAAAAGAACGATTCTTATGTAAGAATCTTACTAAATATTAGAACCCCTATGTTTCCACTCTAGCAGCCGATTTGACTATTATTTAAGTACTGTAATTTCTTGCCAGATTTATACTATAAGAAATGAGGCATTAGGAATGAATTATCGGATGTGCTAAGAGAATTAAATTTTGACATAAGTTGTCAAATAAATAGCACAAAGATGATAATGATTTTCTTCCACATTTACAAAAAGTGAAACCACAATTATTTTGAGATTATTTGAGTTAGTGCAAGCACTTTGGCTCATGTTTTTACTTTTGAGATAGCCTTCACAATTTTTACTATTTGAGGCAAGCAAGTTTTCAAAAGAGACTCACGCTCTTCATTGAAAATATGTGTTGAAGCTACCGATCGACTGGTGTCACATCGGTTGAAG
>Ga0065707_10082604_pt1 | contig 13427 bp, 7 predicted proteins | sample SwiRhicommuniRL3_FD_59094 | JGI IMG/M metagenome (GOLD analysis project Ga0065707, IMG submission 59094) | Switchgrass rhizosphere bacterial communities from Rose Lake, Michigan, USA - RL3 v2 (version 2) | ecosystem: Host-associated > Plants > Roots > Rhizosphere > Soil | place: East Lansing, MI... | reverse complement strand
TGAAGGGGTTCTGAAATATTCAGACTGTGGCAGGCGAACTTTTGGAGGCTCCCCCAACGAACCGGTGGGTGATGCCGGGGATTGCTTGATTATTGGAGGCGACATGTTATATCTCGAAGACCCTACGGGATTTCTAGCCGCAGTCTCTCTATTATATTTTCTTGCTGACTCTCTATCATTCACATGGTTGCTAGGGCCAGACTCCCTATCGTAATTTGTGCCAGTTTCCCTATCGATTCTCATACCCTCAGATCTGTCGCTATCGGTTCTCATCTCTCTCACGGACTCTCCATCTCTGGATCCCTTCTTTTTGAAAAGATGCATTTTGACTATTACTAAAATGATTACAAATTTTCCGGCGATTACTATCTATATATAATGAGCAAGAATTGAAATAGATTTGCGGTAGGCCTAATTAGACCACCGACAATCGATCCTCGCATCTCGCATTTTTTCTTTCGGCCGGCAAGTCCGTACTTGGATGGCCCGGAAGTGAAGGATACGGGGGATCTGTTGGTGTCTGGGAGTCTCAACAACCTCGACCAAGTGTCCATGTGACGAAGTCTCCAAGTCTCCATGTCTCCATGTCTCGGTGGCCCTCATCGTTTGCTGTATCGCGATGGTTTTGAACCTTCGCATTGCTCTATAACAGTTGCTTGATTTTCGTTTCTGGGTTATCTATGCGCCCAGAGTCTAGGCTGGGGCCAGGCTGGGTCTACGTAGTGGGGCCTAGGTTTCTGGGCCCAAGATATTGGATTATTCAGTCGAGCCATGACTCTGGTTGCTTTAAGATAGAGCCACACTGTATGTCGGAGCACCCTGTGTCTCATCTTGGAGATTTACACCACCCTGCTTGGCTGTGCCTGATATCGTGTTATGAGAATTCTCCTTTGATAGATCTCCATCGCTAGGCTACTACTGGGAATTTACATTCTGTGGTTCTCATAGCCTCACAAGGCTGTATTGCGATGTCGCTATTACGTCATATATTACCAGGCTATGTATTGAGGTAGTGTGTGGATAATCAACTAAGGACAAGAATAATGTGTAGTTTCTCGGCAGCTTCAACATAGGGTAGATAGGGGTAACTTCTGGGTAGTTCTAATTGTAAACGAAGCTTGCTAAGCATAGGGAAATAAAGTCGTCGTGTGTATTGCAATAATGGATAAAAGTGTTTGTGTGTGGATATTCTTTATAGACTAATTGTGTACGATTCTAGATAAATGGATCGCCTATTTAGAGTGGTCGTGTGTGGATAATATCATATACGAGACCAGTTTATATACACACGTATACATACACGATGCGATATAGAGTACTAAGAAGATTAAGAATATTATAGGAATATTACAGGAAGTTGGAGGGAATATAAGAATCTTAAGCATGGGGAGTTTACAGGGTTATTAGAGGAATATTGGAGGATTACTAGAGGAATATTGGAGCATTATTAGAGGAGTATTGCAGGATTATTAGAGGAATTTGTACCTTTAGAATAAGATCATTGCCGCAGTATCAAGTCCAATGGCCATCGTTTTTCATGCTATCACGAGATATTCCTCCTTCATTTAGTCGATAATCCTTTTTTAGTCATATTATGACGTTGTCATTGCTCACCAGAGTCTTCATTACTCCGCCTCATCACTGTAATAAGTCATTCCCTCACCTCATCACTTTAATATATCTCTCCCACCATGTGGCTGCTTTCAATAACTTTGTCGTGTCCCACTCATTTTTTCTAACAAAAACTGTTGCAACAAGAGCTGCAAGAACAACCCTGCACTCCTGACAACTCCCCAATGTCCTTCTTGGAAAATGTAACCGAACCTTCAAATGTACAAGAACCAGAATATAAACTAGTGGTGGATGAATTGTTTGTAAAACTAGACGGCGTCAACAAACTCACGCTCGGACCCTTCAAGACGATCTCTGACAAGAAAGAGAACATCATTCGGTCGTTCATCAACACTTTCAGAACACATATTGGCCTCAACATATATCCCACCGCAAGACTCATCTATCCAGATAAAAGCGGGCGTCTTTATTATATCCGAGATGTCACATTGGCCCGTTTGCTCGTAAAAATGTATCAAATTCCAAAGGAGAGTGAGGACTACCAAGTGCTCTACTTTTGGAAACAAAGCTATCAGAAGTCAAAGAGGTTCATCGCAGACTCAAATAATCTTCGTGACTTGCCGTTGCGTGCTTCGCGTATCATTGCTAACCGTCGTGCTGCAACGGTGATCCAGATTCCCAACGATGGTGTTGTTTCAACGCGTCGTACTGTGTCAGTGCTGGAGTTGAATACAAAGTTGGACGATTTGGCCAATGCTAAAAAGTCAAATGAACAGATAGAAATTCTTAAACCTCTTCTTGATTGTTTGTCGATCCCTGAAGTTCGCTGGCTCTTGCATATTCTCCTCAAGAAATCGATCCTCGTGCGTTTTGAATCGTATTTCCAGTATGTGTGGCATCCGGATGCCCCTAATCTTTTCCATATCTGTAATAATCTCCAGAAGACATTCAATTACTTGATCGACCCACTGATCCGATTGCGACCCGACCAACTAAATGTGTTCCCCATGCTTCCATTCAAACCCCAGCTTTCATTAAAGTTGACAAAAAATTACGACAAGTTAGTTCAAGATATGCAGATTCTCGTGCCTATGGACGCCAATCTCAACTCTCTCTTTGAATCTAAACAACTCAGAGGAAAGTTTTATATCGAGGAAAAGATGGATGGTGACCGAATGATTCTACACAAGCGAGGCAAACACTTTCAATTCTATTCGAGACGTTTGAAAAACTATTCATTTCTCTATGGTGAAAACTACGAAATCGGCTCTCTCACAAAGTACTTGGCTAATGCTTTTCCTGATAAGGTCGATAGCATAGTTCTTGACGGTGAGATGGTTGCGTGGGATTTCAAACGTAAGGTTATTTTACCCTTCGGTACCTTGAAATCGTCCGCTATTCAAGAATCTGTCCGTCAATATACTACTATCGATCAATACGAACAACAATCAACTTACCCGTTCTTCTTAGTATTTGATGTGCTACATGTGAATGGAATGAACTTGACCAACCATCCTCTTTTCTTCCGCAAGAATATCCTAGAGAAACTCGTTAACCCCATTCCGAATCGTCTTGAGATCTTACCTGTTCACGTTGGATCTACTTCTGAATACCTCAAAAATGCCATCAAACATGTGGTTAGTTTACGTAGTGAGGGAATCATTGTGAAACATGTCCAGCTGAAGTATCACCTTGATTACAGAAGCCATCAGTGGGTGAAAGTTAAGCCTGAGTACTTGGAAAAGTTTGGGGAAAACTTGGATTTGGTGGTCATAGGCTTGATTCCGGGTATCAAAAACGCATATATGTGTGGACTTAGAGACAACAACCAAGTATTCCAAAGTTTCTGTACCGTTGCAAATGGTTTTACAGTAGACGACTACGATAAAATCGAGCGTTTGACTAACAATAAGTGGATTAAGTTTAGCCAGCAGACTCCTCCTGCAAAGGAGATACTTTTCGGCACCAAGAAACCAGTATATTGGATCCATCCTCGTGATACGATTGTCTTAGAAATCAAGGCACGCTCGATTGATAGTACTATTGAGAAAACTTATGCGGTTGGAACCACATTGCATAACCTATACTGTCGTAGTATCCGTGAGGACAAGACAATTGACGAGTGTATCAGTTTGGATGAATACAAACACATCAAAGCGAAATACTCCAAAGATGTTGAAAAAACCCAATCTACAAATAAGAAGCGACGTCTTGCCCAGGACTCCTTCGTAGGGAAACCTTTGAAGAAGGTGAAGAATGAGTCGAATCTCTTTTCCAACTTCAATTTCATATTGGTTAGTGACAAAGTGAGTGCCAATGGAGAACGCATCACGAGAGAGGAGTTGATGCAATTGGTTATCAAATACGGAGGACATGTCACCCACTCCTTGGATGACTATTCCAAACGCCAAACTATCGTCATTACAGAAAAAGACTTGCCCAGTTGCAAAATATATTTGGAAAAGGGCCTAGATCTCATAAGGCCGAACTGGATTTTGGAGTGTATCAATCATGAAGGGATCCTACCCTTGGAGCCGATATTTATCTTCGATACAATCAACAACTGGTCTTTCTCCGGATACGTTGATATGTATGGGGACAGTTATATCATACATTCAATCGTGGATCAACTAGACGGTTTTGTCAAGCTTGAGCCCGAAGATTTGAATGAGTGTAGATTGGAAACAATTGGAGAATGGAATAGAGCCGAAGCGGAACTTCCGTTGATATACCTATTCTCCAACATTTCATTTTACGTGATTGGTGTGAATGAACTATTAGTAAAGGTTTTGTCCGATAGAATCGAGAGGTTCGGAGGCAAAATCACTCCACAACACAATGGATGTTCCTTTATAGTTGTGTTGGACGATGCCACTGATAAGACTCCTTTCAACGGCCAACTTCTTGTCAAAATCAACGCAATTACCCACGAAATCGGCCAAAGCTTGAAATTCGACAAAGGGACTCTAATCACAAAAATCCCCTCTGTTGTCACATCTTCTTTTATAACTAAGTGTATTTCATCCAACTGCGTTGTTGACCCCGATGACTACAAATTCACTTAATTTAAGGGCTTCTCCGAGAATTGATCTGGAAAAGGAAAATTTTCACGCCGCGGAAGGTCCCCCAGATTGCTCCAGATTGCTCAAGATTGCAAACCTTGCTCTAATCAGTAAGCATGACACAATCCTGGTCCCTGTATGGCCAATCACAGTCTGATCAAACTGATGAATGACAGGTTGACCCTGTGACAACTCTATTCCATCTGCATCAGGTAGTAAATCACACATTAATGATCCCCCTAACTAAAATAAGGTCGTTCGCGCTGTCATCTTATCGCGACGCTATCGAAGGAATTGAAATTTTTGTGATCCAGAAGATATTTCTTTTAATCAACATATCTTCGGCAACAATATTAAGCAAGGAAGTTTCAGAAATTTCAGAAATATCAAACAATATCAGCCACCAGATATATTTCTACTGAACCATCAAGACGCATTTTCTGTAACAGCTGATAAGAATGGAATCTAATAGTTATTTAGATAGACCTCATCTGGTCACCATGAGACTTGGCTGGTCGACAGCAATCATCTGCTTAAGTACATTACAATTCGGCTATCACTTGGCAGAGTTGAATGCTCCGTTGGATATATTATCGTGTGTGTATCAGAAATCAGGCCCACTTCCATCTTATGATGATACCTTCTGGTATAAACATAATTATAACCAATGTATTCCAATGAATGATCGTCAAGAAGCATTGGTAACAACGATGTTTACGGTTGGTGGGTTATTTGCTTCGATTTTACTCGGGGCAACAAGCATCTCTTCTGTGTTTGGTAGAAAGTTTTTATGTTTGGTCAATGCCTTCTTATTTACCGGAGGCTCTTTAGCCATGGCATTAACAAACTCATCATTAATATTCAATTTGGGAAGGTTTGTCAATGGTGTTGCTGCAGGTACTTCACTTATTGTCACTCCAATTTTGATCAACGAACTCACTCCTATTAACCAACGAGGGTTTCTTGGATCCTTGTTGCAATTAGCGGTTGCAGTTGGGATTTTTATAGCCCAGGTGGTTTCATATTTCTGTTCCAACGATCAGGATTGGAGATTGATCTTTGTGTTCGCCCTGATGATCGGGCTTGTCCAGTTTATCTTATTACTTACCATTAATGAATCTCCAAAATGGTTGATTATGCATCGTGGTGAAGTCTCGCGTGCAACCTCTCTCTTGCGCCATTTAAGATCTGACAAAGATACGGTTATGCATGAAGTGAACCATTGGCGCAAATTATCTTCAACTCAACGTCCTGACACCAAACCCACCGATACTTCTGCACTTCTTTCACATGAAGCAAGTGTGGATTCTCTTATCCTTCAACCTTTGACAAGAGTGGTTTCCAGAAGAAATTCGTACGACGACTCTACTTTATCAACATCTGACTTTGTTTTTAGTGCAAAGTACCGTAAAGAATTCATTGCTGTGCTTCTTCTTATGACATCGCAACAATTGACAGGGGTAAATTCAATCACGTTTTATGGAGTCCGTATCTTGAACGGACTCTTCAAAGGCGCAAATAGCAATGTTTTATTACTCTCATGTTCGTTTTCATTGTGTAATGTGATAACGGCGTTTCTCGTGTCCCATGTAGTTGATAGGTGGGGAAGAAAGCCATTGATGATTGCTTCTGTCTCTATGACTGCTATATGCTCCTTCTTGATTGCGGTGGGAATCAAATATTCAAAAAACGTTCTTGCTGTTGTTGCTTGTTTTGGATTCATTATTGGATATTCCATCGGTTTGGGACCAATTCCTTTCCTTATGATTTCTGAATTAACACATCACGATGTCGTTTCGATTGCTCAGTCTTTGGGTACCTCGTCGAACTGGGCCTCCAGTATGTTAATTGCATATTTATTTCCTCAACTCCAAGCATACTTCGGTGGGTCGGTGTTTTTTATATTTTTCATCATTAGTGTGGCATATTTCTTTGGGTTTGCATTCTATATTCCCGAAACAAAGGGATATAATAATTGTGATGATGTTTGGGATAGGTTCCAAGAATAGATGGCCGGCTGACGTTGAGAATTGATCCAGGTATGCATTTTTGAATCCATTTTAGAATTCAAACTTCGTTAACGTTATAAATATAACTCATTAGACCATTTTACTATACCTCTTTAAAGAGGGTTCACGATTGAATCTGAGATCATATACCTCAGCGATTCTCCGGTTAACCACATCCTGGTTCTTAAACATTCTAGATCTCTAAAAATATTTAAATACAAGAGCTTTAATGACAGCTGGGAAGTCACTAATTGTAGTACCAATTTAACTTTTCAAAGACATGTTTTTGAGTTCACTTGTGCTGGTTATAATCTCGATTAAAAGAGATTTCCTAAACTTGATAGCCCTGTTTGAGTTTTGAGAGTAACTTCTTGGAGACTTTGAGAGGAATTGGAGACTTAGTAGAACTGGTGATGATCCATATAGATCCATCATAGGTTGATGTTGTGAAATGGCTGCAAAATCATCAACTTCGACCTAAAGTGCTGCTTAGAGTACAATTAGAGAAATTAGAGAAATTAGAAGTCGTCACCAAGAAATACACAACAAATCCCTTGGCACTTAATTATAGTAAACGATTTCTAGGCTGGCCACACGTCACCAAAGTGGAATTCTTCTGGACCTTCTAAACTGCACTGGGAACCCGTTTCGCACCTGGGCTCGTTTCATTTGGATCCTGCACAATGCTTCAATGTCATCCAAGATACATCGACTAAAACATCTCCGGCCACCGCAAGACACACTTCCACGACAAATCACACCTCTAGAATATAAGCCGTACGACAGCTCCATAAAGACTCGGTGGCTCAGCCCTAGTAGTCATTCTTGGAGTGTCAGCACCATTGTAAATCCGCGGCCATTGTAAATCCACGGCCATTGTAAGTTCTGTAACGAATAGGTTTGTGCCATGTTCCTGGTGTCGTTTTCTCTGAAACTGTGAAATGTCTAGAAGCTAAAATTCGCGCCATATTTCACCTGGTTTTGAACGTGAGGCCTTCCCCATGCAATATATAATCCGCAGTTGCTCCTCTATCGGAAATCTCAGCCACCACCACCACACGAAAACAAAATGGTAGACTACAAGAGATGGATGAAGGACGTCAATGACGACACGAGACTTACCAAATTATCCATTCCAGGTACGCACAACTCTGCTGCGTGCCATATTGCCCTTCCGTCGGTGCAATGTCAAGGAGAATCGGTAACGGACCAATTGGAACATGGAGTCAGATTCTTGGACATTCGTGTTGGAAAATTGTTCTTGAAAGAAGGTGACGAGGCCAAGGACTTGCAAGTAATCCACGGGAAGTTTCCGGTAAAAATCCCGTTCCCATTGAAGTTATCTTCGGTGTTGGATGAAGTGTACAATTTCTTGAATAATAACAGTTCCGAGACTGTGATTGTTTCTTTGAAGCAGGAGGGTACGGATGACTGGCACAACGACCAGGATGAGTTTGGAAACTTGATCTGGGACAAGTATGTCGGCAAAAACAAGGACAAATGGTACTTGAACACAGACATTCCCAAGTTGAGGGATGCCAGAGGCAAGGTTCTTCTTTTCAGAAGATTTGGAGTGAAGAACCAAGACCGTTCCAATGAATTCGGCTTCAATGCATCTTCTTGGAAGTATAACTGTACCGAGGACGACTGTGGAGACTTTGTTGTTCAAGACTTTTGTGAGATTCAAAAGTCCGACGATATTCCAAAGAAAGTCCGTTACGTCACCGATTTGGTAAACAAGTCAAAGGACTACACTAAGGACAACGACAACAAGTTGTTTGTCAACTTTACTTCGGGCTCCAACTTTTTCGACAGGGAATGTTGGCCCCAGCCTATTTCCAAGGCCATGTTGGATGCAAATATTCATGGCCATTTCGCCAAAGGAACCGGAATTGTGGTTTTGGATTACATTGAAGCCGACAATTGGTTATTAGCAAAGAAATTGGTTGATACGAACTTTTAAATCTCTAAAATGGACAATAACTGAAATATCTGAAATATCAACAATAAAAGACAAAATCTGATAACATTCGACAATAACAACAATGTTCAACAATATTGATATTATCTAACAATATTTAGTAATACTAATAAAGATTATACCAATAGTTGTTATCCAACAGCTTATGGATTACGTCCGAATATGTTCTTAATTATTATGACTGACAATTAAGTTGATTAGTGAAGTCAGATTACTTGAACATTGAAGACTTGTTCTTTCCGTTTAGGTTCGTCCTGTGGTGAAGTGCCTCTGAGATTCGATTCTATGTGGTTTCTTCATGAAGTGTTGTTATTCCTGTATATCTCTGTAAGATTATTTATGAATTTTTGGTTTCTGTATGACTATTTATGACATCATTAGTTTCTGTACGACTTTATTTATCACTAACCTTGTAGTAATCGTTCTTAACTATTAAGTTTGAATTTGAAGTATCTTACGACTCACATCTTTCTTATAAAAAGGCATAAATAGGTTAGTCTGGACAAGCAGCAATATTGACAACTATTCTTAAATTATTTAGTTAATTATAGTAATGTTCTGGACCAGCTATTCTTTGTGCTCCTTGTGGTATTGCTATATCATTTCAATCTCCTTATAATCACAATAAGAAGGAGATATTGTAAGGAGGAGCTTTTGGCAGCACCAATTATTTTGGCAGCCGCTTTTATTTGCGCGTTTGGACCAAAATTTACATCTTTACCACCACAATGCTTCGAATAGGACCCTGGAGAGTGCTAGGACTTGGAGGTCTGAGAGTAAATCCTGTGGCATCCTCGCTAACGCGATGGGTGAGATATCAATCCCTGAATCACAAATCTGAGAAATCTCAATATGATGATGAAAAGTTGAGAAAGATCATAGAATCCACCAATCTTGGATATCAGAAGAGTCTGAAAAGTACGACCGATAACGAGAAACCTGTGGATAAAAAGATCCAGGATACTCTAAAACATATACCTGATCAGACAAAGATACTGTCTTCTCAGATAAATACTTCAGAGCAGAATACGAACCAACCACTTTTTTCAGATATACAACAAGAGATCCAGGACTTACCGTCCGCCAAAGAAGAGAAACGAAGCCAATTGGCTCGAAGGCTCGAGGTTTACTTGGACTCTCTTCAAGACACGATTTTCACAGCCACTCGGGCGTTGAATGATGTCACTGGTTATTCGTCGATCGAAAAGTTGAAGGCTTCGATCGACGTATTGGAGAACCAACTTAAAGAAGCCAAAGAAGGTGTCAAGAAATGTAAATTGGGGTATTCGGAGGCGATTCTGAACCGGTCGAAGCTGCAGCGCGAGGTTAATGAGTTGCTTACCAGAAAACATAATTGGTCGTCGGAAGATTTGGAGAGATTCACCGATTTATATAGAAACGACCACACCAACGAACAACGAGAAGCAGAAACTGAAACTTGCTTATCGGAAGCAGAACAAAAAGTCGACGCCATCCAGTTAAAATTGACCCAACTGATTTTGACCAGATATCACGAGGAACAGATCTGGTCGGACAAAATCAGAAGATCTTCGACGTGGGGGACATGGATTTTAACGGGAATTAATATATTTCTTTTTGTTATTGCTACGTTCTTGGTGGAACCCTGGAAGAGAAAAAGATTGGTGGGATCTTTTGAAGATAAAGTCAGGGACGTTTTGATTGGTATTGCTCAACAAGAACCTAAATTGCTTGAGCCGATATTGAAAAATGGAGAAATGGAGAAAGTAAAAGATGCTCATCAAGATCAAGAAACTCATAAAGAGACTCATAAAGATATCCAACAAGAGACTCAAACTCCACTGATTTCCATGTACCCTTTTTCTGTCAAACTTCTTCAGCATTCGTGGCAAGGATTTACACAAATGGTTTGGCTGAACTATGCTGCATTGGCGTCCAAGGATATCACACAATTACAATTTGACAAGGTAGAACTAAGTGTCCTTGTAGGTTTGATTACGATCCTCGGAGGATGTATGGGGAGCGTAATAACATTATATTTCAAATAGAGCCAAGATCAATGAGCGGCCACTAATTGCGAGCGACTTCTAATTGCGAGCGACTTCTAATTGCGAGCGACTATTAATTTCGAGCGACTATTAATTGTGAGCGATCGACTCTCTAGACTAACTCTCTAGATTAACTCACTAGATAAACTCACTAGATTGATCCACTACATCAACTCACTCGATTAACTCACTCGATTCACTACACTAACCCACTACACTAACCCACTAGACTCATCCACTAATAGAAACAAGCTCTTCAAACTACGTAATTTATGCTCTAGTACCATACTTGGTATATTTATCATATCTCTATAACTCTGGATGTCTCTACTCTATTATTACGTAATCAATCGTCAGTTAACGTTAATATATTATATAATCGTGGTCGTGTACCTCCCACTCGCGATCGCCACTCAACTAAAATGGTGGTAAAATCACCAGTATTAACCACTAGTAATACGACACACACAGTCTCTAATATGGAGGATCCCGTCATTTTCGATCAGAATAATTTGCCAGCGGCTTTCAACAAGTACAACAAGGACGACAATTCCGATGTTTACTTGAAGTTGAAGAAGTTGGAAAAGGAACTCGAATTGTTGTTACTACAAGAAGATTACATCAAAGACGAACAACGCCACTTAAAGAGAGAGTTGGTGAGAGCACAAGAGGAGGTCAAGAGAATCAAGTCTGTTCCGCTCGTCATTGGACAGTTCTTGGAACCTATCGATGAAAACACAGGAATCGTATCGTCCACCACTGGATCCAACTACGTGGTGAGGATCTTGTCTACTTTAGACCGAGAATTGTTGAAACCTTCTTCGTCTGTTGCATTACATCGTCATTCCAATGCTTTGGTTGATATCTTACCGCCTGAAGCAGATTCTTCCATCTCTATTGTTGGAGACAACGAGAAGCCAGATGTGACGTATGCCGACGTGGGAGGGTTAGATATGCAGAAGCAGGAAATAAGAGAAGCCGTCGAGTTGCCGTTGACACAGGGTGATTTGTATGCTCAAATAGGAATTGACCCTCCAAGAGGAGTGTTGTTATACGGACCACCGGGCACAGGGAAAACCATGTTGGTGAAGGCCGTAGCCAACTCGTCCACAGCTTCATTCATCAGAATCAACGGTTCGGAGTTTGTACAGAAATATCTCGGAGAAGGACCAAGAATGGTGAGAGATGTGTTCAGATTAGCCAGAGAAAACTCACCCGCCATTATTTTCATAGACGAAATCGATGCCATTGCAACAAAGAGATTTGATGCTCAGACCGGAGCTGACAGAGAAGTCCAAAGAATCTTGTTAGAATTATTGAATCAAATGGATGGTTTCGACCAGGACTCCACAGTAAAGGTGATTATGGCCACAAACAGAGCAGACACTTTGGACCCTGCTTTGTTGAGACCTGGTAGATTGGATAGAAAGATTGAATTTCCATCGTTGAAGGACAGAAGAGAAAGAAGATTGATTTTTTCCACCATTGCTTCGAAAATGTCTTTAGCTCCAGAAGTTGATTTGGACTCGTTAATTATTAGAAACGATCCATTATCGGGAGCAATCATTGCTGCTATCATGCAAGAAGCTGGGTTGAGAGCCGTCAGAAAGAACAGATATGTCATTTTACAAAACGATTTGGAGGAAGCTTATACTGCACAAGTAAAGACCGGAAGTGAACATGATAAATTTGACTTCTATAAGTAGAGAATAAGTAGAGAATAAGTGAGGACCATGCTGAAAATTTGAAGTGAAGTAAGTTATCATGAAGAGGAATTAAAGTTATCATGAAGTGGAATAAAAGTTATTATGAAGTGGAAGAAAAGTGAATTATATTCCGTAGGACAATTTCAATACGATTATAGGAGATTTATGAACTTATCGAAAACTAATCCTAACAAACGTCCTCCATTAGTGTTTTTTCTTCTCCTGTTAGCTGATAATTCTTCCTTTAGTTGAAATTTCTCCCTCTTAGTTGAGATTTCTCCCTTTTAGCTGAAATTTCTTCCTCTTGCTGAGATTTCTCTGAAAATCCCTCTTTCTCATATAAGTTATAATAGCTGGTAGATCCCCAATCCAGGTTTCAACGAATCCAAGTTGGAAAAATCCAAATGATCCATATCTATATGGTAATTGTAGTGCCAGAGTTGTTTGTAGGGTGTAGTTGAGTTATCAAATTCGACGTTGAATGATGCAGTTGGTGTGATAAGAATCGTCTGGTTATTGATGGACAGTAATTCTTCAAGAAGCTTTTCAACCTTTTCATGATCTGAACCCATGGTATCGAAGATATACGTCGACTTTGTAGCATCAAGGATGTATCCAGCATCGAAGTTTTCATCGTTGAGAGTGATTACTTGCGTGGACGAGTCTTTGTCGCCCAAAATCCATGTGGGAGGAGAGTATGTTCTCCACCATACTTGAAAGGTATTTGTGGTGGAAGAAGTATGCAAATGATCCAAAGCAGGAACAACACCGCCTTGGTGGAATATTCCCATAAGTATAGACATCAAGATATTGAAAGCGTACCATTCGTACAATAAAACGTTGATCCACGTCGTTTTCTTGGGAGTTTGTGACGCAAACTTGGACATATCGAAACAACAGCAAAGCAACGGAACTATTGGGATCAAGAATCGCAACTCTTGGTGGGGGAAACATGACAAGACTACAATCCCACTGGCTGCTGACAAGAACGGTACCGTCAAGTAGTACTGGTTTTTGAGCTTATACAAAACAAGTATAATGCCCGACAATCCCAAAATCTGGGGAATATT
>Ga0065707_10001830_pt1 | contig 13428 bp, 10 predicted proteins | sample SwiRhicommuniRL3_FD_59094 | JGI IMG/M metagenome (GOLD analysis project Ga0065707, IMG submission 59094) | Switchgrass rhizosphere bacterial communities from Rose Lake, Michigan, USA - RL3 v2 (version 2) | ecosystem: Host-associated > Plants > Roots > Rhizosphere > Soil | place: East Lansing... | reverse complement strand
GCGCGTGGGGGTGGGGCCCCACGCGGACCAAACAATGAACGCGATCGAGCTGACCAACGTCACGAAGGTGTACCGCAAGTACGCCCGAAGGAAGCAGTTCGCGACGCTGAAGAGCGCCCTGTTGAAGGGCAGCCTCATTCAGGATCTGCAGCCCGAAGAAACGTTTCCGGCGCTCCAGGGCGTGTCGTTCAGCGTACCCGCGGGCCGGACCTACGCCGTCATCGGCCGGAACGGATCGGGGAAGAGCACCGCGCTCAAGCTCGTCGCCGGCATTACGAAACCTACGACCGGAACCGTGAAGGTAAAGGGACGAATCTCGGCCCTCATCGAGCTGGGGGCCGGATTTCACCCCGAGATTTCCGGCCGCGAGAACGTCTTCATCAACGGCATCATGCTCGGCCTCAGCAAGCGCGACATCGGCCGGCGGTTTGATGAGATTGTCGAGTTCGCGGAAATGCAGGACTTCATCGACGCGCCGGTGAAGACGTACTCGTCCGGGATGTACATGCGACTCGGGTTTGCCGTCGCCATCCATGTCGATCCCGACGTGCTGCTGGTCGACGAGGTGCTCGCGGTCGGCGACGCGGGGTTCACCCACAAGTGCCTCGACAAGTTCGGCGAGTTCAAACGGCGCGGCAAGACGATTCTGCTGGTGACCCACTCGCTCGACCTCGTGGAGCGATTCTGCGACGAGGCGCTGTGGCTCGACAGCGGACGGGTGCGTGGATCGGGCGACCCCAAGAGGGTCGTGGGTGCCTATCTCACCGACGTCGGCAAGAGCGAAGAGCGAGAGCTCGCGCGGGCGGAAGGGCGAGAGGTCGAACGCAGGGCGGGTCCTTCGGTACCCACTAGTGCGGAAGAGGTCCCCGCAGACGTCGGCCACGCCAATGCCGGGCCCGCAAGTCCCGCCGCCGCGCGCAAAGGCGGACAGGACCCGGCCTACGCCGAAGACATGACTCGCAAGGACGAAGGCCGCTGGGGCTCGCGGGAAATCGAGATCACGGGCGTGACGCTGAAGGACGCCGCCGGGCAGGCGTCGCACATCTTCCAGTCGGGCGAGCCTATGTCGATTCACCTGAGCGTCCGCGCGCACCAGCCGAACAGTGATTTCGTGTTTGGTATCGGCGTGTACAACGCAGAGGGCGTCAACTGCTACGGCACGAACACGGACGTCGAGAACTTCACGCCCGAAGAGATCGCTGGCGAAGGCGAGGTGACGTTCGCGATCGACGCGCTGGATCTCGTGGAAGGCACCTACAAGCTGGATGTGGCCGTGCACAAGCGGGACGGGTACCCGTACGACTTTCACCGCCTGCTCTACACCTTCCGCGTGAAGTCCCGCATCAAGGAAGTCGGTATCTACCGCCCGAGGCATGCCTGGGCCTTTACGCCGGGCATCAGGCTCACCAGGGGCTGACCGCCGAAGCGATGCGCAGGAAGATTCTGTCGACCGCGGAAGCCGTCGCGTTTGTCGAGCATCTGCGCCACGCCGGGAAGGACACCGTCTTCACCAACGGCGTGTTCGACCTGCTTCACCCGGGACACGTACGTTATCTCCAGGACGCGCGTCGGGAAGGGGATGCGCTGATTGTTGCGCTCAACTCCGACCATTCCGTTCGCAGAATCAAGGGAGCGGCGCGTCCCATCAATCCGGAGCACGAACGCGCCGAGGTGCTGGCGGCGCTCGCGTGTGTTGATGCCGTCGTGGTGTTCGATCAAGACGATCCGTACCAAATCATCAGCCGGCTGTCTCCCGACGTGCTCGTCAAGGGCGCCGACTGGGCGCTCGACGCCATCATCGGCCGGGACATCGTGGAATCGAAAGGCGGGCGCGTCGTCAGGATCGCGTGCGCGGAGGGATACTCGACGTCTGCCATAATTGAAAAGATCAAGTCCGGCTAACCGTCCCGCGACTATGCCGACGTCGACATCCCTCAACCTGCAGGCCCTCCTCAAGACCGCCGCGACGCGAACCGGCATGGACTCGTCCGCCGATCGCGTGCGGGGCCTGTCAGCGTCGGCCCAGGCGCTCTACGTGGCCGCACAAGTCAGTCACCGCCGCAACGCGGTGACGGTCGTCGTGGTGCCGACCGACGAGGAGGTCGACCGGTTTTGTCTGGACCTCCGATTTTTCATGGCCGCGCTCGAGGGGGCGTCGGCCGCCTCGCTCGAGGAAGCCGTCAAGCCGTTTCCGTCGCTCCAGGTTGATCCCTATCGCACGATTGCGCCTCACTTCGGCGTGGCCTCGGCGCGGGCCGCCGCCCTGCACGGCGCGGCCAGCGGCCGTGCCCGCGTCATTGCGGCATCCGCGGCGTCACTCCTGCCGCGCCTGAGCGCACCGGGGAATCTGGAAGCCGCGGCCATCGAGCTCAAGAACGGCATGGATCTCGATCCGGTCGCGTTCGGCGATCTGCTGGCCGATGCGGGATTCACTCGCGAGGATCCCGTGGACGAGCACGGTGAATTCTGCGTGCGCGGCGGCATCGTCGATTACTTCCCGGCCGGCGCGGACAATCCCGTTCGGGTCGAGTTCGTGGGCGACAACATCGAATCGATCCGCCGGTACGATCCCTCCACCCAGCGATCGATCGAGACCCTCGATCAGGCATCCGTCGTACCCCTGGCCGAGAAGGAAGGAACGGCGACGTTCTTCGACTACCTGCCCGGCGACCGCGACCTTTCGTTCATCGTGCTCGAAGAAGAAGAGGTGCGGGTACATGCCGCGAAGCTGGCCGCGCAGGTGCAGGCGAGCTTTGCCGAGGCGCAGCAAGAAAACCCGAAGGCGCCCACGCCAGACGAGCTGCTCATTCCGTGGTCCGAGGTTGACGAGAAGCTGGCCCAGGCCACGCGCGTTGATCAATTGGCACTGGGGGTCGCGCACCCATCGCACCTAGACGTCGCCTGTCAGCCGGCAGTCGAATTCCGCGGTCGGATTCAGGAGTGGATCGCCGACCTCAAACGCATTCGCGAGCGCGGCGACACGATTCTGTTCGTCTCCGGCACTGAAGGGCGCGCCGAGCGAACCGCCGAAATGCTGGCGGAGTACGGCCTTCGAGGCATCCTCATCGATCGGACCGATGAGTTGCTGAATGTCGCCGTGCACATCACGGTTGGCCAGCTCTCGAAGGGCTTCCGGCTGCCGGGCGCCGAGCTGCAGATCATCGCCGAGGGGGACGTCTTCGAGGAAGAGCGCGCCAAGGCCGAACGCAAGGGCGATCGGCATCGGTCGATTGCGAAGACGTTTCTGTCGGATCTGCGCGATCTCAAGGTGGGCGATCACGTTGTCCATGTCGATCACGGCATAGGACAGTTCGTCGGCCTGAAGCAGATCGGAGTCGGCGACTCCATGCAGGAGTTCATGGAGCTGCTGTACGCCGGCGACGACAAGCTGTTTGTACCGGTCGAGCGGCTCGACCTGGTGGCGAAGTACAGCGGCACGACCAAACCGCCGCTCGACAAGCTTGGCGGCACCTCATGGGAGCGCGCGAAGACGCGCGTCAAGAAGGCCATGCGCGACATGGCCGAGGAGTTGCTCAAGCTGTACGCCGCGCGCAAGACGGTTCCAGGCCACTCGTTCAGCCCGGATGCCCATTGGCAGCGGGAGTTCGAGGACGCCTTCCAGTGGGAGCTCACGCCCGACCAGACGAGCGCCATCGGCGACATCAAGCGCGACATGGAGTCGCCGACGCCCATGGACCGTCTCCTGTGCGGCGACGTCGGGTACGGCAAGACCGAAGTAGCCATGCGGGCGGCGTTCAAGGCGGTCATCGACGGCAAGCAGGTCGCGTTTCTCGCGCCGACCACCGTGCTCGCCTTCCAGCATCAGAAAACGTTGAGCGAGCGGTTCGCCGGGTTTCCCGTCGTCACCGACATGGTCAGCCGGTTCCGGACGAAGACCGAGCAGGACCAGATCGTCAAGGATCTTGCCGCCGGCAAGATCGACATCATCGTCGGCACGCATCGGCTGCTCTCGAAGGACATCCAGTACAAGGACCTCGGCCTGCTCGTTGTCGATGAGGAGCAGCGGTTCGGCGTCGCGCACAAGGAACGCATCAAGCAGATGCGGCGAAAGGTCGATGTCCTGACGCTCAGCGCGACGCCCATCCCGCGCACGCTGAACATGTCGCTGGTGGGTATCCGCGACATGTCGATTATCGAAACGCCGCCGAAGGATCGGCTGTCGATCCAGACCAACGTGGTCAAGTTCGACGCCCACGTCATCGGGCGCGCGATCCGCCACGAGCTCGAGCGCGGCGGCCAGGTGTATTTCGTCCACAACCGCGTGGAGTCGATTTTTGCCATCGGCGATCTGGTCCAGCGCCTGGTGCCCGAGGCGCGCATCGTCATCGGACACGGCCAGATGGGCGAAGACGAGCTCGAGCGCGCGATGCTCGACTTCATCAACCGGAAGTACGACATCCTGCTCGCGACGACGATCATCGAGAACGGCCTCGACATTCCGAACGTCAACACGATTCTGATCAACCGCGCGGATCGGTACGGACTGTCGCAGCTCTACCAGCTGCGCGGCCGCGTCGGCCGTTCCGACCGGCCCGCCTATGCGTACCTTCTGGTTCCGCCAGAGACGACGTTGTCGGCGGTTGCGAAAAAGCGGCTGGCCGCCATTCGCGAGTTCAGCGATCTGGGCAGCGGGTTCCGCGTGGCGGCGCTCGACCTCGAGATTCGCGGCGCGGGCAATCTGCTCGGTGGTGAACAGAGCGGGCACATCGAGACCGTCGGCTTCGAGATGTACATGAAGCTGCTCGAACAGGCGATCCGCGAACTGAAAGGCGAAGACATCCTCGACGACGTGCGTGCCGTGGTGAACCTGCGCGTCGACTTGAAGATTGATCCCTCATACGTGCCGGAGATGAATCAGCGCCTGATGATTTACCGCAAGATCGCCGACGCGCGCAGCGACGACGAGCTCGATCGGATTCTGGGCGAGCTGCGCGATCGCTATGGACCCATGCCGGAGACCGTGGAGCATCTCGAGCAGTACGGCCGGATTCGCATCATGGCCGACCGGCTCGGCATCGAGTCCATCGACCGCGAGGCGCAGACCGTCGTCGTCAAGTTCAGGCCGGACACCCAGGGGCAGCGTCTGAATGTCGAGCGGCTGTTAAAGGTCGTCGGCGGAAGGGGCGATACCACCATCGTTCCGCCGGCGAGCATCCGGATGGATTTGCGGCTGCCCCCGGGCCCGAAGACCCCCGCGGCCCCGGCAGCACCCGTGCCGCGGCCCGTGGGCGAGCGCAGACCAGGGGCTCCCGGGTCGGGCTCGACACCAGGCGCCATCGGGACCAAGGCCAGGGCTCGGCAGAGCACGGGCCAGAGCTGGTGGACGGCGCGCGCCACCGCCGGCGAGGTCAAGGCGGGATTCACGAAGGAAGAGATTCTCAAGCCGCCAAAGGAAGACCCCAACGCGCCAGGCGGAGTGTTTGCCAGGGTACGCGGTTTGTTGGGCGAACTGGCCGGGATACAATAAATGTTTNCGTTACTAGGAATTAGCGATTAGGAATGTCATGAAGAAGGTGCTGTTTGCCGGGTGGTTCGTCGGGCTGCTGGCGGCGGGGCTGAATGCCGAAATTCTGGAGCAGGTGCTCGTCAAGGTGAATGGCGAGATCATCACCCAGACCGAGTTCCAGAAGGTCCAGTTGACCGCGCTTCGCGAGCTGCCGAATCCGCCCGACCCCTCCCGGACATCCGACGCCGAGCTTTCGAAGATCTTCGCCCAGGTCAACCCGCAGGCCATCGTAGGCATGATCGACGAAATGCTGCTGATGCAGCGGGCCAAGGAACTGGGGATGACGGTCAGCGATGCGCAGTTCTCGGAGGTGCTCGACTCGATCAAGAAAGACAACAAGATCGAGAGCGAGGCCGCATTCGAGGCCGCGCTGAAGAGCGAGGGGATGACGCTGGCGCAGCTCAAGACCATCCTTTCCAAGCGAATCCTGATCGGCCAGGTGCAACGCCGAGAAATCGGCAGCCGGGTCGAGGTGACCGAGGCCGAGGAGCGGGCTTACTACGACGCCCACCCGACGGAATTCGGCACCACGCCCAGCGTGACGCTGCGGGAAATCGTCGTGACCGCCGAGCTGGATCCCGTGAAAAAGGCGCCCAGCGTAGGCTCGCTCGAAGACGCCGAGGAAAAAGCCAACGCGCTGAGGACGCGGATCGCGAAAGGGGAGCCTTTCGAAAAGGTGGCGGCCGAGGGGTCGGATTCGCCCTCCAAGGCCAACGGCGGCCTCATCGGCCCCATTTCGCGCGATGAGATGAACGAGGATTTGCTCAAGGAGATCTCGAAGATGAAGGTCGGCGAGCTGACGCCGGTGCGGAGCACCCAGACCGGCTCGCAGTTCTTCAAGCTGGAATCCAGCATCGAATCGACCACGCTACCGTTCGAGTCGGCGCGAGCCCAGATTGCCGACCGGCTGACCGGCGAGAAGGTCAACGGCGAGCTCAAGAAGTACCTGCAGCGTCTTCGCGCGCAGGCCATCATCGAGTGGAAAAATGACGATCTCCGCAAGGCGTGGGAGATCGGCGTTGCGGCGGAGCCCACCTTCTAGTCTATGGATCAACCCGGGACGAGCTGGTACGCGGTTTGGACTCGATCGCGCCACGAACAGGTCGTGCGCGATCAGATCGCGCGCAAGNACTTCGATGCGTTTCTTCCGACTATTCCCCGCTGGAGCCGGTGGAAGGATCGCAAGAAGAAAATTGACTGGCCGCTCTTTCCCGGCTACTGCTTTGCCCGTTTCAACGAAGAAGAATCCCTCGCCATTCTCAAGTGCACCGGTGTCGTGAACATCGTGTCGTTCGAAGGCCGACCGGCGGCGATTCCCGAGCATGAAATCGACGGCATCCGGCGCCTGGTTGAAAGCGACCTGCAATTCGATCCCTGCCCGCTCATCCGCGAAGGCATGATGGTCGAGGTGACGCATGGCGTGCTGAAGGGTGTCGTTGGCCGCCTCGTCCGCAAGGGGGCGCACGCGCGCCTCGTGTTGTCGGTCGATCTCATCGGCCAGGGGGTCAGCGTGGAAGTCGACGCCGCTGACGTGAAGCCCTTCTAAACGCCGTTCTGGCGGGCGTCGAAAAAACGCCGACATTTCCCCGGAGCGCAAAACCGTGCAGGTGGAAGACAGGTGGTCCGGGTCGACGTCGCGGCCTTGCCCGCTGGTTATACTTGGTTGTCCATGAAAATCGGCAACGTCGCGCTCGCTTCACCGTTCGTGGTCGCGCCCATGGCGGGCATGACCGACACCGCGTTCCGCCGCCTGGTGAAACGGCAGGGGGGGTGCGGGCTCGTGGTGACCGAGATGGTCAGCGCCGACGGGCTGGTGCGAGGCATCGATCGCACCCTGGAATACGCCGAATACACCGAGGAAGAGCGTCCGGTGTCCATCCAGATTTTCGGGGGCGATCCCGAAAAGATGGCCGATGCCGCGCAGATCGTCGAAGCGCTCGGGGCGGATATCGTCGACGTGAACATGGGCTGCCCGGTGCCGAAGATCGCGAAACACAACGCCGGATGCAGCCTCATGCGCGAACCCGCGCACGCCGCGAGCGTGATAGCGGCCATGGCCAGCCGAGTGAAGATTCCCGTCACGGTGAAGATGAGGGCCGGCTGGAACGAGCAGTCGATCAATGCGCCCGAGCTGGCCCGTCGCGTCGAGGATGCCGGTGCGGCAGCGGTCGCGGTCCACGGCCGTACGGCGGCGCAGTCCTATACGGGTCAATCAGACTGGAGCTTGATCGATCGTGTTGCCCAGTCGGTGAAGATTCCGGTACTGGGATCGGGCGATTGCCTCGATGCCGGCCAGATTCTCGAGCGCATGGCTTCAGGCGTGAGCGGCGTGCTCGTCGGGCGCGGCGTGCTTCGCAATCCGTGGATCCTTTCTCAGGCTTCCGACCTAACCGCAGGCCGCCCGCCTCGCGAGATCTCGCTTCAGGACCGCGGAGAGTTCCTCCTTGAATACATCGATCTGCTGTTGCACGAAGGCCAGAACGAGGCCGAGGGCTTTAGACACAAGGCTGGAGAGACGCAGACTCGCCATCAACGTTGGGTGATCAACAAAGTGCGCGCTTTGATGTCCTGGTATTCAAAAGGGACTCACAACGGTGCGCATCTGAGAACAAGTGTNAACACTTTGCAAACCATCCNAGATCTCCGCGATTTCCTTAGAGATTTCTTCAAATTGCCCGTCGCAATATTGGACTAGTGTATCATTTTGGGCCAAAGAGTATTCCTTGTTGACACAGAATTTCCGCCCGGTAGAATACCTTCTCCGTCGCGCTTCGCAGAGATTCGCGGAGCTGCAACGGACGACGAGCCCAGGCAATTCAGCGGCGCGTCGAAGGGAATCCCCCCAAGCCTGCCCCCAAGGCGGCTTGTCTCCCTTGTTCTCACGTGTCTTCTGGCATGTGACCGAAGAACCACCTGTAACTCAGAGGGCGAAGCTCTTGCTAAAACACATTAATCGGGTTTATGACCTATTTCCGGTCGCTGCTCTAGCGACAATGGTAGGTGTCATGGCCCTCTCGGCGGGCTGCACCGCTCCCGCGGCGACCGGGGCCGCAGGGGCCGTGGAAGCGAAATACAACGAGAAAACGGGCAAACTGGCCGAGTTGACGATGAACGCGAAGAAAGATGGCAAGCCGGACGTGTTCAGCTATATGGACGGCTCGAAGTTCGTCAGGATCGAGATCGACAACGACGAGAACGGCTCGATCGACAGGTGGGAATACTACGGCGCCGACCAGAAGCTCGAGAAGGTCGGCGTTTCTAGGGCGAATGACGGAATCGTGGACTCCTGGCTCTTCGCGGGTGCCGACGGTCTGCCGGCCAAAGTGGAGATCGCAACGAAGCGTGACGGCCGGGCCAATCGCACCGAGTTCTTCTCGAAGGGCGACCGGACCCGTGCCGAGGAAGACACCGATGCCGACGGCCGGGTCGACAAGTGGGAGACCTACGAGGGGGGATCACTTGCAGTGGTTTCCTTCGATATGACTAAATCTGGAAAGCCGACGGTCACAATCGACTATCGCAAAGAACGACGGTGAGCGTACCTGAACTCTCGAATCCGACTCCAATGGACGGCGAGCAGCTGATCGCCGCGTCGGCGGCCATGCGATTTGTCGTGCAGGAGATTACGCGCGCCGCCGAGCGGCCCGTCCATGTTCTGCTGAGCGGCGAGGCCGGCACCGGCCGCCAGATCATCGCCCGGGCGATTCATGCTCACAGCAAGTCCAACGAAGGGCCCTTCGTCATCGTCGACTGCGCCCGGCGGGCGCCGGCCGATCTCGAGGCCCAACTCTTTGCGACCAGTGGCAACCGGAGCGGCGTCGAGCGCCGCAGTCTCGAGCGCGTGCGCCGTTCGGCGCAGCTGCTCGAGTCGAAGGGCGGCACGCTGTTCCTGCAGAACGTGGTCGACCTGCCGGCCCGCATTCAGATGCGGCTCATCCGGGTCCTGCGCGACGGCGAAGTCGTCCTCATGGACGATGGCACTCGCGTTGAGCTCGAGCACCGCATTATCACGGCGGCCGACCGCTCGCTCGACTCGGCCGTGCAGGACGGGCGGATGCTCGCGGATCTTCACAAGCGTCTCTGCGAGTTCCGGGTGGACGTGCCGGCCCTGCGCGATCGGCGCGAGGACATCCCCGACCTGGCCACGCACCTGGTTCGGCATCTGTGCGAGCGAGGGAATGTTCCGGCGAAACAGCTCAGCCATGCCGCGAAAAGCATGCTGGCCGCGCTGCCGTGGCGAGGCAACGGCGACGAGCTGAACCGGCTCCTCGAGGTGCTCGTGACGCGCACGACCACGCACACGATCGACTTGGACGACGTGCTCGCCAACGTCAGGCTCGACGGTCAGGCCACCTGGTTCGGCGTGAACGGCACGTTGCGCGAGGCTCGCGCGCGCTTCGAAAGCGAGTACATCGCCGCGGTGGTCGCGCATCACAGCGGCCGGATTCCCGAGGCTGCCAAGACGCTCGGGATCCAACGCAGCAACCTCTATAGAAAGATGCGTCACTTGAGGGTCCGCCCGAATCCGCGGCGGCCCGGCCGCGATTCCTGACGCGGCCACGTCGGTCCGTTCGTCTCAATCCGTCAACGTAACTTTTTCCCGAGGCATTGCGCGCTCGCCAACGCGAGCGTGCTCTCAACAACTTTGAGCTCATTGCTGAACCCGCTGACCCCAGCTGCGGTGAATGCGCAGCTCGAACTCCCGATTTTTGCGTCGTCTGCCGCGATGCGCCGCGTGCTTGACGATGTGAGCCGCGCGGCCGTATCGCGCGCGAACGTGATCATCAGCGGCGAGCCCGGCACCGGCCACGAACTGGTGGCCCGCGAGGTTCATCGCCGCAGCCACTCTCCCGGCGCACCTTTCGTGAGAGTGGTCTACGATGTCGCCGCGCCGGAGGCATTCGAGTTCGACCTCTTCGGCTACAACACCGCCGAAGGTGCAGATCGGCCTGAACGGAGGGCAATCGAACGGATCGGCCGCGGGGGCCACCTGCACAACGCGCTTGGCGGCACGATCTTCTTCGCGAATTTGCCGGAGATTCCGCCGCGCTTGCAGATACGCCTGGCGCGCCTCTTCCGCAGCGGCGAAGCCGTGGTGCAGCAGGTGAAAAAGCGCATCAAGATGACGGTGCGCGCCGTCGCGGCGGTCGAGCAGGGCTATGAGGAGGCTCTGCGGGCCGGCCGTCTCCACGAAGAACTGTTTCATCTGATCTCTGGGGTCCATATCGAGCTGCCGCCGCTGCGCCGCCGGAGCGAGGACATTCCGGCGCTCGCGACCTTCCTTCTCAACGAGTCGTGCCGTGGCGCCGGCCTGCCGTTGAAGCAGCTGTCCAGCTCGGCGCAGCAGCTCCTGTCGGCGCTGCCCTGGCATGGCAATGCCGTGGAGCTCCGGCGTCTGCTGAGCGAGCTGGCCCAGCGCAGCCGCGGCGAAGTCATCGATCTCAACGATGTGTTGGGCACGATCCAGATCGACGGACGTGCGAAACAGTTCGCCACGGGCGGGACGCTGCGCGAAGCCCGCGCACGGTTCGAGCGCGAGTACATCGTCGCCGTTGTGGAGCAGCATCACGGCCGTATTCCTGAGGCGGCGAAGACGCTCGGTGTGCAGCGGCCGAACCTCTATCGGAAACTGCGCCGCATGAACGTCTCGAAACTTTCCCGTAAAACGAGCACGCGTCAGTCGTGATCGACCCGCACATTCGAATCTGGGACCCAGTGCGAAACGGATACATAAAGTCCTCGCTTTCATTGACTACACAAGCGGCGTCCGTATCATTGCAATCAGGCGTTAACTTCTCATCAGTGAGGCTCCCTATGTTGCAGCGTGTACTCTCGGTTGTTCTCTCGCTCGCGATCGTCTTGTCCGCGAACCCCATCCTCTTCGCCGCAGGTCCGGCAGGCCAGATCAGCGGCGTCGCCATGCTCCAGAATGGCGAACACCTCGCCGGGCAGATTGCACGGTTGCGCAGCCTGGATAACCAGGGCGACGCCGTGACGATCACGACGGTCACCACCGGCTCCGGCGAATTTTCCTTCGCCGGCGTGAACGCAGGCAGCTATGTCGTCGAGCTCGTCTCGAACGGCGCTGTCGCGGGCACGAGCGCACCGGTAACGCTGACGTCGAAGAGCATGACGGCCGGCGACGTCCGGATTACGGCGTTGGCGGCGTCCGCGGCGGCCGCGGCTCCGGTTCCTGGCGGCAGCTTCTGGACCAGCACGCTGGGTATGATCACCATTGCGACGATCGCAGCGGGGATCACCACGGCGTTTGTCGTCACCAAGAACGACGCCAGCGGCTCGAAGTAGTGAGCTCCAAAGGGTGAGCGGGGGACGCCCCAACGCGTCCCCCGCCCGCTCCGGGTAAGTCACTTCCGGTTCCGGTTTCCCGGCAATCAAACAACAGACAGGCAGACTCTCCTGCCGGTATCTCACACATGAACATTTCATCATCCGCCTTGCGGATCGCCTTGGCATTGGCGCTCGGGCTGGGTCTGACGCGCGGCGCTGCCGCGCAGTCGCAGCGGAACGAAGACCCTCGCACCGAAGCAAAAATCCATTTCGGTCCGGTGTACCTGACGCCAGAGGTGCAGTTGCGCCAGATCGGCGTGGATACCAACGTTTTCAACAGCGGCATCAATCCGAAGTCCGATTTCACCTTCACGGTGGGACCCGAAGCGCACGTGTGGGTGCCCATCGGACGGCGCGGCCTGGTGAAGACGACGGCGGGCGCCGACCTGGTGTACTTCCAGCAGTATTCGAGCGAGCGTTCGATCGACCCGCACGCGGAGGTACGCGGCGAGGTCTACCTGCACCGCGTGACGCTGTTCCTCGAGAACGATCTGCTCAACACCCGGCAGAGGCCCAACTACGAAATCGACGTGCGGGCGCGCCGCCTCGAGAACACGGTGCGCGCCGGCGGCGAGTTGCGCCTGTCGAGGAAGTTTGCCGTCGAGGTCGCCGCTCGGAAATCCATCATCCGGTTCGACGGCGACCAGGTCTTCACGGGCAGCGATCTCGAGCAGACCTTGAACCGCGATACCAACGGCGTCAGCGCCACGGCCCGTTATCAGCGGACACCCCTGACGACCCTCGCCGTGCGCACCGAGACGTATCGGGATCGCTTCATCTCGGCCCCGCTGCGCGACGGGGATACGCTGCGCGTGCAGCCGGGCGTCGAGTTCCGGCCACGCGCGCTGATTTCGGGCAGCGCGTACCTCGGCTACGGACGCTTTCTCGCGCTGCACGACGAGCTGCCGGATTTTCGAGGCGTCGTGGGATCGGCCCGCCTCAGGTTCCGTCTGCCGCGCGCGGCGACGCTCGAATTCTCGGGCGACCGCGATCTCGGGTTCTCCTACGAGGATCTCCAGCCGTACTTCGTGGCCGATGGTTTCGGCTTCACCGTCCGGCGGCAGATCGTCGGCCGCTTCGACGCCGCCGGCTCCGCGCAGCGGCAGCGATACAGCTATCGCAATCTCCTCATCCCGGGCGACCCGCGGGCACAGTTTCGCCCCGAACGGCAGGACGTGACGGTGATCTACACAGTTTCGGGGGGCTACACCCCGAAGCGCGACATGCGCGTCGGTATAGGCGTGTCGAAGATGAGCCGCGATTCGAACACGAACGCGACCTCAATCTACGAAGGCTTCCGGATTGGTTCGTCGGTGACGTATGGATTCTAAACAAGAGGCTGCTGAGATGCCGGACAACACTTTCTCATTTTCGTTCAGGACGATCGGGGCGCTTCTCATGGTGCTGACCTTGAGCGCTCCGCGCGTCGCGTTAACGCAATCCGCCGGTGACTACGTCATCGGCGCCCAGGACGTTCTGTCTATTGCCGTCTTCGACCAGACGGACCTCGGCGGCAAGTACGCCGTCGAGCTGGACGGCAGCTTCACCTTTCC
>Ga0065707_10082603_pt1 | contig 13431 bp, 13 predicted proteins | sample SwiRhicommuniRL3_FD_59094 | JGI IMG/M metagenome (GOLD analysis project Ga0065707, IMG submission 59094) | Switchgrass rhizosphere bacterial communities from Rose Lake, Michigan, USA - RL3 v2 (version 2) | ecosystem: Host-associated > Plants > Roots > Rhizosphere > Soil | place: East Lansing... | reverse complement strand
GTTAGGATTCTCGAATTCTCTGCAATATAACTGGACAGTAGCAGTTTCGGTGCCAGCGAAAGCTTCGAATAACTGAGAAGGAGTGACAAAGAATAAGCGACGACGACCCGCGACCTTAATCTCAGCAAACTGGAATATCCCTCCAACTACTTCTGGGTATAGGTCCAGAGCTACAAACTTCGACCTCTGTGTATCATAAACCAAAACACCATAACCATACACAGTGTTAACAGCATACAGACCGTAGTTGTCAAAGGTAAAGGAAGCAGTGATGTCTTGCACCACTCCTTCAAAGAGCTTGTATATGCTATCGTAGAATGGACCGTTTATCCCCTCGTTCGCTAAGGTCTGCACAGACTGGAAAGAAGAGGGACCATGCTGTGCTATGAAAGAGGTATCTCCTAAGACTTCATTCACACTTTCCTGATTGAGAGGACCAGTCGGAAACAAAGGTATCTTAGTGAAGGTAGGCTCATTGAACAACATCTCAGAGAAGTCAGGGAATACAGCCCAAGAGGACTTCAAGGTTCCTACAAAGAAGGGAGGCCCGAGAGTGGAGTCTGTTGGTTGAGGAGCTGGGATAGCTCTTAGAGCAGTGATAGGGTTTCCGTCTATTGCGTAATGTAAGCGCTCAGCTTCCTCACCACCAGAAGTAAGCTTAGGGAGTTTGTTACCATCTTGGTCTATTGCTACAATATAGTCAAGAGGACGGCCAGTGACAGACCTAAATAGGCGCTTTCCATCAGGAGAGACTATATAGAGGATGCTGTCATGGTAGAGCATTTGTAGCCCTCTGGGGACATACTCTCTCGTATCTTCCTCAGCTAACTCATCATTCTTCCATTCATCTTCTGTATGTGCAGGACGAGAGCTACCTACTGAGAACACTAGCCGAGGACGAGACTCTCCATCTTGGCAGACTAGAGCTTGAGGGGTTCCTGCTACTGGGTCATTGAACAGAACAGGAGCTTTATCGTCTGTAGCACTACTAGCTTTACGCTGAATGTTAAGCCAACTGGCCGGGACAGCTTCTGAGTAAATCCTCGTAGCTGTAGAGAGCATCTGGAAGTTAGGGTCTTGGTTAAACGCATTCACTGGCTGAGCATAATCTCTAGCCCAAAGCTTCCCATCCTTGAACACTACTAAGATACTGTCAATACCATATAACCCTTGAAACTTCCCAGCTGGGATTTCAGTAAGCCCGAGATTCTTCGGGAGCTTTATTCCCTTAATCGTCCCATACCTACTACGGCCATTCACTAGCAGAGCATACTCATTCTCATCAAGCTTCGAGGGAGGAACGTTCCTTCTCATTCCCCCGGCGAAGTCTCGTGTAAGAAACGTATACTTCTCGTCTTCTGCTATGTTCTCGCCAGTCTGTTTCATGAAGGCTAATATCCTTGCTCTGCTCTGGGAGTGTTATAAGGCAACCTGTAGAAAGGCTGGGACTTAAAGTTAATCCTCCGTCGAACTCCTCCAGCGTCATTATTCAGGATTTGAGAGAGCACCTGATTACACTTAAACAAGAACGCAGCGGACTCTTTAGGGTTCTTCGTTCGATGCTCGAAATACTTCCAGAAGATAGCCTTGTCATACCTACTAGTCCCTAAGAACGTGTCTGCATCATTCTTGAAAGGTTGGAACTTCTTCTTGAATAGTATCTCTGTCCCAGAGAAATTCGTGGGGAGGATGGCCCCCTGCTCTTCATCGAGGATTTGGTAGATACGATACTCAGACTGATACTCACTGTTCAAGATTTGCCCTAAGGTGTTGTCTTCTACATCCTTGAGAGTAACGTCTGACTGAGTGATTATAGACTTCGAGACAGACTCAACTGACAAGTAGTTTCCTATGCTAACTTTAACTAAGTCAGCCGGGGTAAATGTGACAGTCTCTTGAAATCTCTGTGCTCTATCTGTCTTCCCTGTGATTGTAATACTGAACTCTACAGGCTCTAGCACAGGCACTGAAAACTCGATAACACTCTGATTATCTATACTCCTGCTCAAGGGACTCTTGCCCCGGGACCTAGGCTTAAGATACCACGTTTCGTTCTCACTCCACCAAGAGAAATTGTAACGGTTACGCATATCATCAATAGATATTGGTATCCGGCCGTCAACAAACCTCGCTCCCCGGACCTTCTCCATATACGCTGGGAGAGCAATAGTCTGAGCATTCTCTTGGTTGAAACTTACGATTTCTTCGTCTAAGGACTCCTCTAAGTCTACACTCTCATGTATCTCCCGAGCAGCAAAGTTAATCCTAGAGATTGCTAGGTCCCTCGAAGGCCCAACAAGGCGCCCGTTCTCTGCTTCTATGTCAGTGATGATGTCTATGAGCATACTAGTAGATTATCTCCAAGCATATGCCTTAACTTGCCAATTAACCTCAGCAATAGCAGCATATACTCCTGTTCCTTTATTTGCTAACTCTAGAGTTCCTGCTGCAGAGAACAGGACAGTGATGTTAGTAGCATCCTGCCCAGCTACGTCTCCTGCTACGTTAGAGACTGAAGACCGAAACCCTCGAATATCTACTTCATCTCCGGCAGCCCATCCAACATCTGGAGCAAGACAAACTGCCACAGCATTCACATTCTTTGGAATACCTCCCAATCCATGAGCGATAGTGTGAACAGCGTTCGTTAAGTTACCAGTCCCTCCTGCTGTAGATAGAACACCATTCGTAGAGATAACAGCAGTAGAAGTGATGGAGGTCGCGGGGGTTGCTTTAACCCAACTACTACCATTCCAAGTTAGGATATCTCCAACCGCTGCTCCTCCTTGGTCAAGCTTAGCTAAACCTACATCTCCATTCGCAGCGATGTTATCAAAGATATCAGAAACAATTGCTCCTGCTCCATTCGTCCCTACGAACGTATTATTCGTTCCTGGAGTGATAATAGCAGAAGGAGCGTTAGGAGTCAATCCAGCCTGCACGGCTGCTATCACAGTTGCGAGGGAAGACCAAACAACTGACCCAGCAATACTCCTGAGGAATGATCCAGAAGCAGCAGTAGAATCATCTATCGAGCTAAGTGGGACGCTATCTGCTAGCGCACTTAGAAGAGCATTAACAGAAGTCCAAACAACATCTGTCCCCGCGCCGTTAGTGGCTATAATCTCATTAGCATTACCATCTTGTAACTTCGAGACTTGAATCTCTGCCATTGCGCTAATAGATGCATCAATAATGGAGCCAGCAGCTACGGATGTCGAGCGCCAAAGGCTGGTAGAAGCGTCGTAATAGTAGGGAGTAGGAGCCGCAGCTGCGTTGAAGGTATTAAGCCAAATGTAGCGAGCAAAGCGTGGGTTATTAGTAACGCTTGGTGAACCGGCCCCTTGGAGGATAGCTGCATTAAGACTGCTTCCTGCTCCTGTTATCGTAAACCCAATGTTGCTAAGAGGAGCAGACTGTTGGAACATCTGCAAAAGCTGCGCGGGAGTAAGACTTGCCAGAGAGGATGGGTCAAGTCCTACATTTAGATCAAATTGTGTAGCGAGCATATACGTTATGAGCTGTATGTCTGTTGTGTGTTAAAGATGATAGGGAACACTAAAGGGAAGTTGGAAGCTAAGGTAGAATCTGGTATGATAACAGCAGCTGCTACAGGAGTGATATCATAGGAAGTGGTAGGGTCTGTAGTCTTAGACACTCTGAGCTCTATATCTTCTGGGATTACAACAGTATCTGCCCCGTCTACATTCCATATTTCAATCGTGAAGTCTTCTACTAGAGGTTCTCCACTATACACAGCTGGAACAGGACCTATATCTACTCCTGCTAATTCCCAAAGACTACGACGCTGTGTTTCTCCGTCATCATCTACCCAACGAACCACGAACTGTCCAGTCATCCCGTCCGGGGGCACTTCTGGGAACTGTAAAGAACTCCTATAGCCAAGAGACACAGAGCATTCCATGACTACGAACGAACTCCCAAACTTAATAGGAGCGAAAGCCTCGTCTGTGAACTCAGCAAGAGGATCAAGAGTCTGCAAATCTGGGACTACCCCAACTGTTGGGTCAAAGTTAGTCCTCAGCTTCCAATAAGCCCCCAAGTTAGAGCCATAAGCTCCAACATTCCCCCGATGTGTTACAGTTTGGTAGACATCTTCTTGAGTAAGAGCCTTAGCATAGAGCGCAACATCTTGAATATAGCCAATAACATAGGATACGTTAGGAGCATCCCCGAAAGCTAAGATGAAGTCATCTATGCTTAGGTTTCCTGCGATGGCTAGAGTTACTTTCAACTCTCCGTTTATGTAAAGCTTAGCTTGACCATTCGTCTCAGAGAAAGTGATTGTATATCGGGTCCAATTATGGAAAGCTAGAAGGATTGTAGTATTCACTGCAGATGCTCCTCCAGAAGCAGCAACCTCCAAGCGCAGGAACCCACCATTATTCACTAACTTAATCGTCCTCGGACCGATAGAGCTAATAAGTTGACAAATAACATAGTTCGAGACTGTGTTATTGTCGAACTGATTGAGCCAGAAATCAATGGAAACCTCTTGAAAGCTACCGATAGCAAAAGGTGTCCCTCCTGTGTAGAGAGCAGCCGTTGTTGAAGGGATGTAAAGACTCTGATTAGTCGGACCACAAGCATATGACGCTGCAGGAATAGTCAAAGACTTCTTAATCTTATCTATCCTGACTGCTAGTCTCTTAGTATTCCAGAAATCGCGGGCCATATGCTTGTAGTCTTGTTACAGGACTGTTACGTAACTGGCGACGGAGTATTGGGAATAATATCCGCAATCGCTCGGCTAGATGCTTTCACTTCGTTAACCTTAGCAGCCAGTGCTTCAGGGAGTGCTCCTGCTGCAATCAGCGCTTCAAGCTCCGTGATACGAATGTTAAGCTTCTCAAGCTCTGCTCGAATCTCTGTGTTGGCTTCGACTTGGTCATCGAGACTTGATGTTAGGATTGCAATGGCTTCTTGTGCGTTCATAATTGCTTCGTTGATGATTTCTATTTGTCTTTCTATCTCTTTCAGTCGTTTCTTTACTTTGCTGGTAGGTGGTTTGAGCCAGTCAAAGAATCTCATTTGTTTTTCATTTGATTACCAAAGTAAAACCCAAGAGCAGCTACGCTCATGGAATACAATGGCTCTCCAATAGTAGTTAATGAACCTACTAGCTGGAAATTGTTAGTCATCACTGCAGACCAAATCGTTGCAGTAGCAACAGCAGCGTGATTATAGCAGACTGTAATCACAAGAATTACAGCAAGCCAAGCTCGAACTGACACTCCCATGATGGAGGACTGTGTTGCAGTCTCTTTCCCTTCTTTTACTATGGTAGCTGTATCCAACTCATTACTCATATATACTGTTTGTCCCTAGGTTAAATGGTTTTCCTAAAAACTCTGTAGGCTTAGAAGAAGCATCTGCTCTTCTTGGAGGACCCATCTGGATGCGTTCCACTTTCGTTTCAATTCGGTTCAATGATTGCTTGATATCAGAGAATCGGTCATCTATATTCTTCAAGATATTATCTCGTAAGACATCATGTCCTATTTCCCATGTCCTGAACGACTCCTTGGACACAAATGTAGACTGAAGCCAGAGGATAGCTCCAACTCCTACTGTAATAAGAGAGCGCCAAAATAACAGCATCCCTATTGTTACCTTCTGTCTGTTTGGTGTGGTCATTATGGTTGTATTTCTGCACGGATACGATAGAAGTTCTTAGCTTCGATTAGTGTGACGAACTGTTGGAGATTAGTTTCAACTACCCAAGGAACAGAAGGAGAAAGATCATTCTTCGCTTCAATGATAATGTTGAATACTTTGGAAGGCATGTTAGTTCCTGTGATAGCTGGGTCTGAGATAAGCCCATTCGAGGCTGTGAGGCTAAACCAATTCGTTCCCGGGACTAGAGTTACTACATTACTCTTCAAGGTAGTGTGAGACAGGTAAGTCCAAGACCCATTATTCAGCTTATTCGAGATAGTATACCCTGTCCCCAGCCCATTAAGGTTATCTTGCCAGCTTAGAACTGCTGCTCCTACTTGAAAGGAACATAGCAGGCCAAGGCTCAGAAATAAGGTTTTCATGTTTAATTTTCCTCCTTAATTGTTCCACATGTCCAAACTACAAAATAAATGCAGAAAAGCATAACAGAGACAAGAGCAAGAAACCCAAAGATTAAGTCAACCAAGGGAGGTCTATTGAGCCAGGGAGCATTCTCTAAAGTTTGTGGAAACTTCTTGACAAGCATACTATATGTAATCCATCTATCAACTAAAGGCCAGCCAATAGCTAATAATGTGAAGGACCAAAGAGCTGGTTTTCCACTCCATTCTTCTCTATTCCACTTACCTACAGAATAAAAGAAGAACAAGAGAAGTGGCCAAACATAAAGCCCTACAATCCAGCCCCATTGGAACTTAAGCTCCCAGTCATCACACATGTAACCATAATCTCCTGCTTGAATCATAAGTTACCAGCGTCGAGCTTCACGTTCTTGAATCTCTTTATACCATCCCATCTTGAACCAGTAGTTATACCATATTTTCAGCTTTTTCATTGTGTTCTAATCTTTCTTCCTGATTGTTTCCCTGGACCAGCAATTACCATGCCACAGCTATTTTTATTAAAGTTCGTAAAGTAGTTTCCAGCTAAGTAACGACCCTTCGCAGGATTCCACACTGTAGTGTCGTTTGTACAAATACTCAAGAATTCGGGTCCAATCCCGGGGAATTCGTTAGTGCATCCCCACCAGTCTGGCTTTCCTTCTGGATGGACGTAGCTTAGAGGAAGACTAATATGACTATAACCAGAAGCCCAATAAACTCCACCATTAGTTCCTCCATTAAGCGTTTGGGAGATTTGATTGTGAGTGATAATCGCGGTGTTAAAGGTATTAGCATCTCCATCTACAGTGTTGTAGCTTACGTTCGTATAACCATACTCTTCCACTGTCTTTACAGTGCTGTCCATCACAGTAGGATATATATTCCTTGCAACAGTCTGCCAGTTAGTCTTACCTAAAACATTCCCAGCAACAACAAAACACTTATTAGATGCTTGTAATGCTAAAGCCATGGCATTGTCAACCCTAGCCGTAGTCTCATATCCCGGGAAACGATTCCTAAACACTAGGATATGTGAAGCACTTCCATGAATATTATCAAATCGAGCTGATGGAGCTATGTTACCTTCAATAGCTATGCCCCAATTATGAGTTCCATGTGTTCCGATACAAGCTTGTAGCCAATTTGCTGATGGATTCCATGTAATATTAATCGCAAAGTTGTAGGCAAAGACTCCGTAGCCTGAGCATGTAGGCTTAAAGATGCCTGTCACACCATCAAAGATGTTATTCTCAGCATAGAATCCTGTGCAGTTATAGAAAGCTATGCCATAACTCTCTACTCCACCAGCAATGGAACCTTGAAATGCACTGTCAATAACCTCTATCTTCCCCACATGTAAAGTAGTAACATGTCTACTTCCTTTATCAGCACTACCTCCTCCAGCATAGCGGCTCCATACGTTCTGAATGAGGATGTCATAGGAGTTCCCAAAACGGAAGTTGTAGCTATCATTCGCTGTTACATTATTCATCATCTGAAAGCCATCTAAGACGATGTTAGTCCTTGTAGTCTGGGTCTGTATATGACAGATAGGAGACTGAGAAGAATCCCAATTCGTAGAGCCTAGTGGAATCCCTAGCCCAATCGTTGTCCCATTAATAGAAGTAATGATGGTAGTATGCTGCATCACATTAGTGATGTTTTGGATAGCACCTGAGGCATCTATTGAAGGACCTTCATCTCCATTATTCGAGACAATCCCGGGATTCTTAGTCTGTTGTGATAACGTAATTAGGCGCCCAACACTCATGCTCGCAGCTGAGGATACAGTAACTGTAGCTGCTCCTTTACTATACCCTCCAGTCCAAGTAGTTGAAGTAGTGAAGGGAAGGTCTCCTGCTCCTACGCTGATTACTCGTCCAGAAGATGCAGTAATGTTTAGGATAGTTTGAGTAGGACCCATTCCTTGTATTCGTATGTTCGAACGGCCAACAGTTATTTGAGCATCTATTGTGAAGGTTCCATTCGACAATAGAATCATCTGTCCAGCAGGACAGTTAACTATAGCTGAGTTAATTCCTGCAACTGTTGTGGACGAGGGCAAGTTTGTGTAAACAGTCCATGAATTGCTCAGTCTATTCCCAGAATACCTAATCAAAGGACTTGTATAGTCTAGTAACCAATCAGCAGGAACTATCTCTACTGCCCTGACAGAAAGGCTGCTCAACAACAAGATTAAGAGGTAACGAATCATAGTTGTTTCACTCTTACAAACGCTTGAGTATGTATTGTGTTGAACACAAATGTAAGATTACTCCCATTACCAGCGAGGATAGGGGAGACTTGATGCCAACTTGAGTTAAGATTCGTAAACACAACTCGATTGTAACTATTGGTAGTTAAGTCAACACTAGACACACCGATAAGCTCTCCTGTGACCCGATTGTATTCTAAGCGGACTGGTCCTGTAGTATCCCGTAACTCCACGATGTAAGTCTTTCCTGTTACTGTATTGAAGCTAACTTGAACCGCTTCATTTGGGCAGCAGTGAACAAAGCTTCGTCCATTAGTGGGCGCTTCTCCTAGTGGTGTGAGGATGTAGTATTCAGTATAAAGAGCGCCCGGAATAACTGGACCTATCAGCATATTCTGCACAACAATAGGCGCAGCATAGCAAGGCAAACAGAACAAAATGTATGGGAGCCAGCGCATTTAGTTAATAAGTTGGGAACATGCTATTATAGAACACTTCTCGATTAGTAGATCCCCAGATATTAGACAACCTAAAATCCCCTCCAATGGAGCTACTAAAGTTCCATCCACTATGGTCATCTGACACCCCAAAGAACACATTCTCGGCCGCTACAGGAGATCCAGTTATAGGCAAATTACTCTCTCCTTTATATGAATAACGACCATTAGGGAGTTGCTGAAAGACACGTAGAGATGCTTTATCATTCGGTGCATCATAAATAAACATAACCTCATAGATTTCTCCATTATCTAGAATAATAACAGGAACACCAACACCGGCAGTAGCAGGAGTATGTATCTGAAGAGTTAGTTGGTCTGCTATCTCAGAACTATCTCCAAATTGACAGATAACGTAAGGAGACTGTCCCATGCGCATTAAATCAAACCCTTTCCCTGTAGTGGTAGTTCCTGTAGGAGTCCAGTTAGAAATAGACAAAGTGAAACCTAAAACAAGAACAGAAGGCCGAAGCCCTGCTTTGAACGTAGCTTGAACACAAATATCATTAGAGCCTCTAACATGTTTAGACAGCCATGTATGATTATTTATGTCATCAGTAGGCTGAGTAACTGTGGGCATATAATAGCCATACTTCTTCTGTGCCCTGAGTGCTGTGTCAATGATTATCGAGCCTGTAGTCGTAACTGAATTGGAGTAAAGAATCCATGTGGCATTCGTCTTAACGTAGCCCTTAAACATATTACTCAATATATTCGTCGAGCCTAGATGAGTAATAAGATGCGTCCCAACAGCAAAGTTTGTAGCCTTCCCCTCCTCCATCACCTGAATGGGAAGAGGTGCTACAGTATTAGGCTGACCAACTCCACCAAATCTCTGTGCTCTTACTATAATAGTAAGACACAATCCAACCATCCCAATTAAGAAATACTTAAACATAAAAACTAATAATTAACCACGAGGTGCTGGGTGATACCAAACTTGGAATTGATTATTTGTGTGATTACCAACATTCCCTGGAGTGTTAACTCCTGCTTTACGTCCGTGCATTCTAAGGATATTCGTAATACCACAAGTCTCAGCTATCTCAGCATTTGTAGATATCCCAATTACTACATTATTATTTACAAAGGTGCTGTAGCTACAAAAGATATGTTGAGAACTATTTCCAGTTCTGGTGATTTCACACCTAAGCTTAGCAGAACCATTAGCTATATTAGTCATGCTCCCAGTGTTAAAGAGATTAGTATTCGCTCCGAATCCAATAAAGAACTGATTCGTTCCCGGAGTTCCAGACTGATGCATTATATCCCATTCTCCTACCATCATATCTCCATCATTCGTCAAGATATTTGCAGGAGACATAAAGAATGCATAATTAGTAACATTCTGTCCATTACTATGATTGGTATACTTTTGACTATCATAATAAATCCTACCTCCAACAGTTAAGTTAGATGTGCTCCCACCTGCTGAAGCTATGATAGCCTGATTCCTCTGAGGCCATATTGAATCTGAAAGCCAAGTAATAAACACATTCGTAGCTACAGAATTAGTGCTAACAGAACCAAAAACCTTGAGGAATGAGTTAGAGTAGAGTGTAAGTGTAGCAGGCCCATTCGTGCTACTACCTACCCAGTTAAGTGTAACTCCTGGAGCATTCGTAAAGATCAAAATTTGATTAGCTGCACTATTAGTTCGACCAAGAAAGTGAAACACAAACTCTCCAGGAATAGGATTCGTAATAGCATACATTGAATCTACTACATGGTTTGTATTTTCTGCCCAGAGAAAGCCAAGACTCAAATCAAGATTCGTAAGAGTTCTATCTGACTCAATCAACTTCTGTGCATATATAATCCCCCGATTTATGTATAGACTCCTCCACGGATTATTCGTGCTGCCTAAATCTATCATATCATTCCCTCCCGGATAGAGTCGGTTTGTATCTACATTGATTAGAAATGAAGCAGTCACTCTCGGAGCCAGCACTATACCCTGCCCACCACTTCCAATAAAGTCAGATGATATGATGTTAGTAAAACTACCAAATGTGCTACCTCCAACCCTTATCGCTGGCTGTCCTGCACCGATAAGAACATTACCATTCGTGGAATCATAAGCAAAAACTTGAGTTGATGTATTAGTTCCATAGAATGTCCCATTTGGCTGGTTAACTTGAATAGAGTTCTGTGCTCCTCCTGGACTTCCACTACCACCAGTATCTAACCCATTAGTTAGAATGATAGTTGCAATACCACCAGAGATAGATACTGCCTGCACCTTAAGAACTTCGCCGACTGCAATATTAGTTAGAGATAAAACTATTTGATTAGTAGGTAACCAAGCATCGGGAGTAGTAATCTCTGTGTAGGCTGTTCCATTAGTCTGTCGTAAGCGTAATTCAGGACTTCCATCCCCGGGCTGGTTAGTGAGAGTTAACACTCCCTTATTATTCTGGTTAGAACTAACGGAATGATATGCTAACTGATATGGAGAAGTAATAGTTCCAATTGTCCTATCTTGATGAGACTGCCCAATAAAGTTCGTTCCATCAAATCTAACGGTCAAGATATTAGTAAGTGCGTCAATAAGCACAGGACTCCCTACTCCCTGCCAGTTAATCACACGAGCATCTATGTTCTGTATAGTTACTGTAGGAACAGTCGAAGGAGCATAAAGCTCAAGAGTGTATATCTGTCCATTAGTAGGAGACGCAACAGGACAGTTTGTGAAGCTAATAGTTGTTGCTCCGTTAAACTGTAGACGCATCCAATGTGGACCATTCCAGTCCGCGGTTACTATAGTATTGTTACCTGCGTTCGTGACACTATAGATAATACCATTCACTAAAGCTTTATCAAAGTTCGTCCCCCCGGCACCTCCTACAACAGTTGAACTTAAAGTTCCATCAGCAGACATGGCCATTGTTGCAGCATCTAAACGCGTAGTTTCTAAGATCCCTCCAGCACCAAACCTAACTAGAGCGTTAGTAGGAAACCCACCAGTCCCGGGACGAACTACTACATTACTCAGTTCCAATTGTCCATTCGCTTTCTGTCTCATAAGGACATTATTGTTGATGTCCCAAAGTTCTGTATTACCAAATTTCCACGCTGTGACCTCTCCGAAGTTAAGGGTAAAGAATGCTCCAGCATTTCCTGCATCAGGAAAGATGAACATATGATTAGTCCAATCTAGAAGTATATCACCATAATAGGTGATCTTTGCATCATAACGATGAGTAACAAAACGATTCCCATTCGTATCAACTAATGCTTCACGGTCAATATCAACAATAGTCCAGAAAGGTTCACGATGCGTATCGTTATAATAGTTAGTTAAGTTACGATTAACCGTATTCGTGAGAAGCGCACCCTTCTTAACATTAGCTATCGTAAACTCTGTTGCAAACTGGTCATCATTAAGATTAGTTATTGGAGCAGTGAAGATGTTAGAGATGGCATCACGAAGGAATACATTCGTAACATTCTGAACAGTAAAAGGACCATTAAAGACATATTGTCCAGTAACTCCTCCACCTCCCGGACCTCCACCAGTTCTAATCTCGGTTCCTTGCCGCCCTCCTGTTTGTGCAAAGACAATCCCGAACATTATAGCAACACACAAAGCAATAGAACCTAGAAATTTCATATAATTATATTATGGCTGACCTTCAGGAGCACTTCCCTCAAAGACCGCTACCCTCGGATTACCTCCAACACCAAAGATTGTCACTCTATCTCCTGTTATCCCAAACTGGGCAACAGACCCTAGACCATCATCTACAGTAGAACACGCAGCTAGAATTCCATGAAAAGTATTAGCATCACAGTCTCCTGTAGCAGAGACTAGATACTTCACAGGAACAATCCCACAGTTCTGAAGTTGACGAAAAGCTGCATATACAGTTTCAGCTAAAGCCGGACCATTAGCAGTGACAAGACGAGGACCAAGAATCTTAACTCCTGGCTGTGTTGTTACCGCAGCTAAAAGAAGACTTTCCCGGGACCTTCTTTCTGGAACTGCTGCTTGAGGAGTATCAGTTGTAGGCATATTATTTAGAAATTAAAAGAGGGAGGAGAGGGGCAAGAGTTTATTTAGTCTTGGGGAGGGACAAAGAAAACTCTTGCCAGTAAAACTTCTTTCGGACGAGCAGTTATGAGGACTAACACGAACTCACAACAACCAACCCAAACTCATCATTAGAGATAAGGATCGTAATCCACAGTAACCGTAAAGGTCACACCAATGTTATTGTTAGTCAGCCCGAGACCATATGTCACAAACACAGGCCCAGACAACACTGTAACAGAAGTCACAGAGTTACTACCCAAGCCGCCAACAACAAGCCTACGCCAATCATTACTAGTAGCGCCTACAGTATTAGTGTAAGTATACACAGCATTCGTGAAGATGTTCGTAGACATGAAACCCGAGAAGTTAGTCGTAATCTTCGTAATGTTCGTAAGATATTGACTAAGCTGAACGTAGGCACCGTTAGTGTACTTAATCGGACCCCAACCAAATGCAGGAGCATTAGTAGGAGCATCAATCAAAGCATATGTCAAGTTCGTAGCACCACCCGAAGTGCCAGTGTTAATTGCAATACTATTGAGCCGTGACCCAATAGTAAAGAAGTTCGTGGCATTCCAAGCTGTCCCAGCTGCTACAGTG
>Ga0065707_10082602_pt1 | contig 13438 bp, 10 predicted proteins | sample SwiRhicommuniRL3_FD_59094 | JGI IMG/M metagenome (GOLD analysis project Ga0065707, IMG submission 59094) | Switchgrass rhizosphere bacterial communities from Rose Lake, Michigan, USA - RL3 v2 (version 2) | ecosystem: Host-associated > Plants > Roots > Rhizosphere > Soil | place: East Lansing... | reverse complement strand
GTGTATGGAGAAATTCATACGCACGGTTCTTAGGGGGCTGGAGTGCAGTAATGCACTCCGGCTACCCGATCATATTGCATATCTTAACACAACTCGGTACAATCATTCCATGGAAAACATACTTGATAACCTCATAAAATCTATTGATCCTCGCACATCACTCTTTGATGTAAGAATCGATTCGGAGTCCAACGGGACTCTTACCCTGAGCGGACGCGTGCTCGACGAATCACAATTGGATGAACTGCCGCGCCTCTTCCCCAGCCGAAAACTGGACACTGCTTCGATCCGCATTCTCAACACTGAGACTCACGAACGTGTCCATGTCACCACGAATCTTACCGGCTTATACGAGAAACCTACTTTCGGAATGCCGTTATCCAGCGAATTGCATTTTGGCACGGAATTGAACGTGCTTGATGAAAAAGGCAATTGGGTCTTCACCCGTCAACCGGATGGATATTTGGGCTGGGCATATCGTCCCTATCTCGGTGAGGGTTCCGCTCCTACAGCAACTCATCTTGTGCTTGCGCCAGTTATTGAGCTGCGTTCAGGACCCAATGAAACAGGCGAAGTCGTTACGCGAGTGATGAGCGGAACCGGTGTCACGGTCGCAGAAACACGGACCGGCTGGTCAAAGGTAAAAGCCAACAGATCCGGCTGGATTCAATCCAGACATTTGCGCTCAGTTACTGTCCTGCCAAATTCACTGGAAGAAAAACGTGATTTCATCAGCAAGGATTCCCAACGCATGGTCGGCATCCCCTATCTCTGGGGCGGAACCAGCGGCAACGGTATTGATTGCTCAGGCTTTGCGCGCTTATTGCATCGCTGGGTCGGCGTGGATATTCCCCGCGATGCAGATATGCAATGCAATGCCGCGAAGCCTGTTGAACCACCTTATGAAGTTGGTGACTTACTCTTCTTCGCAGAAGACGATAGCAAACGAAATATTTCGCATGTCGGAACCAGCCTGGGCGGCTGGAAGATGATTCACTCCTCGCGCGGTCGCAATGGCGTATATGTGGATGATATTCAAGAGGTGAAATTCCTGAAGGATATTTTTGTGAGTGCCGGAAGTTTTTTGAGATAAATCTATTTAATATTAAACTACATCAGGCAGAGAGGCAAAGCCTCTCTGCCTGATGTTATGAGCCGATTCAACGTTCGAAACAGATCCTCTGTGATTAGTCGTCTGCCGCTGCGGCGACTGCTTCGTCAAGTACTTCTGTGTCTGCCATGGGAGGCGTGAAGATGAGGAAAACCGCGTTGATGAAAATGCCAAGCACAGCGGCGGTGGCAATTGCCGGTAAACCACCTGAGAAACCGGGTATACCGGTGATCGGGAGGAAACCGCCCGGATAACCAATATTCCCGCCAACGCCAACTACCAATATGGTTGCGCCAATGGCCAGATTGCGCGGATTGAACATGCTGACTTTGTTTTCCTGCATGAGCGCAATACCCTGCATGCCGATCACGCCAAATAAATAAATGGCTAAACCGCCGCTGACAGCCAAAGGCACAGAACCCACCAGCGCTTCAAGCTTACCGATGAAGCCAAGTAACACAGCAATGACTCCTGCCGCGATCAAAGCAGGGCCCGAGTAGTTGCGAGTGATGGCCATCAACGAATTGTTTTCGCCATAGTTTGTACCTGCTGTGGCACCGAACAAGCCATTGAGGAAGTCGCCCAGACCATCCAGCATCAGGTTGAAACCAATGTTCTTATCGAGGTGGGTCTTTTCACGGCCCGTCTCTTCGGCGAAGCGATCGATATATAGGCTCATCTGATAAAGATGCGCAGTGGATTCCGGGATGGTGGCAATCGCCATAATGGAGATGCTAAAGATCGCCGCACCTACAAATTCACCGCTGAACGCCGGGAAGGTAATATGGGGCATCGCAAACCAGGCTGCCGACGAGACACCACTCCAATTGACAGAGTCTGGTGCGACAAGCGCCGAGAATAAGTAGCCAACGACTGCGCCAATCAGAATCGGAAGCATTCCAAAGAAACCTTTTCCTTGCATATACACGGAAAAGAAAATTGTCACCAGCAAGGTAACAATGGCAACGCCCCAATTATTTTGAGCCAGTCCCAGGGCAGCGAATGCCAATCCAAATCCAATGATGGCGGCCACCGAGCCTGTCACAATGGGAGGTAGCACCTTATCAAGGCTGGCTTTACCGACTGCGCGAATAATAAAGCCAACGATGATGTTCAGGATGCCGGTTACGATAATACCCGCCTGCAAGGTGCTCAATACATTATCGGCAACAGGTCCACTAAAGCTGACATACGCTGAGCCGGTCATCTTTTGAATGATGCCCAGGTAGGCAGCGATGTAGCTAAAACTGGAGCCGTAGAATAACGGGATGAAGGTTCCGATTCCCCGGCGGGAAAGCACCAGCGCCACAATGGTCGAGACACCGGAGGCGAGCAGTACGGTGCCAACATGGAATCCGCAGAACGCAGCCACAAAGACCGTCGCCGGGAACATGGTCAACACATGCTGGAAGCCCAACAGGATTAGCTGTCCCATGGGGGGCGAATCGTTGGGCATATAACCCATTGCATTACTTTTAGCCATTTTACATTCTCCTCTTTTTAAAGAACTTGGTGATTGGGTGTAGCGGAAAGACTTAAATTGCTTCAAACTCCATGGGCACCTCCGAATCAGAAATCGCCATCCAGCGGATCGGATAGCGATGGAAACATGGAAATGGGTCTTTGACCTTTCCCACCAAAACCGGGAAAGGTGGATACTCTGAAACAAGCGGGGATCTTGTTCGAGCCATGTTATATGGAATAACCCTGCCACCGAGACAAAGTTTCACCTTTTACCCGAATCATGTCTTGATAAATCAGTATCAAATTTGGACCGGGCCCGCTCGAAAAATATAGGATTGCTTCGGTTATAATCACGGAGATTGACCGAATACCTTAATACAGATTGTTTATTTCCGTTTCATGATTTCTTGAATGGGAGAGCCAATGCTATTAAAAGGTGACGTCACAATCCACGCCATGCTGCGCGAGGCACAGGGTTTTCCTGCGGATCTCAACCAGAACAAGCACGGCAGCCGAGGGGATCAGAGTTCGAAACCTGCATTTCTACAATCCATTTTGTAAATATTTGAGGTTTTTCCATGAAACCCGCTCCTTTTGAGTATCACGTTCCTGATTCACTCGATCAAGCCCTGAACTTAATGAGTCAGCATGCTGGTGTAGCCAAAATACTCGCAGGCGGACAAAGCCTCGTGCCCGCCATGAATTTTCGCGTGGCGCAGCCAAGTGTTTTGATCGATCTGAATCGAGTGCTGGAGCTGGGCTTTATTCATGAAGAGAGCGCGAGGATGCGCGTCGGGGCGATGACGCGTGAACGACATTTGGAATTTGACTCTTCCATCGCCAGGCGCATCCCACTCTTAACGGAAGCCACGCCATTCATCGCCCATCCACAAATACGAAATCGTGGAACGATCGGCGGGAGCCTCGTCAATGCCGACCCCGCTGCGGAATTGCCGGTACTCATGTTGGCATTGGATGCCAGGCTGAAAGCAGAAAATATTTCTGGCGAACGCTGGATCAACGCACGGGATTTTTTCGTTGGCATGTTCACCACTGCGTTGGAGCCTGATGAAATTCTGGTTGAGATCGAAATACCATTTATGCAGGCACGCACCGGCTGGTCGTTCATGGAGGTTGCGCCGCGCGCAGGCGATTACGCCTTGATGGGCGTTGCCGCGCAGGTGACTCTGGACGAAAACGGAAAATGCGAACAGGCGAAGTTGGTTTACCTGAACGCAGGCGAAGGACCTGTGGACGCAAAAGAAGCTGCCAGGCTTTTGGTCGGTGAGCCGGTGAATGACACTTTGATCCAGGCCGCGGCGGAGCACGCGAGCGAAAAGGAAATTAATCCCTTTGGAAATGTGCATGCCTCTGCTGATTTTCAACGACATCTGGCAAATGTATTGACGCAGAAAGCATTGAAACTAGCCACGCAGCGCGCGGAGGAAAACCTGCAATGACCCAATCTTGTCCCGTGACGATCATGGTCAACGAAAAAGAATATAAACGCGAAGTGGAACCACGTTTATTACTGAGTGATTTCCTGCGTCACGAACTCGGATTAACCGGCACGCATGTCGGTTGCGAGCACGGCGTGTGCGGCGCCTGCACAATTCTCTTCGACGGCGAGTCCGCGCGATCATGCCTGATGTTTGCTGTTCAAGCAGATGGCCACAAGGTCACAACCGTGGAAGGACTGGCAAAAGACAAAGATAATCTGCATCCACTACAACAATCCTTCTGGGAGGCGCACGGCTTGCAATGTGGCTACTGCACACCGGGAATCCTAATGACGCTGATTCCGTTCCTGAAACAAAATCCAGATCCAAGCGAGGACGAGATCCGTCACGCGCTTTCCGGGAATCTCTGCCGTTGCACAGGCTACCAACATATCGTTGACGCGGTCAAACTCGCAGCAGAAAAGATGAAATAAGGAACGAAAAATGATGATGCGCTATTTATCGATCGAAGATATGCGCTCGGGGCAGTTACGGCTTACCGATTTTCTCGCTCAGGTGGAAGCGCGCTTTATGCAGCGTGAACCTGCTGTCCTTGCAATGATCCCCGAGGAAGATCGCTTCACACGTTTATATGACGATGCCGATACACTTGTCCTCACATATCCTGATTTGATCAAACGACCTGCCTTGTTTGGCGCATTGGTCGGTGTAAAAGACATTTTCCACGTCGAGGGCTTCACGACACAAGCTGGAAGCCGTTTGCCAGCTGATTTACTCCAAGGCACAGAAGCTGCAAGCGTCACACGATTAAAAGAAAAAGGTGCGCTAATATTTGGCAAGACAGTGACAACCGAATTTGCCTACTTCTTCCCCGGCCCCACTCGCAACCCGCATAATCCTACACATACTCCGGGCGGTTCGAGCAGTGGATCAGCCGCAGCAGTTGCGGCGGGATTTTGTCACCTCGCTTTGGGCACCCAAACCATTGGCTCGATCGTCCGCCCCGCTGCGTTTTGTGGCGTGGTGGGCTTCAAGCCCACGTATGATCGCATTTCACGCGAAGGGGTAATTCCGCTCTCACCCTCGCTCGACCACATTGGATTTTTCGTCCCGGATGTGGAAAGTGCGACCAACGCGGCGCGCGTTCTGATTCAGGATTGGGATGTCGCAGCTCCATTGGATGGGAAACCGATACTTGGAATTCCCGATGGACCGTATCTTGCCTGCGCCTCAGACTACGCCCTAACCTGCTTCAAAACAATTTGCCAATCCTTGTCTGATGCCGGATACGAACTACGCCGCGTCAGAGTCATGGATGATTTTCAAGAGATCAGAAATCGTCACGATGTCATCATGTCCGCCGAAGCTGCACAGGTCCACAAAGCCTGGTTCGAAAAACATGCAAACCTTTACTCTTCTAAATTCACTGAACTCATCAAACGCGGACAGGCAATCACAGATTCTCAAGTACATGATGCCTTCGAGGCCCGCGACAAATTCCGCGACGCAATTGCTCAAACCATGAACAAAAACCAAATTGATTTATGGATTTGCCCTCCCACAATTGGACCTGCACCCAAGGGTCTCGACAGCACAGGCGACCCTGTCATGTGCCTGCCGTGGACCCAAATCGGCTTCCCTGCCATCAGCATACCAACCGAGAAAAATGAAGAAGGTTTACCGATGGGATTACAACTTGTCGGCAAATGGAATGCGGACGAATCGTTACTGGCTTGGGCGAAAGAGATCGAAAAAGTTGTGAGCAAGCTATGAGTGTCACGAAGTGGAATATCCGTGCCGGTGCATATTATGACTCAGTTGTCCTGATGCAACTGCAACGCGGCTTGCTGGGTTTGCCTGGCGTGGAAGATGCGGGCGTCGTGATGGCAACCCAAGCCAATCGCGATTTGCTTGCCGCAAATAATCTTTTGCCAGACGCAATCTCTGCCAACCCAGATGATTTGCTGATTGTCGTCAAAGCGGATAATGAAACTTCCGCTACAGACGCCATCGGCAAAGTTGACGAATTGCTCGCCCGCAGAAAATCGTCCAGCGTTTCGCAGGATTTTCGTCCACGCAGTTTAAGTGGGGCAGTTAAGCAATTGCCGGAAGCAAATTGGGTATTGATCTCAGTCCCAGGTCGTTATGCAGCGGGAGTCGCACGCGAGGCGCTTGACCTTGGCAAACATGTTTTCCTATACAGTGACAATGTCTCACTCGAAGATGAAATCTCGTTGAAAAAGACCGCTCGCGAAAAAGGTCTGTTTGTGATGGGACCCGATTGCGGTACTGCCATTATCAATGGTATCGGGCTGGGATTTGCCAACCGTGTCCGCCGCGGACCTATCGGGCTGGTCGGGGCTTCAGGAACGGGATTGCAAGCTGTGACAACTCATATTCACAATCTTGGTGGAGGCATCTCGCATGCCATTGGTACCGGAGGGCGCGATCTCAAATCAGAGGTTAGTGCGATCACTGCCCATCAAGCTTTGGATCTACTGGCACGTGACCCGGAAACAAAAGTGATCGTGCTAATTTCCAAACCTCCATCATCAGAAGTTGCAATAGCGCTGCTCTCGGCTGCCCAATCCATACCAAAGCCGGTAGTGATCGATTTCATTGGCTATCCACCGCCTGCTCATAAATTGGGTAATTTGCATTTCGCGATCAGTTTGAACGAAGCCGCTGAAATCGCAGTGAACATATCGCAGAACGTCGAGGAAGGGTTTTCGTTTCATAAACAACCGAATCATGGGTATTTGCGCGGTCTATTTTCTGGTGGCACCCTGGCCTATGAAGCCATGCTGGGTTTCCAAACCACGCTCTCGCCCTTGTACTCAAATGGACCCATCACAATCAACCAAACTCTCAAAGACCCTTTGCACAGTGAGGGACATACGATCATTGACCTGGGTGATGAGTTCTTTATGGTGGGGCGTCTGCACCCGATGATCGATAACGATCTACGCATCCGCCGGATGAAGCAGGAAGCCGCCGACCCGGAGGTGAGCTTGATATTGTTCGATGTCGTATTAGGTGAGGGCGCGCATCCAAACCCGGCAAGTGAACTGGCGCCGGTCATCGCGGACCTGAAATCGAAACGCCCGGAGTTGGAATTTGTAGCGGTCGTGATCGGCACCGAAAGTGATTTTCAAAATATTGATGAGCAAATTAGTCAGTTGACAGCTGCGGGTGTGGTTGTCTATCGAACGCTGGCGAATGCCGTCAATCTGTTAAGTATAGTCTTTGGTCAGGTTGTGCCAGCTGCGGATATGCCGGTTAATCTTGAACAACTGAAACAGCCGCTCGCCGCTATCAATGTGGGACTGGAATCCTTTTATGACAGCCTCATCTCCCAAGGAGCGCAAGCTGTGCATGTGGAATGGCGTCCACCTGCGGGTGGGAATGAGAAAATGGCAGCGTTACTGGCGAAGATGAAAAGCAAGAAAGAGAATTAGAGAATTTTCCAATCTTCCAATTTTCTACCAACTACGGAGATAATCATGGATATCGATCAAGCCAACACCACCGCCGTCAACCGCCTGATGGAAGCAAGACCCATTTTAAAAGCAGTTACCACTGCGCGTGATGTCGTTACTGGGATGAAGGATAACTTGTTCCTCCACGCAGGTCCGCCGATTGAGTGGGGGCGGATGTCTGGTCCGCTGCGCGGGGCGATCATTGGGGCGATGTTGTTCGAGGGGATCGCCAAATCGGAAGCCGAAGCAACTTCAATGGTGGAAAGAGGCGAGGTCGAATTTGACTCGTGTCATCATCACGGCGCGGTCGGACCGATGGCGGGAGTCACATCCGCTTCGATGAAAGTCTATGTGGTGGAAAATGCTGAGCATGGAAATAAATCCTTTTCCAATTTGAACGAGGGCTATGGAAAAGTTTTGCGTTACGGCGCGTACAGCGAAGAGGTCTTGAAGAAATTGCATTGGATGAACGACGTGCTTGGAACTGCGTTGGCGGATGCGCTCGCGAAATCGAATGGGCTCGATTTGCGTGCGTTGATTGCCGAAGCATTGCATATGGGCGATGAGGGACACAATCGCAACAAGGCTGGCTCATTGATTTATTTGAAGTTAATCTCGCCGCTGATCGCAAAAGTTGTCAAAGATGACGCGGTTGAATCGGAAATACTTCAGTTCATCGGTGATAACGCGTTGAGTGTATTGAACCCAGTCATGGCGGCGTGCAAGGCAATGACCGATGCGGCGCATGGGGTTGAAGGAAGCACGATCGTCACGACGATGGCACGCAATGGTACGGACTTTGGAATCCGTGTGAGCGGGTTGGGGGAGAAGCAATGGTTCACCGCGCCCGCAGAAATTCCAGTCGGTTTGTTCTTTTCTGGCTTTTCACAAGATGATGCAAACCCTGATATTGGCGACAGCGCGATCACAGAAACAGCTGGCATCGGTGGTTTTGCGATGGCGACCGCGCCCGCGATTGTCACCTTTGTGGGTGGCACTCCGAAAGATGCGATGAACGCGACGCTGGAAATGTATGAGATCACCTTTGCCGAAAGCAAATATTTCACGATGCCGTCACTTGATTTTCGTGGAACGCCAACAGGGATCGATCTTCGCAAAGTTGTTGAATTGGGCATTACACCGCGCATCAATACCGGTATCGCGCACAAAAATGCTGGTGTTGGTCAGGTGGGCGCAGGGTTGGTGAGACCGCCGTTGAAGATATTTGAGGATGCGTTGGTAGCGTTTGCTGAAAAATACAATTTGTAAGTAGCAAGTGGTAATTAGTAATTGGTAAAGCGTGATGTCTGCAAAGTTGAAAAATGCTTCTCTTCCCATATATCTCTGCCTGGTGATCTTATTTTCAACAGCCTGCGGGCTGTTCTCAAATCCAAATACCAAAGCTGATATTCCAGCAGAATGTAAAGATAAGAAAATCGCATTTAGTTCCAATCGCGATGGCAATCCTGAAATATACACGATGAAACTTAACGACTCAGAAGCCACTCGTTTGACAAATAATTCTGTCTATGACGGAGAACCTGCCTGGTCTCCCGATGGAACGAAGATCGCTTTTACTTCTGGCCGGGATGACAATTCTAATATCTATGTAATGAATGCAGATGGGTCCGAACAAACGCGACTGACCCATGCTGCTGGCAATCATGGGGATGCCAATTGGTCGCCAGATGGAAGGAGAATTGTATTTACTTCGGTTGAAGCTGAGAATTCTGATATCTTCATTATCAATTTGGACGGTTCCGGTCAAACTCAGCTAACTATTAGCCCTGCTTTTGATGGCGGGCCAGCCTGGTCGCCTGATGGACGATATATTGCATTCGGTTCCGAACGGGATGGTAATGCGGAAATCTACGTGATGAAGGCAGACGGTTCAAAACTAACTCGTCTAACGAGCAATGACGCGTTCGATTCCTCTCACAGCTGGACCTCTTTCGGCGACCAAATCCTGTTCAATTCGAATCGTGATGGATACATCGAAATTTATACAATGAAATCAGACGGCTCACGACCAATTCGGTTGACTTTCAACAAAGCATTCTCTGCATCCCCGGCCTTGTCATCCGACGGAAAGTGTATAGCCTTCGTTTATAGTGATGATCCGAAAGATCATACATCCATATATATAATGACCGGTGGCGGATTGCAACAGACTCGCTTGACCTTTGACCAGGATAGCGAGGTACCTGCCTGGCAGCCGTAGTGTAAGGTGCACGTTCAAACTTTCATCCTGAAAAAAGAGATACGAAAATCGACAGATAAAGGAGAAACCAATGAAGATCTACGATCTATCCCAAGACCTCAATCAAGACTGTTCCTTCTGGCCCTTCTACCCACCGTTTGAAGTGAAATATATCAAGCGCAAATCGGAGCATGGTGTCAATGCGCAATATATCCAGACTTCGAATCATATGGGTACCCACTTGGACGCGCCACGCCATTTTGTGACGAAAGGCAAGACCATTGATCAGATTCCCATTGAATGGTGCTACGGACCCGGCGTGATCGTTGACCTGAGCGACATGCTCGATGATGTGGGTCTCTTCACGCCAGAAGATATTGAGAAGCGTGCGGATGTGCGGGACGGTGATATCTTGTTCATTCATACGGGCTGGCACAAATATTCGTTCTTCAGTCCCGATGCGGATGAAGAGCGATACATCCAGCGCCATCCAGGTCCGCATTTTAGTATTTGCGATTGGCTGTTGTCGAAGAAGATTCACATCTGGGGCGTGGATATGATCTCCACCGACCACCCTATGAACCTGCCCATCGGTCGATTCCTCGGCAAAGGTGGATTGGAACACTGGCAGAAAGTCCGCGCGAAGACAGTTGAAAAATTTGGCGAAGATCAAATGGATGTGTTATTTCCTGACTCTGCCTACCAGTTAACACACAATGCCTTGTTCCCACATGACTGCATCCACGTGGAGAATCTTGGCGGTGACATCGGCTTGAAGGAATTGCACAACAAACGCATCACCCTCGGCGTCTTCCCATGGAAGTTCAAAGGCGGCGAAGCGGCGTTTTGTAGAGCCGTGGCTTGGGCGTAACTGTAGATATGTCGTTGCGAGCGTTCTTTGCGAAGCAACCCCTACTATGCGACGAGATTGCTTCGTCGGGCTATCGCCCTCCTCGCAACGACATGAATTGAGGTTTGAATGACCACACGTTATTTCGGTGAACGGATTAAACGCAATGAGGACCCACGTCTGCTTACGGGGCAGGGATTGTATGTGGACGATGTGGATTTGCCGAACATGCTCCACGTTGCTTTCGTGCGGAGTCCGTATGCGCACGCGCGGATAAATAATATTGATGTGTCGCAAGCCTTGCAGCGCGAAGGTGTGGTTGCCATTTACACCGCGAACGACTTAGGCGATTACTGGAAGCCTGGACCTTTGCTTGTTTCACCTCCGCCTGTTGACAACATCATCTTCAATGAAAAAACTCAGGTTCCGCTTGCCAAGGAGAAGGTCAAGTTTGCGGGGGAACCGATTGTGATGGTGCTTGCGGAGAGCCGCTATATTGCCGAAGATGCGCTCGCAGATATTCAAATTGACTATGAACCTCTCGAAGCCGTCGTTGACCTTGAAAAAGCCTTGCAACCTGACAGCACTTTGATTCATGAAGAGATTGGCTCAAACATCGCCGCAAATGTTGTTCAAAGAAAAGGTGATTACGAAGCCATAAAAGATAATACTGCCTTAATTGTCAAACGTCGTTTTCTTTATGAGCATGGCTGCGCCGCTGCCATCGAGAATCGCGGCATCGTCGCGGAGTGGGATAAACGCGCGGGGCGATTAACCGTATGGGACACTACGCAGGCTCCCGTCGTGATACGAAACGGACTGGCGGGGATGCTTGGGTTATCGGAGCGGCAGGTGAGAGTCATCGCGCCATTCATTGGCGGCGGCTTTGGTCCGAAGATCATGATGTTCTATCAGGAGGAAGTGCTCGTCCCGTGGGCGGCGATGAAGTTGAATCGCCCCGTCAAATGGATCGAAGACCGCGCTGAGAATTTCGTCGCCACAACACACGAGCGCGGACAGATCCATGACGCGGAGATCGCGCTTGACAAGGATGGTCACATTCTCGGCGTGCATGATATCTTTTTGCATGATACAGGTGCATATGCACCTTATGGCTTGACTGTGGCGCTCAACTCGCAAGCCAATGTGCTCGGGCTGTACGATATCAAAAATTACTATAGCGAGTTCACAGCGGTCTTCACCAACAAGACCATCGTCACACCCTATCGCGGCGCTGGCAGGCAACATGGAGTTTTTGTTATCGAGCGACTGCTTGATTTAGCCGCGAAAGAATTGAAGATTGACCGCGCTGAAATCCGCCGACGCAACTTTATCCAGCCAGATCAATTCCCGTACAACAACGAGATTATCTATCAGGATTTTGCTCCGCTGGTGTATGACAGCGGCAATTATGAGCCGTTGTTAGATCAAGCGCTGGAAAAGATCGATTATCACAAATTCATCAGTGAGATCCAGCCGAAGTTACGAGCAGAAGGCAAACATGTGGGTATCGGCATCGTCGCGTACGTGGAAGGCACAGGCATCGGACCGTACGAAGGCGCGAAGGTGCAGGTGATGAGCAGTGGACGCGTCTCGGTCGTCACGGGTGTGGGTACGCAGGGGCAAGGTCACTTCACGAGTTTCGCGCAGATCGTCGCGGAGCAACTCGGCGTGGACGTAAATCAAATCGATGTTGTCACAGGCGACACCGACCAATTCTACTGGGGCGCGGGGACGTTCGCCAGCCGCGGCGCGGTCGTCGCGGGCAATGCCATCAATGAAGCCGCGAAAGTTGTGCGCAAGAAAATTCTCAAACTCGCCTCTGAACATTTCAACGCGCCCGAAGATGAACTCGAACTCGTCGATGGCATGGTCAAAGTGCAAGACCTTCCGCGCATGTCCATTTCGCTGGGTGAACTCGCGGGCAAAGCCAATCCGATGCGCGGAGCTGTCAAACCTGGGACAGAGCCTGGTTTGGAAGCGACCAGCTATTTCGGTCCAGAAAGAGGCGCCACTGCCAGCGGCATCCACGCCATGATCGTGGAGGTCAATCCCGAGACTCTGCAGATCCACATCCAAAAATATCTCGTCGTGCACGATTGCGGCAAGGTCATCAATCCGCTGATCCTTGATGGGCAGATCCATGGCGGCGTGGCGCAGGGCATTGGCAATGCGTTTTACGAGCGGCTCGCCTACGACGAAAACGGGCAACTGCTCAACGGCACGTTCATGGATTATCACCTGCCCACGAGCCTGGATGTGCCGCGCATCGATACGGGACACGGCGTAACGCTTTCGCCGCTCAACCCAATGGGCGTGAAAGGTGCGGGTGAGGCGGGCGCGATTCCTGTCGGTCCGCTGTTTGCACAGGCATTGGAGGATGCCATGCATGATGTGGATTTTGAGATTCTGGAAATTCCGCTGAATTCAAATCGGTTGTGGGAATTGGTGAGTGGTAAATAATTATTGGATGAAGTGCCCCGCTTCACGCTAAGCCGATGATTGATGCTGACCATCGGCTTTTTCTTTTGCCCTAGACGCGTTAAGGGCGAAGACATTACCGCTGATATTGATTATCCGCCCAACGGCAGTCGGCTGGATGCAGTGTTAGGCGCGGATTGTGAGTGACCCGCCCCCATTCTGTATGACCCATCGCATAATCGGTTAGCCATCGCTATATTGTGATAAGCGTTGCTCGATTAGAGTCAGCACTTATCCCGCTTCTTGTAGGTTGATGCTCCAACCCATTTTGCCAACTTCATTGTCGTAAGTGAATTGAATGGCACTTGTCCACGCCGTTGATTTCGCCACTTGCATACCCTGCCTACGATTTATCCAAGGAGTTGGTATGTCAGCAGTGGGATAACGAGGATA
>Ga0065707_10082601_pt1 | contig 13465 bp, 14 predicted proteins | sample SwiRhicommuniRL3_FD_59094 | JGI IMG/M metagenome (GOLD analysis project Ga0065707, IMG submission 59094) | Switchgrass rhizosphere bacterial communities from Rose Lake, Michigan, USA - RL3 v2 (version 2) | ecosystem: Host-associated > Plants > Roots > Rhizosphere > Soil | place: East Lansing... | reverse complement strand
TATAGCCTGTTATTGTGGTATTGGTGCCGCAGTGCTACCCGGCAGCGGCAAAATGAATTGATTGCCGGATGGGATGAAGATGGTCTGTACGCCCGGTGCCAGTTTCAAGATGTACTGATACTGAAGGAGTTCAGGCGTCAGCGATTGCGCAAGAAGTTGATTCGCTTTGGCATCGGCTTCCGCTTGAATAATCCTGGCTTCGGCTGCGCCCTTCGCCGCAATCACGGCGGCATCTGCCTGGCCTTGAGCGACCTGACGGGCTTGTTCGGCTTCCTGCTTTTTCTGTTCAACCACCAACTTGGCTTGTTGGGCTTGTTGTTCGGCGATCTGCTTTTGTTCCACTGCTGCGGCATACTCATCACTGAAATGGATGTCGCGCAACAGGAAGTCTACTAGCAGGAGATCGTTCTGGGTCATCTTAGCGGCGATGGAGTCGGTTATGAGCTGTTCAAGTTCAGCCCGCTTGGTGCTGACGATCTCCTCCACGCCGTATTGCGAGACAGCGTCGCGGATGGCGTTACGGGCCGTGGGACGCACAACTTGATCTTCAAAACGATTCTGCCAATTGATATGCAGTTGGATCACCCTTGCAACGTCGATCGAGTAAATGATCGAAGCATCGATGAACACTTCCTGGCCGTCTTTTGTTCGAGCGCGGATCGAATCGTCGCCCGGAGTCTGTCCCTCCTGCGCCACAGCTGACATGGTGTAGGTCTGACGGGCAACCGAGTAGGTATACTCATTGGGCACACTTTCAACGAATGGAACGATCCAGTGGAGACCAGGTCCCAGAGGTTGTGAGCGATAGCCATTGGGCTGAAATGCTGACCTCACCACTGCATACTGGTTTGCCTGTAAGAACACCAATCCAGCACCCAGCGCAGAAAGCACGATGGCTAGCAAAACCACCACCACCACAGTTGAATTTATTCCGCCTGTTTTTTGATTACGGCTTGCCCGGGCAATGGCAAGAACGCCCAAGCCAATAGCTGCCAGCCAGGCAAAACCAGCTAAAGAGCGAATGACATCCACAATATTCATAGTTCCTCCGATTCGTGATTGAAATTATTATACCGCCATGATAGCATAGCGTTATGCATAACGGAAAAGGCATCGTCGTTGAATTGATCCTTGAAGATGGTCAAAGTTTTGTGCGGATCTCCTGTCCGTCGGCTTTGACGCCTTCTACGGGACAATATGTACTGGCGAGCGACGCCTCGAACTTACCGTTACCTGTTCCTCTTTTTTATACGGATTCTGCGCCTCAAGGTTTTATCGGTATGCCGCCCGTGCTCCAAACCTGGATGCCCGGACAGGAGCTTTATTTACGCGGTCCACTGGGACACGGCTTCTCGCTTCCAATCGCGGCAAGAAAAATCGCTCTGGTCGACCTTGACGGACAGCCCTGGCAATTACGCGGATTGATTCGACCGTCTTTGAATCAGGGCGGTTCGGTTGTTTTGGTTTCAGACGCGCCTGTCGACCATTTAGCGCATGAGGTCGAAGTGCAGCCGCTCTCTGGTTTAGAGGAGATCGTGCGATGGGCGGATTACATTGCTTTCGATGTTGCGCGCGAGAATTTGATCAGGCTGAAGGAAAAGCTTGGGAGCGGGAAGCAAACCCCGGCTTTGGCTGAGGCGCAAATCCACGTCAGGACTATGATGCCATGCGGAGGAGTCGCTGAATGTGGGGTTTGTGCCGTGGGTCTTAGGTCCGGCTGGGAAATGGTTTGTAAAGATGGCCCGGTGTTTGAATATAAAAAATTATTTGACTGATCTTGCAAGCCCCATGACTTCTGTTGCTTAGAACCAAATCCGAAATGATGTTTTAGTGGTACCGGTGAGATTCTGATAGTTGACCGTGATCTCAATTGGCACAAGCTCACCTGATTTCTGATCATTGAAATTGAAGGTTATTTGTGCGATGCCCAGCGAATTTGTGGTGAATGAAAATTCCTGGTTGATGCCATTGGGGAATTTGACCAGAGCTTTTCCATTTGCGCCGGAAACCGCTTTGGCAATTTGGTTTTGTACAATGATATAAATCGTCTGTTGACCGCTTTTGAGGGTGACCGCTTTTAGGACAAAAGCCCGCACGCTGAGGGATAACACTGGGTTAACGGTTGCGTCCGTGGGTTCAATGGGCTTGAGTTGTGCAGGGTCTTCCTTGAGTTGGTCGAAATAAATGCGGCCCAAATCGGAGATCACCACGCGTTGGTCTGCCGGCCGGTCTGCGCGCCACTCGAAACGCGCGCCCTCGAAATATTGGACGATCAGGCCATCGCTGGATTCAAATGGGGAAATGGGATTGCCAAACTGTTCCGGTCCGCTGTTGGCTTTGTAAAAATCGAGAAAGGTTAAGCAGACCGCGAAACCCGTCGAGTACATCTGGCAGGCATTTGGATTATTGATGGTCATGGGGCTTTTGGGCTGGTAGGTAAATTTGCCCAACGGAGTCAGCTGAATTGTTTTCGCGCTTGTGAACTCAAAGCGGGCGCGTTGAAAGTATTGGACGGTTTTACCATCTTTGGAGGTCATCTGTTCCGTGATCGGATAACCATAGACCAATTGAGGCAGCTGCGCAGTTTTATAAAATTGAAGGAACGTGCCTTTTACGCTGTGACCCGTTTCGGGAAAAAACTGCACATCGGCAGTCTGAGCTTGTGCCGACCCTAAATTTGCCAGCAGGATTACGAAGAGCAATATCGGAAAAACAATCCTTCTGAGTGAATTCATTGAACTCATTATACTCATCTTTGCAGGCGGGTCACTTTATAGCTGGTTATCACTTCTTTCGATCAAAGCTGAAACGATTCGCTCTGCAGCGTGTCCATCACCGTAAGGATTCGAAGCCTTTGCCATCTTCATATGTTCCAATGGATTCTCCAGTAATCGCGTCACTTCCTCGACGATGCGGCTGGAATTTGTTCCAACCAGCTTTAGCGTGCCTGCCTCGATTCCCTCCGGACGCTCAGTGGTTTCGCGCATGACCAGGACTGGGATGCCGAACGCCGGTGCCTCCTCCTGAATTCCGCCCGAGTCTGTGAGGATCAATGTTGCCCGCTTCATCAAATGCACGAGAGGTAGATAATCTAGGGGCGGCAGCAGGGTGATGTGTTGCATATTGTTCAGGATTCGCCTTACAGGTTCCTGAATATTTGGATTCAAATGAACCGGATAAACGATTTCAACATCATTGTGCCAAGCAAGTTCTTTAAGCGCGTGGCAAATATTCTCAATGGGTTCACCAAAATTTTCGCGCCGATGAGCCGTGACGAGGATCAGTTTTTTTATATCATTGTGAATCCCTGAATTGGTCGAAGCGATCCCCAAATTATGGAGCAAATCCTTGATTTCCTGTGGTTCTTCCTGCTCGGAAACAAATCCCAGTGCATCAATCACAGAGTTGCCTGTAACGCGAATTGTCCTGGGGTCAACACCTTCGCGCAACAAATTCTCCTGCGACCATTGGGTGGGGGCAAAATGCAAGTCAGCGGTGACTGTGGCAAGGCGGCGGTTTATCTCTTCGGGGAATGGGTGCCACTTATTGTGAGTCCGCAAACCGGCTTCCACGTGACCAAAACGGATACGCCGATAGAATGCGAGCAGAGAGGTCGTGACAACTGTCGTTGTGTCGCCCACGGCTAAAACCCAATCGGGTTTGAAGTCTTTGAGGATGGGATCAAGATTTGTAAATATACCCGCGCTAATCTGCGCCATGGTCTGACCCTCACGCATCAGGTCAAGATCGTACTCTGGTTGAATCTGAAATAACTCCAAAACCTGATCGAGCATTTGGCGATGTTGCGCCGTGACACAGACCCGTGACTCAATCCCATCGGTCTGTGTCAGGAGGCGCACGATCGGCGCCATTTTTATTGCTTCGGGGCGGGTACCAAATACGGAAAGGATTTTCAATGTGCGTTTCTCGATTTATTGTCGCCCAACAGATGTAACTTGAAGCCGGCTTTTTGCCAGGCGGTGGCATCCCAGGCGTTGACACAATCAATCAGGTTGCGGGCTTTTGTTTGCGCTGCAATTTCTGCCGGGTTGAGGTTTTTGAACTCGGTATGCTTGACCAACAGCACAATTGCATCGGCGTCTTGAATCGCAGCTTCCAGGCTCACTGCCATTTCGACCTCTTTCATCGCGGCATCTGGTTTGAAGGGTTCCCAGGCTTTGACTTGCGCGCCCGCGTGCTGAAGTAAATGAACGACTTCCATTGCCGGGCTTTCGCGCAGATCATCGACATCAGGTTTGTATGCCAGCCCGAGTGCGGCGATCTTTTTATTCTTCACATCGCCTAATGCCTGCCTGATTTTTTCCACGACAAATTGTGGCTGGGCTTCGTTGACCTGACGTGCATGATAAATGAGCGGCGTTAATTCAGGCGCGGCTTCTACAAAGAACCACGGATCCACGCTGATGCAGTGACCGCCAACGCCGGGTCCAGGGTTGAGAATGCTGATGCGCGGATGACGGTTGGCAAGGCTAATGGCTTCCCAAACATCCACGCCAAATTTTTCAGCGAGGCGTGAGAACTCATTCGCGATGGCGATGTTGACATCACGGGTGGTATTTTCCATGAGTTTGACCATTTCAGCCGTAGTGGAATCAGTTTCGACAATCTCGCCTTTGACGAAAGTCGCATAAAGTTCATGACCCGCTCGGGCTGACTCTGGCGTAATACCTCCAACTACACGTGCATTTTCAACTAGTTCGCGGAGTATCTGACCGGGTAACACCCGTTCAGGTGAATAGCACAGATAAAAATCCACGCCTGCTTTCAGTCCCGAGCGTTCCAGGATCGGTTTGACCAGGTCAGTCGTTGTCCGTGGAGGGGAAGTCGATTCGAGGATGACCAGATTTCCGCGGCGCAGATACGGAATGATCGCCTCGGCAGCGGAGGTCACCGCGCGCATATCCGCGAGCTTGTATTTCATCCCGTTATATTCGCCTTGCAAGTCTTCCCTAAATGGCGTGGGGACGGCAATAATGAATGAATCCGCCTCTTCAGGCTGGGTGGAAAAGGAAAAATTCCCTGATTGGATGGCTTGGGTCACCACGTCCCTTAAGCCCGGCTCATGGATGTGAATCTCGCCCTTGTTCAATGTGTCGATGACCGTTGGGTTGATGTCCACACCCAGAACTTTATGTCCGTGGATGGCAAAGGTGGAGGCCGTTGGCAAGCCGATATAGCCAAGGCCGACAAAGCAGATTTTTTGAAAATTCACTGCGGCTCCTCGATGCGAAAAGTCTGACAACTGCTGAATTATACAACTGGCGGGCTAATTCGCCCGAAACTTAATATGAGCTACTTCGTAGACTGAATAGGACGATATATACGAATCGGAATCGCTTTTCTTGTTGTATAATCAATCGGAGGCGTTATGGAGTTCTTATTAGACCCAAATGTGGCATATTTATTCCTGATGGGAGGGGTCTTATTGGGGATGTTGGCCCTCGCCACGCCCGGGACGGGGTTGATCGAAATCGGAGCCTTATTTTGCATGGCGGTTGCTGCTTATGGCATTGTTAACCTGACCATCAATCCCTGGGCTCTGTTCGTTTTGGCACTGAGTGTGGTCCCATTTATTTACGCGCTTCAAAAGCCCAAACGTGAATTATTCCTAGTGATATCCATTGGATTGCTCGTCGTCGGCTCTATATTTATGTTCCCTCGAACAGACAAACAAGCTGCTGTCAATCCCATCCTTGCCTTGCTAGTTTCTGGTTTTGTCGCCAGTTTCCTGTGGTTTGCCATCCGTAAATCCATAGATGCTGCCAGCATACGACCTGTACATGACTTGAACGGGTTAATGGGGCAGATCGGTGAAGCCCGCACCGATATCCAGAATGATGGCAGTGTGCATGTAGACGGGGAGTTGTGGTCGGCGCGTAGTGATAAATCGATCCCGGCTGGCAGTTTGGTCAAAGTCATCGGCCGGGAGGGTTTTGTAATTGTCGTTGAAAAAGAAGGCTAAAGGGAGTGCTGATGCTCCTTGATCCAAAGTTTCTATGAAACAAGTGCTCTCGGAGGCGGAATCTGCTTCCACCTCCTGATTTGTAAACAATACCATTACAAGGAGATAATTATGCAGTACGCAGCTTTATGTGGAGTTTTGGGAGTACTGGCAGTTGTGGCGCTCTTCGCATTCAATGCCATTAAGATTGTGCCTGAATATCAGCGTCTGGTGGTATTTCGGCTGGGCCGCAGTATCGGTCCGAAAGGACCCGGAATCACATTACTGATCCCGTTTCTTGACCGCGCCGTCCGCGTGGATTTGCGCGAGCAGGTGCGTGAGGTTCCTCATCAGACCTCGATCACGAAGGACAACGCGCCGATCTCGATTGACTTCCTCTGGTATTACAAAGTGTTGGACCCTGCTGAGTCAGTATTGCAGGTCGGTAACTTCGAATCGGCTGCCGCAGGCATTGCGGCGACCACGTTGCGCGCAGTGATCGGTGGTATTCCGCTGGACGATGTGCTCTCTGAGCGCGAACACATCAACAATATGTTGCGCTCGCGGCTCGACGAGGTAACCGAACGTTGGGGCGTGAAGGTAACCAACGTTGAAATTCGCGAAATCCTCCCGCCGCGCGAAGTTCAGGACGCGATGAATCGTCAGATGTCGGCTGAGCGCATCCGCCGGGCATTAGTAACCGAGTCGCTGGGTGACCAGGCCGCGGCGATCAACCGGGCAGAGGGCACGAAGCAGGCTGCGATCCTATCAGCGCAAGGTGAACGCGAATCCAACATCCTGCGTGCAGAGGGCGAGAAACAAGCTCAGGCACTACGGGCAGAGGGCTTCGCTGTTGCGCTGGAGCAAATCTTCTCCGCGGCCGGAAAGGTTGACCAAAAGACAATGACCTTGCAGTATTTTGAAACCCTCAAGTCCATTGGCACAAGCCCATCAACAAAATATATTTTCCCAATGGAATTTACCAGCATGTTGGAGAACTTCATCGGTAAGAAGTAAGTCGCCCCTTCAGCATATCTGTGACTTTTAGAAAGTGGAAAGATATCTTTCCACTTTCTATTTTTAAATTTGATAGAATTCAGCCCAATGGATATTCAAATCGCCAACATTATTGACCTCGCCGCATTGCGCAGATTGGAAAATATCTGTTTTGATAAAGACGCCTGGCCGATCCTGGATTTGATCGCTGTACTGACTCTGCCGGAGATTATCCGTCTCAAAGCAGTTGAGGCCGGCGAGATGATCGGATTCGTCGCTGGCGATACGCGTCCATCCAACGGCGCGGCCTGGATCTCGACCATTGGGGTTGACCCACGCTTTCAGCGGCGGGGGATAGGTCGCGCGTTATTGGAGGCGTGTGAGGCGCGGATCAAACTGCCAAGGATAAAGTTGACAGTCCGCGTGTCAAATTCCGGTGCGGTCGCCCTCTATGAGCATGAAGGCTATCGTACCGCGGAAATTTGGCACGGATATTACAATGATGGGGAAGACGGTCTGGTAATGGAGAAAGAATTGTAGTGGGATATAATCACCAGCAATGACCCAGCAAAACCTTCCTCCGCCTGTTTGGGTGGATAAGCAAAATAAATTTGACCAAATGGTGGCGGAGTTGTCCAGCCCGGAGCGTATTGCTGTCGATACAGAATCCAACAGTTTACATGCATATCGGGAGCGGGTCTGTCTGGTGCAATTCTCGACCCCCAAAAGAGATTATGTTGTAGACCCGCTGGTTATTCAAGACCTCAGCGCCCTGGCTCCCATTTTTTCAAACCCGAATATCGAGAAGATCTTTCATGCCGCAGAATATGATCTGATCTGCCTGAAGCGAGATTTTGGCTTCAAGTTCGTGAACCTCTTTGATACCATGCAAGCCGCGCGCATTCTGGGCTATCCTTTTGTTGGCTTGGATAATATCCTCGCGGAAAAATTTTCAGTCACGATTGATAAGCGCCACCAAAAAGCGGATTGGGGCGCGCGTCCCTTAACGCCCGCACAAATGGATTACGCTCGATTCGACACGCATTACCTGTTTCGACTGCGTGACCTACTCGAAGCCGAATTACGTGAGAAGGGGCGGTGGGAACTTGCGCTTGAAGATTTCGCAATGGCTTGCTATGTGGGCGAGCCCAGGGAAAAGAATAATGGCGCTGCGTGGAAGCGTTTTGCGGCACGCAAGGATTTGTCTTTGCGGGAATTGACGATCATCAGCGAGTTATGTGTTTTCCGCGACCGCATTGCTGAGAGGTTGGACCGCCCGGTGTTCAAAGTCATCGGCGATGATATCCTCTTGGATATCGCGAGGAAGTTACCCGAGAAGGATGTTGATCTGGCGGGAATTGGCTTGAGTTCGAAACAGATCAGCTTGTGGGGCATGGACATTTTGGCGGCGACCCGGCGCGGGGTTGAGGCTCTGCCGGTTAAACGGGAGCAGGCGAAACGTCCGAGTGATGCGATGCTCCGGCGTTTGGAAAAGTTGAAGGTCTGGAGAAAAAAACTCGCGAAGGATATGGCAGTTGAGTCGGATATTGTGCTGCCCAAAATGTATTTGAATATGCTGGCTGAGAATCCGCCTAAAAATCTTCAAGAGTTGGAGTTATCGATGCAGGCTTCGCCAACCCGCTTTCATAAATATGGCGAAGAGATTTATCGGTTGATCGGAGGCTAAAATGCGGATCAATTTTCACGGCGCAGCGCATACTGTAACGGGAAGTCAGCATCTGCTGGAGATTAGTGGTCATCGGCTCTTGCTGGATTGTGGTCTGTTTCAGGGACGGCGTGAAGAAACCTATGCTAAAAATCTACATTTCGCCCACGACCCGCGAAAAGTGGATGCGGTGATTCTTTCACATGCACACATTGACCACGCCGGAAATTTGCCGAACCTGGTGAAGAATGGTTACGAGGGTCCGATCTATGCCACGCGCGCAACGGTTGATCTGGCAACGATCATGATCGCAGATTCAGGTCGTATCCAGGAGTCTGATGCGGCTTTTGTGAACAAGAAGCGTCACACAAGCGGCGGCGAATTGATCGAGCCGCTTTATACAGAGGCTGATGCCCAGAATGCTGCGAAACTTTTCAAGGGCGTGGATTATGATGTCGAGTTTGAACCGATTCCCGGCGTTGTGGCGAAGTTCGTGGAGGCGGGCCATATCCTTGGCTCGGCTGCGATCTCCCTGGAAATCGAAGAACATAGCCGAAAGATCCGTTTTTGGTTTTCGGGCGATATTGGCCGGTATAAACTGCCGTTATTGCGCGATCCGATTCTGCCCAGTTCGGTGGATTATCTGCTCATGGAATCGACATATGGTGATAAATCCCACAGTGATCCATCCACGGCTTTTGACGAATTTCGGGAGATCGTAAAACGCACTCTGCAACGCGGCGGAAAATTGATCATACCGGCTTTTGCGGTAGGGCGTACGCAGGAGATCGTTTATCACTTGAACCACGTGATGAGTGACGGTGAAGTTCCCGTAGCACCCGTTTTTGTGGACAGCCCATTGGCGGTTAGCGCCTCGCAGGTCTTTCGAAGACATCCTGAGTGTTATGATGATGAAACGCGTGAATTTGTGCTCGCGGCGAAACATCCGGCCCTGGATTTCAAGATGTTGACGTATATTCAATCGGTGGAGGAGTCAAAGGCGTTGAACGAACGTAAAGAGCCGATGATCATAATCTCTGCATCGGGTATGGCGGAGACCGGGCGCATCTTGCATCATCTCAAGAATAATATTGAAAACCCGAATAATGCAATTTGCATTGTCTCATGGCAGGCGCCTTATACTTTGGGCCGCAGGCTGGCAGACCGGGAAAAACAGGTCAAAATCTTCGGGGAGGTCTATAATCGCAGAGCAGAGGTGGCGACCATTGGTGGACTCTCTGGGCATGCAGGACAGGACCTGCTGATAAAGTACGCAACCAGCGTTAAAGATTCGGTGAAGAAAATATTCCTGGTACATGGCGAAGAACAGCAGGCCGGAATCCTGACGGAGAAACTGAAAGCCCAGAACATGCGGGAGATTTATTATCCTGAACTGCATTCGAGCGTGGAAATCTGAGTTATAATCTGCGCCGCATGCTTGGGAAGGTGCCAGAGTGGTTGAATGGGACAGTCTCGAAAACTGTTGTGGGCTCCGGTCCACCGAGGGTTCGAATCCCTCCCTTCCCGCAACAAAACGTGTCCACAAGGGCGCGTTTTGTATTTCCATCGAGCGCCCTCATTGAGAGGATGATATTCGAACTCCTCCCTTCCTGCCAGGAAAACGTGTCCACAAGGGCGCGTTTTGTATTTCCATCGAGCGCCATCATTGAGAGAATGGTATTCGAATCCCTCACCGTCGGCATAACATAACGTATCCGCATCGGCGCGTTTTGTTCGCCATGCATAGCGGCATAAAATCCTTTAAGGGCACTATATTTAATGGTAAGATTCTGTTAATGAAACTAAACCTTTCTCTGGCACAAATCGCAACGAAATTGGGGGATGTCGAAGCCAATCTCGAAAAGCATCTAACTTATATCAAACAAGCAAAACGTCAAGGCACGGATTTACTCGTGTTCCCTGAATTGTCGCTGACAGGATACGTTCTGCAGGACCTTGTCGCGTCAGTGGCGCACAAGCCTACGGAGGATGACCCGGTCTTCAAGCACCTTCTCAAGGCGAGCCGTGATCTGGATCTAGTCGTTGGCTTCGTGGACGAGGATGCTCGTCATCGTTTTTACATTGCTTCCGCCTACCTCTCCGGTGGAACGGTTATGCATGTCCATCATAAGGTCTATCTGCCGACGTATGGATTGTTTGACGAAGGACGTTTCTTCGCATGGGGTGATTCGATCCGTTCCTTCGATACGCGCTTTGGTCGCGTAGGCATGTTGATCTGCGAAGATTTTTGGCATGCCTCGCCTCCGTATCTATTGTGGTTGGATGGTGCGGATATTATGTTGTTTTCCTCAGCCTCACCGGGCCGTGGATTAACCGACAAGGAGAAACTTGAGTCCGCGCGCTGGGTGGAACGTGTGAGCAAAGCTTACGCAAGCATGTTCACGTCGTTTGTGGCGCATTGCAACCGTGTCGGCTTTGAGGATGGTTTGCTCTTTTGGGGAGGTGCGACCGTGAATGATCCGAATGGGGAACTCCTCGTGCAAGGTCCTTATTTTGAAGAATCGCTGACCAGCACTGAAATCGATCTAAATCAACTGCGTCGCACGCGCGCACGTCTGCCTTTATTGCGCGATGAGCGTACTGCGCTGGTGCAAAAAGAGATGGACAGGATACTTTCCCGTGTTTGATCTAACGATCAATACTGATGTTGCGCATCAGATCCTTGTAGGTTTCATAAAATCAGAAGTGACGCGGGTGGGGTATTCGCGCGCATTGATCAACCTTTCAGGTGGCTTGGATTCAGCCATCTCTTGTGTGTTGGCAGTGGACGCGCTGGGTGCCGAAAATGTTTTTGCTTTGCGTTTGCCTTATCGTACTTCTGCAAAAGATTCTCTTGAACATGCCCAGTTGATCATCGACAAATATAGGTTGCAGAGCGAAACGATTGATATCACCGATATGGTAGATCCGTTAATCAAGCGCGATCCCAATATGTCGAACACGCGCAAAGGGAATATTATGGCGCGTGTTCGGATGATCGCTTTATATGACCAAACGGAAGTCTTCAAAGGTTTGCCCATCGGCACCAGCAATAAGACCGAAATCCTCCTTGGGTATTCCACACTGTGGGGTGACATGGCTTCCGCGATCAACCCAATCGGGGACCTGTACAAAACGCAGATCCGCCAGCTCGCACGCGCCATCGATGTCCCGGCTCCAATTATTGATAAACCGCCTTCCGCTGACCTTTGGGTTGGACAGACCGATGAAGGCGAGCTGGGCTTTACCTATGAGGAAGTCGATAAAGTGTTGTATCTGCTCGTAGATCAACGCTACAGTCCGCAGGAATGTGTGGAAGAGGGATTTAGTGAAAAGTTCGTCAACCTCGTGATCACGCGCATTCGCCGGAACCAGTTCAAACGCATGATGCCGCCGATCGCGAAACTGAGCAATCGTACCATCGGGTATGATTTCCTGTATCTGAGGGATTGGGGAACGTAGAAAACTTGGATCGCAAGATGCCAGTTAATTTTGATAACAGTTTTGTTTTGGATTTTTGAAGGATAACGATTCTTTATGGTTCAAATACCTCCCGCCCTGAAACATCGCAACTTTGCCTTGCTTTGGGGCGGCTTGCTCATTTCCCTTGTTGGCAGCCAGATGCAGCAATGGGCATTGTTCTGGCATATCAGTCAGCTAAGCAGTAATCCCATCGCGGTGAGTATTGTGGGCGGCGTCAGATTTGCGGCAGTCTTGTGTTTTTCATTGATCGGTGGTTTGGTCGCCGACCGTTACAACCGGCGGACCATTCTTTTCTTTACGCAGTCGACGGCCATGTTGGTGGCTGTTGCCTTGGGGATTCTGACCTTGTCCGGTGAGATAAAACTCTGGCATATTTATCTTTTGACTGCAATCCAGGCCATATCCATGGCGTTTGATTTGCCTTCGCGACAGGCGCTTATGCCGAACCTCGTTCCCCGTGACATCTTGCCCAGCGCATTTTCCCTACAATCGATTGCCTTTAACACCGGTTCGATTGTTGGACCGGCTGCCAGCGGACTTGTGATCGGCTATCTTGGACAGGCAGCGGTTTACTTTATCAACGCGGTCACTTTTTTTGCGGTGATCATAGCCTTGATGCTGATCAGGAATGTCCATCAACAGCAGGCAGAGATCAAAAAGGGACTCGGCGCGGCCTTTGCAGATATTCGTGAAGGAGTCAAGTTCATCCGCCATCAGCCATTGATCCTGTCTACAATGATCCTGGATTTTATAGCCACTTTCTTCGCTTCTGCCAACACGTTACTGCCATATTTTTCACAAAATGTCTTGCATATTGGGGAGGTGGCTTATGGCTGGCTCGCTGCAGCGCAGTCCATCGGTGCCGTGATGGTAGGCTTGGTGGCATCGCAGTACAATCAGATCCGTCGGCAGGGGCCGCTCTTGATGGGGGCAGTGGCGGTTTTCGGCATTGCAACGATCCTGTTTGGTATATTCCGTTTATATGCTCTGGTCTTTCTGGCACTGGCTCTCATGGGCGCTGCAGATTCGGTCAGCACCATTATTCGTAATACGGTTCGGCAAATGATCACCCCTGATGCATTGCGCGGACGAATGACGAGTATCAATCAGATCTTTTTCATGGGCGGGCCGCAGCTCGGTGAAATCGAAGCGGGCGCCGTCGCTCAATATTTCGGCGTCGCGTTTGCCATCATCAGCGGGGGAGTGGGCACGCTGCTTGGAGTCTGGCTGGTGGCTTCCATCTGGCCCGCGCTGGTCCGCTATAATGGCGATGAACCGATTCCAGCCCCTGCGGCAGATCGGAAGAGCGTCGTGTAGGGAAAGAGTGTAGATCTCGGTGGTCGCCGTATCATTAAAAA
>Ga0065707_10082600_pt1 | contig 13469 bp, 12 predicted proteins | sample SwiRhicommuniRL3_FD_59094 | JGI IMG/M metagenome (GOLD analysis project Ga0065707, IMG submission 59094) | Switchgrass rhizosphere bacterial communities from Rose Lake, Michigan, USA - RL3 v2 (version 2) | ecosystem: Host-associated > Plants > Roots > Rhizosphere > Soil | place: East Lansing... | reverse complement strand
CGAGGCTCGCCTGTCGCTCCGGGAGCGGCTCGGGATTTTTCAGCAGGTGACGGCGGCGGTCGAATTCGCCCATTCGCAGCTGGTCCTGCATCGCGATCTGAAACCCTCGAACATGCTGGTGACCGCGGAGGGCAGGGTGGTGCTGCTCGACTTCGGCATCGCCAAGCTGTTGTCGCCGACGGAGATGCCGGATGCGCCATTGACGGAAATGGCGGGACGCATGTTCACGCCGGACTATGCATCGCCGGAGCACATCGATGGCAAGCCGCTCGGTACGCCGTCGGATGTCTATTCGCTCGGCGTGCTGCTGTATGAATTGCTAGTCGGCAGACGGCCGTTCGTGTCGCATCATGGATCGCGACGCGACCTGGAAACCGCCATTCTCACCGAGGATCCAGTGCCGCCGAGCCAGGCGCCCGTAGCAAGCACGGCGGCGGAGGCGCGACATAGCACGGTGCGAAGGATCTCGCAGGAGATCGAGGGGGATCTCGATGCCGTCGTGCTGAAAGCACTGGCGCGAAATCCTGCCGACCGTTACTTGTCCGGTGGAGCGCTGGCCCAGGACATAGCGAATCACCTGGACAATCTGCCGGTCACTGCGCAACCGCCGCGTCCCTGGTATCGATTCCGGCGTTTCGTCGCTCGGCATCGCGCGCAAGTATCGGCTGCTGCAGTCGCACTGGTGGCGATCGTCGTCGGTGCTGCGACGGCCGCCTGGCAAGCCCAGGCGGCAGACCAGGAACGCAATCGCGCTGTGGCGCTGGCATCGCGCAATGCCGCGATCAATGAATTTCTCAGCATGCTGATCACGGACGCCGCTGCCAGCAACAAGCCGGTAACCGTCAAGCAGATACTGGATCGCAGCGAACGGCTGGCGCAGGCGGACACCAGCGGCAGCGAAGAAGATCGAGCGGCAGTGTTGAGCGTCATCGCGGCTCAGTACCATGCGCTTGGAGACACCGATCGCGCCGCCGATCTGCTGTCACGTGCGTTGCTGCTGCTGCACGATACCAAGGACTTGGGATATCGCTCGCAGCTGGTCTGTGCCCACGCCGTCGCCAAAGCAACCCTGCGTAGTATCGAGGCTGCCGCAGCCACTATCGATCGAGAACTCGCGACCCGGATCGATCCGGAAAACGCCGCCTATTGCCTGATGTATAGAGCGTATCTCGCGCAGGACAGCGGCGATGCGGAAGGTACCTTGCGATTCGCTCAACAGGGACTGGAGCATTACTACGCCGGACCCAGAACCTCGGCTGCCGACGAAGGCCTGCTGCTCGGCGTGGTCGGCCGCGGCTATCAGTTGAATGGCCGGAACGCGGATGCCGATCGCTCTTATCGCCTGGCCATGCAGAAGTATGCGGCGCTGGGCCGGGACGGCACTCCCAACGCCATCAGCGTGCGCAACAACTGGGCGCTGGTCTCGATGGCCGCGGGTGTGCCGAAGCAGGCGCTGGAAAAGTTCGACGACATCCTGCGCGCCCTCGCCGAGCGCGATCCGGAAAGCCAACCGCCATCCTATGTGCTGACGAATCGCGCCCGGGCCTTGGAACAGGCAGGCCGCTACCAGGAAGCGCGCTCCCTGTTCGCCGCCGGATTGGACGTGTCGAGACAGCAGAACAGTATCGATTGGCAGCTGCGTTGCCTGATCGGGCTCGCGTCCACGGCGGTGGCGTTACACGATCGCCATGCCGCTGCCGGCTATATTCACGACATGTCGGTAACGCTGCAGCAGGAAGGAATCGACAGCGGGCCGACGTTCCAGGCGGTCGAGGTCGCGGCCGGCAAGTACGCCCTGGAAGTTGGCAATGTCGATGCCGCCGCAGCGCATTTTACCCGCGCGGTGGAACAGAAAGGCGGTGTAGGAGCAACGCGGATCGCTGCCTTGCTGGGACAGGCTGAAGTGGCGTTGCTGCTGAACAATCCGGCCGAGGCTGAGGGCAGTGCTCGAACTGCTCTCGAATTGTCCAGGTCCGCGCAGAGCGAATCGAAGTACTCGTGCCATACGGGTCTCTCGTGGCTGATGCTTGGACGTTCATTGCACGCACGTCATGACGCCGCACCAGTGGAGAGTGCTTTCGAAGCTGCCGTCGCGCATCTTTCAAACACCGTCGATCCCGATCATCCGGAGTTGCGGCGCGCCCGCGAATTACTCGCCGGCACGATCTGATCGGGCGAAGCGGCTGGCCGCGACGGCGATGTCGCGTTTGGCAGCGGAATTTCGATTCCTGCAAGGGGAGCGGCCGCCGGAATCCATCGATGATAAAAATCCGCAGTACCGACGATCCAACGACTTTGAGCGCGGCGCGACGGCTGATGCGATCTCACTATCATGCGGGATCGAACATGCACGATGCCGCTGAAGTCGAGCGCATCGTCGCGGCCTTGCCGGCGCCGTATGTCATTCCGTCCGGCACGCTGTGGGTTGCCTGGCGTGCCACGGATGAACTCGGATGCGCTGCCATTCAGGAAATCGCCCCACGCGTCGCTGAGATCAAGCGAATGTACGTGCGTCCGGAAGTCCGCGGCTTCGGCGTTGGCAAATTCCTGACGGAGCATGCGCTGGCCTGTGCCCGAGTGCGCGGCTACAGGAAGATTCGATTGGGAACGCTGGTCACGGCCCATGCGGCGCAGAAGTTGTACGAGAGTTATGGATTCCGGCGGATCAAGCCGTATCGTGAGGGCGAGTTCGGCGGGACGTTGTTCTATGAACTGAACCTCTGAGGATGCCGGTCGCAGTTGACACTCGGGCGGCGAAGTTTTATTCAAGCGACATGTTGTCACCGTTCCATCTCGCGATTCCCGTTCACGATCTCGCCGCCGCGCGGCAGTTCTACGGCACTCTATTCGGTTGTCCCGAGGGGCGCAGCTCCAGCGAATGGGTCGACTTCGATTTCTTCGGTCACCAGTTGGTCGCGCACCTGGATCCAACCCGGCAACCCAAACACTGCAACGAAGTGGACGGCAAACATGTCCCCGTGCCGCATTTCGGCGTCGTGCTGGAGTGGGACCAATGGCATGCGCTGTCGTCGCGGCTCACCTCGGCTAGTGGGTCGGGTGGTGCGTCGGGCGAGATACGTTTCGTGATCGAGCCGGGAATTCGCTTCCGTGGCGAAGTCGGTGAGCAGGCCACCATGTTCCTGCTCGATCCATCGGGCAACGCGCTCGAGTTCAAGGCATTCAAGGATCCGTCGAAGCTGTTCGCGAAGTAGCCTGCGCCTCGCGATTCGATTGCGACGCGACGTCAGACGTCGCGGCTGGAGAATGGATTCACGCATCGCACACCCGTCGTCTCGTAGTGCGAGGTATTGCCGGTGACGACTGTCAGGTCGTAGATCAGCGCAGTCGCTGCGATTAGCTTGTCCAGCGGATTCTCGGAATCAGGCACGCGCAGCTTGCCCCAGACCTGGGCGATCAATTCGTCGAACGGCAGGATTTCGTTGTCGAAGTCCGTCGTCAGGCGCTCCAGCCACTGCTCCAGGTGTGTTGCCTGGGGATGGTCGCCGCGATATCTGATTCCCTCGACTCCCCGCCGCAGCTCGCCGATCGTGATAGCAGACAGAAAGAGCGTAGCCTCGTCGCGGGATGCGTTGGCGAAGAAGCTGCGCACTCCTGCGTTGGCCTTCTCTCCCTTTCTCAACTCGCTGATGACGTCCGTGTCTATCAGGTACATGGTCAACCTCGGGTATCGGACTGCTCGCGAACGAAGTCCTCATCAGTACCGACAGGAGGAATGCTTGCCAGCATGTCTGCCAGGCTACGCCGACGCGGACCATGCAAAGCGGCCCGCAGGATCTCGCGATGCTCCTGCTCGGCACTGCGATTGTGTTTGGCTGCGCGCTGTTTCAATGCCTTCACCAAGTCATCCGACAGATTGCGGACCATCAGTTGCGCCACGAGCCTTCTCCTCGAACCAGCAATGCTAGCGAGGCGATCCTGGGCATGCAGGCATTGCTAGCACCGAGCCGCGAACTGCATTTTGTTCGGCCAGATCCTAGCGATCAGGCGGTGGCGGAGAGCTGAATTAAGGGGGGTGTATGCGGAGAAAGGCGCGAATTCGAGGCAGATCAGCCGTGCGAATGAATTGAGTCAACCGATAGGTGCGGCCGGGCAGCCGCACCTATCGATGAGAAAGATCGACCAGTACTTCGACTCTTACAGAGGGCGAGCGAGCGGTACCGAGGCCGGGCTGGCACTCAGCCGGGCGAGCAGCTTGTCCGTGGCAGTTGCCTTCGACTGCGCAACTTCGGCGCGCACAGTGGCTGCCGGCTGGTTGTCCTTGCTGAAGGCGCCCGACACAGCAGCGCCGAGCATCGCTGCCACGCCTGCCGCCATGAGGATGTGTTTTTTCATTGCCGCAGCTCAGGCCGCAACGATCAGGGGGCGCTTGGTGTGCGACAAGCCATCGGCCAGCGTCACGAGCGGGCGCTTGGTGTACGACAAACCATCGGCGAGAGTCACGAGCGGGCGCTTGGTGTACGACAAGCCATCGGCCAGCGTCACGAGCGGACGCTTGGTGTGCGACAGGCCATCGGCGAGAGTCACCAGCGGACGCTTGGTGTGAGAGAGGCCGTCTGCGAGCGCGACATTGGCCAGCAGAACACTTGCAGACACTACCGAGCCGACGAGGATGCGACGTAACACGTTGTTTCTCCCTTGGTTTTTCGAGTTGTCGAACGCGATTCCGATTGGCTCCGGGAGAGCCACCAGCCTGCTCAGGCTGGACACGTGACATAACCGAACCGGTGCGACATAAGCAAATCTACCTGCGACTTATGTCTCACACAATCGCTTATGTCGCTTCCCGGCTGCTAATCAGGGTAGGACTGCGACGCAGTTCGGGGAAAACCCGCAGTAGGGAATGTTTGACTTAAGGCGTCGCTCGGTGGGTGTCCCCAGTCCTGGCTCTCCGGGATCCGTCTTCGGATGGGTGTCCCCAAGTGTTGCCCAGGGTGGGTGGGGCCGCCGGGCGGAGCGGCGCGGCCGCCGATTTCATGAAGATGAGGGCATCGCGGTACAGAAAACGCCCCGCATGCCGTCATTGGAATCAATCAGAACCTGGAGGCCCGTGAAGGAGTCGACTGCAGCCCTGAGCCCGGATTCGTCGGGCGGAAGCGCGGTCACCGATCCGCTTTGCGCATGCGAAACGTCAGTTTCGCGTGTCGCTTTCGGCTGCGCGGACTGAACGAGTGTCGCGGCAGAACACAGGCAGGGTCGCTGCGCGTTCGGAGCGCATCCAGGAGTTGCTGTTGTTCGCGACTTCGCTGGATGGCGCCGAGCGCGACGAGTACATCGAGCGCGAGACTGCTGGCGATCCATCGTTGCGCCAGGAATTGCTCGAATGGGTGGCGCGCGAATCGCAAAGCCGTTCCCGATCCATATCCTCGCCGTCAGCGGGAGACTCAGCAGTCAAGCGCGTCGGATTGATCGGTCGCGCGATCGGCAACTACCAGCTGGTATCCATTCTCGGTCGGGGCGGCGCCGGTACTGTCTATCTGGGTGAGCGCGCCGACAGCCAGTATTCGGGGCAGGTCGCAGTCAAGGTCGTGGACCAGGCTGCTGTCGCGAACCTAGGCATGCGCTTTCGCGCAGAGCGCCAGATCCTCGCGCGACTGAACCATCCCAACATCGCTCGGCTCTTCGACGCAGGCGAGACCGACGACGGCCATCCATACCTGGTGATGGAGTACGTCAAGGGTGAGCCCCTGGATCGCTATTGCGATTCGCGGCAACTCGACTTGGAAGCGCGCCTGCAGTTATTCCTCGAGATCTGCAGCGCCGTCCAGTACGCCCATCAGAACCTGATCGTGCATCGCGATCTCAAGCCCGCGAACATCCTGGTCAACGCCGAGGGCGTGCCCAAACTGCTGGATTTCGGTATCGCCAAGCTGCTGAATCCGCGCGATGCCGGTGAGACATCCGATCTCACACGCATGAACGATCGATTGCTCACGCCCGACTATGCGAGTCCCGAACAGATTCTCGGCGGTGTCGTCACCACGGCCAGCGACATTTACTCGCTCGGCATCGTGCTATATCACCTGCTGACTGGAGTGCGTCCGTACGTCGTGTCCGCTGCAGCCAGCCAGCTCGAGCTGGAGCGGTCGATCTGCGTCGCCGATCCACTGCGGCCCAGCGCCGCCATTCAGCGCCTCGCGGCTGAAGGGCCGCGCGAAGGCGAATCGACCATGGAAGCGATTGCCACAGCGCGGCTGATGTCGGCGGAGCGGTTGCAGCGTCACCTCATGGGCGACATCGACGCCATCGTCATGCGGGCGTTGCGCAAGGAGCCGGAGCATCGCTACAGCTCGGTGGAACGACTGGTTGCCGACATTCGCCATCACCTGTCGAATGAACCGGTCCAGGCGCGGCAAGGCAACTGGCTCTACTACTCGCAGCGATTCGTCGGCCGTCACATGGCCGCCGTCGGCGCGGGCGCCGGATTCGTCGTGTTCGTCATCGTCGTCGCGATCGTCATGTCCATCCAGAGGCAGACCATCGCTCGTGCGCTCGACCGAGCCACGCAGGATCGCGAGCGGGCCGAGAAAGTGTCGGACTTCATGCTGAATGTATTCACTGCCGCCGATCCCTTCACCAACTTCGGCCGCGAGCCCACGGCGAGCACCTTGCTCGACCAGGCTGCCCGGCAGATCCAGAGCGATCTCAACCAGCAGCCGGACGTGAACGCCCGTCTGCTCGAAGCCATCGGACGCTCGTTCCGCCGCATGGGGCAGCCGGTCCGGGCCATTCCGTACCTGCAGGCGTCGTTGAGTATTCAACGAAAACTATCCGCCGACGAGGCGACGGTCGGTTCGATCGTGACCGAGATTGCCAACGCCTTGCGCGAAGCCGGGCAGACGCAGGAATCCGACCGCTACTTCAGCGAAGCCCTGGAGATTTCGCGTCAATCCAAGGACCAGCGGTCGCAGGCGCACGCTCAACTGCTGGTCGACCTGGGTCGGCTGGAGAAAATGCGCAGCCGGCCCGAGCAGGCGCTCGGACACCTGAACGTGGCCCTGCAGCTGATGCGGGAGCTGAAAGGTCCGCGGGATCCGGAGGTCGGCGCGATTCTCGCGGAGATGTCGAACATCATGGTGTGGTCCGACGACCTGCCGGGCGCCGAGCGCGTTGCCCGGCAAGCCGTCGACATCTACAAGTCGGTGCCGCCGTTCCATCCGGATCGCGTGATGGCCGATTTCTATCTTGCCGACATCCTGTTCTATCGCGGGCGCGTGGATGAAGCGGCGCCGTTGTTCGAGCGCACGCTGGCGGCACAGAAGAAGCTCTACGGTCCCGCCAACAGCATCGTCGCCGATACGCTGGCATCGCTGGCTCAGGTCCGCGTGGCCCAGAACAAGCTCGGCGAGGCCGAAAGACTGATCCGGGAAGCGCTGGACGCCCATCGCCAGTCGGGCAGCACGGTGTACCAGAAGATCGGCTATCTACAGACCATGCTCGCGACCGTGCTCATGAAGCAGGCGAAGTTTGCCGAAGCCGAGGAGTTGTTGCGCCAGACGCTCGACTTGTTCGCCCGCAACCTGCCGCCGGATCACCAGTACATCGCTTCGACCGAGCACTACTTGGGAGAGGCATTGCTCGCCACCGGCAAACTGGCCGAAGCCGAGCAAGTGCTGACCGCGGCAATGAACCGCTGGCAACGCACCGGCGCCGCGACGTGGCGCTCGGCGCGCTCCGCCAACGCCCTGGGCGAAGTACTGCATCGCCAAGGACGCAACCAGGAAGCGGAAACGCACCTGGTGCAAAGCTATCGCGAGCTCATTGCCGATCCCGCAGCCGAAGCCGATTGCCAGCGGCTGGCTCGCGAGCGCATCACCAAGTTCTATGTGGCGACCGGGCAGCGACAGAAACTCGATGCGCTGCTGCGTGAGGGGGACAACAAACTACGGACCGGTGCGGTCGCCGGCAAGGCACCGGGCGCGTAGCAGCACGACGCCAGTCACGAAATCCGTAGCACGCCGGGCATATGAATTCCCTGCTGCACGACTATAGTTGTGTGCGTTGTCAGTTCCGCTTCAGCGCGAAGCGTGGCAAACCACGGATGGCGTTTGCGGGGCGACCCATTAAAGTTGGCCGATACTTCTGCGTGAGCTCCACTTCTCATCGAGTGCTCTCCTTCGAACGCGGCGAACAACACATGATCAGACAAGACCGGCGCAAGAACGAAAGCGGCAGCGATGTGCTGGATGACGCACAGCATCGGGCGGACGGCGGTGCTTTCGTCCCACGCGAATTGGTGGAGGGAGCCTCTGAAAGCAAGGATGCGGAGCTGCTTGCCGGCGGCGATAGCGGTTTGCACCAGTTTGCGGATCAACTGCCCGACGCGGTCATTCTGGTCGACGCCGGCAGCGGCGCAACGCTGTATGCGAATGCCGGGTACGAGCGCATCTGGGGTCGCAATCGCGCCAGCGTATGCGAGCGTCCACAGGCCTGGCGTGAATACATTCATCCCGACGATCGGGTAGCGGCCACCTTCGACTTCACGGCAGCGTCGATGACGGATGAGCGCGACAATGAGTTTCGCGTCATCCGCCCGGACGGCGAGATCCGCTGGGTTCGATCGCATTGTTTTCCGATCCGCGACGCTGCGGGGAGGATAGAGCGTATTGCGCGAGTGTTCGAAGACGTGACGGCCGCTACGGATCGGCAGCGTAGCAACGCTCACCAGGGGCGAATGCTGGCAATGCTCAGCGGCATCGCCGCTGCCATCATGCATATCAAAGACAGGCGCCAGTTGCTGGAGGAGGCCTGTCGAATCGTCGTGGTTCACGGTGGCTTTCGCATCGCCTGGGTCGCGATGCTGCAGTCCGGGTCTCCCGATGGAGAATTTGCGGCCGCGCACGGGGCTCCGCCGGGATATCTGGATTCGGAACTCGTGACGGCGCGTGAAGGCCTGGCGCTCAGTACCTTGCCCGCCAGTCGCGCACTGCACGGAAAACGCGCCATCATCAGCAACGACCTCACGGCGGATCCGTCGCCGGCTTCTCGCAAACAGCTGTGGCTGGATCAAGGCATCGGCGCGGTGGCTGCATTTCCCATCACAGCCGAAGGCAAGTTGCTCGGGGTGCTGGAAGTGCTGGCGAGCAAAGCGGGTTCGTTCGATCCGCAGCAGGCACAGGCGCTCGGCGAACTGGCCAGCATTCTCGCATTCGGCTTGCAGAACATCGAACGCGAGCAGCGCCTCCACTATTTGCATTACTACGATGCGTTGACCCATTTGCCCAACAACGCGCTGTTCGACGAACGAGTGGCAACGGCAATTCGCAACGCCACGGCGAGTCGCTCCATGGTGGGGATCGTCCTGGTCGACATCGATGGGTTCATGCTGCTCAACGAGTCGATGGGGCGCGCGGTCGGCGACATCGTGCTCAAGACCATCGCCACCAGGCTGCAGGAAGCATTGCAGGAACCGCATTTCGTTGCCCGCATCGCTGCGGATACATTCGCAATCGCGATGTGCGACCTGCAGCATGCCGACGGCGCCGCTGCATTCGTGCGCCAGAGAGTATTGGCGCTGCTGGCGCCGCCGGTAATCGCCGAAGGCAGGCAAGTGCGGGTGACTGCGACAGCGGGCGGCGCTATCTATCCCATCGACGGGAAAGACGGTGCCTCGCTGCTCAGGAATGCACAGATTGCGTTGCAACGCGCACAGGCAGCGCATCTGCCGTACGTGTTCTGTTCTCCGGCGCCGACGAGCGATGCTCGCGAAAAGCTGGCCCTGGATTCGCGCCTGCGCAACGCATATGAGAAGCACCAGTTCGTGCTGCACTACCAACCGAAGATGTCGGCGCGGGACGGTCGGATCGCCGGCCTGGAAGCGCTCATTCGCTGGAACGATCCGGATGCGGGCATGATCGCGCCGCGCACTTTCATCGGTCCGCTCGAAGCCAGCGGACTCATCGTTCAGGTCGGCGAGTGGGCCATTCAGCAGGCGCTGCGCGACCACACTCGTTGGCGACAACGCGATCTGCAGCCGCCGCGTGTGGCTGTCAACGTGTCCGCGGTCCAGCTGCGCAATCCCGGGTTCGTCGACATGGTACGCAGCGCCATCGAAGCGACGGAGTCGCTGCCGGACGCGCTCGAGCTGGAAATCACCGAAGGCCTGATGATCGAGGACATTGAAACCAGTACGCACTCGTTGCAGAAGCTGCGGGAGATGGGTGTGGCCATCGCTGTCGACGATTTCGGCACCGGCTATTCGTCGCTGCGCTATCTGGCCAAGGTGCCCGTCGATTCGCTCAAGATCGATCGGTCGTTCGTAGCGACGATGGTCCACGAACCCGACAGCATGACCATCGTGTCCACGGTCATCACCCTCGCGCATGCCTTGCATCTTCAGGTAGTGGCGGAAGGCGTGGAGACGGAGGAGCAGTTCAAGCTGCTCAAGCTCATGCGCTGCGACGAGCACCGCGGTTTCTTATTCTCGCGGCCTTTACCGGAAGCTGCCTGCGCCGAGATGCTGAGCCATCAGAAAGAAATGATGGCCACAGGCGCGTTCCGCAAGTACCGCCCGATTTAGGAGGACGGCGCTAGCCGCGCGCCTGCCGATCCAGCCACACGGCCATGCCTTGGGCATTCAACTCGATGTCCGTCGCCAGCAGCGACAGGATCGTCGCCTCATCGAGTGTCGAGCCGCAGCGACGCAGTTCGGCCACGTAGATTTCCTGAAATGCCTGGCGCAGCCGTTCATGGCGATCGGTTGCGTTGGCCAATTCAAGAGCCGCTGCGACCATCGAATCTGCCTGCCGGAGCAATTGCTCGGCCAGCCTGCCTATGTCGTTCACCGGACCGAAGTGAGTCGGATACATGACCTGTGGCTTGCTGGCGAGCAGTCGCGCAACCGATGCGTGTAATGCGACGGGATCGAACTGCACCGGCGTCGACGAGGGCACGACATGCGGGCCGAGCGGTGTGGCGAGATCGGGATAGGCGAGGCCGAACGTATCGCCGGTGAACCAGCCTCGGCTGCGTTCATCCCAGATGCAGTGATGATGCAACGCATGTCCCGGCGTATCCGCAAACACCAACGGCCTACCGCCGACATCGATGCTGAAACCATCGGTGGCCGTCACGACCCGATCGGCTGCGACCGGAATCAGTTCGCCGTAGTCGCGGGCCGTGACTTCATCGCCGTAGACCGCACGCACGCCTTTGATCAGCGCCGATGGATCGATCATGTGACGTGCGCCGCGTGAATGAACGACGAGCTTGGCCCGCGGCAGATGCTGCATGAGCAGGCCTGCTCCGCCGGCGTGATCCAGATGCACGTGAGTAAGGATGACCCAATCGACCTGGTCGGGCTCCAGGTCGCGCCCTTGCAACGAAGCCAGCAAGCGGGGGACGGCATTATTGGTGCCGGTGTCCACGAAAGCGCCGCGGCCGTTCTCCGTTACCAGGTAACTGGCGTCGAATCTTTCGCGGACGAAGCCCGTGTCCACCACGGTGATGCCGTGATCGAGAGGGTCGGTGAAGTCTGCAACGAGCGTGGCTGCCATCGGTGCAGTATGGCGTAGTTGGCGCGGCGGGCCAAACCTGCCGCTTCGGCCCGACCTGAATCATAATGGCAGCACCATCGTTCTTGCTGCGAGCCGTCGATGCCGACGTCACTACCCTCTGTCTTCGATGTGACTGGCAAAGTTGCACTGATCACCGGCGCTTCCAGCGGCCTGGGCCGTCACTTCGCCGAAGTGCTGGCGCAAGCGGGGGCCAAGGTTGGATTGGCCGCACGGCGCATCGACACATTGCAGTCGGTGGCCGACGGCATCGGTGCGGCAGGAGGTACCGCGGCGGTTGCCCGACTCGACGTTACGCAGAAAGCTTCTGTGGATGAAACCGTCGCCAGCATTGAAGCGGCGCTCGGGCCCATCGATATCCTGGTCAACAACTCCGGCGTATCGCTGACGAGAAAAGTGCTCGAACAGACCGAGAGCGATTGGGACGCCGTGATCGACGTCAACTTGTCATCTGCGCAGCTCGCTTTAGAACGCACCACAATCCGCCACAATCCTTCGTCGCGCTGACATAGCGCCTGCGGGTTTACGTCCCGATCCGGCGCTTGAATATCTCCCACGGGCAGATCGTCACCCGGTCCAACGACGACTACTGGGAGAGGAGCGCGATCATGTTGAAGAAATCACTCATTGCTGCGATGGCCATTGCCCTGGGTTGCGGTGTGGCCCATGCCGGCGACCACAAGGCGAGCGAAAACAAGTTCACCAAGCAGGAAGGTACGGGAATGCTTTCGGGCGCCGCGGCGGGCGCGATTGTCGGTGGTCCGATTGGCGCAGTCGTCGGCGCCATGCTGGGCGGCATCGTCGGTGACAGCGTCGGCACGGCTCAGCGAGCCGACTTGCGTGCGAAGAACCTGGAGGACGAGCTGATGGAAACTCGCGTGGCCTTGTCGAAAGCCAGCCAGGGCACCGGCGGCGAACAGATGCTCGATGACCTCGCGGCGCGGTTGCATGCCGATGTCATGTTCCGCACCAACAGCTCCGATCTGGATGCCCAGGTGGCCAATGAGCTGCAGTCGCTGGGCCAGTTGCTGGCGGCGCATTCTCAGCTCGAAGTGCAACTGCATGGTTTTGCCGATCCGCGCGGCGCGTCGGCGAAGAACCTGGAGCTTTCGCTGCGGCGTGCGGATGCGGTGCGCGAAGCGCTCATCAAGGGAGGTGCAGCGGCTGAGCAGATTCGGCTGACGGCTCATGGCGAAGACCTGACGACGGCGAGCAAGGACGACGTGGAGGCGTATGCATGGGAGCGTCGCGTGAGCATGGCGATCCACCCGATCGGCGGAAAAGCCGCCGAAGCTCAGACTTCCACGCAGGTCGCGCAGACCTCGACCGGCAAGTGAGCAGGTGAGGAGCAGCACCATCCGGCAGGCGCACGGAAGCGCCTGCCGTCTTCTTTCCAGCGCGAACCAGCGTCAATCACAGCGTCCTGCGCTACAGTCGAGGACATTCCCTTGTGTCTAGCGAGCATCGCAACGATGGACTCATCGCCAGCCGACATCATCGATTTCGCACGCGCGATACCCGAACGAAGCGCATCGACCCCTGAGCCCGATCGGCTGCTGGCGGGCAAGCCCGAGCAGGTCGCCAACAATTTTTTTACCGATGCGACCGGCCAGTTCTTTGCGGGTCGTTGGGAGAGTACGCCGGGGCGCTGGCGAGTCCGGTATACGGAGAACGAGTTTTGCCACATCACCCGGGGACGAGTGCGGATCGTGAGCGACCAAGGCCCCTCACATGAATTCCGGGCCGGCGACTCGTTCGTGGTGCCGGCGGGATTCGCGGGAATCTGGGAAGTGGTGGAAACGACGTCGAAACTGTATGCAATCTTCGCCAGCCAGGCGCCCGCCTGACAGCATCTGCAACGTAATGGGGCAACTGCAACCGCCGCTGGCGCGGTTTTAGGGCACGATTCGGCCCCGTCGGAGGGCGAACGTGCCAGCG
>Ga0065707_10082597_pt1 | contig 13469 bp, 14 predicted proteins | sample SwiRhicommuniRL3_FD_59094 | JGI IMG/M metagenome (GOLD analysis project Ga0065707, IMG submission 59094) | Switchgrass rhizosphere bacterial communities from Rose Lake, Michigan, USA - RL3 v2 (version 2) | ecosystem: Host-associated > Plants > Roots > Rhizosphere > Soil | place: East Lansing... | reverse complement strand
GCGGTCGGGTGGGATCGTCTGATTAGGAAGGGATCGAGGCTGATCTAGCGGGTGAGTCGCTTCACTTCGGCCGCTGCTGCACCAAGCAGGCGCACTAGCTCCTCGGTTTCTTCTGCATCTAGGACTACTGAGCCTGGATCAGCCACAGTGAGCCGCATCTCGGCGCCCTTTCCACCGATGCGTCGACTCACTGAGACGTGGATCTTCGCCGCGAGTCGCTCACCCACAGCCCTCTCGTGACCGATCATGTTCTTGGCCATGGCCGGTGAGCGTACTACGCGGTGTAAACAAGTCAAGTCTCGGGCCGTGAAGCTTGGGTTACCCGATTAGTTCCCCAGGCACTCATCCTTGTCCGAGGCACCATCTTCCTGGGCCGATCGAGAGTCGATTATCGATCATACGATGCAGCCCACTTAGGGCTGCTTGGGGCCTAATAAGCCTCTAAGCGTGAGTCCAAAGGGCTGTGACACGGCCAGCCACACGCCGAGGCGAACGGGCCTGCTCGAATCTCATCTCTTGTCCGGGATTCCTATTTGCCTGATGGGCCGTTGGTAGTCGGTTATCTCAATGCAGAACGTGGTTCGAATCCACGCCGTGTCGCCCATCCGCTTCACGGCGCGCTCAGGGTAATCGGTAGAGCGCAATCTCCGACTCCGCATTTGTCCACTAGGCATTTGCCGATCTAGCTCACAGGAAGAGCGCCGCGGCTCCTACCCGCGGGTCTTACTAGCAGGTTCGAATCCTGCGATCGGCGCCGCTCCCAAGTAAGCAGGCCGAGCCGGTGATGGCCTATATCCGGCCGAGTCTGCCGAACGGGCGCTATTCTCAGGTAGCTCAACTTAGGTAGAGCGCTCGTCTGTTAAACGAGAGAGTGCAGGTTCGATTCCTGCCCTGGGAGCTGACGGGTAGCTCAGTGGCAGAGCGCCGGTAATGCCAGCTGCGCCGTAGGTGCACCTGGGGCGCAACGCGTAATGGCGCGGGCGGCACAGACCGGAGGCGGCTGGTTCGTATCCAGCCCCGTCAACCAGCGTTCTCCGTCGGAGAGCGAGACAACCCAAAGCGGAGCTAGCACCGAGAAGCCGCAGCAAAGGGAAGCTCATGTCTCAGAATGAAGATCGGATTCTCCTCGACTCGCGCGAGACCTCGCCTGTCATCACGACCGACGGTGCGGGTTTCGGCTACGCGCGCGGTACCAAGCGCTCCGAGCTGGTCGTGCAGCACACCAACTACGAGATGTACGGCATCGAGGGCGCCTTCGCGATCCTCTCGAATCCGACGCCAGGCACTGCGATCACCTCGCAGGCCTCGGTCACGGCCTACGACGCGACCAAGCTCGTCCTCCACGTCAAGAACAACGAGACTGCCAAGGCGGTCATCGTGAAGTACATCAAGCAGTTTGTCTCTGTCGTGCCGGGCGGCTCGGGCACGCAGAAGTACGAGTTTCGCCTCGACACCCAGACGGGCCTCACCTCGGGCGGCACTGCGCTCACGGCCAAGCGCGTCAACCTGGGTGTTGCCTCGCCCCTCGGCAACGTCGTGGCCACCGCGGGCGCGATGACCACCGTGGCGGGCAGCGCCAACGAAGTGGCGACCTACTCGGGCCAGATGCGCAACGGCGTCGGCCTGGCGGGTGACGTCTTCCTCTGGACCTTCGGCGAGCCGCTCAACCTGAATGGCTACCTGGACCCGGCCACCACCGTCGGCCAGCAGAAGACCCTCCAGCACGGGCCGCTGATCATCGCGCCCGGCGGCGCGCTGCGCATGGCCCACTATGGCGCCTCGCTCTCCACCGCGGCGCAGTTCGAATGGGAGATCGGCGTCCTCGTCCGCTAAGGGTAATGCACGCAGTGTGAGTCTGGGCAGCCCACAGGGCACTCCGGGTTGTCGCAAGGTGGCAGCCCGCGGAAAGTCGTTCTGGTCGAGTACTCCGAATGCTCAGGCGCCTCAGCCAGGCGCTGCAGAAGCTCCTTGGCTGAGCGCCACGGGATTCGCAGCTGGGCGCGCAGCTCTTCAGGCAGCTCGCGGATCTCGGGCACGAGAGCGTCAAGCTCCTCGGGATTCTTCGCTGCTTCGATGCGATTCAGCATGATCCCCAGTGGGCTCAGGCCGAGCGCATCGATCACATCGCCTGGCTCGGTCATACCGGGGTTGTAGCGCAGCCTTATATGTCGCGTCGAGGCGGCTATCCCCCCAAGAAAATGCGAAATCGTCATGCAGTGGCTCGATGTCCTGGCGCGTCGAGGTTGACCCTTGGTTCGGCTGCCAGCTCTGGCAGGGCTCGCTCAATAGCAACGGCTACCCGACGTACTGGGGAGGCGGCTTAGGGCCGCGTCAGGCCTACCTAGTGGCCTGGGAGGCCATTCACGGCAAGGTCCCTGTGGGCAAGGAGCTGGACCACGTGTGCAGGCGCAGGCTCTGCGTGGCGCCAGCGCACTTCGAGCTGGTGAGCCGCGTCGAGAACCAGCGCCGCAAGTTTTGGTCGTATCGCAGCCAGATCCTCCAGTGCTCCGAGGGGCACGACCTGGTTGTTCACGGACGGCGCACGCCCGAGGGTGGCATGACCTGCCGCATCTGCTCGGGCGTGTGGACGCCTAAGGAAGAGCCGGAGTTGGAGTAATGGCTGAGCGCCCGACGGGATACCAGGCCTGTCTCGACCAGGTCGAGCTGATCATGACCGAGCAGGCCAACCTCCGCACGCTGCAGCGGAGGCGCGCCATGGGCGAGAACTACGCGGGCGCCATTGCCCAGCTCTCGCGCTCGTGCGCGGTGCTGCAGTCCGAGATTCGCAAGACGGGCGAGGATGCCGACGAGGCCGCGCGCAACCTACCTCCTCGGAGGCGCCTAGAGCTGATTCTGCGGCTGATTGGCGAGCTGGAGCCCGAGTACCTCGCGCCCATCAAGATCTACCTCGAAGAGCGCGGCGTGGGGATCCAGTGAGCGACTACATCGTTCGCCCGGCCAGCGAGCAGGATCTCAGGTTCATCGTGAAGACCTGGCTCGACTCGTACAGGTCTTCGCACAGCTCGGGCCTGCTGAGTCTCTCGCCACACATCGAGAAATGCCCGACCTGCTCGGAGCCCCTGGACTACGGCTACACCGCGGTCATGGGGCGTGTCGTGGTGCGCATCCTGAATCGCCCGGGCACCAAGGCCTTCGTGGCCTCGAATCCGCGCGAGCAGCCGCCCAATGACCTCCACGGCTGGATCGTCGTCGAGGAGGGCGCCAACATCCCGAGCTACAAGCCGCCGCGCTACAAGCTCGAAGTGAAGGTGTCGCCAGACCCGCTGGTGCACTACTGCTACGTCAAGAAGCTCTACAGGGAGCTGGGCGTAGCCAAGAAGCTATTCGCGGCTGCAGGCGTCGATCCACGCCAGCGATTCCTCTACACGTGCCACACGGCGCTGTCGGTGGCCGTCGAGAAGGCCGGGAAGATTCCCCGAGCCGAATGGGCGCCCCTGAGCGCGCGCTTCACGAAGGAAACGAGCCAAATCCATGATCAAGAACGTGAGCAAGCTGCGCTTCAACAGCCCCGAGCCGACGCAGATTCGCGCCACGGCCTTCGGCGGAATCTTCAAGAACGGTGACGAGGGCAATCAGCTTACCTTCGACGACGCGACTGGGATCGTGTACTTCACGAAGCCCGGAATGACCAAGGCGCTGCACATCTCCAGCTGCGCCTGGATCGAGTACGAGAACGACGTCAAGAAGGTCGAGCCAGCCAAGAAGTAAGCCGTGCCCGACGAGAACCTGCTCGTTGATCGGCTCCTCAAGGAGGCAGCTCGGCGACAGCAGGCGGAGGACCCCGGGAAGTTCGCCGCGAAGGCGAAGGTGGTGCTCGACCAGCTCATGCCGATGCAGCGCCTCCTAGCGGAGGACCAGCATCGACGCATTGCGCTGCTTACCCCGGGCCGTAACGGGAAGACTTGGACGGTGCGGGCGCGGCTTTTCCGGCGCGCCATGACGCAGCCCAACTCCTTCAGCGTCTACATCGGGCTCACGCGCACCAAGGCAGAGCAAGAGATCTGGAACGGCCCCTCGGGCTTCATCCTGCTCTGCGACAAGCTCGGCCTGAAGGAGCCCGACGTCAAGTTCGACAGGCAAAAGCTGCTCTTCACGGTGCCGCACCTCAACAGCACCGTGCTCTGCGGTGGCGCCGACGACATGAAGGCGATTGAGCTGTACCGCGGTGGCCCCGGTTACGACGAGGTGTGGATCGACGAGGCCAAGTCGCACCCGCGCGAGCTGCTCAAGGAACTGATCGTCGACATCCTCACGCCGCGCATCAACGCGCGCTTCGGCGTGTTGGGCCTCTGCGGGACCCCGGGCTCGGTGCTCGACTCCCTGTTTTACGAGATCACGCGCATGGGCTCGGATCTCTCGATCCCCTACGGCGAAGACAACGCGCTCGACGCCTTCGTCTGGTCGATGCACCGCTGGAGCCTGGAGATGAACACCTCCAAGGTGCCAGGCACGACCCGCTCGATGTGGGATCTGGCGCTGCAGGAGAAGAAGGATCGCGGCTGGACTGACCAGAACGCGACGTGGATGCGCGAGTACCTGGGTCTCTGGGCCGCGGATCTCACCGACTTCTGCTATCGCTTCCGGCCGTACACCGACGACGGCGCCGAATTCAACATCTGGACCCCCAAGGCGCCCACCAGCGAGAACCCGTTCGGTTTGCCGCTGGTCGCCAAGCTCGAAACGGGCGACGCGCGCATCAAGTGGAAGTTTGCGATCGGTCTCGACCTCGGTTCTGTCGATCCTTGCGCGCTCGAGATTTTCGCATTCGCTGACGAGACGCGTCGCATCTACCAGGTGCACGAATGGTACCGCCAGACGCTTGACGTCGACGTCATGGCCTACGAGCTGCAGAAGGCCATCGGGCTGATCCAGCGCTACACCGACTATCCCATCGCGATCGTCGGCGATACGGCCCATATGGGCACCACGATCCTGGAGCAGATCCGCACCAAGACGGGCCATCGCGTCGAGCCCGCGAAAAAGGCCGACAAGCTCGGCTTCGTCGCGCTCACGAACGATGACCTGGTGGACGGCCGGCTCAAGATTCTCAAGGACTCGGTCCTCGCGAAGCAGATGGCGAGCCTGCAGTGGGACGAGTCAGGCAAGCGCGAGATCAAGACGCAGCGCAACGACGCTTGCGACGCCTCGATTTACGCGCGCGGCGCCATCACCAGGTACATCAGCCACGTCGAGCCCGTCGCCGACCCTGTGAGGTCCGCTGAGCAAGACCTCCTGGAGGGGATCCTTGGCAAACGACATGGGAATCTTCGGGAGCCAGCAGCAGCGCCCGTCTTTGTACCCGGCAATCCCTACACCCCCGACTAAGAGGCACGAGTTGGACGAGAAGCTGTCGATTCTGCTGAAGCACCTTCCGGCGCTTCGAGCGGAGGGTGTCTCTTGCCTCAAGATCGACGGCATCGAGCTGCTCCTGCGCCCGGTCATGCCCTCGGAGATGGCCTCAGAGCCGCCTTCTGTGGGCCGTGACCCTGTGACTCTGGGCCTGCCCCCAGGCACCAAGCTACCCACGCTGAGGGAGCGCCGTGGAACTTAAGCCGCGCTGGTGGAAGGCCAAGCGAGAGGACGTCGCGGGCGCAATCTCCGAGGAGATCGCGGCTACCGAGTCGACCCAGCTCGACCTCTACGAGAATTACTATTACCTCGCGTGGCTGTACGACCCGTACGACTACGTGAGCCGCAGCTTTTTCCCCTACGAGCTGCAGGCCCAGGTTACCGAGAACGTCTGTTGCTCCAACGTCGACACGGTGACCTCGATTGCGGCGCGCCAGACCATTCGCCCCGTCTTCCTCACCGATGAGGGCAACTGGAAGGTGAAGCGGACGGCTGCAGACCTGGCGCGCTACGCCGAGGGCATCGCGAAGCTGATCCGCCTCGATGAATGCAAGCCGCGCATGTTCAAGGACGCGGCGATCTTCGGGACCGCGGTGCGCATGTTCGAAATGGACGCCGAGGGCGAGATCACGCACGAGCGCTTTCTGCCCATCGAGGTGCGCGTCAACGAGGAGGAGTGCCTCACCCAGGCACCCCGCCAGCTACACCTGCTCAAGTTCCGCGAGCGCGAGACGCTGATGGCCAAGTTCCCCGACATGGCCAAGAAGATCGAGGAGACGCCCAAGGACGCGACGGGCACCTTCTTCGGCCTGAGCGGGCTCAACACCACCGAGCAGATCATGGTGCGCTGGAGCTTCCGGCTGCCCATGGGGCGCAAGGGCAAGGCCGGCTACGTGCCTGGGCGCAAGGTGATCTCGACGCGCGAGCTGGTGCTCCTCGATGAGGAATACGACTACGACAAGTTCCCCATCGCCGTGATGCGCTGGAACGAGCGCTCGACAGGCTGGGCGGGCGCGGGGCTGGTTGAGCAGCTGCAGTGCATTCAGCGCACGATCAACAAGATGCACCAGGCCCACGATCAGCAGATCGACCTGTATGCGTCGCCCATCACCTTCGTCAATGTGAACGACATCGGTGCGGCCGAGAAGATGCGCACCTCGGGCGCTGGTCGCTTCGTGCCCATCATCGGCGACGAGCCCAAGACGCTCATTCCGCCCGTGATTGCGCCTGAGTCCGAGCGGCGCCTGGAGCGCCTCAGCGAGCTTTCTCGGACCAACTCGGGCATCAGTGACATGCACGCGCATGGGACCATGCCGGCGCGCCTGGAGACGGGCGCCGCAGTGCGTGAGTCCAACGACGTCGCCTCGGAGCGCTTCGCGATCCCGGAAAAGGCGCTGGAGCGCTGCTATCTCGATTGCATCGAGGTGGTGCTGATGCTGTGCAAGTGCAACGCCGAGAAGAAGTTGAAGACGCCGGATATCGGCTACAGCTTCATGACGATCAAGAAGCGGATCAAGTGGAGCGACGTCGACCTTCGAGACGTCACCTACCAGCTCCAGGCCGCACCGCAGCTCTCGCGCACGCTGGCCGGCCGCATGGATACGATCGCGGCCTGGCAGAATAGCGGGCTCATTACGCCCGAGCAGGCGCGTCACCTGATCCACCACCCGGATCTCGACGACGCCATGAACCAGATCGACTCCTACTTGGAGTATCTGGACCGCGTTACCGAGCTGCTCCTGGACGGCGACTACGTGCCGCCCGATCCGCGCGGCGACCTGGCCACCCTCGGCCTGAGCACGATGATTGGGCGCTACTTCCAGGCCATGAACGACGGCGCTTCCGAGGAAGGGCTGGAATGCCTGCGCACGCACCTGGACCAGATGGCCTTCCTCATCGCGAAGGCAACGCCCCCAGCGCCTCCGCCAGGGCCTCCGATGATGGGGCCGCCCCCGCAGGGCGCCCTACCTCCTCCAGGCCAGCCAATGGCCGCTTAGCGAGAAAGGAGGCGAGCCATGGCGAAGAAGAAGACCAAGAAGGGTAAGGGCTACGGCGGCTGCTAGCTCTCTCGATGCACTCCCTATAAGCAAAAACCAGGAATACACCAATGGCTGAAGAGAAGCTGGTAGCCGACGAGGCTACCAAGGCTGAGGCCGAGTACCGTCGCCAGCTCGCCGAGCATATGAAGGGCGACATCGAGAAGCTCGGAATCTCGACCGAAGAGAAGAAGCCCGAAGAGCCGCCCAAGGAAGAGGGCGACGAGGCCAAGGACGAGCCCGAGGATACCGACTCCGAGGAGGAGAAGGAGCCCGAGGGTGACGAAGAGGCCGAGGGCGAAGGCGACGAGGAAAAGGGCAAGTACTCGAAGGCCTTCCGCAAGCTGCAGAAGCAGGAGGCCGAGCTGCAGTCGTTCAAGAGCCAGGTGCTGGCTCAAGAGCGCGACCTCAAGCAGCGCGAGCAGAAGATCCAGGCGACTCAGACTGAGTTGACGACCTGGATCAAGCAGCTGCAGGTCGACCCGTTCGGCACGCTGCTCAAGGCTGGCCTGATCAATGAGGACGACGCGGAATATGCGTCGAAGCAGCTCTACTACCACAGTAAGACGGCTGCCTCAGACCCCAAGAATAAGCTCGAAGCAGAGCGCCTGCGCCGTGAGCGCGAGCTGCTGCTAGAGCAGCGACAGACCCGCGCCCAGCTGGAACGAATGGAGCGCGAGCGCCAGGCCGAGAAGGCCGAGGCGCAGCAGAAGCAAGAGACCGACGCCTACGTCGCTAAGATCGAGTCGACCGTAAGCGCTTACAAGGCCAAAACCCCGCTACTGGCACAGGCACTGGAAAAGAACCCGACGCGTACGCGCCAGGAGCTTTTCAAGATCGCCCATGACCTGAGTGCCGCGAAGGGCGAATTCGCGGATCCAGGGCTCGTGGTCCTCGCGTGGACGAAGCAGCGCAAGCAGCTGCTCGCCGACCACGGGATCAAGGAGCCAGTGGCTAGCAGTGAAAAAGTCCAATCCAAGAGTGCCGCCGAGAAGAAAGGCCCCACGAATGGCAAGAGCAACGGCAGTACCGCTCAGAAGCCGACCGACGACGCCGACGCAGCAGACGCAGCCTACAGGAAGAAGCTGGCCGCCATGCTGAAGGGCGAGGAAGTCGACGACTGAGCCCTAAGAGGGCCTCATGTCCGCAACCAGTAGCAGCACTGCAGACTTCGTCTATAAGGCGAAGTACGGCGGGCTCGTCCACGAGGAAGAGCGCCGCCACCCGACCCTGGCCGGCACCAAGAAGATTGGTGGCATCGGTCTGACTAACCCGTACGTGGTTGCCTATGGCGACGGCCAGGGCGCCGCCGCAGGCACCAACTTCACTACGGCACAGACCAACGTGTCGCCCGTGAAGGGCGTGCAGTTCTCCATGGTGCCGAAGGTCCGGTACCGCATCGCTCAGGTGGATGGCGTTTCCAGCGTCCTCTCCATGGGCGATCCCAATGCCTTCGAGTCGCTCATCGTCGCCGAAATGCGCGGCAACGCGAATGGCATGATGAACGACCTCGGCTTCGACCTCTTCCGTGATGGCACTGGCCAGCGCGGAGTGCGCGCGTCGCTGTCGTCCAACACTGTCACGCTCACGATCAAGACCGACTCGCGCAACTTCTTCGTCGGCATGACCGTGAAGGCGGGCACCAGCACCACCTCGCTGCGTGCGGGCTCGACGACCGTCACGGGCGTCGACTACGACGCCGGTACGGTGACCCTGGCCTCGGCCGCGGCCATCACCGGCTTCGTCGACAATGACCTGCTCTTCCGCGAGGGCGAGACGGGAAACATCCTGATGGAGGGCTTCAGCTCCATCATCCCGCTCACTGCCCCCGTCCTGGGCTCGGACTCGTTCCGTGGCAAGGACCGTGGTCAGCAGGCGACCCTCCTGGCCGGTTGCCGCCTGGCGGCCGACGGCTCTACCCCTGAGGAGCTGGCGCTGCGCATCGCGGCGGCCATCTTCGACGCGGGCGGCGACGCTGACGAGCTGATCCTGAGCCCGCTCAACGCGCAGGCGATGTGCAATCGCGGGTCGGCGAAGATCACCTATCCCGACGGTGGCGGCACCATGACGATCGGCTTCACTGGCGCGGTGCTGCAGTCGCCCGCTGGCCAGCTCAAGCTGGTGTCCGATCCCGACTGCCCGAGCAATCGCGGCTACGTGCGCAAGAAGAGCACCTGGCAGATCGAGTACGGTGGCCCGTCGCTGGTGCACAGCACCTACGACGACGCGAAGTTCACTGGCAAGTTCTGGTTCCCCAAGGACGCCAGCGACACCATCGAGGGCCGCTCGCGCGTGATCTGCAACCTGAAGTGCACCGAACCGCGCAGCAATGGCGTGTTCGAGATCGCCTAAGGAGGCAGTCCTATGCAGTTCTATCCTGCAATGAGCGGGGTGCAGAACACCCGCACCTATCACATTCGCATCCTGGGCGTGAATGGCAGTGTCACCACCCAGGAGGCGAATGGCATGACTATCACTCGTCTGAGTGAGGGTCTCTACCGCATCACCTGGGCCGACAACCCGTTCCAGTTTATCGGCGCGCTCTCGCAGCTGATCGCGAGTACGCCGGGCGATGTCGACGACACCGAGGTGGTGTTCGATGACTACGACTCGACGACCAAGACGCTGGATTTCGCCGTGACCGAGGCTGGCACCCTGGCAGATCTGGTCGCGACGGAGCGGCTGTATATCCAGGTGATCTTCTCCGAGTCGGGGTACTAACCCATGCCGCCCGATTTCGGCGGACTCCTGGCGCGCGCCAAGGCGCCCCCAGTCGAGCCCATGGAGCCCGTGCCCGAAGTCGAGGGCGAGGAAGACGGGCTCAAGGAGCGCGTCACCCCCATTGCCGAGGAGCTTCTCGCGGCAGTGCGGGGTGGCGACGTCGATGCACTCGCAGACGCCCTGATTGCGGCTCACAAGGCCGTGGCCTCGGGCGCCTCCGACGACACCGCACTCACGGAGTAATCGATGGCGCGCAACGTGACGGTCCAAAAGGTGGTGGACGAGGTCCAGGTGCTCTGCCAGGACGTTAGCCACAGCCTCGCCACGGAGGCGCAATACATCAGCATCATCAACGACGAGCACGCGCGCCTCTACGCGTACTACGTCGCTGCAGAGCCGGATCGCTACCGGACGGAAGCCACGATTACCAGCACGGGAGTAGCGGCGTACGCGCTGCCCTCGGACTGGCTCGCCACCATCGCCGTGGATTTCGCGTCCGGTAGCGTCCGCACCCCTCTCATGCGCCTGCAGGAGCAGGATCGCAACCTCTACGTCAGCACCTCGGGCCAGTCGCGCGCCTACCGCGTGATCGGCACGAACGTGGTGCTCTACCCGACGCCTCTCACGGGCCAGACGTACACCCATATCTACCTCCCCACTGCCCCCGTCCTCTCTGCCGTCGGCACGTCCATCGACTGCCGCCTGGGCCACGACAAGTGGCTGCAGATGTGCGTCGCGCGCACGCTGCTCAAGACTGAGGAGACCTACGACGGTCGGTGGGACGACGAGATCAAGCAGGTCGAATCCGAGCTGAAGATGGAGGCGAATTATCGCTACTTCCAGGACATGGCTCGCATGCAATCAGACGACTGGACTCGTCAGCGTGGCTGGCCATTCGGTGGCCGCGCTTGGCCCTATGGAGGCATCTGGTGACGCGACTGGTCTCTAGGCGCCCCATCAAGGATCCCGAGGTGGAGCGGGCCGTGCAGGTGGTGGCGCGCGCCCATGACGACCTGGCTATGAACCCTATCCTGACTCGCCAGGTCATCACGATCACGCTGCCCAATGCCACCACGGTCAAGACCAAGCACAAGCTCGGGCGCAAATACGAGGCGTACTCTCTCACGGCTCCTCGTGGCGCAACGACCTCGGGGCGTATCGTCGACATCGAGCCTACTGACGGCACCGACGACATTTGGCTTCAGGCCAATGGCTACGGCGCGACGGTCACGGTCCGAATGACGGTGTACTGATGCCAGCTCGTCCTCTCGACTTCCACAACTTCCCGTTTCCCATGGTGGGCGGGCTCGACACGAAGATCGACGGCGTTGCGCTGCCTGCACCCAAGCTGCAGCTCTGCGAGAACGCCTACTCAGACAAGAGCGGCACGCTCAAGCGGCGCCCCGGCATGTCGATCCTCGGCAATGCCCTTCTGTCGGGATCGTCGATTGGCACCCCCATCGCCTTGTCCTCGTACAAGGACAACCAGATCGCCTTCTCGAATAACAACGCCTACGAATACGGCTCGGTGAAGGGCGGCTGGATCGACAAGGGCACGGCGTACTCGATGAGGGTGCGCGTCAACAACGTCGTCAACAGCAACGCTAGCTTCAGCGCCAATGGCTCCATCGACATGGCGACGGTGGGCAACATCACCGTTGTGGCGAACATGGTGTTCAGCCCGTCGGGCGCCAACACCACGAGCCAAGTGCTGGTGAGCGTCTTCGATGCTGATGGCACGGTCTACAAGAGCGGCAAGCAGCTCTACACCGTGACGGCTGCGGCGGCCGAGCCCACGGCAGTGCGCTGCATCGCGCTGGGCGTGCGGATCTACGTCTTCTACTACGACAGCTCGGCTGCGGATCTCATGGTGTGGATCCTCGACACCTCCAGCGCGAGCACGGTCAATACCGCTCTCGGCGCCTCGGCAGTCAGCTGCGTGACGAACATCAACACCACGACGCCGATTTACGACGTCGCCGTGACCAGCACGTCGGCAGATGTTCATATCGTCTACCGCAACACGGGCGCGGCGCCTGCGCAGTTCACGCTGGGCTTCGTCGACACCAGCGGCGCGTTGGTGAGCACGACGACCCACAATGCGACGGGTACTCCCGTCGGCCTCGCTGTTGCGGTGGCCTCGAATGCCACCACGTACGGCTTTTGCTACACCACCAACACCACGCCCACGGACCTGTACGCGGTCATCAAGAGCTTCTCGGCGGGGTCCTGGTCCAACGTCCAGACCAGCGGTGCAATCGAGGCTGGCCTGACGGCCGCGCTCTACTTCGCGTGTCTTGGCTGCCTCTGGGAGAACACCACCACGTTCCGCATGTTCTACAGCGGCGACGGTACGGGTGCGAATAACCAGACCTACCAGCGCACGTATACGACCGCTGGCGCGGCCTCTGCGCGCCTGCAGACGCTCCGGCACAGCTTCCTTGCCTCGAAGCCCTTCACGGGCACTGACGGCAATTTCTACTTCTGGAGCTTCGCTGGCGCCCTGCTCACGGTGATCCAGCCGACGCTCTTCCTGATGCGCCACGACGGCATCCCGGTGGCCTGGGCCAACCAGGACGTCGCCTGCTTCCCGTTCCTCGGGTACCTGCCACAGGTGCAGTCTTCGGGTACCGGCACGTTCACGGTGGCTACGCCCTACCTAGCGCATATCGGCACCAACAGCCCAAGCAGCTCCTTCATCGGAGACGGCACCCAGCTCGGCAGTCGCACGATCGCTGTCGATATGACGCACGCCCAGTCCCACAAGACCGTGGAGGTGGGTGAGACGCTGTACATGGCTGGCGGCTTCCTCCAGCAGTACGACGGCTCAGGGTTCACCGAGGCAGGCTTTCTGCGAATCGCCAGTGTCGCGGGCACGACGGGCGAGGCCATCACCGTAGGCGGTGGGGCTGGCGCCCCGTGCGCGTACATCGTGGTCCCCGAGATGACCAACACGCGCGGCGAGCGCGAGCAGGGCACCCACAACGGGTCAATCACGGGTGTGATCGGCGATACCGTCACGATCCCGACTACGCCTTTCACGCTGCACAAGTCACCACGCCCTAATTTCGTCTGGGCCGTGTACCGCACGGGCGCAAACCCGACGAGCGACACACCATTTCATCGGCTCGGTGAGGTGGAGAACGATCCCACCTCCAACACGGTCACCTTCCTCAATGCCACGGCCGACGTGACCGATCACGAGCCCTTCTATCAAGATTCGGGCGAGCTGGAGAACATCGCGCCTCAGTCGGGTTACATCCTGGCGCAGGGTGGCGGTCGGGTGTTCGTGGCTGGCTGCTCCGATGACCCGCATCGGATCGAGGCGTCAAAGATTCGCGA
>Ga0065707_10082599_pt1 | contig 13472 bp, 7 predicted proteins | sample SwiRhicommuniRL3_FD_59094 | JGI IMG/M metagenome (GOLD analysis project Ga0065707, IMG submission 59094) | Switchgrass rhizosphere bacterial communities from Rose Lake, Michigan, USA - RL3 v2 (version 2) | ecosystem: Host-associated > Plants > Roots > Rhizosphere > Soil | place: East Lansing, MI... | reverse complement strand
CGTTCGTGTACGACCCGAACGGCAATCTCCTGGAGGGAGGCCGCCGAATCAATCCGGGCGTGGTCATGGAGAACGTAAAGAAGTACGCCTACGACCCGATGGACCGGCTGGTCAACGTCCAGCAAATAAATGACACGACGACCGGCCTGGCCCTGTCAGCCGTCGATCGCTTCGCCTACGACGCGTCCGGCAATCGCATCTGGCGCATCTCGAAGTCCGAGCAGACAATGCTCTCGGTGCGTGACGCCTCAGGACAGGTCTTGAGCGAGTACCGCATGCCTCCCACCTTCGTTACGGCGACCCCCAAAGAGTGGGTCGGGGACTACGTCTATCTGGCGGGACGCCTGCTGTCGATGCGTGAGAACCTCCGCCCGCGCCCGCCCACCGGCCTGACGGCCAGCCAGGTCAAGGTACCAACCGGCTGCTCATCCAACTGCAAGTGGAAGGTGACCCTGAGCTGGACCGCGAATACCGACACCGACATCAACAAGTACTACGTCTACCGCCAGATAGGCGGGACGGGCGGATTCATCCCGCTCTTCCCTGGCAGCACGACCACGAGCTACGCCGATAGTACGCAGCACAACCCCAATACCACTCTCGATTACCAGGTTTACGCCGCCGATCAGCCGCCGCAGAACAACCAAAGCCTCCCCTCGAATACGATCCGAGTGATCACCGGGGACATCACCGGTCCCGTGCCGCCCACCCTCACGGCGTCGGCTCTCGATCGCAGTGTCTGGCTGTCCTGGACCGGTGGATCGGATTCTTCGTCGATCCTCGGCTTCGAGATCTGCCGGCATCCAACCACTGCGAGTCCGTGCGTGACGATCAATACGACGCTGATCACCGTTACCACGTACCAGGATCTCAATCTGGTGAACGGGCAGACCTACTACTACAAGGTGCGGGCGCGCGACGCGAACGGGACCTGGGGATCCTATGGCTCCGACGTCTCCGCAACTCCGATCGACCGGACCCCCCCAGCTCCCCCGAAGAATGTCTTTGCCGCATCGACCTGCGGTGGCGTATCGCCGGAGGCGATCGACATTACCTGGGAAGCCAACCAGGCGGTGCCTCCGTACACGCTCCTCTATGAGGTCTGGCGCTCCAACACACCTCTCTTCACGGGCCTCGGCGCGTCGCCGACCTATGTCGGCTACTCGGAATCGACGACCCTCCGTGATTCAGGACCCCTGACACCCGGCCTGAAATATTACTACGCGGTCAAGGCGCTGCACCTCAGCGGGGGCGGGGCCCAGGTGGTCACCACCTCCGCCTTCTCGGCGATCGTCTCGGCGGCAACCCGCGACGCGACCGCCATGCCTTCCGGCCGGCTGATCGCTGTCGGGAAGGACGGAGAGGTCAACCTGCGCTGGCAGCCCCCCGCCGGAGCTCCGTCAGGCACATACAAGATCTACCGCAAGCCGAATGCCGATTCGTCCTGCGCCAGCTACCTGCAGGTCGCCCAGGCTTCCTCCTCGGAGCTGTTCGCGGATGCCGGTATCAACGACACGGGCGTGCCGAACAACATCGCCTACGACTATTCCCTCGTGCAGGTCGCCGCGAATGGTACGGAGTCTTCGTTCGGCGCGACCACGCTGGGCATCCCCCTCGACCGCCCGCGGGGATTCTCGCAGTGCCGCATGTGGCGAGACCCGTTCTGCACCTACAATTGTTATACGCCCGCTCTGAGGGTCCAATGGTCTCCCCCGGATGCCCGCTTCTACCAGCCCTACCTGGCCTCCACAGCAGACGGCACCTACGGATTCCTGAAGGGATACCACCTCTACCATCACAAGACCTGCAGCGAATACCCTGCACCCTATCAGGGAACCGAATACTTCATTGACAAGAGCCCCACACGTCCCGTCCTGGTGAATAGCACTGCCCTCGATCCTTATCTCATCGACAAGGACCTGAGCTCCCTGGACACGAAGGACAAGCTGCTCGATCCCCAGTACATCATGGGACCCGAGACGAACCTGTCGAGCCCGGAAGGGACGACGACTGAATCCTATCCCTGGAATTCGTGCCATGTGGCCGTCGGCGGCAGCATGATCTTGAACGCCTGCGCGACGCCTCGCGCGGTCTACGACATCTACGCTGAAGGGACGTGGCTCAGCCGCGAATCCGATTGGCCCGACTACTTCGACCCTGATGATACGAACGAATGGACCCGTTGCGAAAAGAAACTGGCGGATGGCTTCGGAATGGGTGCGAACTGGCAGCTGCCCACACTCAGTCGCGACGGAAGCACCACCCAGCCCGGATTCACGCTGTCAACCGGCAGCACGATCACCTACTGGATCGAGGAACGGGTAAAGAACCCGGCCACAGACATGATTACCGACAGGAACGTGACCTCGACGCAGACGGTGACCCTGACGGGAGACGGGACGCTTGACAAACCGCGGATCTGCCGTCCGGCCAGGGTGAACATGAACGCCACGCACTGGGCAGTGTACGCCACGGCGACCAACGGAACTTTCCCCAACGGCAACGAGATCGGCGAGCAGCTGCTCGTCGGGTCGGCACCGGCTTCCAATCAGTGCATCGACGACCCGCGATTCGTACCCAATCCCCCACTGTGGTCGGACGGATTGGCTTACGGAGCGATGTCCGTGGTGCCCTTCTGCAGCGAAGTTGGGCTGCAGTCCAGCGTATACATGCGTCCGGTGCGCAAAGTCACGGCGACCTCCACTGGTCCGGGAAGCGTCCGCCTCGATTGGATTCCTCCCGTCACCCAGCCGGGGGAGCCGAGGCTCGCGGGCTTCTACCTCTACGGCCGCCGCAATAACGGAAACTCCAAGCAGACGTTCAAGTCCCCGCTGCCATTCGCAACCGTGGGCCCGAGCGAGACGTCGGTCACCATCAACGGGATGGCGGGGGCGAGTCTATTCGATCGCGACGTTTTCACGGTCAAGTCGTTCGATGAGGCCGGACGTGTCTCAGGCGATCTGTATCGTTGCCACTCTTCGGGACAGGATTGCACCTCCAACCAATTTTGCACGACAAAATTCTGCTCCCGCAGCGGCAGGGCCTGCACCACCTCGGCAAATTGTGCGACGGGATATTGCACGGTCTCGAACGCAACCTGCTCCAGCGACGCCGACTGCGGACAAGCTGCATGCCAAAACGGCGGAGGCCAGTGCTGGCCTATTGTGCGAGAGCGCAAACAGGTCGCCACTGCATCGTCCACTGGTGCGACCTCGATGTCCGCGACCCTGCCGAATCTGCCTGGGTACCAGAACCACCTCATTGTCATCATTGGTGTGCGCAGCTCGTTGACGACGACACCAATAACCTTCGTGACCGGCGGCGGTGTTAACTACGACTGGCAAATGGGACAGCGCCGCCGCCAAGACAACGATCTCTGGGTGGAGGTCTGGCAGGGGACAGTCGACTCGCCCACCCCCCAACTGCCGGTCAACGTCTACTTCCAAAGCGGCACGACTCCCAAGGCGAGCATGGTCGTAGCGGAATACAGTGGACTGGGCGCCGGGTCCATTCTGTCCGTAGGGGGCGGGTCCCAGACCTCCGCATCCAACGCATCACTCGCGACGGCAGGAACCAGCGCCTGGGCCTATCCTCCCGCCTTTCTCACGATCACCGGCTTCGCGAATGTGGGCACCGCGACCTACAGCAACCCGACGAACGGTTACGTGGAAGTTGGCGAGCAGGCCAGCACGGGTGGAGATGACTCGACCCTCAACAACACCGTCATGCTGGAAAAATGGGTCACGGAAGATGGACAGACGACCGAAGTATCGACGACACTGAGCACCCCCTCGGACTATGCCGGAATTAATGTCATGCTCTTTTCTGGTGGGTGGATCTGTGGAGGTTGGGGTATAAGCTATGAAGCCCAGTGCGTTCCCCAGACATGCATAACGGATACCTGCCAGACCGAGGGTTGTGATCTAGCCAGCGGCCGCTTCTGCAGCAACGACGCTACCCTGGAATGTGACGACGCGAGCGATTGCGGCAGCGGGACGACTGGCTACTGTGGGGGCCACTGCTCGAAGACCACGGCACAATCGTGCAACCCGAATCCGTCCGTGTGCAGCGGCCCCACGAACTGTCCTGCCAATGAGGTATGCGTAGGCGGCGCTTCGTGCCAGTCCTTCACTGACAGGGCCACGATCAATACCCCCGGCACCGGATCAGTGCCGGCTTCTGTTCGGGCCGTGGTGTGGACGCTGAACGATGCCATGACACAACAGCGCGGACGAAACGGCATCAAGCTCGCGTGGGCGGGCCCCAGCGGTCCTCCCGGCTACCGGGTCTATCGCGCCACGAATCCAGACGGACCCTTCTGCGCGCTGCTCGACAGTACCGGAACCAGAAACGTTCCACTCCCGGCGGGTGTAAGTCTATGCACCAGCGACATCGCGGGTAGGACCGTCGACATGGACGCAATGTCGGCCGAGGTCAGCGCCGTCTCTGGGACCTATTGGGACCAGAGCGTCCAGCAAGGGCGCGTCTATTACTACCGCGTCTCGACGGTCACCTCGGTCTCCCCTCCAGGCGAGAGCGACATGAGCCTCATCGCTGAAGGGAAGTCCCTGCCCTACGAGCCGCAGGTGCCGCCTCCGCCGCAAGGACTGCACGCCTGGGCGCCACAAAGCGGGCTCGCTGCGGAGATGCAGAGCGTCCAGCTGAACTGGTGCCCGGTTCCCTCGCCAATGGCGGGCTCGGCCGAGGTTGCAACTTTCCCGACACCGACCGAGTATCGAGTCTACCGCAAGAACCTACAGCCGGGCGGCCGTTACGATCTCATCGCGCGCTTTGCACCCTCGTGCCTTGCCTCTGGCAACCGCTGCGAGGTCACCGCTGCAAACGATTGCTCGAACAACGATCCGAGCACTTGCAGCATCCTCACCCCAATCGCGAACTGCGGACTGTCCGGGCAGCCTCGGTGCGGCATTCTCGATCACTCCTTCGGCTGCTGGCCTTCCACTGAATTGGTGGGGCAACACTACTATGACTACAGCTACTTCGTAACGGCTGTCACCGGAGCAGTGGAGTCCATGCCCTCGAACTTCAACGAGGCCTGGCTCAACTACTGCTCCAGCATCAACGCGAACGATTGCGTCGCGGTCGGCTGCACCGTCCGTCGTGACCCGGACGGAGACGGACAGTACCTCGTGTGCGGCGACGAGAACGCGCGTCTGGACGACTCGGACCGGCCACTCAACGAGGCCCCGATGTCTCCAGAAACGGATGGCGGGCAGTTCCTCGCGTGCGGCAACGAGAACGCTCTCCTGTTGACTGACCCGGACCGACCATTCAGCGAAGCTTCGGCGTCATCCGAGACGGATACGTCGCAGCTCCTGGAAGGCGGGCAGGCACCCTACCGGATCATCGGACAGGTCCAAAACCCGCCCAACCGTTTCGTCTACTATCACCTCGATCATCTTGGAAGCCCGAGGTTGATTCTCGACGAAAGCGGCGCTACCGTCTCGTTGCACCACTATCTGGCGTTCGGAGAGGAGCTCCCGGCGCCCGCGAGCCCAGACCCGACTGCGAATCGAAAGGCCTTCACGGGACACGAGCGCGACACCGAAAGCGGCCTCGACTACATGATGGCGAGGTACTACTCCTTCTCCCTCGGCAGGTTCATGACAGTGGATCCGAGCGGCGAGAGCGTGGTACGGGAAGATACTCAGTCCTGGAATCGCTACGCCTACGCCGGCAATAATCCACTTAAGTACATCGATCCTGATGGACAGCTCAAATTCGACAGCATGGACGCGGCGTCCGAGTATGCGAAAGCCAGGAACTACCTCGTGCAGTCGGAGGCCGGGGCTGCAACGATCAACAGCCTGGAGAGTTTGTCGGGGGCAAACGAACCAACTTTGGTGCTCAACAACCAGGATGATGACTCCTTCGATCCCAATACAAACACAATCAACTGGGACGCTGACAGTGGATTGGATGTGGCTGGCGAGGGTGGCAACCCGGATTCATCGGGTGGGACGATTCAAAGTCCGGCCCTCGGGTTGGCTCATGAGGCCGACCACGCGGTCCAGGGCAACACTGATCCGCAGAAACAGAATAAAGACGCCGGCAAGAAAGACGCGAAGTACGACAACAAGGAGGAGAAGCGCGTGGTTAAGGGGTCCGAGAAAAAGACCGCTAAACAACTCGACGAGCCAACGAGAAAGAGCCACGGAGGGAAGCCTGTGACCACCGGCGGGGCAACAGACAAGAAAAAGGCGACCCCGTGACTTCCTGGCGTACCGCTCGGCTACAATTGCTCGTCGGCGTTATGGCGATGATCTTCGTCACGCCGTTTGCGTCCGCATCCGTGGAGGTAACTACGAACCGCCCTTTTGGCACACTCTTAAGCACAAAGACTCCCACGCTTGTCATCAGCGCTGTATCGGTCAGTAGATTGTTCCGGTCAAATCTGAACCAAGAGCGCTTCGATAACTACCTTCAGACGACGGGCCCGGACTATGTGCTGAAAGTGCAGGAACCGGGTCGAGCACAAAGAATCATTGAGCTGCTCGGCGCTCTGAACTGCACGGAAGCGAGTTCTCTGGATCACGCGGATTTCCGCTACCGGGTCGAGGTCCAACAGGCCGGCCGAACTTTCGCAACGCTCTACATCGATGCGTTTGGAAAGCTTCTGTATGAAGGCAGACTATGGCAGCCCAAAGACAACGACTGGCTTCATCAGGTTTGGAAAGTCATTGAGACAGATGTCCTCAAATGACCGCTCGAGAAAAAGTGCACTGCCCTCCGCGCTCGACGCCACTGCGACCCGGACGCACAGGCCGTCACAGAGGCACGGCGCGAGCACTCACTGCTCTTGCGGTGGAGTGCACGTGCACAGGCCGGTGCGCAGCGCTCATCGATAATGTTCTCCCGGGAGGGAAATCCATGAAGCAGCGTCTTGGTCTGTGGATTCGAATCGGTGCGATCCTGTTCCTGCTCGGCACGGCGCTCCTCTCTCCAATCGTCGCCGGCACGGAAGCCCCGGCCTCACCCGAAATGGATAAGACGCAGCTCCTGGAAGGCGGCCAGGCACCCTATCGGATTATCGGACAAGCCCAGCCGAATCCGCCCCAGCGCTTCGTCTACTTTCACCTAGATCATCTCGGAAGCCCGAGGCTGATCCTTGACGAAACCGGCGCCACCGTCTCGCAGCACCATTATCTCGCGTTCGGAGAGGAGCTCCCGGCACCCGCGAGCCCTGACCCGACCATGAATCGGCGCGCCTTCACGGGACACGAGCGTGACGCCGAGAGCGGGTTGGACTACATGATGGCGAGGTATTACTCCTCTGGCCTCGGCAGGTTCATGACCGCGGATCCGGGCGACGACACCGATCCAGGGAATCCACAAAGTTGGAACAAGTACTCCTATGTGCGGAACAATCCTCTTAATGCTCTCGATCCTGACGGCCAGGAATCCTTCGAATGCGCGAGGCCGATTCGCAACAAAGTGGCGCAGGCTTTAGGCGCAGTCCACATGTTTACTGTTAGTGGTGCGCCTGCCTTAGGAGTCTCATCATCCGAGACGAAGATCTCGTCCTTTGGTAAGACTGACTCAGGTGCCATGGGAAAGGTGACCGAAACCACCGCAAACAGTACATCTGCCGGCGTCGCTCAGACAGACGCCCTGGCGTGGGAGAGTGCTGGACTCCCAGGGTCAACGACCGTGTGCTCAGCAATACCTGCAAGCGACGAAGCCGTAGTCGCCTCGGCTTCCTCTGTCATGGAGACAAGCAACTACACTGTGTTAGGTGGTGGCACGTTTGGTCTGAATAGCAACAGCGCCGGACAAGCCGTCTCCGAGGATGCTGCACAGGCGTGCCTTCAACCACCTGGAGGCTGGGCACCCGGTGCGCAATCGTCCGGTGATGTCAATTTCGATAAGAACAAGGACGGCAAGTCAGATCCGAAGCCAACGGCACCGCCACAACAGCCAAAGCGAACCCCCGGCTCACGAAACATAAACGATCGTTAGGTGCATCTCGAGCCTGGACACCGTCAACATCGACAGACTGTTTTCAAGACGATGATAGAGCTCCGACCACGAGCGGCGATCGGGGCATTGTTAGTTCTTGCTCCATGTGGATCTACGGGTCGACACAACCCCGCCTTCAACTAACCCCAAACCTACCGGAGTGTGCTCCGAGAATCAGTATCCCCCACCGAAGCTATCCACAGAATCAAAGATGGGCTCAAGGTATCCCCGTCGTGAGGCATTCAGCGAACGGCTGTCGGTGCGAGGTGAAGACCGGCGAACAAACTGGGGTGCGGGGAGAACGCAGCGGAGCCGGCTGGAAACTCCTTGCGAGCGATCCGGAAGGGTGTAGATTCCGAGCAGAATCTCTCAAAGTCGCCACCGTAATTCGAGTTCTGCCTCGCTAGGTTGTTGTGAACATGTCTAGTCCCCAGCTGGATCCCATTCTCCGAAATTGCCGCCCCTCAGGTAAGGAGACAAAACCCATGAATACCATGCGTCGCTCCACTGTCTCGACGGCTTCGTCAACCGCATTGCCGCTGGTCCTCCTGTTGCTCGTGACTAGTGTCGGAGGCTTCGCGATAGGCGCGCAACGAACCATCAGCGATACCGTCGGTTCCGACTGCCAGGGGATAGGTTCACCCACCCTCAGAGGCATGTGTCGGCAATACTGTGAAGTGCTTGCCTGCGAGGGAGGGGTGCAGTCTGGATCTCAGGGGACTTGCAAGACTCTGCTGCAGGCCTATGTACGCGAGTCCATGGGAGCGATGCCTCCCTGCGCGAGCCACGATTCCGATGCGGACGGCATATTGGATAAGCAGGACAATTGCAAGAGCGTCTACAACCCGGATCAGGTGGATTCGGACGGAGACGGGGTGGGGGACTTCTGCGACAACTGCCCAACGCCCAACTCCAATCAGGCGGACCGGGACCATGATGGATACGGCGACGCCTGCGATATCTTCGGGGACAACCCGCTCGTTGCGAACGTGAAGGTGACCAAGGAACGCCGGCGATTCGAATGTGTCCACCGGACCGACTTGTGCTGCATCGATCCCCCGCAGTGCACTTGCTGCTGCGTTCCGGATCAGGTCGAGGCGACAACTCTCGAAATGGACGTTGTTACCGTTAGTGCCAAGATAAGAACCACGGTACACGGCACCGATCTCCTCGTCGCCCTCGTGAGGTTCCAGGAACCACCAGCAGGTCTTCTGCCCCCTGGTGGCACCTCCGAGCTCATCAACCTGGAGATGTTCGATACCGGGCCCGCAAGCATTGGTAACGTGTTGATCGATGGACAGGCGATCCCCATCGTCTCCGGGGATCAGACCGCCGAGGACGGGAACTACACGCGTGAGTTCTATTTCAAGACGGCCAACTCCACCGGTGCTTCGGATTGCGTCTTCAAGACTGATTTCGCAGAATCGGGCCATTCGATCAGCCTGTACACTTCGCCCGTGATAATCGACCCTTCCACAGTCGCGACTTACAGCTTTCATGTTGAGGCCATCGACAGGCTCGGAAACGTCACAGCAAGCCGCACCATGCCCGTCGCGATTCAAGGGTCGCTCTCGAATGGGGTCGCCTCCGTGGAAGCCTGTGGCCCCCCTTCGGGCAATGGCGGCTGCCTGCCAGGCACCGGATCCAGCAATTAGAGCCGTAGTGATGGGGGGAGGCAGCCTATCCTGTTAACATGGTGGAGCTTCCTGGGGGAGAAGACCGACCTATAACATCGGTGGACCAGCACACTTTAAAAGAAAAGCTAACTCTTGTAGGAACCTTTCAGGGCCCAAGCGGTGCTCCTGGTAGAGCGCTCTGGTCTGGCACTTTTGGGGTTTGACGGGTTTCGTCAAGGTCCGATAGAGTGCACCGATGAAGACCTCGATCATCCAACTTACCCGAGCAGCATTGCTCACCGCGAAGGTCTACGGCCGCGACGGTCGCGAAGTCCTCACCCGCTCCGGCGATCCCGAATCGATTGCCAAGGCGGTCGAGAAGCTGCTCGCCGCAGAATAAGGGAAGATGATTGCCATCGACAAAACTGTCATGACGTGACCTGAGGTTGTCCACCGGAAGGGAAATTGTCCGCGAGGGGGGGAGGTAAGGAAGCTTCCATGATAACGAGGTCGGGTGCTCGTAAGGAACGGCAGGAGATCGTGCGGATATCCATAACGTTGATGGTGGTTTTGTCCAGCATGCGGTTAGCGATCCCATTGGCCGCTGGCGAGGGGCCGGGCCACGAGACACCCTCAAAGAGCGCAAGTGGCACCGAGATCATGGCTTTGCCGCTGCCCGACGCCTCAGCAGACGGCGTCACTCTTGACTACCTGGCCGCCGACCGCGCTCGACACCAGATATGGGTGCCGGCGGGCGGCACTGGGAACACCGTCGTGATCGATACGAGGACTCAGGAAATCCGTCTCGTGGAGAATTTTCCGACCAGAGAGGCCGAGCGAAACGGAGTGAAGCGCATGGTCGGGCCAAGCTCAGCCACGGTCGGAGACGGCGTTGTTTACGTAGGCAATCGTGGAGATTCGAGCGTATGCGCCGTGGATGCGATCACACTCGTGCGCGGCGATTGTGTCACGCTCTCCTCCATGCCCGATGGTCTGGCCTTCGTTCGCAGCAGGAAGGAAGTCTGGGCGACGACGCCGCGCGAGCAGACGATTACGATACTCGACGTCTCCACGGCCACGGCTCCAAAGCTCGCAGGCAGTTTCAAGTTGGACGGCATGCCTGAAGGCTATGCGGTCGATGACGGGCGCGGGCTCTTCTATACGAACCTCGAGGACAAGGACCGGACGCTACGGATCGACGTGACGACACGCAAAGTGACCGCAACCTGGATGCCCAGCTGCGGGGAGGATGGCCCGAGGGGACTTGCCCTCGAAACGAATGGCCAGCTGCTCATGGTCGCCTGCCCGGACCATGTCGAGGTTCTGGACGCCGGCAGGGATGGGCATATCCTCTCGAAACTCGATACGGGCCAGGGTGTGGACAATTTCGATTACCTGCCGGAGAAGCGCTCTCTCTATGCGGCCGCCAGCGGCGCCGCGAGGCTCACGGTTGCGCACCTCGATAAGAAAGGGGAGCTGAAGAAGACGATGTCGGCAGCGACGGCGAAGGGGGCCCGAAACGCGGTCGCGGACGAGAGTGGCGTGGTCTACATTGCCGACGGTCCGGACGGAAGAATCCTCGTCGTCCGGCCGACTAAGCACAAATGATTGAAGCACCGAGCCAGGTGTGCGGCCGATTGGGATCCCATCCCTGAGTGATTGATGAAGAAACTCCGTTACCGCTTACTCGATGTCTTTAGCAAACGAGCGTTCGGAGGCAATCAGCTGGCGGTGTTTGCTGACGTCCCGGCCATCTCGCCGGAGATAATGCAGTCCATCGCGAAGGAGCTGAACCTCTCCGAGACGACATTTGTCCTTCAACCGAAGGATCCGGCCAACGATTATCGCGTCCGGATTTTTACGCCGGCCACGGAGCTACCCATGGCCGGCCATCCGACCATCGGAACTTCCTATGTTCTCGCTTTGGATCACCTGGCCAAGCACCACGAGCAGATCAAGACACTCAACCTCGAGGAGGGAGTCGGAGCGATCCGGGTCGACATTGAATGGGAGGCGGACCTTCCTGCCTTCCTGGAGATGAGTCAGCCCCTGCCGACTTTTGGGTCGAGCTTCGCGGATGCGGGTGCGATCGGACAGATGCTTTCACTCAGGCCTGAGGCCATAACGGACACCAGCCTTCCTCTACAGGTTGTCTCCTGTGGCGTCCCGTTTCTATTCGTGCCAGTAATGGATTTGCAATCCATTCGTGCCATCCGATTTCGCGTCGATGTGTGGGAGAGGGTCTTGCGAGACTTCGAAGCCTCTCATGTATTCGTATTCACCAGAGAGACCGAGGTAGAGGGCTCGACTGTCCACAGCCGTATGTTCGCACCGGCCTCAGGAATCGGCGAGGACCCCGCAACGGGCGGCGCTTGCGGTCCCTTAGGCTGCTATCTGGCGCGTTACAATGTTCTACCCCCCGGGCGCCTGATCGAATTCGTTTGTGAGCAAGGTCTGGAGATAGGTCGTCCCAGCTTCATGAGAATCAGGATTGAGCAGAATGAGGTGGGCGAGATTACCGCCGTCCGCGTGGGAGGCCGCTGCCATTTCATGGGCGAGGGCCATCTCGAAATCGAGGACTGACTAAAGACCTTCGCTCAACCGGGTCGAGGGAATGAGGGTTAACTCACGATCGGAAGCGGTATTGCAAGCCCTCGCGTTCTTGCGCCGGCTCAAACGGACAGCAGAGCGTGGCGAAGCGAGAGTGCGGTTCGTGCTCCAGCGTAAGAAGCGTGTGTTGCCCCTGTCCGAACAACAGGTTCGACAATACTCTCGCGACGGCTACCTGCTCGTCTCGAGCGTGATTCCGGAAAGCGTCGTGATCGGGGCAGCAGCGGCAATGTGGCAATCTGTGGGAGCTGATGCTCAGGCTCCCGAGACTTGGCCCATCCTCGGACCGCACCCGCTCCTGCTTCGGGACGAGCGCCTGGTCGCGATCTATACCGATTCCATGGTGGCTACCGCCGCACAACTAGCGGGAGAGCATGTCGCAAGCTTTCGCCGGCCGACGCATGCGTTTACGGTCAACAACGTGCCAGTGTCCAGAAACTGGCAAGCGCACCAGCCGCACCTCGATTACACGATCGCAGAATTGCGGCACCGAACGTTTCCGCGACCCTTCCGGATCGGATCGATAGTTTATCTCACCGATGTGCAGCGTCACGGCGGCGGAACCATCGTTTGGCCAGGCTCTCACCTCAAGCTGGAGGCACTAGCCCGTGCCGAACCCCGAAAATACAAGTACCTCTCGGCACTGAGCAACGAGCTGAGTCGAGTCGCGCTAGGTCCCCCGGTGGAGCTGACACCGTCACGGGGTGACGTGTTGTTTCACCACTATCTATGCGCTCACGCGAGCAGCGACAACGTCAGCTGCGCACCGCGCCTTGCCGTCCTCCATAGCTGGTAGTCCGCAGAGATCCAACGATTCGGCGCCGTTCCCGGGATTGCCCCACCAAGCTCTCTTCCTCCGCCAGGCGTTGCGTCCGGTGGCAGAAATCCGGGACTGTAAAGAATTTCGAGCGCGGCGGCGAGATTGGCGTAGAATCCGCAGCCAGATCGCGGGCACCTCCGCGCAGGGGCCTCGTGTCATGTCCAACGATGAATGGTTGGTCACCGTTGTCTCCCTGGTTCTGGGTCCGGCGGCCTGGCTTTACTGGCTCATGACCCTCGTGAACGTCTGCCAGCTCAGTGGGCGGCGGAAGCACATCGGCGCTCTGGCCGCGGTACTCGTCGCCTGCGCCCTGGTGCTGGGCTCGGTCCTCCTTTTCCTGTCGGCGCCCGACGTGCGCAACGCTCCCGAGTATCTCGTCATGTACTGGATGCTGGGCCTCGCCTGGATTCGGGGGTGCGAGTTTCTGTTCGTCTACGCGGGGATGA
>Ga0065707_10082598_pt1 | contig 13473 bp, 8 predicted proteins | sample SwiRhicommuniRL3_FD_59094 | JGI IMG/M metagenome (GOLD analysis project Ga0065707, IMG submission 59094) | Switchgrass rhizosphere bacterial communities from Rose Lake, Michigan, USA - RL3 v2 (version 2) | ecosystem: Host-associated > Plants > Roots > Rhizosphere > Soil | place: East Lansing, MI... | reverse complement strand
CTCGAGAGCCGTTTCGCTGGCCTCATTTCGATACACAAAGCACTGCGGCAGTCATGCTTGCTGCCGACAACTCCGGGCTGTGGTAGCTTTGTCTGACTAAACCCCTTTGATTTTCAGGCTTAATCTCTGGAGAAGATGCTGTGCCCGCAACTGTGTCGGACGAAGTCGCTGCCCAACTGGAAAGTCTCGGTATTCGCCGCGACAGTTACACACTTGAACCGCTGAACCGGGTTCAAAAATACATTGCCGGCCGGCTTACCGATGCCGCGCGGGATGTGCCGACTTTTCCATTGACCGTCGATCTCCACATCGATGCCTTGCTGGCGGCGCGCACTGAATTCAACGCCAAGCATTCCAGCCGCGTCTCCGTAAATGATCTGATCATCAAAGCCAGTGCCCTGGCCTTGCAAGAGGTGCCGGCAGTCAATTCGAGCTACACACCGCTCGGCATCGTGCGTCATCAGCATGTGGAAATTGCCGTGGCGGTTGCAGCGCCCTCGGGTTTGATCACGCCGATCGTTCGCGACGCCGAAACCAAGACCGTGTTGCAGATTTCCAGTGAGGTCCGTGACCTTGCCGAGCGCGCCCGTATCGCTAGATTGAAGGCGGATGAATACATGGGCGGCACGTTTTGCATTTCGAATCTCGGCATGTACGGCATCACCAGTTTCGGTTCGATCATCAATCCACCGCATGCCGCGATTCTGTCGATCGGCGCAGGCAAACCCACTCCAGTGGTGATCGCCGGCGAAGTGCGTGTTGCCACCGTCATGAACGTCACCATGACCTGCGATCACCGTGTTGTCGATGGCGCGACTGGCGCAACCTGGTTGAAAACATTCCGTGAGTGCATCGAACAACCCACCGTGCTGTTTGAGTAATTGTTAGCGCGCCCATATCGATTCAATAGAAACCTGCATTCATCAATTACAGAGAAGCGCGCTTGGTCGGTTCGAGCGATCGATTCAATTCGCGCTTAAGATCGCAGCACCCCTGCAGCTATGTACTGACAATCTGCTTGAGGAATCGCAATGTCATCCGCCCCAGGTTTATCCGATCCGGTCGTCATTGCTTCCTATGCCCGCACCCCGATGGGTGGTCTGCAGGGTTCATTGTCGGCGGTGAAGGTTACCGAGTTGGGTGCAGTGGTAGTGAAGGCCGCGGTGCAACGCGCCGGCATTTCCGGCGAACACGTGCAACGCATTTACATGGGCTGCGTATTGCCAGCAGGTGTCGGCCAGGCGCCGGCGCGTCAGTCGGCATTGGCTGCAGGGCTGCCACGGTCGGTTGAAGCCAGCACCGTCAACAAGATGTGCGGCTCCGGTATGCAAACCGCCATCATGGCGTATGACGCTCTCGCTGCAGGTTCGGTCGATGTCGTCGTTGCCGGCGGCATGGAGTCGATGACCAATGCACCGTACCTGTTGCCGAAGATGCGTAGCGGTGGCCGTTTCGGCCATGATGTGGTGATCGATTCGATGGCGATGGATGGTCTTGAAGATGCGTATCAGAAGGGCACACTAATGGGTGTGTTCGCTGAAGAGGCGGTGAAGAAGTATGGCTTCACGCGCGAAGACCAGGACAACTATGCGGTTGCGAGTTTGACGCGCGCCAAGGCAGCGATTGCCAGTGGTGCATTTGCCGATGAAATCGTACCGGTGGAAGTAAAGACTCGCGCTGGCGTTGCAAGCGTATCGGTCGATGAACAACCGGGCAACGCGAAGCCAGAGAAGATTCCCCATCTCAAACCTGCCTTCGTAAAAGACGGCACCGTTACTGCCGCCAACTCATCATCGATCTCCGATGGTGCCGCTGCATTGGTGATGATGCGTGAAAGCGTGGCGAAAAAACTCGGCGCAAACGTCGTTGCACGTGTCGTTGCCACCGGCGGTCATGCACATGAACCTAACCTGTTTACCACTGCGCCGGTGCCTGCCATGAAGAAAGTCATGGACAAAGCCGGCTGGTCAGTGAGCGATGTGGATTTGTTCGAAGTGAACGAAGCCTTCGCCGTGGTCGCCATGATCGCGATGAGAGAACTCAACATTCCGCACGACAAACTCAATGTGAATGGCGGTGCCTGCGCACTGGGTCATCCCATCGGTGCATCGGGTGCGCGCATTCTCACTACCTTGCTTGCTGCGTTGAAAAATCGCGGTCTCAAGCGCGGCGTTGCCGGCATTTGCATCGGCGGCGGTGAAGCCACGGCGATGGCGGTTGAATTGGTTTGAGGTCAGTTACTTGTCATTTCGAACGCAGTGAGAAATCTTCTTAACTGCGTTGATCGCTCAAGAAGATTTCTCACGGAGTTTATCCTGAGCTTGTCGAAGGGGTCGAAATGACAGATAGAGAGTAAATCGAATACACATAGAAATAGCGCAATGAACGTAAAAGGGTTGGCCGCAATCGTTACCGGTGGTGGTTCGGGCTTAGGCGCCGCAACTGCCGAGAAGCTGGCGAACGATGGCGCGAAGGTGACCATCTTCGATATGAATGAAGAAACCGGTCGCGCGCATGCAGCGAAGATCGGTGCCACCTTTGCAAAAGTGAATGTGACCGATGCGACACATGTTGGTGAAGCGTTGGCTGCCGCCGAAGTACAGAACGGTGTGGCGCGCATTCTCGTTAATTGCGCCGGCATTGTGTATGGCGGCAAGACCGTGGGTCGCGAAGCCACACCGCATCCACTTGATCAGTTCAAGAAGGTGATCGAAGTGAATCTCATCGGTACCTTCAATGTGATCTCGCAATTCGCGGCGCGTTTGTCCAAGGCCGAATTGGTGGGCGAAGAACGCGGCGTGATCGTCAACACTGCCAGCATTGCCGCGTTTGATGGCCAGATTGGCCAGGCAGCTTATGCGGCTTCTAAGGGTGGCGTCGTCGCCATGACCTTGCCGATTGCACGCGACTTGTCGCAGCTTGGTATTCGCGTGGTTACTATTGCGCCGGGTATTTTCTGGACCCCAATGATGGCGAGCTTGCCGGAAGAAGTGCGCGACAGCCTCGGCAAACAAGTGCCGTTCCCAAGCCGCCTGGGTAAACCAGAAGAATATGCATTGATGGTCGATAGCATCATCAACAACCCAATGATCAATGGCGAAACCATTCGCCTTGATGGCGCGATGCGAATGCCACCGTGTTAAGCGAGGCTTTCGCTTAGCGAAGGTCTGATTAATTCCCTAACGAACGGCGCAAAAATGAGGCGGCGCTGCTGGCAGAGATGGGTCACGATTGAACGTGACTATTCTTCTTCCGGCACACGCGGGATGGGAATGCCCAATTCGTTCAGCACGTTCATTAACTTCTTGCCGTCATACGGCTTGGCGAGCACAGCCGGTGGGCGATTGTTGTCGTCTACGTCGCGCGCAGCCATCAAACCATAGCCGGAGGCGATGACCACCGGCAGTTGTGGTTGCAGCGATTTCAAGTCGGCAATCAATTCCAGACCGCTGCGACCGGGCAAGCCGAGATCGATGAACGCAACATTGAATTCGGCTTTGTCGCTCACGCTCAGCAGTGCTTCCTCGGCAGTGCCTGCAGTGGTGACATCGAATCCCATCTCTTCCAGCTTCTCGGCAAGAAACATCGAAATCAACACTTCATCGTCGACGACAAGCGCCGCAGGTCTGGTCATAGACATCATATTTTTTTCCGCAATGGATTTCTGTTGCATGCATCCGGAATGCATCCGTAAGTACCGCCTTTATACACAATCATAGAGACCGGTTATTGTGAACGTTGTCCTCTGTAGTGGAGATTAGATCGTAGGCTTATTCCTACGTTGGACTACCGTCCTGCCGCTTTCTGACGTCTGCGTTTCTCAATTACCGTAGCGCCGATTGCCATGGCCTCGCGGCTGACCATGTTCATGCTGCATGCTCCAACGTTAACTCACAAATCGCGTCGATCACCATGTCAGCAACCTCAATCACGGAAATTCCTCGCATCTCCACCGGTTGTTCCGGTCTCGATGCGATTCTCAACGGTGGCATCGATCCGAATCGCCTTTACCTGTATGAAGGCCGACCCGGCGCCGGCAAGACAACCTTGGCATTGCAGTTTTTGCTGGAGGGCGCGCGGCTCGGTGAACCCTGCTTGTATATCACCTTATCGGAAACGACGCGTGAATTGCGTCTGGTGGCGCAACGTCATGGCTGGTCGCTGGAGGGCATCGACGTATTCGAACTCGAATCGCCGGACTCGGTGCTGTATCCGTCACTGGAACAAACCGTATTTCATCCTGCCGAACTCGAACTGACGGAAACCACCAAGCAGATTCTTGAGCGCGTCAGCAAAGTCAATCCACGACGCGTGGTATTCGACAGCTTGTCGGAAATGCGATTACTCGCGCAGAACCCGCTGCGCTATCGCCGTCAGGTGTTGGCGTTGAAACATTTCTTTGCGATGCGCCAATGCACGGTGATATTGCTCGATGACTTGTCGTCCGATGTGAACGATCTGCAACTGCACTCGATTACGCATGGCGTGGTGTCCCTCGAACAGCTTGCGATCGATTACGGCGCTGCACGGCGGCGCTTGTGTGTGGTGAAAATGCGCGGCTTGGCGTTTCGCGGTGGTTATCACGACTTCAACATCATCAAGGGTGGCCTCGAGGTATTTCCGCGTCTGGTTGCCGCCGAACATAAAGAAGGTTTCGCTGAAGGTTTTGTTTCCAGCGGTAACGCAGGTCTGGATGAGTTGCTCGGTGGCGGTCTGGAACGCGGCAACAATGCGTTGTTGATCGGCGCCGCCGGTGTCGGCAAATCCTCGGTGGCGCTCAGCTACGCCATCGCTGCTGCCGGGCGCGGTGAACGATCGGCGATTTTCGCCTTCGATGAAGGACTGGCCACGTTACTGGCGCGTGCCCGTTCGCTGGGCATGGATCTGCCAGCGGCGTTGGACAGCGGGCTGATTCGCCATCGGCAGATCGATCCTGCAGAAATGTCGCCTGGCGAGTTTGCGGCGCTGGTGCGCAGAAGCGTTGAGGTCGATGGCGCGAAGCTCATCATCATTGATAGTTTGAATGGCTATTTGAATGCCATGCCAGATGAACGTTTTCTCATTTTGCAGATGCATGAGCTGCTGAGTTACCTGGGGTTTCGCGGCGTGGTATCGATTATGGTGTTGGCGCAGCATGGCTTGATTGGACCTATGCAGACGCCGGTAGACATCAGTTACCTCAGCGACACCGTGTTGATGTTGCGATATTTCGAAGCGCACGGCCGGATCCGGCGCGCCTTGTCGGTGGTGAAGAAACGTCCCGGCCCACACGAGCAAACCATTCGTGAATTTCGACTTGGGCATGGAGGCCTCGATGTCGGGCCGCCGTTAACCAAATTCACCGGCATGTTCGCCGAGACACCGCTGTTCACCGGCGGCGAGCATGGCCCGCTACTGAGCGAGTCTGTCGATGGCGTACAGTGAGCGCGAGCATCGGCTCATCCTGACGTTTGCACCGCTGGGGCGAGATGGACCGGCGATAGCAGACATGATGTCGCGTTCCGATCTGTTGGTGCAGGTGTGCACCAGCCTTACCGAACTGGTTGCTGGCCTTGGCAACGGTGCTATCGCCGTCGTGATCGCCGAGGAAGGCTTGTTCAGTAGCGATAAACAACTGCTGTTCGACTGGGCGGATCTGCAGCCCACCTGGTCGGACATGCCCTTCATCATTCTGACCTCTCGTCACGAACAGGCCTCGATTGCACGCTGGCGCGAGCAAATAATCAAAAAACTCGGCAATGTGTCGTTGCTGGAACGGCCGGTGCAAGCGATCACCTTGATGAGCGCCATTCAAGCGGCGGCACGCGCGCGACGTCGCCAATACGAAGTGCGCGAATTTCTGGCCAGCAAAGTGCAGGCTGCGACGGAACTGGAATCGTTGGTGGCTGCGCGCACCGAGGCGCTGGAAAACGCTAATCGCGAACTGACGGTGCAGATGATGGAACGCTCGCGTGTTGAAGCAGCGTTGCATCAAGCCAAGAAGATCGAAGCCATTGGTCAATTGACGGGTGGTGTGGCGCACGACTTCAACAATCTGTTGATGGTGATCACCGGCGGGCTGGAGATGCTGGAGCGCGTCAAGGATGAACAGCGCAAACAATTGTTGCTGTCGGGCATGAAGCAGGCAGCGCTACGCGGCGCACGCCTGACCCGGCAATTGTTGATGTTTTCGCGTCGTCAGTCATTGCACGCGGAAACCATCGACGTGGCACGTCACCTTGAAGCCACGCGTGAACTGTTGCAGCGCAGCTTAGGCGGCGAGACCGAAGTACAACTGCGCGTCGCCGGTGATCTATGGCCGATTGAAGTGGATATCGGTGAACTGGATCTGGCGATACTGAATCTCGCCTTGAACGCACGCGATGCGATGCTGCCTGCCGGCGGTTTAGTTGCAATTCGTGCAGACAACGTCACGCTGGTCGAGCAAATGGAATTGACTGGCGACTTCGTGTTGATTTCAGTGATCGATCACGGCACCGGCATGACGCCGGAAATCCGTGAGCGCGCCTTCGAGCCGTTCTTTACCACCAAGGACATCGGCAAAGGTTCGGGTCTTGGTCTGCCGCAGGTGTACGGCTTCGCCAAACAATCCGGCGGTGTGGCGACGATCGATAGCGAACCGGGACGAGGCACGGCCGTGAACCTGTACTTTCCGCGTTCGCATAAAACGCCCTCCGTTCAACCTGTCGCGGCCGACGCAAATGGCAATGCGCACCAGTCGGAGCCGGTCGGGCGTGCGTTGATTGTCGAAGACAATGATGAAGTCGCGGCGCTGGTGCTGGAAATGTTTCGCGAACTGTCTTTCAAGGTCACGCGAGTTTCGAATGCGCAAGCAGCATTGGGCGCGCTCAACGATGGCCGCAAAATTGATATCGTGTTCAGCGACATCATGATGCCGGGCGGCATGAATGGCATTGACCTGGCGCGCGAGATACGACGTCGCCAGCCCGGCTTGCCGGTGGTGCTGACCAGCGGCTACACACACACGCCGACAGCCGACCTCAATCGCGAAGGCTTTGTGGTGCTGTATAAGCCCTACGACTTGCGGGCATTGAACGAAGTGCTGGAAATGGCGTTGGAAACTGCGGCTTGAGCATCAATCAGGCGCAATGAATTGCGCCCCTACAATACAGTGCATTTTTTTAGAAGCGCGATTCATCGCGCCTTCAGCGTAGTCCAGCGTGACTCGCGAACATCAGAACGCGATGACAGCGACGAACATACACGCTGTGCTCATATGGTGATTCTCGTTCTGCGCCGATATCGAAGGAAGGTCTGATAAATTCCGTTCGTCCTGAGCCTGTCGAAGGATTCTTAAACGAAATCAAAGAACGTCTCGGCTGGCCGGTTCTGAGCTCGCCGAAGGGCTCAACGCGAACGGAATAAATCAGACCTTCCCTAAACGCGTGGCGAAAGACACCTTGATGCATCTCCACTATGAGCCCCCTACATGAACGCCAGCGCTGCCGCCGAGCCAAGTAAACATCCGCCGCTGCTTTGGCTGGTTGCACTCGGCTTTTTCATGCAGACGCTGGACTCAACGATCGTGAACACGGCGCTGCCGGCGATGGCGAGCAGTTTGGGCGAAAGTCCTTTGCGTATGCAGTCGGTGGTCGTGGTGTATTCGTTGACGATGGCAATGCTGATTCCGGCGTCGGGTTGGTTGGCCGATCGCTTCGGTACGCAGCGCGTGTATCTCACCGCCATATTTTGTTTTGTGGTGGGCTCGCTGTGTTGCGCCGCGTCGCGTTCATTAACGCAACTGGTGGTAGCACGCGTGTTGCAAGGCGCTGGCGGCGCGATGTTGTTACCCGTGGGTCGGCTGGCGGTGCTGCGCGCCGTGCCATCGCAGCGTTTTCTTGAGGCGATGAGTTTTGTGGCAGTACCAGGACTCATCGGTCCTTTAATCGGACCTACGCTCGGTGGCTGGTTGGTCGTCGTTGCGTCATGGCACTGGATTTTTCTGGTCAATGTTCCGATCGGCATCGCGGGTGGCATCGCCACATTCCTTTATATGCGCAACGAAAAAGGTCCCGAATTGGCGCCTTTCGATGTTCCCGGCTATCTAATGTTGTCGATCGGTATGGTGACCATCTCGATTGCGCTCGATGGCTTGTCCGGTTTCGGCATGCGCCACGCATCGATGTTGGTGTTGCTGATCTTCGGCTTGGCCAACTTGGTTGCGTATTGGCTGCATGCATCGCAGCGTGAGTATCCTTTGTTTGCAACCACTCTGTTCAAAGTGCCGACCTTCAGCATCGGCTTGCTCGGCAATCTGTTCGCGCGTCTGGGCAGCGGCAGCATTCCGTTTCTGGTGCCGTTGACACTGCAGATTGGATTGGGTCATACGCCGATCCAGGCAGGCGTGATGATGCTGCCCATTTCCATCTCGGCGTTATTGACCAAACAAGTGGTCACACCATTGATCAGGCACTTTGGCTACAAGCGTGTGCTCACACTCAATACACTGTTGGTGGGATTGACCATGATGAGTTTTGTCTTCATCGCGCCCGAACAACCAGCGTGGATTAGGGTTATTCAGTTGATCATTTTTGGTTTCTTCAACTCATTGCAGTTCACCGCCATGAACACCGTCGTACTTAAGGACCTAACGCCGATGCAAGCCAGTAGCGGCAACACACTGCTGTCCATGATTCAGATGCTATCCATGAGCCTAGGCGTGGCGGCAGCGGGCACCTTGATCAATATTTTTACCAACATCGGTTCGCGTGTGCGGCCCAGCGCATTGGAGGCGTTCCATTCAACGTTTATCTGTGTCGGTCTGATCACCTGCGCTTCTGCATGGATTTTTGCGCAACTTTCAAAGGATGTGAGAAAGGGTGCGGAAAAAGCGCCGACGGAGTTAGGTGGCTAGCACAACTTGAACGCGGTCTGGTTTGCAATCGACTTCATCGACATGATCAATGAATCGCACTGCTCATCACTCGCTGCGCTGCCACTCGACGGAGTATACGAACGACTGTTGCTGCGAGGGATGGTATGGTGTGTACGACGATAAAGATAGTTTCGAGTGTCGCTGCTATTCAGCGCCCTCCAAATTCTGAGATTGCCACTTGCTGGCTAGTTTCTGAGCGGCCGAAACCTGCTCGACGGTCATTTTTGCCGCAATCAAATCTCGATTGATCTTGGCCTCGGGATAACTTTTGGTGGCTGCAATGTTGAACCATGCATGCGCCTTGATATTGCTCTGCTCGACGCCCGACCCGCTAGCATATTTCAAGCCGAGATTAGTCTGTGCTATCACATTGCCTTGGATGGCGGCTTTCCGATACCACTCGACCGATTGTCGCTGATCGGTCGGTACACCCTGGCCTTTCTCGTAGCACACGCCCAAAGCATTTTGTGCGCTGGGGTTGCCTTGCTCTGCAGATTTTCTGAACCACGATATCGCCTCTGCATCATCTCTCTTCAGAGCAATACCAATTGCATATTGATATCCCAGATGAAACTGCGCAGCAGATTGACCTTGCTCAGCTGCCTTACGATACCAACCAACTGATTCAAGTCCGTTCTTCTCGGTGCCGATACCGTCCTCATATGCGATTCCTGCAGCATTTTGTGCATCAGCGTCTCCTTGTTCTGCGGCGGCAAGAAACAGCGAAAAGGCGCGTTTAGGATCGGGTTGAACGCCAGTGCCTCTGACATACAGCAAACCCAATGAAAAACGCGCTCTGGCTTGGCCTTGATCTGCTGCTTTGGTGTACCAGCTCGCCGCTTGAGCCAGATCTGCCTGAACTTCCCATCCATTTTCATAAAACAGGCCGACGATAAATTGTCCATCCGCGTCGCCTTGATCGGCAGCCTTCCTGTACCAAGTCAGTGCCTCGCTGCGGCTCTGCGGCACTGTATTACCTCTAAGATAGCGCGTACCCATGACAACCTGTGCCGGCGCATATCCTTGTTCGGCTGCTTTGCGGAACAATGCGGTGGAATGTTGTGGATCGGCCAGCACACCTTTGCCAGTCTCATACAGCACGCCCAGATCATGGATTGCCGGACCGTAGCCTTGAGCCGCCGCTCGCTCAAATAATTGCGACGCGAATTCCATTTGTTGTCCAACACCCCACCCCTTCGCATACAGCAGGCCGAGGTAATATTCACCCTTCGTGAACTTTTGATCGGCAGATTTGCGGAACCATTCGCTGGCAATGCGGTAGTCCTGCTTTACACCTTTACCCAGGAAGTAAAGTAACCCAAGATTGAACTGAGCTTCGGCGTTGTTCTTCTTTATGGCCCTCTGCCACCAGGTTATCGCTTCACTGAAATCCTGTAGCACGCCATCGCCCATTGCATAGCGCATCCCCAATGTCGTTTGAGCGTTCGCATCGCCATTTTCAGCGCGTGATTTCAGCTGATCTAGATCGTTCGTACCGCCGCTGCTATTCCATGCGACACGATCATCGCCGACGAAAATGTATGGGTAGATGTCGGCTTGAGCTTTGCGAAGATCGTCAACGTAACCACTGACCTGCGAAACTGGTACGGCGTTGGCAAAAGACTCGTATTCATACGTGGCACTAACAGTGCCGCCTTTCTTGCTCACCGTCTGGGTAACTGTGAAATAGGTGTCGTGTACCGAGTTGATTGAATCCTTGTCCTTGATCGCTACGTTGTTCGGCAACTCAACTTCGTGCACAAACGACGCTTTAACGGGAAATTGCAACGCGAGTGGCGTGGTTCGCTGCGGCGTTTGGGGGATGGACAGCATTGACCCGATATACTTGGGTTTGTGACGCAGAATCCAGCCACCTTCGGTTTTTTCCGCGTATTTTTTCAGTGTCACAGTCGAAGTCACAGTGAGTATATTTTTCTCGCGATCATCGCTGACCGATACGACATTTGCACCCTGAGTCTCACCATAGTCGTGCTGAATTTCATTGAGCAGGTCCTTTTCCAGTTGATCTTTGGAGATCTGGGAAACGCTCCATCGAACCTGCTCGGCCGAGGCGCCACTGAGAATCTGGCTCTTAGTTAGGATGGCCAACCCATCCATGCTTTGCATGCGGACTCGTTCATTGACGATGTAGCTATCGGCTTTGGTTGGACCGATGCGCAGCAGCTTGTCAGTGGTTGGTTTTGCGACCAGCACATCCTTGTCGTCATGAAGGTGTCCGATGGTCTGAATGTTTGTGCCGCCTTGAATGGCAGTGGGATCCACCCAGAATACCTTTCCTTTGATGTCCAGACGCACGATCGCATGATCGAAAGCTGCCGGACTCGGCAGCCATTCATCTAATCCGTTAAACGACTTGACGCCCAGGATCACCGGCGTTGCATCAAGCCCTATAGCTTTGTACAAACTAACCAGCAGTAGTGTCTTATCTTTGCAATCACCGAAACGCCGCATTAACACTTCGTCAGGTGCTGCGGGACGATGGGAGCTTTCGCCAAGAGATAGCGATGTGTAGCGAATTTCGGTCTGCACATAGGTCAACGCTGCAGCGGCGCGTTTGTTGAGGTCAGTTATACGCTGCAGCTCGGCAACCTTGGTTTTAAATTCACCACTGCTGGGTAGCGACGTGTCGAACAAATCAGAAGCCCACATTGCCACCTGATTCCAGTTCCTGTATTCGGAGAACTGCAGCCAGGTATATGGTTGAAATCCTGTAGGGTAATTGTCCTCAAACCTCACAGGTGCGACATCGGTGGTCTGGAATATCAGTTCCCGGAAGCCTTCCTTGACACTCTCAGCGGGTTTGACGCTCAGCGTCGATTTGTTATTGCCGACGAACCGATATTGCATGGATCGATTGACGGGATATTGAATTGATACGCGGCGTAAAGTGACAGGAGATCCATACTCCCAGCCGGCTTCTTCGGCGGCGATTCCTTTGAATACGGGATTGCTGCCAATGACTGAATAGGCGTATTCAACGGTATCGCCGACGCGTATGTCGTCAACTAGCACGGCCACTGTTGCGGTGCCGTTGTACACGCTTTGCTCCAGCCCCAGTTCTCGCTCCAGAAAACGAATCTTCGCAGAGTTGAGTTTGTCTATTCCAACACCGGCTCGCCAGACTTTGAGTGCGTGCAACTGAAACGATTGATACTCGGGTTTGAACTCAAACGTCAATTGGCCGAGCTGCGGCAAGCCGCCGGTGTTGTTTGCAGTAAGTGCGTAATGCACATACAAAGATTCTCCATTGGAGTCCCAGCGGAATTGAGTGTCCGCAAGTCTTGTTGAGTAGGGTTCCGTGGAGGCTTTGACGGCGGGCATGGCGACGGCAGTAATCCATAGCGGCGCCTGTGCTTTCGTGAACTTCTGGGCTGCTAGTTGCGAATCTTTGCCCTGCAGTTCTTCTGCTGCCGACGCCGTGCTCGTGCCCATCCACCATCCGAGCAACAGCAGTAGGAAGAGGCGATTCGCCATCATGGAAAGAGTATTCATTTGAATTCTTTGGTGCAGGTCCATAGCTATTCGTGAAAATCTCAAGATCCGCGAGTTTCGAAATTCTTTGTGCTTTTGTGTGACAAATTGTTACCCGACGGACTTTGTTTGGCCGTGAACGAAGTCTCAGCCGATAAACGCAAATGCCCTAGCGCCATAGCTGCAAGCACAATGCTGTAACAGGCTGCGCTACCGGGCCGCTTGGCATGCAGCGCCGTAGAGGCGAGCAGCCATCGTACCAAGTTCCACAGGTTCGAACTTCTGCTTGGCGGCAGGCATGTTCGTTTCCTGCTGGATTTTGCCGGTTGCTGCGCGGCCTTCAAATAATACCCGCCGAGAAAACGCCAGTCGTCCTTGCTCACAATCGGCGGTGAACGTCTGTTGCATTGACCGATAGCAGGAACCTGACATCAGTAGTGTGGGAGAGGGCATTTCGCTGTGTATTTGTACTCTAGGTTTCTGTGTTTTGGATTTTTGCGTATCGATGCGTATGAACGTCAATTCGTCCTGTGGACCAAGAAAGGGGCTGCCCCATGATGGATCCATGAGTTGAATCACTGTTTGGTTGATCTGAGCAGGATCCCTGATCCAGAGACTTGCCTTCAAACCTTCAGAGTCTTTGCCGGAGGCCGCATTGACCGCCGCCTGGAGAGATTTTTCGCAGCGCGCTTTGACGTCGACTACCTGGCGGTCCGTAACCAGTACAAGGTGCCATCCAAATACTGTCTTGAAGGGCGCCGACACCTGATTGATCGGCGTCTCAAGAGCGGCTTGATCGAACTCCTTTACGAATAGTCCTACTTGCGCCACACCTAGATCGCCACCGATTCTTGCCGATCCGGTATCGATACTGTACGTTTTTGCGGCCTGCTGGAATTCTCTCAGCAGTGTTGAGGGTGCCACGCTCTGCAATTGTTCGTAGATGCGCTGCGATTCCGCTTGGGTTTTATTGAGTATGTGAAACACATGTACCTCAGTAACGGTGCCGTGACCATCCCTAGATATTGGCTCGGTGGCGGCGAGGGAACTGATGAATAACAGGACAAGGCTAACGATTGGTGCGG
>Ga0065707_10001188_pt1 | contig 13484 bp, 10 predicted proteins | sample SwiRhicommuniRL3_FD_59094 | JGI IMG/M metagenome (GOLD analysis project Ga0065707, IMG submission 59094) | Switchgrass rhizosphere bacterial communities from Rose Lake, Michigan, USA - RL3 v2 (version 2) | ecosystem: Host-associated > Plants > Roots > Rhizosphere > Soil | place: East Lansing... | reverse complement strand
AACCCTTGCAACAGCGTGTGTCGCGCCGAATGGCGGCCGCCGTTGTCACGATCGTCGTGGTCGCGCTGGGCGCAGCCACGATTCACCGGAACGCCGAACATCAATCCTGGCTGACGCTGGCCGAAACGACGCTCGAACGATGGCCGACCGATACGGCGTATGCGGGAGTGGGCGGCGAGCTCGCACGGCTCGGTCGCGACGAAGAGGCCCTTCCCCTTCTGCGCATCGGTGCCCGATCGGATCCTCGCGCGCGCTACAATCTCGGTGTCGCGCTCTTCAACCTGAGACGCTACGACGAAGCCATCCGCGAACTCGAGGAGCTCGTGGCCGGGCACCCGATGCGCGAGGAAGTGCCGTGGTCGCGGCGCCTCATGGGTAACTCGTACATGCGGTTGTTGAAATGGCCAGAAGCCATCTCGCAGCTTCAGATGGTCCTGACGATGACGCCTCACGATGCGGAGGCGCAGCGGCTGCTCGTGGACGCCCACATCTCCTACGGCGCCGGCCTGGCCGAGGGCGGACAATTCGATGGTGCGATTGCCGAGTTCCGCCGCGCGCTGAGCCTCGATGAACGCAATGCGACCGCGCGCTACAATCTGGCGGCCGCGCTCTTCGACGCGCAGAAGCTCGAGGAGTCTTTTGCCGAGGCGGAGCGTGCGCTGGCGCTGAACCCCACGAACGCCGACGCTCACCATCTGATGGGGAAACTGCTCGCCCTGCAGGGCCGCCTGAAGGACTCACTCGTCAGCCTGGGAACCGCCCTCAAACAGAGCCCCAACGACACGTCCATACGCGACGATCTCGCACGCGTGCAGCGAGCCATACGATGACCATCTCTGACATTCCGACCCCCGCCCTCATCGCCGACGTTCCAACGATGGAGCGTAACATCAGCCTGATGAGCGGTTACTTCGCATCGCGCTCGTGCAAGTTGAGGCCGCACTTCAAGGCGCACAAGACCCCGGAAATCGCTCGGCGTCAACTCGCCGCCGGCTCGTGCACCGGGCTCACGTGCGCAACGATCGGAGAAGCGGAAATCGCGGCGAGCGTCTCGAAGAACATTCTGATTGCCAACGAGATCGTCGACCTGGACAAGTGCAGACGGGCTGCCGCCCTTGCGCGGACTGTCGCCCTCACCGTGGCGGTTGATTCGGTTGTCGGCCTCGAACGATTGAGTGCCGCGGCCATGGAAGCCGGCGTCACCATCGATGTGCTCATCGACTTGAACGTAGGTCAGAACCGCTGTGGGGTGACTCCCGGTGACGAAGCCGTCGCGCTGGGACGAGCGGCACTCGGCAGGCCCGGACTGAGACTGCGCGGCGTGATGGGTTACGAAGGTCACGCGGTGGGCATCCACGATCGCGCCGAGCGCGAAGCGGCCGTTCGGCGCTCGATGAACCTGATGGCATCGACGGCAAAGGCATTTGCCGCCGTCGGCCTGACGGCCGATGTCGTGTCAGGAGGCGGAACCGGCAGCTACGACATCAGCAGCCAGATTGAAGGCATCACCGAGATTCAGGCGGGTTCCTATGCGCTGATGGACAGCGACTACGGCTGCCTGGGCATGCCGTTCGAGCAGGCGCTCTTCGTCCTCGGCACCGTGGTCAGCCGGCCCGTCCCCGAGCGCTGCGTCATCGACGCGGGGCACAAAGCGTGTACCAAGGATCACGGCCATCCATCTGTCAAAGGCATGAAGGAGGCCACCGTGCTCGCGCTCAACGACGAGCACGCGATTATCGCCATTCCCCCGACGAGCGTCATCAAGGTCGGCGATCGCCTGGCGCTCGTGCCCTCACATATCGATCCGACGATGAACCTTCACGACCGGGTGTACGCGCTCAACGGTCACCACGTGGTCGGCGTGTGGCCAATTGCCGCTCGAGGGTATGGAGTTGCATGAATTCGCAGATTGGCAGATTCGCAGATTGATTTGTGGATTGGCTGATCGTTTAGAAAAAGATGTAACAAAATACTGCGCCGACCACTGTCATCGACAGGCCCCAGATGAGGAGCTTGTTGAAAACGCTGCGCACGTTCTCGCCCGACGCCACCGCGGCGATGCAGAGGGCGCCGGTCGTGGAGAGCGGCGACAGATCGACAAGGTGCGCGCCGATGTTCATCGAGGCGGCAATCGCTAGCGGGTCTCCCCCGCCGAGCCGTTCGATCAGACCGGGGATCGTCGGTAGAAACGCCGGCAGCACCACGCCGGACGTGCTGCTGTACACCGAAATCAGCCCCGTCACAAACGCGATGACGCCCGTAATGGTGCCCGGCGTCGCCAGTCGGGCCAGCGCCGAGGTAAACAGGTCGAGGCCGCCTGTCTTCTCCATCAGCGCGATGAGCACCGTCACGCCGCTCATCATCACGATGACCGACCACGGCATTTTCTTGACCGACTCTTTGTGATCGGCCGCACCGGCCACGGCGAGGATCACCGCGCCGGCAAACGCGCCCATGCCGACGTTGACCCCGAAGAACAGCACACCGATGAGCAGCGCGCCAATCACCACCATCGTGATGATGTTGTTGCGGTCGAAATCGATCTCTTCGGGTTTGTGCTCGATCGTGGTGACCGCTGACGACTGGAAGAGCTTCAGCCCGCCAAAAAGCGCGTAGCCACCGAACGCCACCGCCGCGTGTGCGGCCAGATTCGTCCAGTAGGTGAACCACTCGTGCCCCGGCAACCCGATCTTGTTCATCAGGCCGTTCACGATGACGCCCGTCGGCGCAAAGGGCGAGAGCGCTCCGGACTGGGCGCCGTTGCCCACCATGATGATCATCAGGAACGCGGGAATCGCCGCACGGCCGGCGACGGCCATCGCCATCGGGCCGAGCAGCGCGGCCGTCGAGATGTTGCCAGGGCCCAGTGACGCCAGGGTGCAGGCCAGCAGGAAAAACATGACCGGGATGAGCCCGGTGTTGCCGCGACACAGCCGCACCGCGCGATGAGCGATGCGGTCGAGCGTGCGGTTGAGCTGCGCCTGTGAGAACAGCAGCGTCACCCCGGCCAGCGTGAGAAAGAGGGACACGGGAAAGCCGCCGATGATGTCGTTCAGCGGCATGCCGCCAACGTAGACACCCACGATCCACGCAAGCGAGATGGCGAGGATGCCGACATTCAGCTCGGTGAAACAACTGACCAGGATCGCCACGACGAGCGCGGCCAGGGATACGTGCGCGATGTTCATGTCGTCGAGCCCGACTCAGCTCGTAATGGCCGCGACGACGCGCCTGAAGCCTTCGCCGGCTTCCGCGCTCCAGCGCCAGACCACGACGAGATCGTGGCTCGGTGAAATCAGGATGATGTTGCCGCCCTGGCCGACCGCGCGGTAGGCATCGGCCGGCGAGCCCGGCCACAGTGCCTGTTTGGTATTCAGCCACCACAGGAACCCGTAATCGGGGCCATGTGCGCTCGGCGTGGTGGCCATCTTCACGTAGCCGGGCGACACGATCTGCTTGCTGCCCCACTTGCCGTTGCGCAGCCACAACAGCCCGAACCGCGCCATGTCGTAGCTGTTGATCCACACGCCGCCGCCCCAGCGCGTGCCGCCCGACACCGAAGCCATCCGCTTGCCGTCGATGTCGAGGTACGCATTCGTGTAGGGCACCCATTTCCACGTGGACGACGCACCGATCGGATTCATCACCTCGTCACGGAACACGTCGGGAAGCGGCTTCTTGAAAATCCGCAGCAGCGACAAGGCGAAGCGGTTGATCCGGACGTCGTTGTACTCGTAGAAGGCGCCGGGCGCCTGAATCGCGCGCGGTTTCCGCTCGGCGCGGCCGAACGCTTCCGTGCCGATGAAGTTCGCGTTCTTGCCCCACATCTCGCCTTCCCACTCCGATTCCTGCTGGAGGTGATGGCGCCAGGTGACGCGGCTGTTCTGCGGCGAATCGTACCCGCCGTCCTTGATGAGCGCCGCAACCGGATCGTCGACCTTGCCGATCAACCCGCGATCGAGCGCGATGCCGGTCATGGTCGACAACATGCTCTTGGCCACGCTGTAAGTCGGATCGGGGCGCTCCGTATCGCCCCACTCGGCGACGACGTAACCCCGCCTGATAACCAGGCCATTCGTGCCGGCGCGCTCGGTGGGTATCGACGCGAGCAGTTTCCCATTGACGATTTCCTGGTCTGAGAAGTCGCGCCGCGGCGACGTCGTCTCGTGCGACTGCATGAACTGGATGGCGTCCTTGAGCCTGGCGGCGTCCATGCCGACTTCCGCGGGCGTCTTGTGCGCCCACTGTCCGGCAGGCGGGTAATACGGCGTCTGGGCGGCCGGCCACGCGGCGACAGCCAGAAACAACGCAAGACCTAGGAATCCTCTGCGCATGGTGAGCGGAAGTCTATCGCAAAGGGGGTGATTTCTATGGCAATTCCAACCGATACACCAAGCATGAGGTCTGTCAGGCTCCTTCCCGCCCTTGTGCTGCTCGCGGCCGTGCCCGTGCTCGGCGCAGAGTTGACGGGTACCGTGCAGCTGGCGGGCAAACCTGTGCAGAACGCGGTGGTCTGGCTCGACGCCGCGAATGCACCCGGCCCGGTACAGACGGGACGGATTGTGCTCGACCAGCGCAACCTGATGTTCTCGCCGCACGTGCTGGTCGTCCGTGTGGGCTCGATCGTCGACTTTCCGAACAACGATCGCGTGTTTCACAACGTTTTCTCGTTCCGCGACGGGAAGAAGTTCGACCTCGGGATGTATCCGAAAGGCACCTCGAAGCGCATCGTCTTCGACAAGCCCGGCCTGGCGCGCGTGTTCTGCAACATTCATCCGAACATGGCGGCGTACGTCCTGGCGGTCGAGTCGCCATACTTCGCCGTCTCCGACGATCGGGGCACCTTCAACATCACCGGCGTCCCCGCAGGCACCTACACCTACCACGCGTGGCGGGCGGGTGGCGGTCAGCCGCTCACCGGCTCGGTAACCGTCGATGGGAATCAGCCTTTCGAAATCCATTGGTAAAGCCACTCCACGTCATCGCCGCGCTGCTCGTCGTCACCTTCGTGTGCGTACCGGCTCGCGCACAGACGACGGTTTCGGCCGAAGTGGATGTGACCGCCGGTCTTTCGGGCGAAGACATCCGCGCGGTCGCGTCGCAGTTGAGGCTGTTCGGCCAGGCGCCGGCGGGCATTCAGTTCTTCACCGAAACCGCGTGGGGCGATCGCTGGGCCGGTGATGCGCCGCTGCTCGGGCAGAGCGTCTCGGGCATGGATCCGATGGGCTCGGATGTGTTCGGCGCCGCGTATCCGTACCGAGGGAAAACTCAGCTCATCGAGGCCTTCGGCGAGCGCTACTTCCGTCCAAGTGGAAGCCTGCTCGGTGTACGGGCCGGACGATTCCGCATGCCGTTCGGGATCTACACACGCAGCGACTACGGCTATTCGGGATTCGTGCGCCCGCCGCTCATCCGCTACGACGGGTACTTCGGCATCTCGAACAACTGGCTCGAAGACGGTGTGATGTTCACTGGTGGCGTGCCGCAGTTGTTCGTAGAGGCGAGCGTCAGCCGTCCGCACGACGTCGGCTACGCCGTTCGGCAGACCGGCACTGACGCTTCCTTCCGCGTTCAGGGCTATCGCGGCCAGTTCATCCTCGGTGCCAGCTACGCTCGCAGCAACCCCTATCTCTCGCGGCGATTTGCCGTGGGCCGCCAGGCGTTCGGCGGATTCGACGCACGATGGTCCCACCCCGCCGGCATTCAGGCGCGCGGGGAGTTCCTGAAGGGCCACTCTTACGAGGGCGTGAAGACAAACGGGTTCTACATCGACGGCCTCGTCCACCGCGAGGGGATGGGCCCCTTCACCCTGTTCACGCGGGCAGAGTGGCTCGACTATACGGCGCCCTCGCCGCGAGCCCGCGAGGCCAAGCGGTTGACGCTGGGGACGCGAGTCCGGCTGCCCGGCCCGGTCACCCTGCAGCTCAACTACCTGCGGCAGCGCGGCGATCTGCCGCACCTCAAGGCACACACGATCGACTTCAGCGCGACCTACTCACTGCGTCTGGATCATGTCGTCCATTAGGAAGGAAATCCACTGGCAGGATCGGATGGAAGCCCGGGTCGCCGCCGGGGTACTCGTCCTGGTCGCCCTGTCAGTGGCCGCTGTCGTGTTTACCGCCACGCGCGTGGCGACGCGCAGCGCCGTCGCACGCACCTCGGACAACCTCGAAGCGGCCCGCACGGCGTTCTACCGGCTCGTCGACGATCGCGCGGCCGTCGCGGCGCAGCAAACACGGTTGATCACCGAACTGCCCGTGTTCCGCTCGATGATGCTGTCGCCTGCCGTCGCCAGCGACGTCGCCACGCTCACCGAGATGGGGGAAAGCTACCGGGCGACCCTGAACGCGCAATTCGCCATCGTCTCGACGCCGTCCGGCACGCCCATGGCCACGCCGGGATGGCCGCAGAACCTTGCGATGCCGGACTCGCTCGTCGCGGCGATCCGTGGCGCCGCCGCCGGACAGCCGCGACGCGACATCGTGCCGATCGACGGCCGGCTTGTGCTCATCACGTCGGAGCCGGCGAAATTCACGGAAGCCGAAGTCATCGGCGTCGTCACGTTCGGGTTCGTTCTCGACGATCGCGTGGCGCAGGCTCTGGCGCGCATTACACGCGCGGAAATCAATCTGGTGACAGGCAATCGCCTCGCCGGCAGCAGCCTGAGCCCGAACGAGCAGAAACAGATCGCGGCCATGGTGGCCGCCGGAAATCTCGCGAGCGCCGACGCCATCTCGTCAGAGATACGGCAGATCGGCGAGCGCCAATTCATCGGCGGGGCATTCCCGCTATTCCCCGACCGCGCGACCCAGGCGGGGCACCTGGTGCTGCTGCAGGACTGGGCACCGACCCAGAAGTTCCTCGACGAGCTGCGCATGTCGCTCGTCCTTGCAGGCATCGGCGGCTTCATCATCGCGCTGGCCGGCGGACTGCTTTTCAGCCGGCGCATGAGCCAGCCGCTGATGGACATCGCCGCCGCCGCACGCGACATCGCCGCGGGCGACTGGAACCGCATCGTTCCCGGGCGCGGCAGCGCCGAAGCCACCACCATGGCGATGGCCTTCAACGACATGACACGCAGCCTGCGCAGTCAGGCCGAGCGGTTGAATGCCTCGTACCGGCGCTTCGCGACGGTCACCCAGTCGGCGCGCGACGCCATCATTTCGACCGACGAGCTGCTGAACATCACCTTCTGGAACCCGAGCGCGGAATCGACCTTCGGCTACACGGAACAGGAAGTGCTCGGACGCCCGATCGTCAATCTGATCGGCGAGTCAGACCGCGCGGCATGGAAGGCAGCGCTCCCGAGCCCGGCGGCCGACGAAGTCACGTTTGGACACATCATCGAAGTTACCGGCATGCGCAAGGACGGCGGGCGGTTCCCGTGCGAGTTCTCCCTCGCGGTGCTGCACAGCGCCGAAGGCACGGCCTTTACCGCGGTCGTGCGCGACGTAATGGAACGGAAGCAGTCGCAGGATCAGCTCAAGCAGCGCGACGAGCAGCTGCGCCAGGCGCAAAAGATGGAAGCCATCGGCCGGCTCGCCGGTGGTGTGGCGCACGACTTCAACAACCTGCTCATGGCAATTCGCGGCTACGCGGAAATGATCGCGCAGAACCTGCCGTCCGGTGACGAGCGGCGCAGCGACGCGGAAGAGATTCTGAGGGCCTCGGATCGCGCGGCGGGACTCACGCGCCAGCTGCTGGCGTTCAGCCGGCGCGAAGTCATTACGCAGCAGGCGGTAGCGCTCGACCAGCTCGTGCAGACGATGCAGGCGATGCTGCAGCGGCTGATCGGTGCCGACATTCAGATGTCCACCGAGATCTGGCCGGACCTGACACCGGTGCTCGCCGACAGCACGCAGCTCGAGCAGATTCTCGTAAACCTCGTCATCAATGCACGCGACGCCATGCCCAAGGGCGGAAAGATTACGGTCGAGCTTCGCAACGTCGAGCTCGACAAGATTGGCGTCGCGGCGCACCCCGGGCTGCAGCCCGGCGACTACGTCGAAATGTCCGTGAGCGACACCGGCACCGGCATGGACAGCGAGACGATGTCGAGAATCTTCGAGCCGTTCTTCACGACGAAGGAATCCGGCAAAGGCACGGGGCTCGGGCTGGCCACCGTGTACGGCATCGTGCAGCAGAACAACGGGGCGATCGAGGTACAGAGCCGTATCGGACACGGCACGACGTTCTACATCTACCTGCCGCGGGCGACCGACCTCGGCAAGCCCGCGCCGATCAAAGGGACGGTGTCACCCGACGGCGACGAGACGATTCTGCTCGTCGAAGACGACGACCGCGTGCGCGCGCTGGTGTCGAACATGCTCCGCAAGAACGGCTACACCGTGCTGCTGGCGTCGGCCGGCGATCAGGCGCTCGAGATTGCGGCACGACACCGCGGCCGAATCCATCTCCTGCTGACCGACGTGGTGATGCCCGGCCTGAACGGCCGTATACTTTCGGAGCGGCTCACCGCCGCCCGTCCCGACACGCGCGTGCTTTACATGTCGGGCTACTCGGACGACGCCATCCTGCGACACGGCGTCCGCAAGGCAGCCGCGCACTTCATTCAGAAGCCGTTTTCAATCGATGCGCTGACGCACAAGATCAGGGAGACGCTGAACGCGTCCGGGAACGTGCCGACGACCTAGCGGGTACTAGGTGGTGGGTGGTGGCTGGTAGCCCGTAGCTGGTAGCTGGTGTCCTCCCATCATGTCAGACGTCGCTCTCTCGCGGAACATACGCGCGATCTGGGTCGAGGTCATGACCCACTCGCACCAGATTGCCTGACGGATCGACGAGCGTGAACTCGCGCATGCCCCACGGTTGATCGACAGGGGGCGTCAGCCGGGGTATCCCTTCGGCACGAAGGTTCAGAGCGGCGCAGACGTGATGAAAACGGTCCGCATCCTTGACGCGCCAGTAACAGCTGGTGTCGTTCTCACCGGGCTTCAGGCCGGGCTCCGCGAAAAAGTGCACGACGAGCTGACCGCGAGAAAGGATTTCGTACGTCCACGGTGCACCCTTTCCAAACCACGCCACGAAACCCAGCTGCTGATAGAAGGCGCGCGTCTCGTCGAGGTCCCTGGAGGGAAAAATGGGTTCTGTCCGTTCCATTCGCATCGCGGCTCTCCAATGACGCGGATCGCGGAAGACAGGCCGCATCCTACACCGTTTGCCGCTTCGCTGTAGTTGCCTGGAGAGGACGTGCGATGTCTTGAGGGAGCAGTTTTACTGCCGGTGCGCGGAAACGAGCGTGGGAACCGGGAGTCCCTCTTCCGCGTCCACCGCGGGCAACGACAAGCGGAAGCACGCGCCTTTGCCGGTTGGCACGAGCGTCAACGCGCCGCCATGGGCTTCGGCGATGCCCATCGCGATGGACAGGCCCAGGCCGGTACCCTCGCCTACTTCCTTGGTCGAGAAGAACGGCTCGAACACACGCCCTGCCAGCGCCTGTGGCACGCCGGGGCCGTCGTCCTGGATTTCGATAATCACCATCAGATCGACGCACTTCGTCGTGACGGTGAGTGTTCCGCCGCGATGCGCCGACCGCATGGCCTGCTCGGCGTTCAGAATCAGATTCAGGATCACCTGCTGAATCTCTTCCGGGTTCACGACCACCGAAGCCAGCCCTTCGCCGTAGCTCTCGAAGAGCCGGATGTTGGCCGATCCGAACTCGTACGATCGCAGCGAGATGGTCGTCTTCACGATGTCGTTGATGTTGGCCATCGCCCGCTCCGACGACGAGCGCCGCACGAACGCCAGAAGATTGCGGACAATCTTGCCGGCCCGGATCGCCTCCGAACGCACCTGCTCGAGATCGCGGCGCAGTTCCGGGCGTTCTTCCGCGTCGATCAGGAGCTCGGTGAAACCGAGAATCGATTGCAGCGGGTTGTTCAGCTCGTGCGCGACGCCCGAGACGAGCTGACCGACCGCCGACAAACGCTCGCTGTGAATCAGCTGGCTGCGCAGACGGAGCTCTTCGGTGATATCGCGCTCCATCTGCACGTAGTGCGTGACGTGGCCCTGGTCGTTGGTCAGCGGAACGATGGCGCATGCGGCCTGGAACGTCGAGCCATCGGCGCGACGGTGCACCAGCGTGCCGTTCCATGCCTGTCCCTTGGTGACCTTCTTCACTTCCTCGAGCTTCGGCAGCGACTCCTCGGCCACGACCGACGCGCGCGATCGGTCCATGAGGTCGACGAGCTCATAGCCGACCGCCTGGCAGAACGCCCGGTTCGCGTGACGAATATGCCCATCGCGCGACACGATGACGATGAGCTCGTTGGCTTCTTCAACCGCCGCGCCCATGAGGCGGAGCTTCGCATCCACCTGACGCAACTCCGCACGTTCGACCGCCAGACGTGCCATCAAGAGCGGCAACACCGAGACGATCGCCACCGCCATCGATAAATCCTGAAAGGAATCGAACGGGCCCGCCGGCGCGGCCCTGCGCAGGCCGTAGTCAATCAGCGGCAGCAGCGCGAGGCCACCGAAGATGACCCACGGGCGCGATGTCGCCGCCTGAGCCTCGTCCGCTTCGATGGGCGAAATCGCGGATCGCGGCGCTTTGGAAGCCGCCCACGGATAGAACGCGAACGGCAGAATCCACATGACGTCGCCAAGCGACGCGCTCTGATAGAACCCCTGCCAGATCTCCATGTTCCCGAGCGACAGTGTGACGAACGAGATCGAAAGACCGAGGGTGAGTCGCTGGTACACCTGCTTCCATCCCGGGTCCGGCGTAAACAGCGCGGCGATGCCCATGCCCAGGCAGACCAGGAACTGCTGAAGCTCCGAGAGCAGCAGGAGCGGGCCCGACGCGCCGATAGTCACGGCCGAATCGGAGGCCACGGCGAAATGTGAATACAGAAACCCCGTCAGCACGGCAATGCCGGCAATGTCCACGGCAATGGTGGCGGTGACTTTTTCGCGCGGCCCGCGATGGGGCTGCGCGAGCAATGCGAGGAGCGGCGCGACGCCGCCGAACAACGCGAACACCGCGTGCCACCCGAGCCAGGACGTGCTGACGCCCAGCAGCATCTCGTCGACGGACCACCCGACGACGCTGATGCCCGACATCAGCAGCCCGAGCGCCAGCGTCGCCCAGAACAGCCAGTGACACCCCGCCCATGTGTGGCGCCGTCTGACGATCAGCGTCACACCGGCCAACGGAGGAATCAATAGTGCAACGATGCGAAACCAGGGAAGGACGTCTGTAAGCGGCCGGAGGTAGGCACCGATAACAGCGTAGAGGATCGAATATGCGGCGCCGAGCGCAAGCCAGCCCATCTACATGAGGGTTTCGGCCGAAGCGCCCTCGCGCCGTAGGCTTTCGTCGCACTTTTGTGCAAGGATGACCATGCCATTTTTGTCGTCGGACATTCACTGACAGATGCCAAAAATTCTCATCGTTGAAGACGATCACGATATCGCTGCGCTCATCGCGCACTACCTCGAAAAAGCCGGGTACACGCGTGACATCGTGGGCGACGGTGGCCGCGCGCTGGCCGCGGCGCGGGAAACGCCACCGGATCTCGTCATCCTCGATCTGATGTTGCCGGGCCTGAACGGCCTCGAAGTGTGCCGGGCATTGCGGGCCGACAACCGCACGGCCGCGCTGCCCATCGTCATGCTGACGGCGCGCGGCGAAGAGTCGGAGCGGATTCTCGGACTCGACTCCGGCGCCGACGACTACGTCGTGAAACCGTTCAGTCCCAACGAGCTGATGGCGCGCGTACGCGCGCTCCTGCGGCGCACCGCGCCGCCACCTGGCAAGGAACGCATTCTGCGCTGCGGTCCCATCAGCGTCGATGTGGAGCGGCACACGGTCTCAAACGACGGCGAGAGCATCCGCCTGACCGCCAAGGAGTTCCTGCTGCTTCAGTATCTGCTCGAGCACCGTGGCCGCGTGCTCTCACGCGATCGCCTGCTGTCGGACGTGTGGGACTACCAGTATCCCGGCGCGACGCGTACCGTCGACGTTCACGTCAGGCGACTGAGAGAGAAGCTGCCGTTTCTCGAGAAGGCGCTCGAGACCGTGCAGCAGTTCGGCTACAAGCTCACAGATCCCTAGTCAATGGTCACCCTGATCATCTCGGTGCTGGCCGCGATCGCGACCGGCCTCCTGGGCACGTGGATTGGCATCGCGATCGCCAGGCGGCGAGCGCGCATGACGCCGCGGCGCACGACCGTGGAAATGTCGCAGATGTCGCGGCGCGTGACCGAGCTCGAGACCGAGCGCGCGCGAATGGCCGCGATCCTGTCGGGCATGGTCGAGGGCGTGCTGGTCGTCGACGGCGAGGGACGTCTTCGGCTCGTGAACGACGCCGCGCGCCGGATGCTGAATCTGGAAAGCGATCTGGTCGGGCGTCATTACGTCGAAGCCGTACGCCAGCCTGGCGTCGTCCGCCAGCTCGGCGCGGCCCTGCGGGGTGAGCAGGGCGCTCCCATCGAGGTGCCCCTCGGGGCGACCGAGGCACCGCGGATCTTCCGGGCCCAGGCGACGCCGGCGACCGCGAGCGGCGGCGCGGTGCTCGTCCTGCACGACATCAGCGATCTCCGGCGCATCGATCGCGTGCGCCGCGACTTCGTCGCCAACGTCTCGCACGAGCTTCGCACGCCGCTCACCGCCGTGCGCGGTTATGTGGAAGCGCTGCTGGAGGACTCGGGCGAATCGGACCAGCGCAAGCAGTTTCTCGAGGTCATCGATCGCCACACCGCGCGCATGGAGCGGCTGGTTCGCGACTTGCTGCGTCTCGCCAGGCTCGACGCGCTCCAGGAAACAGTCGAGCTCCGCTCCATCGAACCCGCCTCGCTCTTTCACTCGGTCTCGTCCGATCTCTCGGAGCGCATCGATCGGAAGCGCATCCAGGTGGACGTGCGCGTCGATTCCGCTACCGAGACGATCGAGGCGGACACGACGAAGATGCACGATGTGCTGCGCAACCTGATGGAGAACGCGGTGAACTACGCGCCCGACGGCGGGCGCATCGAGCTCGGCGCGCGCCTCGACGGCGAGCGCGTGCTGTTGACCGTCGCCGACGACGGCCCCGGCCTGCCGGAAACCGATCTCGAGCGCGTGTTCGAGCGCTTCTATCGCGTGGACAAGTCGCGAACGCAGGATCCCGGCGGCACCGGGCTCGGCTTGTCGATCGTGCGGCACCTCGTGGAGCTGCACGGCGGCCGCGTAAAGGCGGACAATCGGAAAGAAGGCGGCGCGTTGTTTACGATTTCGCTGCCTCATTCACGAAATCGCTGAATTGGCAGATCGGTAGATTGGGAGATCGGTAGATTGGTGAACTCGCAGGATGGCGTGAGCTACTGCGCCTGCAGTGCGAAGTATCCCTGCCGTGTACGCACTCCTGTGTCCTGGCGGACTACTCGTACGGTAATGCTGCGCCACCGACCATCTCGTCGCTGATTCGAGGACGTATAGCCGAGTGTGTACTGCGCAGAAATCTCATCGTAGATCTGCGTGG
>Ga0065707_10082596_pt1 | contig 13503 bp, 8 predicted proteins | sample SwiRhicommuniRL3_FD_59094 | JGI IMG/M metagenome (GOLD analysis project Ga0065707, IMG submission 59094) | Switchgrass rhizosphere bacterial communities from Rose Lake, Michigan, USA - RL3 v2 (version 2) | ecosystem: Host-associated > Plants > Roots > Rhizosphere > Soil | place: East Lansing, MI... | reverse complement strand
AAGCAAGACGAAAGAGTCTTTTGAAGAGAAGAGTGGCTGCGGCCTTGGCCAATGGGAAACCGTTGTCGGACTTGACAGCATCTCCGTTTTCTTCCAATCTTCTTAACAAGTATTCCTTGGTTTCTAAAGGAGGGCCCCAGGCCACATACTTGATGATATTGTCGACTTTATTGGTTTTGATCAAGTCGTGGGTAATGCTGTCGGCCATACCCAACAATTGTCCCAAGACAACGTTGTTTTTGTTCTTGTTGTCCGAAGTCAACTTGTGGGTAGCCAAGGTCAAGGACTCAGCGTTGTGGGATGCAACAACCAAGTGGCCGATGGTGCTTTCGTTATTCTTGTTGGCCAAAATGGACTCGATGCAGTAAGAAATTCCCTGGTTGTAGTTCTTGTCGGTTGCGTCCTTATCCTTGTGGATGATCAGCGATCTGGCTTGTTCGGAATGAATGTATGCACCTCTGACCAACTTCAACCCAAGTCTATAATTGTTCTCGCGGGCCAACTTTTCTTCCAAGCCAAGTAAGTCAGATGATCCTGACAAGTACATCTGTAAAGTTCCCACAATGGAGGTAGGCATGTCGAGAGGATTGAATTTGGCATATAATCTTCTTTGCAATTCGTACACACCTTCTTGTAACTCGTACTTTTCAGCATCAATTACACCAACGACAAAAGGAGCGGTTCTTTCTGGATATTGCTTAGCATATTTGACGTTGGCATCATAGATGTTTTGACACACCAGAGAAGCCTTTTCGACCAAGTCTTCAAACTGAGCAGCATATTTCGGGTCAGAGTTGTAGTATTTCAACACGTTGACGGCGTCCTTGGAGAATCCGGTTGGTTTCAAGGCGACGTACCCTGGAGGAATGGAGTTGATATCCTTGCCACTTTCAGCGATGGTCTTTAATGTATGTGGCACCAAAATCTCGTTGACCGAACGAGCAGTTTCGCTTACAATGTAATCTGGATCAATGTTGTCATTACCGTTACAAGCTTCAATAGTTAATGAGATCATCATGTTGTTGATGCCTCTGGTCGACAATCTAGCACCAGTCTGTTTGACTTCTTCGATGGTTTCACCACCACAATAAATCTTGTAGACAACGGCCTTGATAACAGCCATTGGGACATAAGGAAACACCTTGATACACAAGTTAAGAATAGGCTTGTTCAAAGTGGCCAAGCCAATGATGAAGTACGACAACAATTCACTCAGCTTGAAGCTGCGAAGATACTCAGTAGAAGCAGGAGGAGTGGAAGTTCTGGATGGAGGAGTGGCTGGAGAAACCGGCGACCTAGTGGCAAGCGATGATGTGCCCAAGGTTACATTCAGTTTATTGGGAGATTCATGGAACAACCTAGTGGCAGGTCTGGTAGCAAGTAATCCAATGGATCTAATAGAGGCAATACGTGAGGAGCGCAAGACTAAGGACATTCCAATACTTTTCTCATCAAACATTTATATTTTGAAGACTTTGAGTGGGTTTTATACTCAAGCAGGTTTAATCTGCTTTGATCATGACTGTTCCCATTTTAGTAAACACTAGCGACGGAGTTTCGATATTTGCACCCGTTTATTTTTCGGTGGCTCATAATTCTGGCTTGTGTTTTTCGGGGTGACCACAAGCGAATGGAGTTTTCATAGATTGCGACAAAAAATGGAAATACAAACGAGACCACCTTTTCTCGGGGGCAACTGAAACCGATAACTACGGAGATGTAAATTATGTGGGATCGCTACTTCTTGCTCTGCCGGGCCCGTCTCCCTCATCTAACCAAGCGGCCATAATCTTAGATAACCGGTTCGATAAATGTAAACAATATGACCGTGGGGTGATAGGGGTTTAGGTATACATTTTTGGATATATAGAAGAATGTGGCATGAGGAGCGGAAAGTGTTTATGTTGATTAGAGTAGAACTTCGTTGCGGAATTGATGTTGTTTGATAGAAATCGAACAACATGATTTATAGTCATGTGATGAATAGTCATGCGATTTGTGGTCGTGAGATTTATAGTCACGTGATGTAAAATCACGTCACAACAATCACGTGACACTTTTGCGATGGGTACTATTGAAAAACTAGGCCGGTTCCACCAACTCCAACATCTCCATCAATGTTACGGAGATTTGAATCGGCGATAGGACGTGGAACTCATTCCGCGCCCATCTCCTTTACAAGATTCTTCTCAGGAAGTTATCCACACCATGGTGACAAAACGGTAATACCCCAAATCATCTTGGATCAATTGAAAGATACTTCTGAAATCGCCCTGACCCCACGCCAAAGAATACGAGAACGCAAAAAGCAAATCTTTCTCAAACCTGAAGAAGTCACCGATAAACGGTTTCGCCGCTTGGTGGAAGATCTTGAAGTCTCATCAAGGCTTCGTCGTCCTACCGCATCCAAGAACCTAAGAATTATCCGCGATAATCTCGTTCCAGATGCTCCAAATATCGAAGGGTTTAAACCTCTTATCTCCACAATTAACAAGTCAAAGTACGACAAAATCAAAAATGACTTGGTCTCGTCATTCACTCATTCACAACTAGCATTGTATCTCCAAACCAAGTACGCTGAACAACAGTACTCTCGGTTCAGACGAAGCGTTAAAGCAACAAAAGCAGTATTGGCCGAAAGAATTTTGGCCAACATATGGAACATTGAGCGTTCAGAAGTTTTCACCGCCATGGATGACTTGCTTGTTCAAAACTCCTATAAACTCAGCAAATCGGACTTGTTTCTCTTGCTCTCCGAAAACGGATATATCTTACAATACTTGTCCCGAGTAGGCGCCAAAATCTCCTTCGATCCCACGGAAGACAAAATCATCTTTGTTGGAACAGCATCTCAAGTCAACAATGCCGAAATCAACCTAACGTCCATCCTTAACAATTCCCACCGTGAACAAATCAACTTGGCAGCCATCAAAAAGCTCTTTCTTGAAAAATATAACGAATTTTCTTTAAATACCATTGGCCGTAATACTGAAGTCTACTTCAACCACCTCCAAAACGACGACTACGAACTTATCACACTTAATGCCAACCAGATCAAGCGTTCCAAACGGTTATTGCTTTGGCTCTTGAACTACAATCAACACCTCAAAGAAAATATCTTGGTCAACACTACGGACGCCACTTTCATCCCGTTTAAAGACGACGATTCCCTCGCATGGAACAACCGCAACCAAAACTTGTTTCTTCTCAAAAAGCCAGAGGTTTCTGCCTCTTCCAACTCTTTGTTCTTGAATGATATACTCAAATATTCCGATCTTAGACTCAGCAAAGACATTCTGAATTTTGAGGATGATATTGAAACCGCAAAGTCTATTCCTTTGACTGCAGGTAAAAGCGAAAATGATTTGGAGCAAGAAAGTTGGCAGCTCTTGGGCGACTTAGGAATTTTATCTGAAGATTGCGAAGAACCTGCTTTGGGACAGGAAAAGGAGTCAAAGGCATTAGAGGAAAAGATGCCAAATGCTTTAAAGGAAAAGGAATCACCAGCAGTCCAGCTCTTATCTGAAGAACAAATCGACGACTTGTACTCCAAATTAATTGACTTCAGCTACAGGAACTCTTTAAATGGAGTCCCTGACGACAAACTAAACCAGCCAATCATCACAGTCACACTCGGAAATATTCTTTTCCAAGGAGAGAAATCTACCGAAGGACAATCCATTATTCCCCAACCACCTAGCTTGACCAACTCCAACATCAACTATAAATTTAATTCCAATGTGACACTTGCCAACGACAAAGCCCTCTCGCTTCCATTATATGATCATCCCACCCTCTCCATCAAAGAGATGAACCATTTCCTCAACCGTGATCCACACAATTACGTCATCCAGTTGAAATTCTTGCCATCTGCATATGTTGAAGAGTTGGATCAAATGGATGTAGAGAAACAAATAAAGTATCCTCCGGTAGAGATCTGGATTGACTTGAACGATAGATCAACTCCAGATATCGATACCATGAATGTGGTCACAGTTGAAGGAGAGAACAACTGCTACGTATCGCTTCCAGCAAACAAGTCAGACATGAAAGTGTGTTGCCAATTGTCAGGGGATCTTCTTCAACAACAAGAATCCAAAGATAACCAGGATGACGATTTCCCAGAAACTTTGAACGATATCTTGAACAAAACTACTCAAAGATACGCCAGATTCGATGGCCAGCCAGGAATTTCCAAGTTTCTTTCCGACTCTAAGTTGGACTTCAGTGGAAAGGTGGCCATGTCCATTGCACCATTCATTGACTTGATTGTAAAAGGTGAAGTCGTCAAATATCACTACATCAACGCCTCATACCGCAGACAATTGAACTTGTCCTATGGCAAAGAAAGACTAGTTCAATTCAATATCGTTGAAGGGGGATCCCTTGGAGGACGTAAACTCGAAATCAATTTTGTCGGTGACATGGACGGTAATATAGACAAACAACAGTTCAAGGAATTGATGAAGGATGCCTCCGATTTCATTACCGAATTGTAAATAGATCCTGTAAATATGATATGCCGCAAGGCACCTATATTAAAACTTGTAGCTATTGAAAGATTCTAGATGCAGATCTTGTCATAATGAATAGAGACGTTCATTAATAATTCATTAATATAGATTATCTACTTAGTAGTTAAAATGATATTGGCCTATTAGGTTCGCGTTAATACCAGATATCCTAAACTTTACTAGAATGTCACTAGAATGTCACTTACTCACTGAACTTCAGCAAAGCCAGCTCTTTCTCTAGTGCTCTTACGTTGGAACTACAAATAGTAAGGCTGAATATTTTTTGAATACATATAGCGTTGCAACGCTAGCAGTACATATCATAAATAATTGGTGTGATATGCATCGGAGTGTACAATTCATGGAACCTCCAGCCCGCGAATAATTCACCAATTCGTTAGAACTCGGTGATAACTGTAGAGAATAGGAGAATTCATAGAACTGAATGCCATTTGATGAGAATTGAGAAGCACAATTGAAAACAATCAAAATTAACAATTTTGAATAGCCAAATTTTGACGATTTTGTTCCCTAATTCTTGATACCTATTGGACACTTCAATTCTTCTTTTCCAAAGCTTTGACGTGCTTTTCCAACTTGTCAATGGAGCTTTGTAATGTCACCACGTCCGCAACAATTACATTATTAGCCACCTTATACTCATCAATCAAGTAATAATAAGAACCAACCCCGGTCAACGTTACACCGAGCAAAAACCCAACAAAACCACCTCTAAAAGTTCCAATCTTTTTAGGAGCAGCAGTAGCGGTGGAATATCCACGGATAGAAGATTTTAATGACGTTTTCAATTGATGGGCAAACATTATGACTGACTATTGTGTCTTATTGTGGATTGGGTTGACTTAATTTTTCTTCTGGGGATCGTAAATCTCGCGGGCAAAAATGTTAGAGCGACACTACTTACTCTTAATCAAGACCGTTGGTGATACTTCTTGTAACTACTGTTGATATTTGTTGTAATTTCGAGTGACCGTTTTGTGATCTAATCCTATCTTGAAATATCTGACTTCTTTTATTGTGCTGGGCTAGAAAATTGGCTAGAAATTCGGACTGGCTCATTATTTTAAGTCACAAAGTCTAATCCTGACTAATCTATATACTGAGTATCACCGATTCAAAATCGTGGTGGGTTCCTTTATAAATAGTTCTGAACTACTCCGATATAAATAGGGCAGGTCTCGCTATCAAATCTGTTCTATCCATGCTTTCACTATCAATACGAAGGAATGGGGTTCAAAACTTCAATACCGTTTTCGCCTGTCAACGTCAAACTGGGGCTCGACACTTCAGTAGAAGTTACAAATCCAAGGCTCTGTACGTTAAATATTTGTTAATTCCAGGAGGCGCCGCCATTGGAATAGGGGGAGTCGTCTATACTATTGATAAGTATGCATATAGCTCTCTTCTCACCAGATCTGTCAGAGCGTTATATGTCTTGCTGTGGATCGCCTATGCATACTCGAACACAGATAAATACGATAATTTGAATGACTTACACGAAGTGGCAGCTGAAAGCTTATTACAGATGTTCACTACAAATAAAGGTTTGTATATTAAGTTGGGACAAGGGATTGCTAATCAAGGAAGTATATTTCCAATGGCTTTTCAAAAACGATTTCCTCAATTATACGATAGTGCTCCTCAGGAACCATGGAGTAATGTCGAGAAAATGTTAAAGAAGAATCTCGGTCAAGATTACGAAACTGAAGTGTTTGAGTATATTTCTCACCAACCAATTGCCAGTGCTTCCATCGCCCAAGTTCATAAGGCCAAGTTGAAAAACGGTACTGAAGTTGCTGTGAAAATCCAACACGGTTACATTGAAAAACAAATCATTGTTGATTTGTCTATTCACCACTTGATGACCAAGGTATTCTCGAAGGTATTTGACCTTCCATTGACGATGTTTACAAAGTATATTGCTGATCAAATAGCGAAGGAAACGAATTTCATCACTGAGATGGCGAATTCTGAGCGTCTTAAGAAGTACATTGCCGAGGACTCTTCGATGAGGTCTTCAAATGTCTATATTCCCAAAAATTATCGTGCCACAGAGCAAGTATTGATCACAGAATGGATTGACGGTCACTCTTTATCTGATAAAGAGGTTTTGTTGAATGCTGGTCTTGATTTGGGTGTGATTATGAAACAATATTTGGGAGTGTTTGGAAAACAAATATTTAAATATGGTTGGATACATTCAGATCCACATCCAGGTAACCTTATGGCTCGTTTTGATAGTAGAGGTAAACAACAGTTGGTCATTTTGGATCATGGTCTCTACGTTGAATTGCCAGAAGAATTCAGACTCGAATATTGTAACCTTTGGAGATACCTCTTCCTGGTAAACTCCAAGGGGATTCTTGAGATTGCTAAAGAATGGGGGATTGGATCTCCTGATATTTTTGCCTCCTTTGTACAATTACGACCTGTTCTCTTGGATAATAGGACCAACGATATCGAAAAAGACAGCCGAGGATTCCACAATGTATTCCAGGAACTTATTGGAGACGAATCCAAATTTCCATTGGAATTAATGTTCTTGGGAAGAACTATGAGGATGATCCAGAACTTAAATCAAAGTTTCGGAAGTCCTGTCAACAGGATCAATTTATTGACCAAGGAACTGATTGACGCTTTGGTTTATGAAAAGCCAAACAGTCTCGTCAACTACATTGAATTATTGACCATCAAAGCGACTTTGTTCGTCAGTGACATTCTCTTCTATTTCCTTAGATTCAAGCAGATCTTAAGCGGTGATAGATATGGAGGGAAGGGCAAAGGTTTGGAAGACTATCTTGAAAAGTATATGCAAAACACTGCCAAATCAATGGGAATCGAGATGGCCTAGGCTGTAAAATTTGGTACTGTCATGTAAATTACCTAAACTATAGAATCATGTATATAATGTCAACCTTCGGGTTTTGAATGAATAACTAGAAAATCATACTGGTAACTCTTGACTATAGAATTGTACTGGTAACTCTGCATTATTCTAGTAACTCTTGATTGCAAACTTTCGCCAAACCACACGACCTATAAGCGATGCTCTTCTATTAAAAAATTTGCGACTGTATATGTAAATCTGAAAGTAATAGATACTACTAAAATGGATACTTTAAAGACTACTTACAAGAGTAAAGATATCGAACCGTTCTATGTGGGAGGTACTTCTGCTAGTTTGTCTTTGAATGGAGAAATTTTGGCTACTCCCAACAATGAAGACGTCGTCATCACCAACTTATTCACCAACGAGATCATCCATCAAATTGAAGGAGATGGCGAGTTAATTACAAACCTCAGAATTACTCCTGATGGTTCCAAGTTGGCTATATTGTCTCAATCACAACAACTTCGAGTTTTCGATTTGGAAACAGGTGAAATAACAAAAACATTCAAAATGTCATCGCCAATATATATGTCAACTGCAGACAGTACGTCCTCGTTATTTGCATTTGGTGGATCAGACGGTGTGGTAACTGTGTGGGATATTGAAGGAGGATATATAACCCATTCCTTGAAAGGTCATGGTACTACTATTTGTTCATTAGCATTTCACGGATCGTTAAATTCACACAACTGGAAGTTGGCCAGTGGTGACACTATGGGTACAGTCAAAATCTGGGACTTAGTAAATAGAAAGACCCAAAAGACGATAACTGAACACAACTCCGCCGTAAGAGGAGTTGGTTTTGATGACGAAGGAGAATACTTTATCACCGGAGGAAGAGATAACATTGCCATCATATACAACACCAAGAACTACAAACCATTAAACACATTTCCAATCAAAGACCAAGTCGAAAACGCCGGGTTCATTCGGTTACATGACTCTAAACAATACTTTTACACTGCAGGTGCCGAAAACATTTTGAAAATCTGGGATATCCAATCTGGCCGTTTAGTCGCCAAGTCCATAACTCCATTAAAAACGAACGAAGAACTTTTAATTATGGATGTTATCAAGTTGGAAACCGGCAACTTGTTCCTAGTCATCAGTGATCAAACATTAGTCCAATTAGATTTGGAATTATTTGAAACTTCAGACGAAGTATATGAGATTCCAGTTTCCAAAAGAATTGCAGGTAACCACGGTATTATTGCTGATATCAGATATGTTGGACCTGAATTCAATTTAATTGCATTGTCAACAAACTCTCCTTCCTTGAGAATTGTCGACCCTACTAGACCTTTAGAATTAAAATTATACGAGGGCCACACCGATTTATTGAACTCCTTGGATGTTTCCGGTGATGGGAAATGGATAGCCACTGCATCTAAGGATAACGAAGCGAGATTATGGAAATGGGATGAGGAAACTGAGGACTTTGCTTGGTACGCTACTTTCCAAGGTCACGCTGGTGCAGTCTCTGCCATATCGTTATCCAAATCAAACGATACCCCATCCTTCATAATTACTGGATCAAGTGATTTGACTGTCAAGAAATGGAAGATCCCCGCCCAATCAGGCACCATTGTCAAGACTTCCGAATACACTAGAAGAGCTCACGAAAAAGATATCAACTCCATCGACGTGTCACCAAACGATGAATTCTTTGCCTCTGCATCTTATGACAAATTAGGTAAAGTATGGAACACCGAAACCGGAGAAACTATCGGTGTATTAAAGGGACACAAGAGAGGATTGTGGGATATCAATTTCTACAAGTTCGACAAGTTCATTGTGACAGGAAGTGGTGATAAAACTTGTAAAGTATGGTCGTTAAATGATTTCACATGTATAAAGACGTTTGAGGGACATACCAATTCCATTCAAAGAGTCAAATTCTTCAACAAATACACTCCACAATTATTATCCACTGGTGCCGATGGTTTGATCAAACTTTGGGATTACAAGAGTGGAGAAGTTATCAAAACTTTCGACAACCATGACAACAGAATATGGTCTATTGACATCAAGGATGATGCAGGAACCGTTTTTGTGACAGCTGATGCCGACGGTAAGTTAACACAATGGGAAGACAATACCGCCGAAGAATTGTATCTTAAAGAACAACAGGATAAGGAAAAAATTGAACAAGAACAAAACTTATCCAACTATATTAATACCAAGGATTGGGCCAATGCTTTCTTATTGGCTTTAACTTTGGACCATTCTATGAGATTATACAATGTCGTCAAGTCGTCGATCGAAGCAAATGACGATCCTGACTCGCCAATCGGGTCCAGCGTCTTGGAAGAAACTATCTCAAAATTGGAAGATGATCAATTGATTAAATTGTTCAAGAAAATCAGAGATTGGAACATCAACTTTAAATTCTTCGAAATCAGTCAAAAATTGATCACAGTTGTGTTGAAACATATTGCTGTTGAAAGATTGGTCGAAGTCCCAGGTCTTATGAAGATTATTGAATCAGTTATCCCATACAACGAACGTCATTACACAAGAATTGATGATTTGATAGAGCAAAGTTATATTTTGGACTACGCTGTGGAGGAAATGAACAAAATAATAGCATAAGCTAAGATCCACCTAGTGAATAAAATAATAGCATATAGATGTATCGAAGGAATCTTAATCAATATTTGGCCAATGTGAACCAAATCCAACGCCGACTCGGAAAGTCCCCATTATTCTTTGATAGTCAGGTACCTCTGGAATCAGTAGTTAGAATACTTCAGGGATTAGTCTAGCTAATCATCACTAAGTCAATTTAATAGAAGTGTTGGTATATAGTGTAATATAGGCCAAAAGGCAGCATTTTCAGAACCAATTTCCATATTTTAGCAGCGCGTACAATTTCATTTTGCAACCACTTTTCTTTCTGATTACAGTACAAAACATACAAACGTACACTAAATCATGAGCCTGACACTCTCCTCGGCTATTCCAGATGTATGTGTGTATGGAATGGTTTTTTATCTGAACTAACAACTAGTTTACCGCTGAACAAATTCGTCAACGCAGAATTACGAAACGAGGTATACAATTGAATCTCTTGATCATCGGAGCAAATGGTTCAGGCAAGAGAAGCTTTGTAGATACATTATGCGGAGGAGATTATTTCCGTTTTGGAAGTGAAGAAACTGAACCTGAAGATTTGTATATTGGAAATCTTTTACGTATCGAAACACATATTTTGAGTAAGAAATACTAAACAATTTGTCTGGTTGAATCTAATATAACTCCTTTATGGCGAGATGTGTTTAATAGGAAACATCCCAGAATTAGTAGAAGCATATTTTTTCACTAGTTATTAACATTCTAGATGTTTCCGAGAAGGATTCAATCCCAATTAAACTTCGGCTAAGTTTAACAAAGAATTTCGGGTACAATTTGGAAAATTCAAGCACTTCACAAGATCTTGTAGACTATTTGGAGAACGAGTTTCAAATCATTTTGGATGAGGAGCTCAAGATCAAGAGAGATCCGAAATTTGAAGATAATAGAGTACATGTTGCATTGTACTTTATCAAAGCAACAGGAAGAGGGTATGTATTTTAGGATGATTTCGACCATTCTAATATTCAAATTTACTAATATTTAGATTAAATGAATTTGAAATTGAGAATATGAAGGCCATTGGCCAACGTGTCAATCTTATTCCAATTATCTCCAAAGCAGACTCATTGACTGACGATGAATTGCAAATGAATAAAGAAATTATCAAGAAATCCATTGAGGATAATCATATTAATGTGTATGATTTTGTTGGACTGGACCCAGGTCAACTGGATAATTCAGAAGACGAAGAAGAAAGTACTTACCTTCAATTGCTTCAAGAGACATATCCCTTCTCAATTATCAGTAGTGCAGGAACAGACAATGAAGGTGTCAAGTATAGATCAACTCCATGGGGGAATATCAATATCGAGGACCATGAGATTTGCAACTTTACGTTATTGAAAAATGTACTACTAGGCTCACATGTCCAAGAGTTCAAAGATCAAACTATCCGAAATCAATATGAAGCCTTTAGAATCGAGCAATTACTGGATAAGTCTGTTGTGAATTGAAGATATAAGAAATTACTTCAAATATAACCAACCTTGCTAGAAATACCTTGATAATTATGATAATACGGCTCCATTTCAAATTGTCTCAGATATAACCAACTTCGCTAACAATATGCTGACAATTACGCCAATAGGGCGCCATTCGAAATGCTCGCCATTCTCTGTTGCTATTATCACTCTCTGATTAGTATGGTAATGAAACAGTCTATATTAATAGAAGGATACTAGTGTATCTCTATAGTGTCACCAAGTAAATTGGAAAGTCTCTATTTAAACACAAGCCGAGTTGTACACTTCTTAAGGCTAATGAAACAACAGCAGCTACTCTGTGATAACTTCATATTACGTCTTCGTATTATGTATAGTATTTGTGTTTGCTCGTTTATAAGACTAATTAGTGGAAAGACTATATAAACTAAATGATGTTTTGGTAATCTATAAATATTGAATCTCTGAGACTATCACTTTGGTTATATAATATCACCGTTTTTGAATGTCTTTCCTTTTACAAAAGCAAGACCCTCGCCAGCATACGAGGTTGAAGACTGAACTTCCACAAGTCCATTATCTTCAATTACACCACCGTTTTCAAGAACCCATTGAGTTCCCAATTCAAGATAATTCTTTTTACATGTTGTTGGAGTATCGTTTTTGGCACCGTCAGCGTTCTTCAAAGGAGAAAACTCGCTGGCTCTCTCGACTTCCAAACATCCAAACTTTTCCAAGTCCACAGAAGGGAAAACATCGAAAATGAATTGTTCCAACTTGATTCCATTAGGTTCACTTGGTTTTTGGAAGTTACCAGCATCATCCAAAGAAGCTATTTTCTTCTTTGCAATGTGGAACGGAAGGAATTCTTGCGAAGAGGTCCATTTTGGTATATGGGATTTCAAAAGATCCACGGAGTAGTAGTGATTTACGATGTTTGCGGCTCTAAGGAATAATTTCGAGTCGTCGGTTGGCTCTTTCTTGTTGGATAATTCTGAGGAAATCTCACTGTATTCAATGACACATGGTTTCTTTGTCTTTTCGTCCAAAACAATCAAACCAACACTTTCGGTGGCATCTCTTTTTCTGACGACTTTTGTGGCCAAGTCGAATTCGTTGGCTATGGCGAACCCTATAAATGTTGGATCCGCAACCTTTACTAAACAGTTGTCAACACAATACATGTGGATATGTTTGATGTCTTTGACGATGAAATCTTGCAAGACTCCGTTTTGTTGAATGGCCTTGTAGAGACCACCGTTTCCATCGGGAGATTCGCAAATACTGGATTTGCTGTCCATCAAGATCTTGGAGCCATCGGTAGTGAAGCATGGTAATGTTCCTTGGTCAAAGAACTTGATTTGATCTTGGGCTAATCCAAAATAGTTATTGGATTTGAAGAAAGATTCGGTGGATTGTCTGGTTGGACCACTGGTCATAATATACCAGTGTAATTTAGGAGACTGATCCATTGCCAACGTTTCTTTGGTCAACTGTTGGACTTTCAATATCTTTTCGGCCTGTATTTGAAAAAGACACTTTCCGGATGGCAAGTTGATGTTGAAACAACCCTTTGGATCAGAAGATCCAAGTCTGGTTCCCTGGCCACCGGCCATTAATAAAATTCCCACTTCGTTTCTGGAGATAGCTTCCAACCCCAAGTTAAACCATTTTTGTTTGGTTTCGTCGGATAAATCCAAGGTGGAGGCGGTTTGTGAAGTTGGAAGTTGGGTGAATTCTCGATCATTGGATGCTGAAGATGAATGTTGAATTGCCTCTTGAACAGTTTGCGTGAGTCTTACGGGATCATCGATTTTAGACAACTGGCTGAGAAAGCTAGATTGTTCGTCAGAAGTGAGTGAATCATAGTATTGGAATAGGTGTTCCTGACCTGCTTGGATAAACTTGTCTTGTACTGACATGTTGATTTGATCTGTGGATAGATAATCTGAGATTAGATATATTAAGTCAATTATACTGACGACGAGAGTTGTTCAACTTG
>Ga0065707_10082594_pt1 | contig 13505 bp, 8 predicted proteins | sample SwiRhicommuniRL3_FD_59094 | JGI IMG/M metagenome (GOLD analysis project Ga0065707, IMG submission 59094) | Switchgrass rhizosphere bacterial communities from Rose Lake, Michigan, USA - RL3 v2 (version 2) | ecosystem: Host-associated > Plants > Roots > Rhizosphere > Soil | place: East Lansing, MI... | reverse complement strand
GGTGGGGGCGTCCGGAAGTTCTGGCGCGATCGCGCCTTCAGACGCCCCCACCCTGGCTCTCCCCCGGCGACCGGGGGAGGGAATTCACTTCGATCACGGCACCGCTTCGAGCAGCGATTTCACATCGCGCAATGCTTCGGCAAGGAATGTGGTGAAGCGTGCGCCGCCGGCGCCGTCAATTACTCGATGATCGTAGGCGAACGTGAATGGCAGGATCAGTCGCGGCAGCAACTGGCCCTCGACATAGACCGGCTTCATCGAAGAACGCGCGACACCGAGGATCGCCACTTCAGGCGCATTGATGATAGGAGTGAACGAAGTGCCGCCGATGCCGCCGAGACTCGAGATAGTGAAACTTGCGCCCTGCATTTCGGCGGCACTCAACTTGCCGTCGCGTGCCTTCGCCGACAGCGTGGCGAGTTCCTTCGCCAGTTCGTAGACGTCCTTGCGGTCCGCATCGCGAATGACCGGAACCACCAGCCCGTTGGGCGTATCGGCCGCGAAACCGAGATGAATATATTTCTTGAAGACCAGGTTCTGGCCCGCGGCATCGAGCGAGCTGTTGACGGTCGGGAACTGCTGCAACGCCTTGACGCAGGCACGCAGGATGAACGCCAGCGGCGTGAGCTTGATGCCCTGCGACTCGGCCTTCGACTTCAGCTCTTTGCGCGCCGCTTCGAGGTCGGTGATGTCCGCCTCGTCCATCTGCCACACGTGCGGGACGTTGAGCCAGCTCGCCTGCAGGCGCGGGCCGGAGATCTTCTGGATGCGTCCCAGCGGCTTGATGTCGATGGCGCCGAACTTCGAGAAATCCACTTCGGGAATCTTCGGCAACCCGACGCCACCGCCGGCTGGCGAGCCGGAGACCAGGGCCTGCTTGACCCAACCTTTCACGTCGTCCGGAGTGATGCGCCCCTTGAGGCCGGTGCCTTTGACTCGCGTCAGGTCCACGCCGAGTTCGCGTGCGAACTTGCGAACCGACGGACTCGCGTGAGCCTTGGCAAAGCCTGCTTCGTCGATGACAGGAGCAAGCTTGGGAGCAGCGGACGCGGTCTTCGTCTCCGTACTCGCAGGAACAGCCTCTGGGGCCGGTGCAGCTTTCGGTGCCGGCGCTGCCGCAGCGGACTCAGCTTTTTTCTCAGGCGGTGGCGCAGCAGGCGCCTCGCTCTTCGGCGCTGCAGGGGCTGCTTGAGGCGACACTTGAGCATCGAGCGAGACGATCACGCTGCCTTTCGACACGCGATCGCCCTTCTTGACCGTGACCGCCTTCACCACGCCGGCCGCCGACGAAGGCACATCCATGGTGGCCTTTTCGGTTTCGAGCGTGAGCAACGGCGTGTCGATGTCGACGCTGTCGCCCGGCTTCACCAGGACGTCGATGACTTCGACGTTCTTGAAATCGCCGATATCGGGAACTGAAATATCTTGAGGCATGGGTTTGAATCGTCGATCAACAGGCAAGCCGGTCAACTGGTAAGCCGGTCAACTGGCCAGAAAAGAAATCCACCGCGTGCTGTTCCACTCTGGCCAGCTGACTAGTTGACCAGCTTGCCAGTTGACCGAGCGTGCGTAGCGCGCTCACTGCGTCACCGGATTGGGTTTGGCCGGATCGATGTCGTACTTCTTCATCGCGGAAATGACCGTCGCCATGTCGAGCTTGCCTTCGTCGGCGAGGGCACGCAGCGAGGCCACGACGATGTGCTGGCGATCGACTTCGAAGTGGCGGCGCAACTGGGCCCGCGAATCGCTGCGTCCATAGCCGTCGGTACCTAGCACGATGTAGCGCCCCGGCACCCACTGACGAATCTGGTCGGGAACGATCTTCATGTAGTCGGTGGCGGCGATGAACGGGCCGGTGCGATCGCCGAGACACTGGCGCACGTAGGGCTGCTGCTTCGAAGGATTCGGATCGCGTAGCGCCAGGCGCTCGACGTCCAGGGCTTCACGCCGCAACTCGGAGAAGCTCGGCACGCTGAACACGTCCGCAGGCACGCCGTAGTCGCGCTCGAGAATTTCCGCCGCAGCGATGACTTCGCGCAGGATCGTGCCCGAGCCCATCAGGTTGACGCGGACCTTGCCGCGCCCGCCGATCTGCAGCAGGTACATGCCTTTGAGGATGCCCTGCTCCACGCCTTTCGGCATCGCCGGATGAGCGTAGTTCTCGTTCATCACGGTGATGTAATAGAAAATATCTTCCTGCTCGGCGTACATGCGGCGCAGGCCGTCCTGCACGATCACCGCTAGTTCGAATGCGAACGTCGGATCGTAGGCAACGCAATTCGGCACTGTCGTCGCCACCAGGTGGCTGTGACCGTCCTGGTGCTGCAGGCCTTCGCCTGCGAGCGTCGTGCGGCCCGCGGTACCGCCGACGATGAATCCGCGAGCCTGGCTGTCGCCGCCCGCCCAGATGAAGTCGCCGGTGCGCTGGAAGCCGAACATGGAATAGAAAATATAGAACGGCACCATGTTCACGTTGTGATTCGTGTACGCGGTGCCTGCGGCGATGAACGAAGCCATCGCGCCGCCTTCGTTGATGCCTTCTTCCAGGATCTGGCCTTTCTTGTCTTCCTTGTAGAACATCAACTGGTCGGAATCCTGCGGCGTATACAGCTGCCCCACCGACGAGTAGATGCCGATCTGGCGGAACATGCCTTCCATGCCGAAGGTGCGCGCTTCATCCGGCACGATGGGCACGATGTGCGGGCCGATGTGCTTGTCCTTCACCAACGTCTGCAGCATGCGCACGAGCGCCATGGTGGTGGAGATCTCGCGATCTTCGGTGCCCTTGAGCAGCGCATCGAAGACTTCGAGCGGCGGCACGATCAGCGGCGCGGCCTTATGGAAACGTTGCGGCAAGGAACCGCCGAGCAGCTGGCGTCGCTCGTGCAGGTACTTCATTTCCTGGCTGTCCGGCGCGGGCTTCTGGAACGGCGCAGTCGCGATCTGTTCGTCGCTGATGTCGATGAAAATGCGCGAGCGGAATTCCTTCAGCGCCTCGTCGTCCATTTTCTTCTGCTGGTGCGTGATGTTCTGGCTCTCGCCCCAGCGTCCCATCAGGAAGCCCTTCACGGTCTTGGCGAGAATGACGGTCGGCGTTCCCTTGTTGAGCGAGGCGGCGTTATAGGCATTCCACACTTTCTTGTAGTCGTGGCCGCCGCGGTTGAGCCGCCAGATCTCCTCGTCCGACATGGTCGCGACCATGGCCTTGAGTTCGGGATACTTGCCGAAGAAATTCTCGCGCGTATAGGCGCCGCCCTTGGCCTTGAAATTCTGGTACTCGCCGTCGACGCATTCCTCCATCACCCGTCGCAACAGGCCTTTGGTGTCCTTGGCGAGCAGCGGATCCCAGCGCGAACCCCAGATGACCTTGATCACGTTCCAGCCGGCGCCGAGGAATGCAGCTTCCAGTTCCTGGATGATCTTGCCATTGCCGCGCACCGGGCCGTCGAGACGCTGCAGATTGCAATTGACGACGAACACGAGATTGTCGAGACGTTCGCGCACCGGCATGGTGATGGCGCCCATGGATTCGGGCTCGTCCATTTCACCGTCGCCGAGGAAGGCCCAGACCTTGCGATCCGACGGCTTCACCATGCCGCGATGTTCGAGATAGCGCTGGAAGCGCGCCTGGTAGATCGCCATCATGGGACCCAGGCCCATCGACACCGTCGGGAACTGCCAGAAATCCGGCATCAGCCAGGGGTGCGGATACGAACTCAACCCCTTGTCGCTGGCGACTTCCTGGCGGAAGTGGCGCAGATGTTCTTCGGTGAGCCGGCCTTCGAGATAGGCGCGCGCATAGATTCCAGGCGACGCATGCCCCTGGATGTACACCATGTCGCCCGGATGCTTGTCGCTGGCCGCACGCCAGAAGTGATTGAAACCGACTTCGTACAGCGTCGCCGCCGATGCGTAGCTCGCGATGTGCCCGCCGTACTCCGAACTCTGGCGATTGGCCTGCACCACCATTGCCATCGCATTCCAGCGGATGTACGCCTCGAGGCGCCGTTCGATGGTGCGATCGCCCGGATAGTCCTTCTCCTGCACGCCAGAGATCGTGTTCAGGTACGCCGTATTCGGCTTGAAAGGCAGGTAGGCGCCGGAGCGGCGCGTGAAATCGATCAAGCGTTCGAGAATGAAATGCGCTCGCTCGGCGCCGTGGGTTTTTAGTATCGAATCGATCGACTCGAGCCACTCCCGCGTTTCTTCGGGATCGAGATCGTCAAACCTGGAAGACTCGGACATGCGTTTACTCGTGCTGGAATTCTTGGGCTCGCCGCGTGCCCCTGTGTTGAGCCACTGCCTGGGCGCGCCGGACGCAGTTTCTAGGGGGGCGTTTTGCCTCGTTGAAACGCGCAATGCCGCGTATCATCGGAGTTTAATTTTTGACCGTCAAGGAACGTGGCATCCGTGCGTCAACCAGTGGAACTGCTTCCCGCACAGGGGAACGCAACGATCGACCATATATACCACTCGCTTGGCGAATCGCTCAGCGAAAAGGTGATTCGTTCGCACGATGCGGCGATCGTTTTGATCGATGCGGAAATCGTATTGGCAACGCTGAAAACGCTGCCTGCGGCAACTCTGTGGCAAAAGCTCTTTCGCGAGGCGGCGGCGCGGGGACCCGTGAGCAGCCTGCATTCGCACATCACCGTCGACTCCGTATCGACTGCAATCGTCCTGTGCAAGGCTGGAACCTCGGCTTTCGAGCGGCTGACGCAGGCCGCCCGTGCGTGGAAATCCGTGTCCGCAACGTCACCACGCAGGCTGCTGATTGCGACTGCCGGGCTCGATGCAGCTCGCGCCGGCGCTGCCGTCGAAGCTGTCGTAGCAGCTGCGCTCGCCGGCAGTGCTCGCATGCCCGTCATCAAATCGAAACCGGTGCATTCGCCGACGCTGGAAGCGATCTCGGTGTGCTCGGATGGTGCAGACGATCCGCCCGGTCGCAGCGTAGATCTGGGACGCACGGTCGCGATCGATCACGGCAACCATCTCGCCCGCTGGCTGTCGTGCCTGCCGCCCAACATCCTCAACAGCGGAAACTACCGACGCGCCATCGGCACGCTGGCCAAGGCCAACGGCTGGAACCTGGCATTTTTCGACGAACGCTCACTGCGAAAGCTGGGCGCCGGTGCGTTTCTAGCGGTGAGCCGCGCCAACGAGCATCGCGACGCCGGCATCATCCGGTTGCGCCACAAGGCCAGGAATCGCCGCTCGGTCCGCGGCCACCTGGCGCTGATCGGCAAGGGCATCTGTTTCGACACCGGCGGCATCAATCTCAAGTCGCACAAGAGCATGTACCTGATGCACGAAGACATGCAGGGAAGCGCGGTCGCGCTCGGCACCTTGCTCGCGTTGAGCGAGCTCGAGGCACCGTACGACATCGATTGCTGGCTGGCCATCACGGAAAACGAGACGGGCGCACGTGCGTATCGCCCACAGGAAGTGGTCACTGCAGCGAACGGCGTAACCATCCAGGTCGCTCATAGCGATGCCGAAGGCCGCATGGTACTGGCCGATACGCTGGCCCTGGCGGCGCGGGAAAAGCCGGAATTGATGCTGGATTTCGCAACGCTCACCGGCTCGTGCGTCACGGCGCTCACCGAACGGTACAGCGGCGCATTCAGCAACCGGCCCGAGTGGCGCTCGCAGATCGAAGCTGCAGGCACGCTGAGCGGCGAACGCGTCTGGGCCTTTCCGATGGATGACGACTTCGACGGCGACCTGGATTCGCCGATCGCCGACGTCCTGCAATGCACGCCGGACAGCAAGGGCGATCACATTCTCGCGGCGCGCTTCCTCAATCGTTTCGTCCCACCGCAGATCCCGTGGATTCACATCGACCTGGCGTCGAGCAATCGCGCCGGTGGACTCGCTCACGTTCCGACGGATTTCACCGGGTTCGGCGTCCGGTACGCGGTGCACCTGCTGATGGACTGCTTGCCCAGCTTGCAGCTGGACAAGCGGCCAGCTGGTCCCACGGGACTGCCTTCGGGGCGTAAACTGGCTACTGGTCCCGCGGGACTACCTTCGCGGCACAAGCTGGCCAGATCGGAATGAAGCGTCCGTTTCTTCTCTGGCCAGCGCGTCCCCGCGTTCTTACCAGCTTACCAGTTGGCCGATTTTCTCGAACATGACTCTTACCCTGCTGCGCCCTGACGACTGGCATCTGCACCTGCGGGATGGTGTGCATCTCGGCAGCGTCGTGCAATTCACCGCCCGGCAATTCGCACGCGCCGTCGTGATGCCGAATCTCAAGCCTCCGGTAACGACAGTCGCTCTCGCGAGCGCCTACCGGGAGCGCATCCTGCAAGCGCTGGGTGCTGTCTCAGAATCGGAGCGGCCGAAGTTCGAGCCGCTCATGACGCTGTACCTGACCGATGCGACGGCACCAAGCGAAATCAAGGCAGCGTGCGACAATGGCTTCATCGTCGGTGCAAAGCTCTATCCCGCCGGCGCGACCACCAATTCGAATGCAGGCGTCACCGCCACGGAAAAGATTTTCCCGGCGCTGGCCGCGATGGAAGAACATGGGCTGGTGTTCCAGGTGCACGGTGAAGTCACCGACGCCAGCATCGACATTTTCGACCGGGAAGCGGTGTTCATCGATCGCGTCATGGCTCCGGTCGTACAGCGCTTTCCGCGGCTGAAGGTCGTGTTCGAGCATGTCACTACGCGCGAAGCGGTGCAGTTCGTGAAGAGTTCGCGGCCCGGCGTAGCGGCGACGATTACTCCGCAGCACCTGCTGCTGAATCGCAATGCGATCTTCCAGGGCGGCATTCGTCCGCATCTGTATTGCCTGCCAGTGCTCAAGCGCGAACCCGACCGCCAGGCATTGATCGAAGCGGCGACCGGCGACGATTCGCGATTCTTTCTCGGCACCGACAGTGCTCCGCACGCCAGACACACGAAAGAACATGCCTGCGGTTGCGCCGGCATTTTCTCTGCGCACGCCGCCATCGAACTCTACGCAGAAGCGTTCGACGCGGTGGGCCGGCTCGATCGCCTGCAAGCATTCGCATCCGAGCGCGGTGCGGATTTTTACGGCCTGCCACGCAATCGTGACACCATCACCCTCGATCGCAAAGAATGGACGCCGCCTGCGTCATATCGATTCGGCGATGATGAGCTGGTGCCGTTTCGCGCCGGCGAGAACATTCGCTGGCGCATGACCGATTCCGTGGCCTGAAGGATTCACCGTTGGACACTCCGCAGAGCGACCCGAATTCCACGCCGCCGCCTCAACCTCGCCCTCAACATCCGATGGCGCGGCGATTCCGCGGCTTCATGCCAGTGGTCGTGGACGTCGAGTGCGGAGGCTTCAATCCCAATACCGATGCGCTGCTGGAAATTGCCGCGGTGATGGTGGAGATCCAGCCTGACGGCACGCTGCGGCCCGGCCAGAGCTGGCGCTATCACGTCAAGCCGTTCGACGGCGCAAAAGTAGAAGCGGCATCGCTCGCGGTGAACGGCATCGATCCGTGGCATCCGCTGCGCCCGGCGATTCCCGAGAAAGAAGCGCTGACACGATTGTTCCAGGACATCCGCCGTACGATGAAAGAGAACGACTGCACCCGCGCCATTCTCACCGGGCACAACGCAGCGTTCGACCTGAATTTCGTCAATGCAGCGATCGCGCGCACGCAGATCAAGCGCAATCCGTTCCACCCGTTTTCTATTTTCGATACCGCAACGCTTGCCGGCGTCGCGTACGGGCAGACGGTGCTCTCCAAGGCGCTCCAGGCGGCGGGAATCGCGTGGGATTCGAACGAGGCACACTCGGCGGCATACGATGCTCAACAGACAGCGGAGCTGTTCTGCCGGGTGTGCAACAGGATGCCGCGGACTGGCTCCTGAAGCGCTAGCGTAAGGTGCCTGTACCCAATCTTCCTTCCGGAAGCGAAGCGGTCCGCGGATGAAGAATGGGATGCCCAAGGGCATTTCCGTTGGGGCACATTCGTCGCTGCCGCGACGAATGTCCCCGGAAACCTCAGCTCAGCGCGCTGGTCGCCTCGGCAATCACCTTTTCCAACTCGCCGCTGTTGTACATCTCGATGATGATGTCCGAACCGCCGATGAGCTCGCCGTTCACGTAGAGCTGCGGATAGGTGGGCCAGTTCGAGTACTGCTTGAGCGCTTCACGCAGCTCCGGGTCTTCGAAAATATTCACGCTGCCGAATTTCGCACCCACTGCGGTCAACGCACGGACGGCGGCGGCGGAGAAGCCGCACTGGGGAAAATCGGGCGTGCCTTTCATGAAGAGCAGCACCGGGTTGGCGGCCAGTTGCGATTTGATGCGTTCGATGACTTCCACGGCGATACCTCGAGTTGCTTGAGTCGCGTTCATTCGGGCGGCAAGGGCGCGTCACCGTCGGCCGGCCGGCAGAGAGTGGGACCCCGACGCACCGCTGCTAGTTCACACACCTTGCGCTGCTGGTCCGGCGCCAGCTGCGACCAGCTGGCAATTTCGTCCAGCGTCCGGCCACAGCCCTTGCAGATTCCCTGGCCGTCAAGGATACAGACCTTGATGCAGGGAGAGGCGACTGGTGTGGGCTGGGGGGCGGACTGGCTCATGGCCGGGCGGATGCAAGCAGCCCGATAGCCTGGGCAAGTCGTTGAATTATGGGGATCCCTCCCCTATTCTTCAATGATGACATCGCCCCCGGCCGACTACATCGCGACCACGGTCGCCAACGCACTCAGCGAGGATGTGGGCCCTGGGGACCTCACAGCGCAATTGATCGACGCCGATACCCGCATGTCGGCGACGGTGATCACCCGGGAAACCGCCGTCATTTGCGGGCGCGACTGGGTCGACGAGGTATTCCGTCAACTCGATCCGCGCGTGCAGACCGAGTGGCAAGTCGGCGACGGCGACGTCGTCATCGCCAATCAGCTGCTGTTCTCGTTGACCGGACCGGCGCGGGCCATTTTGACCGGCGAACGTACTGCGCTGAACTTCCTGCAAACGTTGTCCGGAACGGCCACCGTGACTCGCACCTTCGTCGATGCAGTCACCGGCACGCGCTGCCGCATTCTCGATACACGCAAGACCATTCCCGGCCTGCGCCTCGCCCAGAAATACGCGGTCCGTTGTGGCGGCGGCAGCAATCATCGCATCGGCCTCTACGATGCGATCCTGGTCAAGGAAAACCACATCGCCGCGGCGGGCTCGATCCGCGCCGCAATTCATTCGGCACGGCAACTATCGGCTAGCGTGCTGGTGGAAGTCGAAGTGGAAACGCTGCAGGAGCTGCGTGAAGCGCTCGACGCCAAGGCCGATCGCATCATGCTCGACAACTTCACGCTCGACGATCTGCGCAAGGCCGTCGATGTCGCGCATCGCCACGCCAACACGGGAATCCTGCTGGAAGCGTCGGGTAACGTGACGGTGGAGACGGTGCGCTCGGTGGCGGAGACCGGCATCGATTTCATTTCCATCGGCGGCCTCACCAAGCACGTGAAGGCGCTGGACCTGTCGATGCGATTCTCGGGGACTGGCCAGGGAGTCAGGTCGTAGCGCTTCCGGCGCTCGGCGTACGCATCACGCGCTGCGGCACCGTAATTCCATATCCCTGGGCATAGTCGACACCGAGGCTGCGCAGCATCTCGATGATCTCCGCGTTCTCCGCGAATTCGGCGATGGTCTGCTTGCCGGTGAGATGGCCGATTTCGTTGATGGAACGCACCATCTCCCGATCGATGGGGTCGTGCAGAATTTCCTTCACGAAGCTGCCGTCGATCTTGAGGAAGTCCACCGGGAAGTGCTTGAGATACCCGAACGAGGACAGGCCGGTGCCGAAGTCGTCGAGCGCGAAGCGGCAGCCCAGGTCCTTCAATGCATGAATGAAGCGATTGGCCTGCGAGAAACTCGCGATCGCGGCGGTCTCGGTGATCTCGAAACAGATCTTGCTGGCGTCGATGCCACTGCGATGGAAATGATCGATCACGAACGGCAGGAACTTGTCGTCGCCCAGGCTCTGTCCGGATAGATTGATGGAGCACATCGCGAGCTTCTCGCGCTCGTCCGCTTCGGATACCAGCCAGCGCAATGCATGTTCGACCATCCAGCGATCGATGTTCGGCGTCAGGCCGTAACGCTCGGCGGCGGTGATGAACTGGTCCGGCGTGACGATCTTCCCCGCCTCGTCGCGCATTCGCAGCAGCAGTTCATAGTGCATGCCCGTCTCGGGACGCTGCAGCGGCTGGATGGTCTGGCGATAGATTTCGAAACGGTTGTCTTCGAGCGCATTGTTGATGCGGGCCGCCCATTGCATCTCACGGCGGCGGCGCATGAGATCGATGTCGTTTTCCTGGAAGCTGTAAATGCGATTGCGGCCGCTTTCCTTCGCGGCAGCGCAAGCGCTGTCGGCAGCGGACAGGAGTGCAGCGACGTCCTGGTTGTCCGAAGACAACGGCACTACGCCGATACTCGCGCCGAGGCGGAAAGTGCGTTCTTCCCAGATGAACTTGTAGTTGCGGATGGCTTCGCGCAGCGCTTCGGCGTTGCGAATGCCCTCTTCCAGCGTACAGCTTTCCAGCAGCACGCCGAATTCGTCGCCGCCCAAGCGGGCCACGGTGTCGCGCCAGCGAATCTTCGATTTGAGCAACGCGCCGACCTGTCCCAGCAACGCATCGCCGGCGCTGTGGCCGCAGTTGTCGTTGATGATCTTGAACTGGTCCAGGTCGATGTGACACAGCGCGAACGAAGACTCGCGGGCACGGGCACTCTTCAATGCCCGCTCCAGGCGCGATTCGAATTCGCGGCGGTTCACCAGGCCGGTGAGGATGTCGTGGCTCGCGTGATAGGACAGCTTGCGGTTCAGTTCGCGGCTTTCGCTCACGTCATGGAACACGAGCACACCGCCGGAAACATTACGTTCGCCGTCGCGGATCGGCGAGGCGCAGCTCTCGATATAGAGTTCGTTGCCGTCACGGCGGATCAGCAGCGTCGGACGCACTGATTTGATGGCACGCGTGCGGCGAATCGCGACCGCCAGCGGATTCTCCAGCGGTTCGCAGGTCTCTTCGTGAAAGCTGCGGAAAATCTCGTCGACCACGCGGCCTTGCGCATGCTCGAGCCGCCAGCCCGTGAGCTGCTCGGCAACCGGATTGAGGTATTCGATGCGGCAGTGGGAATCGGTGGTGATCACGCCGTCGCCGATCGATTGCAGCGTGATCTGTGCGCTTTCTTTTTCGCGGAACAGAGCGTCTTCGAACAGCTTGCGTTCGGTGACGTCGAGATCGACGCCGACTAGACGGCGCGCCCTGCCCTGCTCATCCAATCGAGCCTTGCCGCGGCTCACCACCCACAGCCAGACGCCATCGCGGTGCTTGAGGCGATGCACGCTTTCGAACATCGCTTCCTTGCCCAGCAGATGGTCGCGCAACGCGGTCTGCACCTTGGGCAGATCCTCCGGATGCACCAGCGGCTGCCAGTCGCTGTACGCTTCGACCTCGTCGTCGGAATAGCCCAGCATCGACTTCCAGCGCGGCGAGAAATACGTGGTCTTGCGTTCGAGATCGAAGTCCCACAAACCGTCGTTGGCCCCGAACAACGCGAGGTCGTTGCGTTCTTCCAGGTCCTGGAACTGGCTGCGATACCGCAACCGTTCGATGCCGCTTGCATAGCTCGATCCGAGCAGCTTGAGCATGAGGTGCAGGTTCGCATCCCAGCTATCCCGCGGCAGCGCCGAACATAGCCCGATAAACCCAGCGACGCGGCCGCAGACTGCGAAGCCGATGATGAGCGCCGCACCAACCTGCAATGAAGCGAGGCGAGCGGCTTCGGCCGCATAGTCTTTGCGTGGCTGCGCCGTGTCGCGAATTTCGACGATGCGAATGTGTTCGAGCCGCTCGCGCAGGAACGGCAACTGCGCCAGCGATTCGCCGTGAAGCACGTCCGGATTGAAGCTGGAGAACAGGCTGACGGCGGACGTCACGCCGACGATGGCCTGCCGCTCGTCGTTGAAGTGTGCGATGAAAGCAGCATCGAGGCCGATGGCATCGCGCAGCGCTTCCAGATTCTGTCGCACCAGCAGATCGGCGGTGCCCGCCTGGACGTTCTGGAAGTCGACCGCAGCCTTGGTCAGCAACACATCGAGGCCGACGCGCGACTTTCTGCCGGAAACCGACGAGGACGTCTCGAAGACTCCCGACCCCGCCGGCGTGCCGACGGGTTCCCCCGGCTCGGTGGGATTGCTGAGGACTTTGGCCGCCATCAGTGGATCAGAACAGATCGACTCTGTTGAGTCAGCAACTGGGTTCGCACTCTGCGCAACGCGGCGGCGACAATGTTCACAGCGCTATTGGAAGCATCGCCGCGCACATTCTCACCTACATCGTCTACATCTTCGCCAGGACCGGAAATACCGGCCCGACGACAGCCTGCTACAGGGCTACCGTATCTAGTTACCTTCATCGACAGTGCCTCCCAGCCGCGTGGCCCGTGCAGCATCATCGAAGGAGGATGAGCTGCGATTCTCTGAATAGGGTGAGTCAGCGACCGCGGCCGATTGTGGCACAGGGTAACGCCATGATGCGAGAGATAAAATTCGTCATCGGACAAACCCTGAGACAAACCCTGAACCGGTCGTTGGACGCGTTTGGACGCGCCTGGCCCAAGTTGTCCGCGTGCGACAGGTGTCTAGTGTCGATCCATCGCACGCAACCCAACGCCGCGTGTATAGGTTCGCGCCGCCGAGTGCTGTCCCTTCTTTACACAATCCGGATTGGCTGCCCCGGTGACGAGTGACCATGCAGAACGATTCGCTGTATCCACGGATTGAGCTTCAGCCCTGGCAAAACATTGCTGGCGCACGGTTTCGTCGACCAGCAGCACCCGGCTCGGATCCTGGGCCATCCAGGCCGCCGCATCGTTGGCCTCCTGGTCGGCCTCGCGCCAGCGGGCATGGCCGAAGTTGACGATGGGCCGGGTCAAATACAGCAGGTACTGTTCTTTATATGCAACGAAGCCGAGCTCCCGGCCCGGTGCAAAACTGTCGGCGCGCTGCTCGACCTGACGCATGAATCCGGCGCCCGAGCGCACGTCGTTCATCACCGGATTCACCCAGAAGCTCACCACGAGCAGCACGAAGGTGAGTGTTACTGCGTAAGCAACGAAGCCACGTGACGGCCGTGTGACAAAGGCCGCGATCGACCCGAAGACGCCGATGGTCAGCAACTGATCCAGTGCATCGATTTCGTACTGATCGGTCAGCTTTTGCCGTTCCCCGTGATTCGCCAGCAGGTAGACCGCGCCGGCGAGGCACACGCCAGCGATCAGGCATGCGATCGCGAACAAGGTTCGCTGCGGTCCACGGTGCGTGGCCAGTTCTTTGAGGAAGGGGGCCGCCGCCAGCACCAGGATGGGCAATGCGGGCAGCACATAAACGCCCCGTTTGCCGCTGCTCAGGCTGAAGAACAGCACGACCAGAGCCACCCATATCAATGGCAGGACGACACGCAGATCGCGAGCGCGAAATGCATCCCGCCACTTCGACCAG
>Ga0065707_10082591_pt1 | contig 13511 bp, 13 predicted proteins | sample SwiRhicommuniRL3_FD_59094 | JGI IMG/M metagenome (GOLD analysis project Ga0065707, IMG submission 59094) | Switchgrass rhizosphere bacterial communities from Rose Lake, Michigan, USA - RL3 v2 (version 2) | ecosystem: Host-associated > Plants > Roots > Rhizosphere > Soil | place: East Lansing... | reverse complement strand
GACGGCCGCCGTCGTCGCGGGTGAGCGCCGGCGTTCGGCATCCAATTAGGGAGTCCTTGAATGGGCATCTTTAGCCGCGTCTTTAAGTCGTCAAAGAAATCAGACGCACCCATGACAAGTGAACGAGTTCTCGAGGTGGTTAGGACCTATGGAGACGTGCTTGAATCTGGTGCGCCCGCACCAGGCTGTGTAGCTGATGTCAATAAATTGCCATTCCCAAAGGCTGAAATTAAAGAGGCTTTAGTTCATGCGTTGCGAGTAAGCTCGGATACAAAGATGAAAGAGTCATTGAAATTCGCCTATATTCAGCTCGCTGACTGGCAAGAGGGCGTTGGCGCTAACGACCAAGGATTCGATATTTCAAAGGTAGATCAAACTGCCAGCATTGAAGATCAAGCCAAGCAAATATCATCGATGAACATTGGCCATGAGTGGTCACTTCTATCTCTAGCAGAAGGCGAGCATCTGAAGAAAGAGCTTGAGGAGAAAGGATTGTGGTAAAGATGCCGAACAAGCGCGTCAAATTCGCAGGCTTCGCCGGCACGACTCGCAAAAGTCTTCGGCCTTTGCTCGCGTTTTACGCGCAGCGTTAGGCAGCTCTAACTTTGAGTACGCGTCTCGAAAAAAAGGAACGTGAACGCACAATCCTTGCGGCCTTGCTAAGGGCCGAGGGTATCGAATCTGCCATCGTTGATCGCGAGGCTCCCGACTTCGAAATTCAAATTGAAGACAAGGTTGTGGGTGTTGAAGTAACAGAGCTCTACCACGAGCCTCAGGCTGGGCAAGCTCCGCTGCAAGCTATCGCGAGTATTTGCAGGGAAATTGTTGAGCGTTCCGAGCGCCTATTTTCAAACTCGAATGGTATTTCTCTTAAAGTATCAGTTGCCTTTTCGCCCCGTGCTCCTCTACAGAAGATACGAAGAGACAGCGCAGCTCGCCTCTTGCATGAACTCGTCGATCAAACACTCGAGCAGCCGGGACCAGATGTCGAATGGCGACCGCGCATTTCGCGAGACCTTCGATTTGCGGAGCTGTTTTCGCGAGTTCACATCTATCGACAGCCGAAAGAGTACCCGCCCCACTGGTTGGTTATAACTGCGGGATGGGTCGCGCCAATTACTGCTGAGTTAGTTCAGTCTCGTATCGATGAAAAGGCTAATCTTGTCGCGTCGTACATGAAAACCCATATTGAGGTATGGTTGGTGGTAGGTGTACGCGGCGACACTCCTGCTCAATTCTTTGACTTCAACACTCAAGCACTAGAGGTCTCATTAAAGAGTCCCTTCTCGCGCACGTACTTTGTTGATGCATTCCTCGGCCGAGCGGTGCGTCTACGGACATTGTTGTGATGCCTAACAAGCGAATTAAGCCCGCGCGTTACACGTGCTCGACTCGCAATCCGCTACACGCTTTGCTCGCGGCTTATTCGCAGCGTTAGAGTTCAAAGGAGATATCGTGTTACGTCGATGCGTATTCGTCGTGGGGTGCGTGCTCGCGACGCAAACTACTTCTGCCAAAGAATGCTGGGCTCTGACAAGTCTTCAGGGTTACATCGCAGCGTCAACGGACAAGTATGCGTTCGGCCCAGACAAATTCTCGAACCCCATGGTGCTCTGCTTCAACGATGACGATACGGGCTCAGTCACAGGCGATGACACGCATTTTTCAAAGTTTGGAGCCTCAACGCTGGTTGGTTGGGTAACCAACAAAGGAATTGAGCTTGTAGAGACGTATCAGATCGACAGAGCGAAGGGGAAGGTTCTCTTTACAAAGAGCCGCATTGGAACGGCCACCGTTATTCCAAACGGACCAGATGTAATTTCGGCGTTTGTAGGCAAGGCGGAGCAGATAAAGGAATGAACTCTAATCAGCGCATCAAGTTCGCTCCGTCCGATCTCCCGACTCGCAAAAGTGAAGCGCTTTTGCTCTCGGCTTATGCACATCGTTAGGGCGCGAGATGACTCTTCCTAACTACTTTCATGAAGCGCATCGGGCACTTGATGGCATGCGCCACGAGTTCACAGCTGTCAGCTCAGTAAGTGCAACAGGCATAAACGGGGTGCCCCATGCATGTGACCTAGCCCTGCGAGGCCTTTATGCCGCTGCCACAGGTTCTCCTTTCCCGGCTAATGATTTTCGTCCGCATCATCAGCCCGAGGTGCTGTCAAAGAAGTTGGGAATAAATTCGCGCTACTCCGACAGGTCCCAGCAATTCTTGAGAGAGGTAACAGGTCGGGCTCTGTCGGATGCTCGGTACCCTGAATCAGACGCGCACGCAAAGTATACCCACGCAACCTCTAGCCAAGTTTCCTACTACCTCATTGAGCAAGCAGAGTGGTTTGTGCATGAGTCCGAATCACTGGCTACCGATCCAACCGTCCTCGCTGAAATAAGGGAGACATTGCACAAGTGATATCGCGCTCTAACAATTCGCTGGGCCGAACGCTTTGATAAAGTGCCAAGCTCAAACATTCAAGTACCCGTCGGTCAGCTCTGTCGTTGACATCCACTTTTGAGTGACGCCGTCCCGGCGACACGAATGGCCGCTTAGGGTCGCACTGCACCATCGACTAAAAAATTTACGACACCAGTCGCAGTGCAGGAGCGGTACGTTGTGAGCGACAGCAAACACCGCGATCAGACGATCATTAGCGGATCTCGGCGTAATCCCCTCCCAACGACACCGCGCATATAGATGGGCCGCTTCACGTGCTGCCGTTCTCTGGTCTGCGGCAACTGACATTGGCAGTTCTCTCAATACACGATTCCAGCGTGTATTCGTTCCGGCATGTTTGCGCCTTGCAGGACAGCGCGTCGCGCGGATGCTGCTCCCAATCCAGACCATAACCAGACCGCGTCGTGACGACTTGCCGGCGTGGCGTTCGTAACCTGCTCGCCATTCCGAAGCGTGCAGGAGCGGTCATGGTTCTCAGCCCCGTCATTAGTTATCCGCAATCGTTGGCCTATGTGATTCGGCTGCATCACGACTGCGCGCGCGACGCGCGCGTGTTCGCGGGCCGGGTCGAGCATGTGGCCTCAGGGCGTCAGTTCGAGTTCGGCTCCGCGGAGGAGCTGATCGCCTGTCTGGTACGCGATGCGGCCAGCAACAACACTGATTCGTTTGGGAGTACGCCATGAGCGCCGCGTTGATTGCGCTTGTTGCCAATTCACGGTTTTTGACTCGCGCTATGCAGTCCGCGCTTTCCCCCTGCGCCGTTACTGTTTGGCCCGTCCGGTCGCGTGGCATCTTGAAAGCGATGCCCCGCCGGAATCGTTTGGTCGCGCTGGTCAACCGGAATGTGTCGTGGTGGCACGTTCCGTTTTTTATTCTCGTCTGCGTTGCGGTGGCGAGCCTGCTGCCGAGCACCGCATGTCTTGCGCAATCGCGACCTGCCGCGCAGGTGGTGCGAGTCGCGTTGATCAGCGATGGGCCGGCGGCGCGCGAGCCAATACCGGCTGCATTGCTGCAAGCCGAGGTGGCCAATGTCGTCGGCAACGATGTCGCCATCGAGATGCCGCAAAGCAAACACCTTGCCGGCGATTGGACCTTGGAAGGTGCCGATGCTGCACTCGATCGCGCCTTGCACGACAAGGAAGTCGATGTGGTGTTGACGTTGGGTGTGCTCGCTTCCAATCAGGCGGCGCAGCGTACTGCGTTGAACAAGCCCGTCATTGCCGCAGCGGTGGTCGATTCCGATTTGCAGAACTTCCCGTTGAACAAGGGCGTCAGCGGTCGCCGCAATTTCACTTACGTCACCGACTTCCAGGGTGTCGAAGATAACGTCCGCACTTTTAATAAGGTGGTGGGCTTCAAACATTTGGTGGTGTTGGTCGATGCCGATTTGTTGCGCGCCTTGCCACGCTTGGCCGATAAGGCCAATGCCTTGGCCGCGAAGTTAAACCTGCGTATCACGCTGATGCCGGTGGCAGCCAACGCCGCTGCGGTGCTGGCTGCACTGCCGGTCGATGCGGATGCGGTGTATGTCACCAGCTTGCGGCTCAACGATGCGGATGAGCACGAGTTGATTCGCGGCCTCAATGCACGTCGCTTGCCCACTTTCTCCGGCACCGGTCGTGCCGATCTCGAAGCGGGCATGCTCATGACCAACGGCGGCATGCAAGCGGATGCCACGCGTTTGGCGCGGCGTCTGGTGCTGTCGATCCAGCGCATCGCGCAGGGCGAGAACATGGCCGACTTCGCGGTGAGCTTCGTTGCCGAGCGACGCGTGGTCATCAACATGCGCACCGCGCAAGCCATTGGCTTCTCACCGCGCTGGCAGGATCTTACCGATGCCGAACAACTGTATGCCGAGGTGACTGCCTTGCCATCGCTGTCGTTGCTCGACGCCATGCATGCCGCATTAATGGACAACCCGGCATTGGCGGCGAGCCGTGCGCGTCTGGAGAGCAGTCATGATGATGTACGCATCGCGCGCAGTAGTTTGTTGCCCTCGTTGGATGCCTCTGTCGCACGTACTCGCATCGATGCGGATCGTGCCAGTCCGTTGACGCAAGCCGAGAACACCACCGCAGGCAATCTGACGCTGCAGACGACGTTGTACTCGGAACGCGCCTGGGCCAATTACTCCATCAAGCGCTGGCTCGATGAAGCCAATCGTCAAGGCGAACGTCAGGACATGCTCGATACTTTGCAGGACGCCGCCACTGCGTATCTCGATGTGTTGCGCGCCAAGTCAGTGGAAGCAGTGCGTCGCGACAATGTGGAGAACACGCGCAAGAATCTCGAAACCTCACGCGTGCGTGAAGCAGTGGGTTTAGCGGAACGTTCCGACTATCTGCGCTGGGTGGCGCAATTGGCGCGCGACAAACAGCAGTTGTTATCGGCTGAGGCGAATCGCCGTCAGGCTGAAGTGGAATTGTCGCGTCTCATGCATCGTTCGGCTGCGCAGCCTTATCAAACGGTGGAGACCGGCCTCGATGATCCACTGGCGTTGGTGTCGAGCGCACGCGTGCAATCGTTTCTGGATACGCCGGCGAAGTGGGCGGTGTTCACTGACTACGCGGTGAACACATCCTTGCAACAAGCGCCGGAGATTGCGCAAGCCGACGCCGTGTTATCCAGCCGCGAACGCGCACTGACTGCATCGCGTCGTGCTTTCTACTTGCCCGATGTGGCGTTGGTGTCGAAGGGTTCGCGTTGGTTGAGCAAGAGCGGCGCAGGTTCAACGTCTATGCCGGGATCGCCCAATGACGATTCATGGAGCGTCACGTTGCAAGCCAGCTATCCCATTTTCACCGGCGGCTTGCGCACTGCGCAGTTATCGCAAGCCAAGCATGAGCTGCGTGCGGCGACAGCCGATCGCAACACAATCAGCGATGCAGTGGAAGCACGCACTCGCGCCGCGTTGCATCGCACGGGTGGTTCGTATCCCTCCATCGAGCTATCGAACACCGCTGCCAAAGCCGCCGATGAAAACCTGGCGATGGTGAGCGATGCCTATGCGCGCGGCGTAGTGACGGTGACGGAACTCATCGATGCACAAGAAGCATCGCTCAATGCAGGCCTTGCTGCAGTGGATGCCAAGTACAGCTTCTTATCCGACTTCGTCGCCGTGCTGCGCTCCATGGGTCAGTTCGACATTTTGCTGGAATCCGCTTCGCGTGAAGCGTGGTTGCAACAGGTCGAGCAATGGTTTCGTGAGCATCCGCAGGGTTAATTGATTTATGTGATTTGTGTGCCCCCACCCTAACCCTCCCCCGCAAGCGGAGGAGGGGATCGGATTCTGAACCCTCCCTTGCAAGTGGAGGAAGGGATCTGAATTCTGAATCCCTCCCCCGCACGCGGGGGAGGGCAGGGTGGGGGAAATAAAAACAGATTCTGAAACTTTTAGATTGGTCTCGAGGAAGACATATGTACACCGTCAATCAACACACGCGCAGCCACCGGTTGCTATATCTGCTGCTCATCAGCGTACTGCTCAGCGCATGCGCTAAAAAAACAGAAGCACCACTGCCACCACGACCAGTGCGCACGCTGCTTGTCAGCGACTCCACAGGCGGCACGAGCGCCACCTACACCGCAGAGATCCGCTCACGCTATGAAACCGATTTAAGTTTTCAGGTGGGTGGCAAAGTAATCAGCCGCAGCGTCGATGTCGGCGCGACGGTGAGACGTGGTCAGGTGCTGGCGCAACTCGACCCCACCGATGAAGCGACGCATGTCGATGCAACTAGGGCTGCAGTCACCGCTGCGCAAGCCGAGCTGGATCGTGCGCGTACGGAAGAAGCGCGTTATCGCGATCTGTTGGAACGCGGTTTAACTACGCGGGCCGCGTATCTCGCACAACAAACGCAGGTGAAGACCACGCAGTCGCGATTGGATCAAGCCAATGCCGACCTCAAGTTAGGTCTGCAACGCGTCGGTTACGCCTCGTTGCGCGCTGATCAAGACGGTGTGATCACAAAGGTGATGATTGAAGTAGGTGCAGTGATCGGTGCAGGCCAGAAAGCGATCAGTCTTGCGCGGCCAAGTGAGCTGGAAGCGGTGTTCGATGTGCCTGATGCGTACATCGATGAAGTGCGTCATACCACCACAGCCACCATGAGCTTGCTCAACGATTCCAGCCAGCAATATGCGGCGCGCATTCGTGAAATCTCGCCGAGTGCTGATCCGGTGACGCGTACTTATCAAGTCAAAGCGACGTTGCCCAAGCCACCGGCCAGCTTGCACTTAGGTATGACGGTGGCGATGAAGTTGCCGCTTTCGACCAGCAAGGCATTGGCGTTGCCGGCCACCGCATTAACGCAACAAGGACATGAGGCTGCGGTGTGGATCGTCAACTCAGCACATCGTCTTGAACTGCGACCCGTGCAAGTGGAGCGTTATGAATCGGATCGCGTGATGATCGCCGGTGGCTTGAATGCCGGCGAACGCGTGGTAACTGCGGGCGTGCACAGACTGGCTGCACAGGAAGAAGTTCGTTTGCTTGAGGAGATCGCGCAATGAGTGCGAATGACAAGACATCGTTCAACGCCTCGGCGTGGGCGTTGCAACACAAGTCGCTGGTCGGTTTCATGATGGCGTTGTTGTTACTGGCTGGCTTCATTGCCTACCAGAAGCTGGGTCGCGATGAAGATCCGCCGTTCACCATCAAGACCATGCTGGTGCGTGCCATGTGGCCCGGCGCCGATGCCGAACAAACCGCCAAGCAAGTCACCGATCGTATGGAGAAGGCATTGGAATCGCTGCAGTACGTGGATGTGGTGACCAGCTACACCAAGCCCGGCGAAGCAACCTTGTTCGTCAACTTGCTCGATAGCACGCCGCCAGAAGCGGTGCCGGATCAGTGGTACCAGGTGCGCAAAAAGATCGGCGATATGCGCGGCTCGCTGCCGCAGGGCACGGTGGGGCCGTTCTTTAACGATGACTTCGGCGATGTGTATGGCGTGATCTATGCGCTGACCAGCGATGGCTTTTCGTATCGCGAGTTGCGCGATCGTGCTGAGTTCATTCGCGCCGAGTTGTTGCGCCAACCCAATGTCGGCAAGGTGGACTTGATCGGCGTGCAGGACGAAGTGTTCAACGTCGATTTCTCCACACGTCAGTTGGCCGGCATGGGCATCGACAGCGACATGGTGGCGAACACGCTGCGTGCGCAAAATGCAGTGATTGCTTCCGGCACGGTTGAAACCGCCAACGAACATATCGCGGTACGCGTCAGTGGCGCGTTGGATTCGGTAGAGTCGTTGGAAAATGTGGGCATTCACGTTGGCGATCGGCAGTTGCGTTTGAAAGATATCGCCACGGTGACGCGCGGCTATGTCGATCCACCCAAGCCGCAGTTTCGTTATAACGCCGAGCCCGCCATTGGCATCGGCGTGGCGATGTCGAAGGGCGGCAATGTTCTCGACATGGGTCAGGCGTTGGAAGCGGCGATCAAACGGCTCGAAGCCGATCAACCGGTGGGCATGGAACTTCATCGCGTGGCCAATCAGCCGGACGTGGTGCACGAATCCGTTGGCGAATTCACCAAGACCTTGTTCGAAGCTATTGTCATTGTGTTGTTGGTGAGCTTTGTCAGCTTGGGTATGCGCGCCGGCATGGTGGTAGCCATCAGCATTCCGCTGGTGTTGGCAATCACCTTCGTGTGCATGCAGATCTATCACATCGACTTGCAACGTATTTCATTGGGCGCGTTGGTGATTGCATTGGGTTTATTGGTCGACGACGCCATGATCGCCGTTGAAATGATGGTGACCAAGTTGGAAGAAGGTTACGACAAGTTCAAAGCGGCCACCTTTGCCTACACCTCGACTGCGTTTCCCATGCTCACCGGCACGTTGGTATCGGTAGCGGGCTTCCTGCCGGTGGGCTTTGCCAAGAGTGGCGCAGGCGAATACTGCTTTACGCTGTTTGCCGTGGTGGGTATTGCGCTGCTGGTGTCGTGGCTCGTGGCGGTGATCTTCACGCCCTATATCGGCAATGCGTTGCTCAAGGAAAAATCTGCATCTGAAAAACACGAAGCACATGGCCACAACGAAGGCAAAGGCGCGCGCTGGTTCCGTGGTGCCTTGGTATGGTCGCTGGCAAATCGTCGCAAAGTCATCATCGGTACCGCCGTGGCATTTGTGATCTCGGCAGGCTTGTTCACACTGGTTGAACGCGAGTTCTTCCCCGCATCGGATCGTCCTGAATTGCTGGTGGATTTGCGTCTGGCGCAAAACGCTTCGATCGATGCGACGGAGAAACAAGTGGAGCGTTTTGAAAAGGTGCTCAAGTCCGATCCGGACATTCTTTATCACACCTTCTATGTGGGTTCAGGCGCGGTACGTTTCTATCTGCCGCTGAATGTGCAGTTGGAAAACGCCAACTTCGCACAAGCGGTGGTAGTCACCAAGAGTTATGCAGTGCGTGACCGCGTGCGTGCGCGCCTGGAAGCCGAGTTGGCCAACTACGATAACTTGATGGCGCGCGTGCAGCCGTTAGCGTTAGGACCCCCAGTAGAGTGGCCGATTCAATATCGCGTCAGTGCGCCCACCATCGACGGCACGCGCCGCGTGGCGGAGCAGGTGGCCGACATCGTTCGCCACAATTCGAATACCAGTCTGGTGAATTTCAATTGGAATGAAATGACCAAGTCGGTGCGCATTGAGATCGATCAGGATAAAGCGCGGCAATTGGGCGTGAGTTCGGAAACGGTGGCGCGTTCGCTCAATAGCGTGCTCAGCGGTCGGGCTGTTACGCAGTTGCGCGATGACATTTATCTCATCGATGTACTCGGCCGTGCGCAAGCGCGCGATCGTGGCGATCTCGATGTGTTGCGCGATCTGGAAATTCAAACTACACGCGGCGCATCGGTGCCGTTGGCGCAAATCGCTACGTTCAAATATGGCCTGGAAGAATCCACCATCTGGCGGCGCGAACGTTTGCCGACCATCACCGTGCAAGCGGAGATCGCCAGGCACATGCAAGCCGCGACGGTGATCAAGCAATTGCAACCGGAGATCGATGCGCTGCAGGCCAAGCTGCCGCAGGGTTATCGCATTGAAGTGGGTGGTTCCGTGGGTGAAAGTGCCAAAGGTCAGAACTCCATCTTCGCAGTGATACCGGTGATGGTGTTGGTGATGTTGTTTATTCTGATGGTGCAACTGCAAAGCGTGCAGAAGCTGCTGTTGGTGATGTTCACCGCGCCGCTGGGCATCATCGGCGTGTCGCTGGCGTTGCTTGCCAGTCACAAGCCATACGGCTTCGTCGCTATGCTCGGATTCTTCGCACTCACGGGCATGATCATTCGCAACTCAGTGGTGTTGATGGCGCAGATCAAGGACAACGAAGATGCCGGCATGGAACGCGGTGCGGCCATTGTCGAAGCCACCATGCATCGCTTGCGGCCCATCTTACTGACCGCAGCCGCGGCCATTCTCGGCTTGATCCCCATTGCTGAAGCAGTGTTCTGGGGACCGATGGCTTACGCCATGATGGGTGGTTTGTTGGTCGCAACCTTGCTGACGCTGTTCTTCCTGCCGGCGTTATATGCGGCGTGGTATCGCGTGCCGTTACCTGCAACCGCTCCGGCCGCACAAGTAACGGCATTGGAGCCATTGCGGCCAATCGATGCGGGTTGAAGCGGGAATGACGGCTGTTGTTGCTTTGATTAGTCTTGTTTGTAACGTACCAGCAACACCGGTATCGGCGCAGTGCGAATCACTGTCTCTGCGTCGCTGCCCAACGTCAGGCGATTAATGCCGCGACGACCATGTGTGCCCATGACGATTAAATCCGCAGGCCATTGGTTGGCCTGCGACACGATCATAGTTGCTGCGGGACCGCCGATGGACTCGAGCAACACCGACTGAGGTTCCAGACCGTTTTCGCGCACCAACGCTTCGGCTTGCTTCAAGATCTCCTGACCGCCTTTACGCAAGGACTCAAACAGTCCTTCCGAATACATGACGCTGCCGTACGTGTAATCGATGATCAATTCGTTGACGATGTGCAGCAAGCGCAACTGGGCGCCGACGTCCTTCGCCAACTTGATGGCTTCCATCAAGCCTTTCTTTGCGGTATCGCTGCCATCGACGGGGACAAGAATTTTGCGGTACATAGGGTGTCCTTAGGTGCCGATCATCATTGAGCTAATGCTGATAATCATTACCCATCGGAAATTACGCAATGTGCATTCCCGAAGCGCGCTACGTGTAACAAGCAGGCATAACAATCGAGGTGCGCTAATTCGCCGGCCAGCGTGTCAGATAATCAGCGACGGCCTCGAGTTCTTCTGGTGCATAAGTGCCGAACATGCGATGCATGTCGTCGCTGATGTTGCTGCGTTGCGCCCGCGCCATCATGAGCATTTGCTTGACCAGGTAGCTGTAATGCTGGCCACGCAAATTTGGCACCCATAAATCTGCGTTGCCTTCGGCGGTCCTGCCGTGACAACTGGCGCAGTAGTCGAAAAAGATCTTCTTGCCCGCTGCAAGTGCATTGCCGTCACCTTTGGCCGGAGAAGGGTTCATCGGCAGGTTGGCAGCATAGCCGACGATATCGGCAATGGCTTGCGCATCGAGTGTGCCGCGTTGTGTCAGCACGCCATGCATGGTGTCGTTGGCACGTTCGAAGTCGATGAAGTCGACCAGTTGCTTGAGAAGATATTCGTACTGTTGCCCAGCCAATGCGGGTACTTGCCGATCGGCAACGCCTTGCGCATCGCTTTGATGGCATTGCGCGCAATGCTTGTTGAATAGCTTGATGCCGCGTTGTTCATTGGGTGTAGCGGCCAGTGCAGCGCTTAAAGTGGTATCGGGAGCAGGGCGGCCGGACGTAGCAACGCCCCGGGCTTCGCATACGAAGGCACACAGGAATGTGACTGCAGTAGCAAGACAGAAGCGCGATGCGGTCTTCATTCTGATTCTCTCTAACTTACTGATCCAGGCTATAGGATGAATGTGGTTGCGGCATCTCAACGCGTCCCGGCAACAGTTTGGCAAAACTCTGCATGACGGATTCTTCGCCGTGTACGAGAAACGTTCGGCTTGCTTTGGTCTGTGTATGCCATGACTTTAATTCATCACGATCGGCGTGTGCCGAGAAGCCGTTGACGGTGTGAATGGTCGCGCGTACGGGAATTTCTTCGCCAAACAACGTTACGGTTTTCGCACCGTCGATGATGCGTCGCGCCAACGTGCCGCGTGCAGCATAGCCGACGAAAATAATGCTGGAGTCTTCGCGCCATAAATTGTGCTTGAGATGATGGCGCACTCTGCCGCCGGTGCACATGCCTGAGCCGGCAAGAATAACTGCGCCGCCGGTGACTCTGTTCAATGCCATGGAGGCGGTGGTTTCGCGAGTGAGATGCAATCCCGGCACCTGAAAGGGATCGCGCTTCGATGTCAGCAAGGCCAGTGTCTGCGCATCAAAGCATTCCGGATGGCGTGCAAATATTTCGGTGGCGCTGATCGCCATCGGTGAATCCAGAAATACTTGTATCGATCCCGGCAAGGTTTTTTGTTCGACACCTTCGCGCAAGTAAAACAGCACTTCCTGCGCGCGCTCCAATGCAAACGTCGGAATGATGACATTGCCGCCGCGTGCAAACGCGGCATTGATCGCGGCATAGAGCTCGACGACCGAGTCCGGCAGATTGCGATGGCAGCGATCGCCGTAGGTGGTTTCCATCACTACGATGTCCGCAGGTGGCGGCACCACCGGATCTCGCAGTAGCGGACGATCCTTGTTGCCGAGGTCGCCGGAGAAAATCACGCTGCGATGTCGGCCTTGTTCTTTCAGTTCCAGACGGATGCTGGCCGAGCCAAGAATATGGCCGGCATCGTAGAAAGTTGCCGACACGCCGGCGGTCAGTTCGATTGTCTGGTTGTAGCTAGCAACGCGACCGAAGTAATCGAAGCTATTCATCGCGTCCAGTAACGTATAAAGCGGCGTCGGTAAAAAACCGTTCTTGCGCCGCGCCTGTCGCCGTTGCTGGCGCACCGCATCTTCTTCGGCAAGATGCGCCGCATCGAGTAACACCACACGCGTTAACTCGCGTGTGGCGGCAGTGGTAATGATCTCGCCGCGGAAGCCGCGACTGACCAGCAGCGGTATGCGTCCGCAATGATCGAGATGGGCATGCGTGAGCAGAACGTAATCGATGCGTTCGGGATCGAAGCCAAAATCGGCGGTGTTTTCCTCCTCCAGCTCGCGACCGCCTTGAAACAGGCCGCAGTCGATCAGGATCCGTTTGCCGTTGCATTCGACCATGTGGCAGGAGCCGGTAACGTCGCGATTGGCGCCGTGAAAGGACAATTTCATTTACATTTCTCGTTCGGTCGCTACCGCGTTTGAGCAAGCTGTGAGTTGGTTGGCGGCTTCTGCTGATTGATGTTCATTACGCCACGGATAGCGACGACTCTCCATCGGGGCAATGCGAAAGTTTAGGGGGAAGCACGTAGTCGGTCACGGTGCTCAGGCGGTTGTTGTCTGAATCGCCAACCGCAAGCGAGTTACGTAGCGCCCGCAACGGTATCTGGATGTTCCCACTTGTTCGCAACCGGGCGACTTTAGATAGTGTGGCCAGTCAAATGAAAACAAGGTCTCATGTTGCAGCGTCATTCATGGCTGGTCGTGGTCGCGCTCGGTTGCGTCGCTGTTCATCACTCGGCGTCGGCAGCCGACTATTCAGCGATGAACGGGCAACAATTGTTTGATCGATTTTGTTCTGCCTGTCACGGTGCTGCGGCGCACGGCGATGGTCCGGTTGCCTCGTCCTTTCAGATTCAGGTGCCCGATCTCACCTTGCTGGCGCAGCGTCACGGAAGCCATTTTTCCGTCGAGCTGATCGAGAAGATCATCGATGGTCGTCAGCCCATTGCGGCTCATGCTGAGCGCAACATGCCGGCATGGGGTGAGGAATTCACGCGCGCGGAGATGGGGCAGTCCGAAGCTGAGCAGGCGACGCATATGGCTATCAAGAAGATCGCCGATTATCTCGTGTCGATACAGCGTGAGCCCACGCCTGCGCGTCCACCAAAGAAGTAACGGCGTAACGCAATGA
>Ga0065707_10082590_pt1 | contig 13513 bp, 8 predicted proteins | sample SwiRhicommuniRL3_FD_59094 | JGI IMG/M metagenome (GOLD analysis project Ga0065707, IMG submission 59094) | Switchgrass rhizosphere bacterial communities from Rose Lake, Michigan, USA - RL3 v2 (version 2) | ecosystem: Host-associated > Plants > Roots > Rhizosphere > Soil | place: East Lansing, MI... | reverse complement strand
AACGGAGCGAAATCGATTACGACGTCGGCACGCTCACCCGGTGCAATCGTCACGGTGTCTCGCGTGACTGGCGATGCGAGGAGTCCCCCGTCGCTACCGATTTGCTGGAAGGGGGCGCCGTTGGACAGCCGGAGCTTGTACACCCTCGAATTTGAGCCGTCCAGCAGGCGGAAGCGGTACTTCCCCTGCTTCACGTTGAGGTAGGGCCACACCTTTCCGTTCACCACGGCCTTGTCCCCGAAATACATTTCGCGCCAGAGATCCGGATATACGATACGGCCGTCGGCTTTGAACGTGCGATCCTGGATGGCCAGCGGGATCTCGAATTCACCCGAAGGAAGATGGAGCGCGGTCTCGGCCGCATCTCGGATCAGGTAGAACCCGGCGAGGCCCATCATCACGTTCAGTCGCGTGATTCCGAGCGCGTGATCGTGATACCAGAGCGTGGTGGCCAGTTGACCGTTCGGATAACGGAAGGTTTGCGCCTGCCCCGGGAGGATCGAGAATTCCGGGTAGCCGTCGCTCTCCGGACCGACGTGTCCGCCGTGGAGATGCACGACGGTGCGCGCCGTCGGCCCCTCCATGTCCGGGCCGTGCATGCACGGGTCGACCGGAAGGAAGTGCTGCGTGCGAAGCGCTCCGGTGGAATCGCGGAGATCATTCCGCCAGGTCACCGTGACCGGATTCCCGACAGATGCCTCGATGGTCGGACCAGGATAGCCGCCTCCGTATCCCCAGACCGTCGTGGGCGGTAGATCGCGGTGGAGCTTCTGCTTCGTCTCGGTGACGGCAATGGAGTACGCAGCCGCGCCTCCCGCCGTGCCCGAGATCGGAACCGCGACCGCGGGCCGCGGGAGCGAGTCCACGTACGCTTCGAGCACGAGAGGGCAGAGATTCGTCGCGCAGGCGGTATTGTCGCCCTGGTAGACGCCGCCCTGGGCCGCACACTGCGCGGCGGTCAGAGTGTCGCAGGTCCCGTCGGGGAGGCAGCAGGCCCCTGTGGGGGCTGTCGCCAGAAACGTCACCTGGAGCGACGGTCGGTTCGCCGGCGTCGCGGTCTCGCGACTCGCGAAGCGCCGCAGGTTGGTGCTGGCCGCCTCGTCCCCACGAATCACCCATCCCGCGTTGACGGCGGAGCCCTCGACCCAGGACTGCACGTCCGCGATCAGAGAAGCGCTGCTCCACTGGTAGGCGACGTTCGCGACGGCCGGCACGGATAGGGTGGCGCTCGGCGCGACCACGAAGTCACCTCCCGGCGAGTTCCAGAGGACCGTGTTGTAAAAGCGATGCAGCCACGTGGCGTCGTTGGTCGTCGAGGTTCCGCCGGAGCTTTCGTTGCCGCTTCCGCTAGAGGCGCCTTCCCCCCAGGTCGCGTTGGCCCGGTGGAGGGCCACGCCCACGGCGCTCCCGGCGGCCGAATTGCAGTAGAGGGAGACGGTCGCGCTCTGGATGAAGGCTGTGGAGGGAATGCCCGCGAGATCGAACTGCACCACGCCGCGTCGCTTCAGTCCGCTGTTCTGGTTCCCCGTGTAAATGTACTGTCCCAGAGCATTGCTCTTGGAGCCGGTCGCGTCCTCGTAGAGCGTGTTGTCCCTGCTCGCCACGAGGGTCAGGGTGACCGGCGAGTTCGGACAGGGCTCGGGCGTGCAGCTCGTGCCGGCACCCTGGAAGTCGCCCCCCTGCGACAGGCAGAGGGCCGCGGTCGTCTCCTCGCATCCCGACGGGAGGCAACACGCCCCGATACCGGCCTCGAGGACCGTAATGGTTCCCGACATACCGCCGGCCGTACCGTCTCCGTTGTCGATGCCGTGTGGTTTGCAGTAGAACCAGAACACGCCCGTATGCGTGAACTGCCGCGTAAAGGTGAGGTCGGTGCCGTTGAGCGGAGCGTCCCACTGCTCGATGCTGCCCGCCACGGAGGTCGTGGTGTGGTTGCCTTCCTGGCGCACCCACCGGACCGAGTCCCCGACCGTGATGACGGCATCCACCACGGGCCCGCCCTGGGGATTCACGCTGAAGTCGAAGGAGTACGTGTACAGCGTGTCGATTGTGGCGTAGCAATGGGCCGGGGAGAGCAGCGAGAGAAGAAGGGCGGGCGCGAGGAGCACCCATCGAATCGATGCCCAGATGTCACGCGGGCGCTGGGCGCTGGCGGAGCGGTTCATGGTGCCTCCAGGCAAAGGGAGCCCGCCCCTGGCGCTGAATCGGTCACGCCTGGTTCAACGGGCATGGGCTCGTCGTGGGGTACCTCCCAAGAATGGCCCTGCGCGCCGACGCATGCCCGCTATCCGTCGGGCGTATGTGGAGCTAGACGGAAGGCTACCTTCGGCCCGGTGCCCTATGGCAGGGCCACGCAGCTGAGCGAGATGGGGACGGCAGATGGCCCCTTAGGGTGAGATTGTGTCGCTGTAGCCCACCGCTCTATTATCAGCCTCGATGAAAAGGCACAGAATTGGTGCCCACCGCATCCGCGCAATGGATCCGCGGTCGCGCGCTGAAGTAGAGCTGGTCGCCTCTCGCATGCGTCAGACCCTAGTCGAGGTTCTGGGCGAAGAGGTTGGCGGCAACCTGTACACCATGGACTGGCTGATCCAGCGCGTGTTGTGGCATCTGGATCCGAGTCAGTGCGTCGGTCAGGTCTTCTTGTCGGAGGATAGCGAAGGCCACATCACCGGCCACACTATCGTTCGAATCGAGCTCGACCAGGCTGGGAATGAGATCGGACTTTTCTCCACTTTCTTTGTGGAGCCTGGGTCGAGGAACAAGACAGTTGCCACGAGCTTCGTCGCTCACGGTGAGAAGTGGATGATGGATCATGGAATGATCACCGCCGTGACCTATACGGCTGAAACCAACGATAAGCTCAAGAGGCTCCTGGTCGGGCTGGGCTATCAAGCCGTCGCCGCTTCGAACAAGATGATTGCCTTGTCGAAGTCCTTGGTAGACCCGTCGCGCGCACGATGATCGACAATACCGAGCGATCGCAGGCACCCGAAAGTTCGCGATTCGTTATTTGGCTCCCCGAACGTAACCCATCGCGAACCCCGCTCCCATAGGGCTAGCTGTAGGGCCCAGCGCGTAACCTGTACGCGGGGCAGGGGAAATGCCTTACTCTCCAGCGATGGATCTTCGCAAGCTGCTAAGGCTTAGCGGGTGCCCAGCCTACCTTGGCCCTGTGCTCGTGGCCGCAGTGATCGTGGCTCCGTGCATTGGCATAACCTATCTTTGGGATGATTACGACTTTCTAAACAACGCACTCGGTTTTCACGCCACCGACCTTCTGCCCACAGCGTCAAGGGCCGCGGAACCGTTCTACCGGCCCGTCTCGCGCGGGCTCTACTTCACCCTGCTCAACACTCTGGGCCCCGCGGGCGAGTTGGTCGGTCACCTCTTGAATGCCTCGATTTTCCTCCTGATTGTGGCGCTGCTCGTTCGACTCGTCGAACGATTACGCGGTAGGCGAAGCGCTGTTGTCGCCGGAATCGCCTTCGCCGGTCTCGGCGTTGCTCCTCTACTAGTGTGCTGGGCGAGCGGGTCCCAGGATTTGCTCGCGATTGCCTGTGTGCTGGCCGCAATCCACCTTCACTTGTCTGGGCGCCCGGTCGCCGGGGTTCTTTTGACCTCGCTCGGCATCCTGTCGAAAGAAACCGTCGTAGTCGTGGTTCCCGCGATTGCGCTCTCTCGGTTGCTGCTCTTTCGTGACCGGTCAGGACTCGGCCGCACGGTCGTTCTTTACTCGAGCCTCCTCGCGGCCTGGCTGCTCATTCACCCGGGCGTGCATCGACTGATACACAACGGGCTGCGCACTGGTGAGACCGCGTATGTCGGGATAGAACATCCCGAACGCTGGCCCACGTTCTTCATGAAGTACACACTCCTGTTCTTCAACTGCGCTCCTGGCCCGCCCTCTCTCCCACTCGCGCTGTTCCTGCTGCCGAGCCTACTCTTGGCCGCAGCGTCGGTGTACGCGATCATCCAATGGGGAGCTTGCGAGAAGTCAGCAGCCCCCAGTTCAGAACTCGTGGCGCCTGTGCGTGTGGGAGGTTGGGCACTTCTCTTGCTCGTGCCACCACTGCTCCTGACCAGCACGTTCTTACGCGGTTGGGCGCCGTATTACGCGACCTTTGTCGGGGTGGGCTGGGCTGTGCTCCTGTGTCTCTTGGTCGAACGAATTCGCCCAGCCATACTTGCGCCAGCGCTTGCGGGCTTTGTGCTACTCGGCGCCTGGCCGAGGACGGCGCCGCTGGAACCCGGCACGGTGACGGAGCACAACCTTCGTTCCACCAGCATGGCTATAGATCAAGTCCGCGGGAACCTGCGACGCCTGTGCCCCTCTATGCCTCGGGGCGCTCAGGTGCTCGCGTCTGTGCAAGTGGGGGGGCTAACGGGCCTGTACACTCATTTCTATTACTTCCAGGCTCTGCGCGTGTGGTACCGGGATTTAAGCCTGACGACTACCCGACCGGACTGGAGGGTGGCGCTGAGGTCGCCCGACGTTCTCCTCTGGGCGAACCAGAATCTAGACGTCTTTGAGATAGATCTCAACACCCTGACGCCGCGTGGAACGGGCGCCCCGATTCCGCGCGAGGAGTACCTCCGCACTCTACGATACTATGCGCGTGGCCTCGCCGCGGGAGGCGAAACCAATCGGGCCCTAAAGGTCTTGCTTTCGGTTGACGAACCCAACCAGTCCAGCTGGGCGCTGGATCGTCGGCTGGCCGCGATGTTCCTCTTCTACGCCGGTCGCGACGCAGAGGCGACGCAGCTTCTTCTTCACGTTCCGCGAGTCCATCGAGATAACGCGCTCGAGATAGTTACCAGGCTGGTCACGGACCCTCCCCCGGGTCCGAGCTGGGATGGTCCGGCCCTGCGGGCATTCGATATTGATCCAAGTGACGCAGAATCTTGCCGGTACCTCATGCGACATTTCGCAGAACTTGATCGGAGAGCAGACGCAACCCGTTTCGCCGCCCTCCTGCTGGCCGTGATCCCGACAGACAGCGAGGCCAAGAGGACACTCGAACGCTTGAGGGTGGCGCCAGCCCCCCAGCCCTTCACCCTTCCCACTGACCCAGGGATCTGGTAGGCGCGTACGCGTTTCGTGGCGGAGCCTGCACGTTTGCGGAGAGCCAGAGAGAAAGAGAGCGCTTCTCGCCCAAAGACTCGATCTGCGACGGAGCGTCACCGGGGATGCGAGGCCGACGTGCTGCCCATCCGCCACCTCGCACTCGAAAAGCGACGCTACGTTGCGTCAGAAACGCGAGAGCCCCGGCGCATCGCTGCACCGGGGCTTCCCTCTATCCTTCTGCCGCGCTCTCTTGGCGCAGCCTGTGCTTGCTCCCCAAATGTAACCCATTGCGAACCGTCAACTACCTCTTCAGCACCAGCCTAGCCTGGATCAAGGCTGAAGCGATCCCCTCCAACGGCAAAGCGAGGCCGTCTGGAACCAGATCTTCTCGATCATCCTCTGTGACGATATACCCCAGGCCCAAATCCAACGACAGTGGGCCGTGCACTGGGATAAGCACTCCCCCCCGGCAGATGGCCCCTATCAACATACGCTTACCGCTCCCTCCCACACCAGAGGGCCTCCATCTTGCGAACACGAGCGATGGCCCTGCCTCCAAGTAGATGGCTGCTGGACCAGGCTCGGCCAATTTGAACGCCGCGCGGAGACCCGCGGAGATGGGAACGAACGATGTGCGGCCATCCGTGCCATACCTGATGTATCCCGCGCTCAGTGCGCCATCGACATCTTTGCCTAACGGTGTGCTGATAGCCGTCATCGGCATGAACCCTTGGGCGCTTGTCCCTTGAAACCGGCCAGGCAGGAACGCGTAACCGCCTTCTAGGGTGGCCGCATTTGCGGGAGCAGCGAGCAGTAGCAGGACCGTCACAATCCCAAGCATGGCCCCTAACCCTCCCTTCGGCAGCCCGGCATGTTGGGCGCCAAGGGGATTGATCCGTGGATCCAACCCTACTCGACGCGTGACTTGACGGAAAGGGTGAGAGAGTCGTCACGGAGTGACAGGCGGCGTTGGTTCCTATCCCACCAGTCTCTGTAGTACTGGAAAATTTGAGCCTGGCAGCGGTCAGCGTTGAACATGTCAACCGACCACAATCCAGGCTGTGAGATGTGGCTGGTCTGAGCGGATCGTGATAACAGGATGAGGATCCGCTTCTGCAGTTCGCGATGGAAGCCGCCTGCGACGCTCGCCCCCGAACCGGTCCGGAAGACCTCAAGTGCCCTCGCAACGCTGGATTTGTCGCCCCATCGCGCCAGGGACAAGGCGGCCCAGGCGCCGGGGTCACCGTCTAGGTACGTCATTTCTCGCAACTGCCGTAGGCCCTCCTCTTTCTCCTCGAAGCTCAAGTAGACTGCCCCAGCAACGCGAACAAATGGATCTCGCGCCCTGCAGAGCACCGGGCGGGTCAATTACTCCTTGGGCGAGACAACTTCTTGTCATGCGTTCACCGCCATTTCGTCATTTGACAATCGCCATACGCCCGGTCCGAATCCCTTCCGGGGTTTCGAGTCGGTAGAAGTAGACTCCCGAAGAGAGGAGGGGCCCGTCGCCTCGCGCATCGATGATGATGTCGTGGTAGCCGGTTGATAAAGATCGGGTGTCGAGCAGCGTCCGAACGAGCCGCCCGCGCGCGTCGAAGAGCGTCAGGCGCGCTGCCCCTACGCGGGTCGTCACGAAGGAGAACATCCCCGCAGGATTGAGCGGATTCGGCGCCAACAAGACTCGGAGGCTGCCATCCGGGCTCATCACCTCGAGTGGGAGGGAGGCGTTGAAGCGCCGTCCGTCGAGAAGGGCGACGCCGATCGTCGTGAGCACCCGGAGCCCCCCACTGACTCTGTCAAATAGCATGCGCAATGCTCCCCGGTTGAAACAGGCCGATGCGTCGAAGATTCCATTTCCATCCACATCCCCCAAGACGAAGGTGGTTGGGTCTGCCGAGATCGAATCCACGCTGCCCAGCCCCTTGACCTCCATCCGAAAGCTGAATCGATCCACATCCAATACACTCAGGGGGGCATCGACGATCTCGATCGCGACGCGCAACTGTCCCGTGCCGGCTTGCAACTGGATGGGTTCCCGCCCGTTGTGCGCTCCAATCGGAACCACGAACGCCCGAGCGGAATCCGGCTCCGAGACAGTGGCAAGCGCATGATCTTCCGCGGATAACGCCCCGTCGCTCACGATGAGTGCAATTGGGTAGAATCCACTGGCTCGATAGATGTGCAGCGGTTCCGGTCCCTCCTGCGTTGTGCCATCGCCGAACGTCCAGTGGTAGGAGATGGCGTCCCCGTCCGGGTCTCCCGAGCCGCGGGACGTGACTGGAATCGGCAGGTCGACGGTGCCGGTGTAGGGGCCGTTCGCCCGTGCCAGGGGCGCGTGGTTCAGGTTTCCGACGCGGATGGAGGTGAGTGCCGTGTCGGCCAAACCGCCCGCGCTCGATGCGATGATTCGAACGAGATAATCGCCTATTTGATCCCGCGTAGGATCCCAACCGAATGCGCCTTGGCCGCCGCCGAAATCGACGAACTTGGCGCCTGGCGGCAATCCGGAAGCCGAAAGGGCGATTGCGTCGCCAGTGGCGACGAAGGCAGATGTCCGGAACACGGTTCGCTCATTGGCGTTCGTGATGAGCCAGCGCGGCGCGACCAGTGTGATCGGGATCGATTGCACCTGGAAGCGCACTTCGCCGTAGATTCCGGGAGTGCCATCCGCACACGTCTGCTGAAAGGTAGCCCAGAGAGAGAGAATCGAGCCGTCGAGACGGCGACCGATTCGTTTGACCTGAACCTGCGCGGATCCCTGAGCGCAGCCCACGAAGCCGGGAACAGTACTGTCGGACCCTGTGACGCTGAATGCCGCGCCGTCCGAGCCTCCAACCGCGTAGTTGCCCTCTACCAGGGCGGACCCGTCCCGGGTGGCGATCTCAACGGTCCATTTCGCTCCGGAGCCGGAGGTCGCAAGGAATTCGAAGGACGCGTGGCCGGCCCCCAAGGAAGACACCCTATATGCGCCGTCCACGGACGAGTATTCGTAATCCAGCGCGCTACCCTGACCTTGCGGGCGGCCCAAGCGAAGCGAACTCTCTCCGGGGTACGTGTCACGAATCGTGACGTTCAGAGTACGGGTAATTTGATTCCAGCCATCTGAGACCTGAAAAGTGGGGTGATAGATTCCGGCGTCGTCATAGTTAGGAAGCAAACGGAGGAGGGTAACGAGCGAGTCGCTTCCGATGGCTTGGGGCTGAGGGGCTACTAACATGAAGTCTGGAACCTTGGAAGCATAGAAGGAAAGTCTTTGACCGTCCGAGTCGAACGCGACGAGCGTTTGCACTTGGTCCGAACCTTCGGCGATGTCGATGTCCAGCGGATTGAGAACTGGCGGTTCATTGTCAAGATCGACGCGAATCGTGAACGACTTTCGATCCACGGCCGTGCCGTCGCTGACTTGGACGGTGGCCGCGACGGTACCCGTATCCCTGTAGCTCGGGCTGTAGAGGCACACGTAGCCTCTAGGCTGGGGCGCAATCAGCCCACTAACCGACATGTACGAGGGCCCGGCGGCCTTCGAAAAGGCAAGGGCCTGACCGTCAGGGTCGCTTGCGGTGAGTATCTGATCGGTGATCGTGTATGGGCTCGCGTGCATGTCGCGGGGCTGCGCCAGGACCGGTGGAAAATTCACCTGGAGGACTGTGATCTGGAAGGAACTCTCTTCAGTGGATGCCCCGTTCGAGACCGAGACAGTCACTCGGTACGAACCAGCATCCGTGAAGCCCGGCGCGAGATGAACATTCCCCGTCGTATCGTTCGTTGTCGTCACCGTCACGAAGCTTGGGCCGCTGACCAACGAGAACGTGTAGGCGGCGCCACCTGGCTCCAAGACGGTTAGCGCCTGATCCGCGGTAATGCCCTCGTCGAGCTGTACGTCCTGTGGCTGATTGAGGAGGGCGAGGGCCACAATGCTGAAAGACCTCTCATCGGTCGAAAGACCGTCACTCGCGATAACCCTTCCGCTCGTTGCGCCAGCATCACCGAGCGCCGGGGCCAAGTGAACGTTACCCAATGCCGAACCGGCGCCAGGATCGATGGTCGTTACCGTTATGTACGGGGGACCAAAGGCCTTTGAAAAGGTGAGAGGATCGCCATCGGCGTCGCTCGCGTGCAAGGCTTGGTCCGCTATGAGGCCGGCCCTCACCGTCATTGCCGTGGGCGGATCGAGCATGGGCTTGGCTCCGCTTATAGCAGTGGCTCTGGCGGCGGGGCTCGCCGCGAGTTGAAGCGGAGCGGCCGAGGCGGGTATGGAACAGGCGATTAGAACTGCGAAGGCCGACGGCGGGAAATAGAGGAAGGGCCGCGACCAGAGGCCGCCGAAGCGATGTTGCACCCGAGGGACGGAACTCACGATTGGCTCACCAAATTCCCGGCCGCCCTGTGTCAGGCGGTTAACAATTGCACGAGCCAGGGTGGGGCGCCCCGCTAGTCCTCACATTATGCGCTTCTCGGCTCTGCAAACCCAATGCTCCCGAAGGATACTCGGAAACGTGGCTAGCTCGGGACCTCGCCGAGAAATCGCCCAACCCGGCCCCCCGCGCCCATATACACCCGGACCCCAGCAGATTTCGCCTTCCAGGGCCTGGAGCATCATCGTGGGACTGGGGTAGGCTGAGTTGTCCCCCAACGACGAAATCGAGGTGCCAATGGGATCGCTTTCGCAACTTTGGAGAGCTGCCTTGACCGTCTTTTGGCTCGCGATCTTCTTCGGATTGGGCACGAGGGCTACGTGCGCCGAAACCTTTCTCCGACAAAGCGGGTGGGAGGCAGGAAGGTTTTGGCTCTACCTCCACCATCGCGACTCGCCAAGCGTGAATAGGCTGCGGATTCCGGTCCCTGGCCCGAACTCGGAAGTTGGTCTCTCTCCAAGCGGCACGATGATCGCCTACACGGTGAATCGCTCCATCACCTCGAACGTGCCGCGGGACTCCCCAGAGGCTTATGAAGTCGCCGTCGTGGATACCGCCGGCAACAGTCTGATGGCCTTCTCAAGAGCGATCCGACTTGCGTGGAGCCCGGCTGGAGACACATTAGCCGTCGCGATTTCCCGCGCACCTGGGGAGATGCTTTCGACGTTCGACAGCATCGTCGTTTGGACTCCTCACGGTGACGTGATCACCCGGGCACACGTCTCGGCGCGGAGGGGTTCCATCGGATGGGCTGGCCCTGACACTGTCCTTGCCGGATCGTGGGTACAAGGGCCGGTCGACGCGATCCCTCTGAAGACGGGAATTGCGTCAGTCAGCAAACACCGAGGGACCAGCGTTTCCGCCGACGCCCTCTTCTCGATCTATCCGACGATGGGTGGCCTGGGCATTGGTGTTTACGAGGATCGTACCGGCGCCAATTTCGCCTATCGCTCCGTCGAGCTTCTCGAACTCCCGAGGCTCGGCGAGATTGGCCCAGCGCGCTGGGTGTCGTCAACGCGGAGCGCACACGCGCTTGCCATCTCTGCTTGTCCCCCGGTCAGCACCGCTCCCTTCGGCGGAAGACGCGGTACCGTAGGTTGTCTCACAGCACTCGTCGAGGTCGGTACCCTACGCCTTCTCGGATGGACCCGCGGTCGCTTGATCGGGTTGAGCGCTAGCGGACGGGAGGCCGTTGTTGACCGTGATTCGTCGCTGGTATTCCTCGGCGACGGTGATTGGGACCGAGGGCCCGTGCCGAAGCAGCCTTACGCGCGGGCCGAGCGTCGAGTCACCCCCGCTCGCGAGCCTCACCGCCCTGTACTCGCGTTCACGACGGACCAAATCCGTTGCTGCGACAACGCCATGTTCGTTGCCGCGCTCGGGTATCACCCCGGCCTCGTGTACATGGTAGAGGCTGGTGGGCGACTACGTGCTCTCCCTAACAACCCTCCTGACTATTGGGCGAGCGAGGCTGAGCTAAATAGGACCGCTGACCTGATCGCAATCGCAGGCGTAACAGGCGACAGCGAGCGAACGCCATCGATCTTCGTGATGAACACGTCCGGTGCTGTCGTCGAGCACTTCAAGGACAGAGCCCGTTTCCGGTGGAGCAGAGACGGTACGCGGCTCGCGTTGATCGGAAGTGCGAACGTTGCCATTTGGGATCGACGTAAGGGCCTTATCTGCAATGTCCCGGTCAGTGCCGACGATGAGGCATGGGCGGAATCAGGCGCGCTGATGTTGAGGAGCCACAATCGCGTGGTGAACGTCGATCCGCAATCCGGAGACACAACGCTCACTCGCCACATGGCCGTCGATGTGTCACCGAACGGGCAGTACTCGATCGATGGGACCCACTTCTACGCGGGGCCGCGTGTTTTTGATGATCGAATGCAGGCGAACATCACGAGGTGCGGCTGGGGAGAAGTCGGAGACATCGCTGGCGGGCTGAGCGGCGATCCCTTCTGGTCCACGGCATTCGGCCAGCCTCATCACCTTTGGGTCAATCGGTGTGACCCGCGATTCCTGGGCCTCGAGGAAGGCAGGCTGGCCGGATGCGACCTAGCCCTGATCGACGTCGATCAAATGAAACTAGTCGACGCGATCGAGGGGAAGCTAGTAGGGCGCACGGTTGACGGTCATTCAGTCGTTGTTCTGCGCGGGAACAAGTTCAGCGTCGTCTCCCTGGAGTCACAAAGGAAGGCAAAGCCCGTGTCGAGCGCTCGCGAAAGGTCTCGTGGAAGAAAGGTCCTCATCCAGGCGGTTGTCTTGGGGTGGTCGTCTCGGTGGGTGTCGTCGAGACAGCCGGCCCAAGACGACACCGTCGGGGTCTATCGAGTCGAGGCTCAGGAGGGCGATTGGCTACCCGACTGGTCCCAGTTTCACTCAGCATGCGGTCGAGGAATGAGACTGAGGAAGGTTTCGGACGATCGTGTTGAGATTGAGTACTCGGGTACGTGGCTGGGTTCAGGAGTTGCCGTTGTGACTCCTGGAAAAGAAACCCGCCTAACGACCAACTCGAGGGACGGCGGCTTCTATCTTCATCTTCGTCTCGCGCGCTGACGCGGCGAGAGCGATGCTCCTCGCAGTGGTGCCCATGTCTGGACCCGCAGTACTGTGTGCGATCTGTGCGATAGTCGGGCTGCATTTAGGGAACCGTGACGCGGTGGCCGCAACGCCTGATTCTGGCACAAGGGGATGGTTATCGGCTGGCGTAGCGAGGAGCCAGACCATCTTCGGAGGCGATCACAACGGCGCCACCTGGCCCAGCCTTGCGTATACTGGGAATGCAGCCGGGCATTTGGGCATTCGATTCCAGATTCAGCACCTCAGATACACCGATTATCCGCACATCGGGCTCACTCAGTTCTCGCTAGCAACCGTTGGCCCCAGATTCTGGCTGTTCCAAAGTGGTCGGGGCCCCTACCTTCAGGCTCTTCCTGGATTCGTGTTCTCCCGGTGGAGCGGGGGACCAACCGCGATACACCATGTGCGACCTGCGGTGGACGCGTGCGCTGGCGCTGGCCTTCCCATTGGCGCCAGAACGGGCCTCGAGCTGGAGGCAGGTATGATCACCTCTCCCGGTGCCGGGCGAGTAGTGGTCTTCGATGCCCCTGACTTCACCCTCGACGGCTTGCGCCAGTTCTACATTCGTATCGGTGGGGTCATTCGGATAGGGCGCTAAGGTCCATTTCGCGAAGGACTCCTCACCCAGCGCTTTGCCCGGCACGCGAATCCCATTACGACCGCAGGCGCACCTTGATCTGTAGCCAGCCTCTAGCCTAGCCTTAAGGGCATCCCCAGCGCAGCCGGGTGAGAGCTTCCGCAATGCGACAGACCTTAACGCTCTGCCTACTGGGTACCCTTGCTTTCCCGCCATCCCGCTGCTCCGCAATTGTCGTAGGAAGGGGCTTCGACCCAACCGACTCTCTGGAGTTGACGCTCTCCATCGAGGACTCCGTCTTTCTAGAGCACGAGGAGATTTCGGTAATCACCTGTGCTACGAACCTGAGCTCGCGGATCCTCTCGGCGATCACGAGGCCAAGCTATCTGTGTGGCCAGTTCGATTTCGAGCTGGTCGACCAACGGACCGGCCGCCGCATGAGCCGAGCATTTCACGCTTGTGGCTTCGTCACCGGTGCGTGGGATCTGAAGCCGGGCGAGTCGCTTTGCGATATCGCCGGACTTGCCTCCCACTTCGGAGGTTACCGTCCTGGCCTGTCCACTCTGCGACGAGGAATGGACGGCTCTTCCATTCCGCCGGGACGATATCGAATGAGCGCGCACTATCCAGCACGCGTCCCCCATGACCGCGAGCATCGACAATTTCGCATTCAAACTGAATCCGTGGAATTTCGTGTCGACTCGCTCGCTTCATCGCGCGATGAGGTGGCTCTCGCCGAGGCGTTCGACGGGCTTGGACCATTTCCCCCAGTAGCCACCGATTCTCTTAGGGATTTGTGTGTGGTGTGGCTGCCAAGGTTCTACGGTTCCGCCTACTTCCATTCAATCTATTGGCGGGCAAGGCTCC
>Ga0065707_10000683_pt1 | contig 13518 bp, 20 predicted proteins | sample SwiRhicommuniRL3_FD_59094 | JGI IMG/M metagenome (GOLD analysis project Ga0065707, IMG submission 59094) | Switchgrass rhizosphere bacterial communities from Rose Lake, Michigan, USA - RL3 v2 (version 2) | ecosystem: Host-associated > Plants > Roots > Rhizosphere > Soil | place: East Lansing... | reverse complement strand
CGTCCGTCCTGGTACAGAGGCGTCTGACGGTCTCCCGGGCCGTCCTGGGCACCGTAGCGGCGTCCCACAGCACCGTCGCCGTCAGCAAGCACACTGTGCCGCCCATGGTGCGCTCGCTCGCCGTCGCGGAGGCCATGGCGCTGCTCCTCCAGGAGCGCACTGGTTACGCCCGCGTCATCGGTCAGGGCGAGGGCGAGTCGGAGGTGCGCGGCGTCGGTCTCGCTGACCTGCGCGACCAGGCGATCCGGGCATATGGGCGCAAGAAGAACCGTGGGCGGGCCGTCTGATGGCCCGCCGCGTCACGATCAAGGGCCTGTCCGGTCTCCAGGCTGACCTCGACGAGATCTCCGCCGACCTCGTGGCTGGGATGCCGAAGGCGGAGGAGGCCGTCGCTGAGGCGCTGGCTGGCCTGATCCGCAACGACGCGCCCGTGCAGACCGGTGCCCTGCGCTCCAGCGTCGACACGGATGGCAGCGACGTGGTGATCGGCGGCGACCGTGCGCCCTACGCCGACGACGTGGAGGAGAACGACCCGTTCATCCGCCCGAACATCGAGAAGATGATCCGGGAAGGCGCTGATGTAGCCGCCGACGTGCTCAGGAAGGAGATCGGCTGATGACGACCGTCGACCCGTCCGGTGCTGTCCAGGTGGGGCTCGCCGCCTTGTTCATGTCCGACCCGGAGATCACGCAGTACGTGACCGGTGTCCTGGACGAAGTACCCGACCTCGCCGCACGGCAGTACCCGTTCATCGTCATCCCGGACCTCATGTCCGTCCCGGACGGTACACACGACGACCCGGGGCGCATGGTCACCGCGCGCATCCAGACGTTCGTGCGCGGCGACATGGACGTGCCAGCCACCCGGCTGGATCACCTGATCGGCGCGCGCATCGTGGCCCTCCTGGACCACGGGCACGCCACCCTCGACCCGTTCGTGACCGGTGCCAACGTCTGGATGGTCCGGCACGTCGAGTCCCGCAAGATGCCCGACGCTGACCGTAGTGTGCGCCGTAGGATGGACCGCGTAGACATCTTTACCTCACAGAACTAGGAGAGGGCCATGGCTGATCTGACCACCTCGACTGTCACAGTCGCGAACCCGAAACTCGACCTCGCTGCGGCCCTCACCGCTGCCGCTTCGGGCGGGGACACCGCAGAGATNGCGGACGGGGCCATCTTCGTCCTGAACAACGCCTCTGCNGGCACCATCACCGCGACGTTCGTCACCCCTGGCACGGTGAACGGNCTCGCCATCTCGGACGCCACCATGGCTGTCCCCGCTGGCAAGATCGGCGTCATGCCGCTCGCGAACGTCTTCCGCCAGGCCACCGGCCGCTGCAACGTCACCTACAGCGGCGTCACCACCGTGACGGTGGGCGTCCTCAAGATCGAGGTGTGACGTGGCTGGAATCGACGCATTCGGGACACAGTTCCTGCGGGACTCGAACGGTGCCGGTTCGTACACCGTCATCGCCAACGTCTCCGACCTGGCTGGCCCGTCGCGCTCGCGCGAGGCCATCGAGGTCACTGCCCACGACAGCCCGCACCAGTACCGGGAGTTCGTGAAGGGCCTCAAGGACGGCGGCGAGGTCACCCTCACGCTGAACTACGACCCGGGCGAGTCCACGCACACCGCTCTCGACGCCGACTTCGAGGAGGACGAACTGCGCAACTACCAGATCATCGTTCTCCCTGGGGAGGCTGACGAGCACACCTGGACGTTCTCCGGACTCATCACCGACCTCTCGGACTCCTTCCCGGTCGATGACCGCATGGAGCGCGAGGTCACCTTCAAGATCTCCGGCAAGCCCACGCTCGCCGCAACCTGATCCCTAGGAGGGGAACGACGATGGCACTCATCGGACGCAACCAGATCGACACCGCGACCGACCTCAGGCATGAGGACGTTGACGTACCCGAGTGGGGCGGGCAGGTTCGCCTGCGCGAACTCACCTCGAAGGAGCGCTCGCTCATCGAGGCGACGACCATCGGCGCCAAGGGGCAGTCGATCGAACTTCGTATCGAGGCGTTCAAGACGCTCCGTGAGAAGACGGTGGTCGCTGCCCTGATCGACGAGAACGGCAAGCGGCTGTACGAGGACAAGGAGGCCGCGCAGTTGGGTCTCAAGTCCGGTCAGGTCATCGAGCGCCTGTTCCAGAAGGTTCAGGAACTCTCCGGCATGACCCAGGCGGCTGTGAAGGATGCGGAGGGAAACTCCGCAGGAACCGGGATCGCCTCTTCCGGTTCCGACTCGCCCAAGAACTAGGCTGCACAGTCGCTGAACTCGACCTGCGGATGTCCTCGTCGGAACTCACCGAGTGGATGGTGTTCGAGAAGATCACCGGTCCACTCGGCCGACGGAGGCAGGACATCCAGGCCGCGACGATCGCAGCGACGATCGCCAACGCCAACCGGTCGAAGAAGGCGAAGAAGGCGCAGATCAGCGACTTCCTCATCGACTACGAGCGGGCCAGCAGGCGCAAGACCGGGCGCGAACTCCTCGCTACCCTGAGGGATATCAACAGCGCCCTGCGCGGGCGGGAGGAGGGCACTGATGGCAACGCTTGAGCAACTGACCATCGAGGTAGACGGCGATGTTAGCGGTGCCACCTCCTCGCTCGCGCGACTGGAGCAGTCGGCAAGTTCATCGGCCTCGTCCACCGGGTCAAGCCTCCAGCGCGTCTCGGACGGCTTCGACACCACGGAGACGCGTGCTCAGGGCATGGCTGACACAGTGGCCGGTTCTGTCGACGTGTTCACGGCCCTGTCCGACCAGTCGCTGTCCACGAGTGACCGCCTCCAGTTGCTGGGGCAGGGCATGGCCGACCTGGCGGGCGGCATCGTGAACTTCGTCATCCCTGCCATCAGCCAGTACCTCGGCGGGATGGCGAAGTGGGTCATCTCCACGGTCGCGTCGGCGGCAGCGTCGGCCCGGCAACTCGCTGTCACCATCGCTCAGCGTGCGGCCATGATCGCCGGAGCGGTCGCCATGGGGGTAGTGACGGCTGCCCAGTGGCTGTGGAACGCGGCCATGACGGCGAACCCTATTGGCCTGGTCATCGCCGCCATCGTCGCCCTGATCGCGATCATCGTGCTCCTGGTCGTCAACTGGGACAGGATCACGAAGTTCCTCAAGGACGTGTGGGAGAAGGCGTGGAACGGCATCGTGTCGTTCTTCAAGGGAGCCTGGGGTCGCATCGCTTCGGGCCTGTCGGGTGCTGTGGCGTTCGTCCGCACGATGTTCGCCGTGTTCCCGCAGGTCGTCGGTGCTGCGGTCTCGCAGATCGGGTCGTTCCTGTCGGGCATCTGGAACGGCATCACGGACGGCCTCCAGTCGGCGCTGAACGGCGCCATCTGGCTTATCAACTCGGCCATCGCGGGCATCAACACCCTGATCCGTGGCGCGAACGCCGTCCCGGGCGTGTCGATCCCGTCCATCCCGAGCATCCCCTTCCTCGCGGAAGGTGGCATCGCCACCGGGCCGACGCTCGCCATGATCGGTGAGGGTGCGAACGACGAGGCTGTCATCCCGCTGCCTAAGGGGATGCGTGACGGCCTCCTGGGCGGCAGTGGAGGGGCCACTGAGGTCACGATCCGCCTGGAGGGCGACGAGGACCTTGTGCGGCTGTTCAGGCGCGGTATCAAGGACCGTGGCGGTAACGTCCAGGCTGTCCTGGGCACGTAGGGGAGGATGGGCGCATGGTCGACTACATCACCGAACTTCTCGTTGACGGCGCTTGGCTGAACATCACCTCGGACGTGCGGGACTCGGCGCCCCTCGTCATGGAGCGTGGCCGTCGCGACTGGGCTACGGACGCTGACCCGTCCACGATGTCGCTGCGCCTGAACAACGGCGAGAGTAAGTGTGCTGCGGGGGTGTCGGGGCGGTACTCCCCGCGTAACCCCCGCAGCGACCTCTTCGGGAAGATCGGGCGTAACACCCAGATCCGCGTGCGCGAGGACACCACGCGGTCCTCGTTCCTCGCGATGCCCGGCATCGAGGGGTCGTATGCGGAGACCCCCGACATCGCAGCCCTGGACATTACGGGCGACCTGGACTTCCGCATCGACGTTGAGCCCACGTCGTGGCGTCCCACGGGCGGAGCAGCCCTGGCGCGCAAGTACGTCACGACGAGCGATCAGCGTTCCTGGGTGTGGTACCTGAATGCTGACGGCACAGTCGTGTTCGCCTGGTCTCCAGACGGCACGCTCGCCTCCCGCATCTTGGTCACCTCCACCGTCGCCATCCCGGAAGCCAGCACGCGCCTGGCGATCAAGGTCACGCTGGACGTGAACAACGGCGCCGCTGGGAACGATGTGACGTTCTCCACAGCGCCTGACGGCGTGAGCGGCACCTACACGCAGTTGGGAGCCGTGGTCACCACTGCTGGCGTCACCTCGGTGTTCTCTTCCACGTCAGCCGTCGAGGTTGGGCAGATCACCTCCAGTGTCTCGACCGGCCTGTCCGGAGTAACCCCCTTCCAGGGCACGCTGTACGCCTTCCGGATGCGAAACAGCATCGGCGGGACGGTCGTCGCTAACCCCGACTTCACGGGCCTGGAGCCCGGCGTGCGCACGTTCACCGACCCCTCGGGGAAGGTGTGGACGCTGAACGGCAGCGCGACCATCGTCGATACGACGATCCGGTTCACGGGCGAGGCCAAGTCGTGGCCGATGGAGTGGGACCTGTCCGGCGCCGACCGGTGGGTGCGGCTGACGGCTGCGGGGCTCACCAGGCGGCTCCAGCAGGGCACCAAGCCCCTCAAGTCGTCCCTGTTCCGCGACCTGTCCATCAAGGACGACATCGTGGCCTACTGGCCCCTGGAGGACGTGAAGGGCGCTACCCGGTTCAACGCGGGCCGAGCGGATGACAACTCGTTCCTGGAGCCCTTCAACGATGTCACCCTGGCTGCCGATGCCGAGACGTTCTTCTCCTCCGCACCGCTGCCCACCCTTGGAGCGGGGAGGATCACTGGAAATGTCCCGCGCTACTCGCCCGACGACGATCAGCGTCTCGTCTTCCTGATCGCTATCCCGGCTGATGTCACCTGGGCCGCTGAGCAGACCATCGCCCGGGTCTACACCTCAGGCAGCATAGAGCGCTGGGAGATTTCCAAGGACAACACGGACGCCACCCGCATCCGGGCGTATGACAAGGCGGGTACAGAGGTCGAGAACCAGCCGATAGCCATGAACTTCTTCGGCGTCCCGGTCGCGTTCTCCCTGTGGCTCAAGCAGGACGGCGCTGATGTCACCTGGCAGATGGCTATCTTCCCCCTCAGTGGCGGCACAGCGGTCTCGTTCGGCCTGTCCATCGTGGGGCAGACGTACGGTCGCATCACCCGGGTCTCTCTGGGGGTGCCCGGGACTGACATGGAGGGATCCACGGTAGGTCACCTGTTCATCCTGAACGACGACGTGCAGTCGATCTGGGACACGATCTACAACTCGATGGTCGGGTGGACCGGGGAGACGGGCCTGGAGCGCCTGGTGCGCATCTCCACCGACGACGGGCTGCCTGCTGTGCGCTCCATCGGCTCCAACGACGCGGAGACCATGGGTCCGCAGTTGATCAAGACGCAGATGGAACTCTTCCGTGAGGTCCCGAACACGGACCTGGGCATCCTGACGGACCGCCCGGACGCTTTGGGTCTCCAGTACCGCTCCAGGATCGACCTGTACTCGCAGGAGCCGGTCCTGATCCTCGACTACGCCAGCGGTGCCATCGCTGCCCCGTTCCGGCCCGTGGAGGACGACCAGAGCATCGTCAACGAGGTCACGGTGGAGCGTGTGCGCGGTGCTTCGTTCACGGCGGCGGTCACGACGGGTCCCCTGTCGTCCCTGGATCCTCCGAACGGTGTCGGCAAGTACGACGTGTCGCAGGAGGTGAACATCGACTCGGACGCCCGCCTGGTGGATCAGGCGTTCTGGCGCCTGCACCTGGGCACGGTCGACGAGCCCCGGTTCCCTGAGGTGACCCTGAACCTGCGCAACGAGCGCGCTGAGGCCCGTCTGAGCGAGGCACTGGCCGTGACGGTGGGAGACATCCTCCGCATCACGAACCCGCCTCTGTGGCTTCCTGGCGGGCCGTACGACCTGCTTGTGGAGGCGGTCCGGGAGGAGAAGTCCTCCGTGGAGCACACGATCACGTTCTCCTGCTCCCCGGGGTCGGCGTGGAACGCGTTCATGCTCGACGACCACGCGCTCGGACGCCTGGACGCGGAGAACTCGACGCTGACGGCTGCCCTGACGCCGACACAGACCTCCTTCGACGTGTCCACGGCCGCTGGGTCGCAGTTGTGGCTGCGGCAGAACGTCGGGATGGTGAACACGGCGACGCTGGGCGCTCTTGCCACGACGCCTGACGCCGCTGCGCTGGACATCCTGGGCAGCATCGAGATTCGCGCGGACGTGTACCGGGACTCGTGGTCGAACTTCACCACCGAGGAGGCGATGGTCGCGAAGTGGATCACCACGGGCAACCAGCGGTCCTACATGCTGACGGTGATCGCTGATGGCTTCCTCAAGTTGTCCTGGTCCACGACAGGGGCGAACACGCTCACTGAGACTTCCGAGGTGCCGATCCCGCTGATCGACGGCGGGCGCATCTCCCTGCGGGCGACGCTGAACGCTGCCACAGGTGATGTGACGTTCTACTACAGCGGGAGTATCGACGGTACGTACACGCAGTTGGGGGCCGTCCAGACGGGGGTGGCCACGTCGATCTTCGCCAGCACGTCGGCGCTGAACGTCGGCGCCAGGGCGACGACGGCTCTGCCCTGGAACGGTGCGGTCATCCAGGCGCGTGTCTACGACGGCATCGGTGGGACAGTCGTCGCGAACCCGTCCTTCCGGACGCAGACGATCGGCACGGCGTCCTTCACGGACAGCGCTGGGCGCGTGTGGACGCTCACGGGCGCCGCGCAGATCCAGCCGATCGACCCGTTCGACATCATCGTTGCTGGTGAGGTCATGACTGTGCAGTCGATCACGAGCACTACCTCCCCGCAGACGTTCACTGTCCAGCGGGCGGTGAACGGCGTCGCGAAGGCGCATACCCTGGGGTCAGAGGTTGTCCTCGCCAAGCCTTTCGTCCTGTCACTGTAGGGAGACACCATGCCACTCCAGTACCTCGCCGGTCAGCGGCTCACCGCCGACGCGCTCCAGCGCGCCGTGCCCGACCGGATCGTGCTCGGTGCGGACAAGACGGTCACGTCATCGACCACGCTGTCGGACACGGACATCGCGATCACGGTGGATGACGTGATGGTGGTCGATCTGAACTTCCGCTGGCAGTCCCTCGCTGGCGGCATCCGGTGGGCCTGGTCCACCACGGGGTCGGTCACCATCAACTCCAGGGTGGTGGGCTCGGCCGGACAGGCGACCGCTGGGACGCCAGAGGATCTGACCACGATGCGGTGGCGGGCTGGCACGACGGCGACGACATCCATGCTGATCGCACACTTCTCCACGGGTAACGCTCAGCGCGGGCAGGAGCAGTTGGTCGTGGAAGGTTCCGGGATCCTCACCTTTAGGATCGCCCAGGAGACCTCGAACGCCAGCGCGACAACGCTTTTCGCGGAGTCGTATGCGGTCGTTTCCCGGCTCGGTTCGTAACCATCTACAGGGGGCACTCCCATGACTACTGATGATGCTGTGAAGATCCTTGAGGCCGTGGGGGATTCCTGGCCTGCGGCAATTGTTGTGGTGTGTGGCATTGCGGGCTTCATCGCCCTGAGAGCGCTGCCACGGCTGAGGGAAATCACTGAGTCGTTGAAGGTGCTTCGGCACGAGTTCGACAACAACAGCGGGAAGACGATGCGGGACGCGGTGGACCGCATCGAGAAGACGGGTGAGGAGACGAAGGCTGCGCTTGATGCGCATATCGTCGAGGACTCGATCTGGAAGACGCAGGTGGAGGATCTGATCACCGGCGACGAGGAGTAAATCGGATTTACAGGTCGAACGGTTGAAACCTGGTTTTCACCGCTTGACGTGTCCTCTTGGAAGAGGCAAGATTCTCGTAGGCGTCCACGACAAGTGGACATCCTAGAACGTTAGAAGGCCCCTCACCCGGCTGGGGATGAGGGGCCGAGACCACCCGCTAAGGAGTTCTCATGACCGAAGCCTACCGCCCCATCGTCCGGCCCACCTACTTCACGCGCAAGCAGGCAGCCGAGTACCTGGGCCGCAGCACGAAGACCATCGACCGGTGGCTCCGCTCGGGGAAGTTGGTCGCCGTCCCGGACGGCCCCCGCCTGCTGCGCATCACCATCGAGTCCGTCGAGGCCATCGTCAAGGACGCGAAGTGACCGCCCCCGACGCGACGATGCTCGCGGACTACGCGCGACGCGGCTTCGTCCTAATGCCCCTCAAGGCGGGCCTCAAGGTGGCCTACGACGGCGGATGGAACGCCGAGGACTACACGGCGAACCCGAAGGTCTGGGAGACCTGGGACGGGCAGCCCAACGCCCTGAACGCTGCCGTGCTGACGCGCCGCTCGGGCATCTTCGTGCTCGACGTGGACACGCTGCGCGTAGGCCACCCGGCTGACGGTGAGGCATCACTCGCGGCCCTGGTCGCGCAGTACGGGCCGCTGCCGGACACGTACACGGTGCGCACCCGCGCCGGGGGTCTGCACTACTACTTCAAGGACGTGCCGGGGCTCCGGAAGGACAACCGGGGCAAGGTCGGCGCTGGCATCGACATCCAGGCGGGCAACGCCTACGTGGTCGCCCCTCCGTCGTGGGTCGAGGCCGACAAGTCCGGCCCTGCGGGGGCGTACACCGTGGAGAAGGACCTGGAGGTGGCGCACGCTCCGGGGTGGCTCATCGCGCTGGCCATGGCTCAGGACGCGCAGGAGCCCCGTGAGCGGCCCCAGGGAGTCCCTGGGGGTCCTGGCGACTTCTCGCCCTCGTACGTCGCTCAGGCGGTCGCTGGTGAGATCCAGCGGGTGCTCGACTCGCCCGCCGGGTCGGGGAACGCCCTCCTGAACAACGCATCGTTCTCCCTGGGCACCCTCGTGGGTGCTGGGGCACTTGACTACGACGAGGTGCACATGGCCCTGCTTGACGCAGCAACCCACGCAGGACGCCGTCCTGAGATCGAGGCGCGGGCCACGATCAAGTCTGGGCTCACGTCGGGGATGAAGCACCCCCGGGTGGCCCCGGACCCTCACGAAGGGGTCGTCATGCTCACTGACGGCCCCTTCGCAGCCGAGATCGCCCTCGACGACCAGGAGAACGCCTACCAGGCTGAGGTCGCCAAGGAGGCCCTGCGCCTTCGCATCCGTGACGAGGCTCGTGTGCTGTACGAGCAGCAGAAGGCTGGCGCGCTTACCCTGCCTGACATGCACGGCCTCCAGGATCTGCTCGACGAGCCCGATGAGGACGTTCGATGGATGATCGACGGCCTGCTGAGCGTCGGGGGCAAGTTCATGCTCGCTGCACAGAACAAGGCCGGGAAGACGACCGCGATGGTCAACCTGGTTCGCTCCCTCGCGGATGGCAACCCGTACCTGAACTCGTTCCAGACCGTGCCGTCATCCCGCACCATCGTACTCGACGACGAGATGAACAAGCGTGACCTGCGGCGCTGGTACCGCGACTCGGGGATCATCAACACGACCGCCGTGGACATCGTCCCGATGCGCGGCTACGGGTCGACGTTCAACATCCTGGTGCCTTCCGTGCGGACGCTGTGGGCTGAGCGCCTGCGGGGTGCCGACGTGGTGATCCTGGACTGCCTGCGGCCCATCCTGGATGCCCTGGGGTTGGACGAGAACCACGACGCCGGTCGCTTCCTGGAGGCGTACGACGCCCTCATGGCCGAGGCGGGGGTGGAGACGTACGGGGTCGTGCACCACATGGGTCACGCTGGCGAACGGGCGCGAGGCGACTCGCGCATCCTCGACTGGCCTGACGCTGTGTGGAACCTTCGCCGCGACCGCCCCGCCGACCCCGACGCCCCTGAGGACGACGCCCTCGTACCTCGGTACTTCTCGGCCTACGGGCGTGACGTGGCAGTCTCTGAGGGCCTGCTCGCGTACGACCGTGCGAGCCGTGCGCTGACCTACCGCCCCGAGGTCAAGCGGAGCGCGAACCGTGTCACCCAGAAGGACGACAGGATTCGCAATGCCCTGCTGCGGCACTGCACGGAGAACCACCCCACGGAGTACAAGACGGGGGACCTCGGCAAGATGCTGCGCTCGCAGGGTGTGCCCTTCTCGAAGGGTGAGGAGAGCGGCGTCCTCGCCTCCCTCGTGGAGGATGGTCTCCTGGCTCTTCGGCAGGTCGGTCAGTCGAAGTTCTACGGGGCTACACCGGCCGCTGTGGTGGCGAAGATCTAGTGCCCTGGTAGTACCCCCCTATATAGGGCAGGGGGGTACTACCCCAGATCGCCCTAGGGTCACCCTAGGGCGATTAGGGCACTAGGAGGATCTGCCCCTCAGGACTTGCATCTCTGTATCTAATGAGGTAAGGTAGAAGCATGAGCACACACCAGCAGTACACCTTCCTCGGCGGCCCCCTGGACGGCCAGACCAAGCCCCGCCCCGTCATGGGACGCATCCCCACCGCCCTCGACCACGACGGCAACGTCATCCGCGTCGACAAGGCAGACCAGGCCATCGGCCGCATGGCACGCACCGGACAGCCCGGAGCGCTCTACCTCCGCATCGGCAACGACGACATCCACCTGACCTACGCCTGGATCGTCAGCGCCACCCTCATCCACGGCCGCAAGGACGGTGCACTGTGAGCGGTCTCGACAAGGTCCACTACGAGGCGGTGGCCGACAACACCTGGACCCTGCTCCCCGCAGGTACCTACCTGACGGTCGATGGTCACCGTGCGGCGGATGTGTTCGCCTTCCGTCGCGTCGGCCACGGCTCGTACGGGCTGCTGGCCACGATCTTCATGACCACGCACTGCGACGAGTTCTACCTGGGCGACGACGATCACCCTGGCGAGGTCATCCTCGTCCTGCCCGAGGCGAAGGAGATCCCCAAGTGAGCATCACCGAGGCGCTCCACGTCACCGCACAGGTGATCACCCCGCTCGGCTTCATCGCCGTCGCGTTCGTCACCGGATACATCCTCGGTACGGTGGACCTCATCGAGAAGATCTTCCGGAGCAAGAAGTGAGCCGACACCGGCATCACCCCCTGTCGATCTTCGCCCTCACACTCATCGCAGGCTGCGCCATCGCCGCCTACCTCATCCCCTTCGTCAGCCTCATCAACCACCTGGGAAGCACACCATGACCCCGCCAGCCAACCGCGCACTCGCCAAGGTCCTCAAGGGCGAGCAGTCCTACTGGACGAACCGCAAGTGCACCATCCGCTACCGCTCCGGCACCTGGACATGGGAGACCCCAGACGGGTCCGGCTCCTCCACCAAGTGGGAGAACGCCCTCGCCGCCATCGCCGACTACCTCGGCAACGACCGCTAACCCAGGAGGAACCATGAAGACCGCATACGACCCCACCACCGAGCACGACACCACCCTCGCGCTCGCCAGCGTCCTTAACGGCCACAAGACCTACTGGTCCAAGAACGGCGCCACCGTCCGCTACCACCACGAGCCCGCCCCCCACTGGTCCTGGGCCACACCAGACGGAGGAGGCCACTCCGCCGTCTGGGGAGACGCCCTCGTCGCCGTCTACGACTACCTGGTCTGAGAGGAAACGCCATGACCACCCGCGAACTCACCGGCCAGACCTTCGGCGAACTCACCGTCCTCGAACGCGACGGCCGCAGCCAGCACATGGCCGCATGGCTCTGCGAATGCACCTGCGGAGCCCTCGTCACCAAGCGCGGTACCTACCTCACGTCCGGCACCACCAAGACGTGCGGGAACCAGAAGATCCACCGCAACCCCGCAGCAGGCACCACCCCCACGAACTACTACATCGCGCACAAGCGCCTCCGCGACACGTACGGCCCCGCCCGCGACTACCTGTGCCCCTGCGGGCAGCAGGCCAAGGTCTGGTCCTTCCTGGGCTGCGAGGAAGCCCTCATCGGCCCCGGAGGCACCAACCCCTACTGCGAGCACGCCTGCCCCGACGAATACCAGCCGCAGTGCGTGCCCTGCGCACGGCTCACCGACCTCCTCGTCCGATCGGAGATCAGCGCATGACCACCGCTCACCCCGAACTCGGGTACCGGATCACCAGGGGCGTCATCAACACCCTCTTCGGCATCGTCATCGCCCCCGTCGCGATCATCCTGGCAGGCCCCCTGCTGTACGCCCTCGGGGCCTGAGCCCTACAGTGAGACCGGAAGCCCCGCCTGGTGGAGTGCCCAGGCGGGGCTTCTTCATGCCCCGGTAGGCTGGGGCTAGCAAGAACTAGAATCGGCACTCGGAGGCGAACATGGTGGCAGCGGACAACGGGCGGCTCAACGAGCGCGACCAGAAGATCTGGCACGACTACACCTTCGGCGGCAAGACGCTCGTGACGCTCGCAGAGGAGCACGACGTGTCCTACCAGCGGATCAGCCAGATCCTGGCCGAGATCCGTGAGCAGTTGCCCCCACACGACCGCCAGGCCACCATTGACCTCCGCCTGGACCAGATTCGAGGCATCGGTGACGCCCTCATGCCCGGCCTCCTCGCCGGGGACAAGGACGCCATCTCCTCCTGGGTACGCCTGGCGAACCGTGAGGCCAAGTACCTCGGGCTCGACGCAGCCGAGAAGGTCGAACTCAGCGGAGGCGTGCGCTACGAGATCACCGGCCTGCCGGATGAGTAAGACCCTCGTCCGTGTCGAGGTGCGCGGGGTCATGCGAGACCTGTTCAGCACCACGGACTCGGTGATCATCAGCGGCCCAGCAGGCACCGGGAAGTCCTTCCAGACGCTCCTGTGGCTGCACCTGACGATGCTCAAGTACCCCGGCACGCGAGCCCTCGTCGTGCGCAAGGTCGCCCGCAGCCTCACCGGCACCACGCTCGCCACGTTCCGCGACAAGGTCGCCATCGAGGCCATCGAGGAACGCCTCGTGCACTTCTACGGCGGCTCCGCTGCGGAACCCGCGTCGTTCCGCTACGACAACGGCTCACGGATCATCGTGGGCGGGCTCGACGAGCCCCAGCGGATCATGGGCTCCGAGGTGTCCATCGTGCTCATCGACGAGGCCATCGAGACCACGCAGCGTGACCTCGACATGCTCCGCACGCGCCTGCGCGGGGCCAAGGACACGGCCTACCCGCACTACCGCATGGTCCTGCTCACGAACCCTGGCGTGCCCACGCACTACCTCAAGACCGCTGAGGGCGTCCGCATGGCGTACTCCACGCACCGTGACAACCCCGCGCTCTACCAGGACGGGCAGTGGACCAGCGAGGGAGACCGCTACCTGGCCGAACTCAAGAACCTCACCGGGGTACAGCGATCCCGCCTCCTCGAAGGCAAGTGGGTCGCCGCAGAGGGCACCATCTGGCCCGGCTACGACCCTGCCGTGCACCTCGTCGACCGCTTCGACATCCCCGCCGACTGGCCCCGCTACTGGTCCGTCGAC
>Ga0065707_10082588_pt1 | contig 13537 bp, 13 predicted proteins | sample SwiRhicommuniRL3_FD_59094 | JGI IMG/M metagenome (GOLD analysis project Ga0065707, IMG submission 59094) | Switchgrass rhizosphere bacterial communities from Rose Lake, Michigan, USA - RL3 v2 (version 2) | ecosystem: Host-associated > Plants > Roots > Rhizosphere > Soil | place: East Lansing... | reverse complement strand
TTCAGTAGCGGCGGCCGGGGCCTCAGTCGCTGCTGCAGGTGCTTCAGTAGCAGCAGCCGGAGCCTGAGTAGCGGGAGCAGCGCCGCCACAAGCTGCCAAGATCATGCTGGCAAGTGCCAGCAAACTGATCAGTGTAAACAATTTACGCATGTTTCTTCTCCTCACAAAATATGAAAGGTTTGTTCAAAACGTACACAGATTTTAGAAACAGTCAGAACCAATTGGGGACAACCACCTCCTTTCAATATCAAAATGACCTTTTATAAAAATCTCTCTGCAAAAAAACAGGCCACGAAATGACCCGGTTTAATCTCGCGAAATTCAGGGCGCGACTCCGCACAGACTGCTTCTGCAATCGGACAGCGTGTGCGGAAGCGGCATCCTGAAGGTGGATTCGCCGGAGAAGGAACATCTCCCTGTAATATGGTGCGCTGCCGTTTCGCATCCGCAACCGGATCCGGAATGGGAACTGCGGATAACAACGCCTGTGTATAGGGATGAAGAGGCTTTGCATACAACTCATCGCGCGAAGCCAGTTCCACGATAACACCCAAGTACATGACTGCCACGCGATCACTGATATGCTTAACCATCGAAAGATCGTGAGCAATGAAAAGATAGGTCAGGTTAAATTGTTCCTGCAATTCCTCAAGCAGGTTAACCACCTGTGCCTGGATCGAAACATCCAGCGCCGAGATGGGCTCATCACAAATAATAAATGAAGGCTGCAATGCCAGAGCACGTGCTATACCAATGCGCTGGCGCTGCCCGCCGGAGAATTCATGTGGATAACGACTTGCAAACGATGGGTTGAGGTTCACTATTTCAAGCAAATGCTGAACTCGATCTTGAATCTCCTTGCCCTTCGCGACCTCATGCACGACAAGTGGTTCACCCACAATATCGGCAACAGTCATACGAGGATTCAAACTGGCATATGGATCCTGGAAGATCATCTGCATCTTGCGACGAGTTTTACGGAGTTCTTCCCCCTTCAGATGGACAAGATCCACATCCTCGAATTGAACCGTACCAGCGGTTGGCCGATAAAGCTGCAGGATCGTGCGACCGGTCGTGGACTTGCCACAACCCGACTCACCGACCAGACCAAGCGTCTCGCCACGCTCAATATCGAAACTAACCCCGTCTACCGCACGGACCGCACCAACCTGGCGTTGGATCACACCGCGATAGATCGGGAAATGCATCACTAAATCATTAACTTGGAGTAGAGTGTCTTTGTTGTTAGCCTTTACGTTACTCATTAGCGATGTCTCCCAGTTCTGGTATCCACCCAGCAAGCCGCACGATGGTCAGGCCCCACTTCTAGCAGCGGAGGATTCTCGTTCCAACAATGATCCAGTACCCATTTGCAACGCGGCGCAAATGGACAGGCATTCGGTTTCTGGTAGAGAACAGGCGGCTGACCCTCAATAGAGTATAACTTCGTACGTTCTTTCTCATCTACACGCGGAAGACTCCCTAACAGACCAATTGTGTAAGGATGCTCGGGCCTGGCATATAATTCGTTGACCTTCGATTCCTCGATAATATAACCACCATACATAACGAGAACGCGCTGAGCAAGACCTGCGACAACACCGAGATCGTGGGTGATCCAGATGATCGCCATGCCGAGCTCATCGCGCAAACGCTTGACGAGATCCATAATTTGTGCCTGGATGGTCACATCCAACGCAGTGGTCGGCTCATCAGCAATCAAAATTTGGGGGCTGCATGACAACGCCATCGCAATCATCACGCGCTGACGCATACCACCGGAATACTGGTGAGGGTAATCGTTCAATCGATCTTTCGCGTTCGGAATACCCACCATCGATAAGAGTTCGGCAGCGCGTTCGCGGGCCTGATTCTTTGTCATACCAATGTGTAATATCAGCGGTTCTTCCAATTGCTTGCCAATGGTCAACACAGGATTCAAGGAAGTCATTGGGTCCTGAAAGATCATGGCAATCTGAGCGCCACGAACATGACGGATCTCTTCATTTGACATTTTAAGCAGGTCTTGTCCGGAAAAAAAAGCTTTCCCCGCTACTACTTTTCCGGGAGGAGAAGCGATCAAACCAAGGACCGATAGCATGGTCACACTTTTGCCGCACCCACTTTCACCCACCACCCCTAACGTTTCACCTTCCGCTAATCCAAACGAAACACCATTTACCGCATGAACCACCCCATCTGGAGTCTTAAACGTCGTTTCAAGCCCTTGTACATCAAGAATGAAGTCGGGCATCCTTATATTCCTTTACTACAATGGAGTATTAGAACAAGAAGTTCTAGAGTGCCAAGCAAATAGAATTATACCTAATTCCACAAGTGCGTCAACAGTAATACAATTGTAGGACAATCGTAGGGCACTCGAATCCCAAAAAACAGTTCTAGAGAACTGTTTTAGACAACTCTACAGTGGGATACGTAAGATATTTATTTTGTCAAACTTCTTAAAAGTTTTTTCTCCACTTTTTGTTGACAGTGCCTTTTCAAGACGGTAGAATAACTTTGCTCAAATTTTGGAGGAGGCTACTATGTTAAAAGAATTCAGAGATTTCGCCGTACGGGGGAATGTGATAGATTTGGCCGTCGCCGTGATCATCGGCGGCGCATTTGGAAAGATTGTTTCTTCACTCGTCGACAATATCATCATGCCAATCGTCGGGCTGCTCATCGGTGGAGTTGACTTCAAGAATCTGGCTTTCACTGTCCGCAGTGCGAAAGTGGAATATGGTTTGTTTATTCAAAATGTCGTCGATTTTATTATCATTGCGTTTGTGATCTTTCTGATAATTCGTGCAATCAACTCGACCAAGAAACCCGCTCCTGCCGCAGCACCAACTACAAAGGAATGTCCACATTGCTTCACTACAATTCCACTCAAGGCCACCCGCTGTCCGAACTGTACATCCCAACTCTAGCAGCCCAATTCCGGAACGGGCGGGTCTGAGGACCCGCCTTTATTTTCTCTATGGAAATTCTTGACAAACTCAACAAACAACAATTGAATGCGGTCACGGCAGGGAATGGACCTGTTTTAGTGGTGGCAGGACCGGGGTCCGGCAAAACGCGAGTATTGACTCAACGGATCGCTTATCTCATCGCGGTCGAAGGAGTCAGACCGTGGCAGATCCTGGCGGTGACGTTCACCAATAAAGCCGCGAAGGAGATGCAGTCGCGCGTCAAATCCCTTTTACCGGATCAAGCCATCGAAGGGATCATGCTTGGCACGTTCCACTCCATCTGCGCGCGAATTTTGCGGAGGGAAGCGGAGCATTTGCCGATCGGTTCGAATTTCGTTATTTTTGACACCGATGACCAGGAGCGAATTGTAAAAAATGTAATCCGCGAACTCAACATCAACGAGAAGCTGTATCGCCCTCCCAGCGTGCATGCTGCGATTTCACGTGCCAAGAACGAACTCATTGGACCTGACCAGTATCCAACCACAACCTACCGGGATGAAATCGTAAAGCGCGTCTACGAGCAATATCAAAAGCGACTCATTGCCAGCAATGCAGTGGACTTTGATGACATCCTTTTGTACACTGCCCGCCTTCTCGAAGAGAATCCAAGTGTGCGCGATAAATACGCGCAAAGATTCCGCCATGTGCTCGTGGATGAATTCCAGGATACGAACCTGGCTCAATATGCCCTAGTGAGAGAACTCGCTTCTTTTAATAAGAATATTTTTGTGGTGGGCGATCCGGACCAGTCCATTTACGCCTGGCGGGGCGCGGACTGGCGCAATGTCCAGCGGTTTGAGCAGGACTTCCCCGATGCACAGACCATTTTACTCGAGCAAAATTATCGTTCGCGGCAAACGATTCTCAATGCCGCCATGGGTGTCATCAATCAGGCCCAGAACCGTAAACGAAAACAACTGTTCACAGACCGTGGTGAAGGCGAGAAAGTATTTTTTTATGAAGCGCCGGATGATTACGCAGAGGCCTCTTTTGTTGTAGATGCCATCGCACAACTGGTCGCTTCGCGTCAATTCGAGCCAGGCGATTGTGCGGTGATGTATCGCACGAACGCCATGTCTCGCTTACTGGAAGAAGCCTTCCTACAAGCGCGGCTCCCCTACCGCCTCGTCGGAGCACAACGGTTTTATGGACGACGTGAAGTCAAGGATGTCGTTGCGTTTCTCCGCCTCATTCATAACCCTGCTGATGAGGCCAGTTTGGATCGTGTGATCAATGTTCCACCGCGCGGCATCGGTGACAAAACGCTAATCACCTTGCACACGGTCGCGCGACAAAATAATATGCAGCCCGGCTTTGTACTTCTTGATCTGGCGCGTGGGGCAGATTCACATTATTGGTCTTCCTTTGCCGGACGTGCCTCCCTTTCCCTTGCAGATTTTGGCGGGATGCTTGCCACCTGGCGCGCCTCCGCTCCTTCTTTAACAACTTCAGAATTATTTGATCGCGTCCTCCGGGACCTCAACTATAAGGAATATATTGATGACGAATCTGAAGAAGGCGTGGATCGCTGGGAGAACGTGGAAGAGTTAAGGCGTCTGGCACTCGAATATTCAACACGCTCGCTGGATGAATTTCTCGAAAATATCGCGCTGGTCTCCGATCAAGACACCATCGCAGAAGGAAATGTCCCTACTCTCCTCACCCTGCACGCTGCGAAAGGATTGGAATTCGGCTCAGTCTTCATCGTTGGGCTGGATGATGGCATCCTGCCGCACAGCCGTTCGTTCGATGAACCCGAAGGCATGGAGGAGGAACGTCGTCTCTTTTATGTGGGCATCACGCGCGCCAAGGACAAACTTTACCTCATCCGCGCTATTCAACGCGGCGGGCGCGGCAGTACGGAGGAAACCTATCCCTCGCGCTTTTTGGATGACGTGCCAGCAGATTTATTAATCGGAAGATCGCGTACAGGACGTTCCATTCATGGACATGCCCCCGAATCACTCTGGTCGCTCCGCTCCAGGCCTCCATCTGCATCCGTCATAGATATCAAATTCCGGGCTGGGACTCACGTCCGTCATCAAGTTTGGGGCGAAGGGATTGTGCTCGACAGTCGCATCCAAGATGATGATGAGATCGTGGACGTGGTCTTTGAGAGCGTAGGCATTAAGAGACTCGCCGTATCCCTAGCCAATTTGACGGTTATAAAATAAAGCCCGAGGATGAGAGCCATCTTTGGCTTTTTATTTTTGCCAGGAGAAATTCATGAAAGCTCAAACACTTCCCACTGACGCACCCTCGATTCTTGCTCTCAAATGGAACGATTATGAGCCCTCTTTTAGGGAACTGGAAACGCGTGAATTAAATGAAGAGACGATTGAAACCTGGCTTAACGATTGGTCCACACTAGCGGCTACCGCGGATGAGCATTACTGGCGTCTTTACATCGCAACGACCGTTAATACGGCCGATAAAGAAGTCGAAAATCAATTCAATAAATATGTAGAAGAGATCCAACCTGCGGCCAAAACTGCCGAACAGAGGCTCAAAGACAAGCTGCTTGCAAGCGAACTTTCCCCGAAAGGCTTTGAGACTGCCCTGCGCATGATGCAGGCCGAAGCAGAAATCTTCACAGAAAAAAACTTGCCGCTTCTTGCGGAAGAACAAAAACTTTTTACAGAATACAACAAGATCATCGGCTCACTCACTGTACTCTGGGAAGGTGAAGAACGAACCCTGACGCAGATGTTCCCTCTTTTATATGAGACAGATCGTTCCATCCGCCAGCGGGCCTGGGAGGCAACTCGAGCTCAACTCCTAAGTAAGAGAGGGACCATTAACGATCTATGGGAGAAGTTCATGCCCGTGCGTTTGAAGATCGCCGAGAACGCAGGCATGCCGGACTATCGCGCGTATATGTGGAAACAAAAATTCCGCTTTGATTATTCGCCTGAAGATTGCAAATCCTTTCACGCTGCCATAGAGGAATCTGTTGTTCCAGCCGCGCGACGCGTCTATGAGAGGCGCAGACAGCGGCTGGGAGTGAATACGCTGCGTCCCTGGGACATCAATGTCGATCCGCTGGGCACGACCCCCATCAAGCCGTATGAATCCATTGATGAGTTCCAGTCAAAATCACACGCGATTTTCGAGCAGGTGGATCCAAAGTTTGGGGAATATTTCCAGATCATGATGGAGGAGGACCTGCTCGACCTTGAAAGCCGCAGGAACAAAGCGCCAGGTGGATACAGCCTGGGCCTGCATATCGCGCATCGCCCCTTTGTTTTTATCAACAACACGAATACGCCGTGGGATGTGCAAACGATGCTGCATGAAGGCGGGCATGCTTTTCATGAGTTCGAGCGCGCCCATGTCCATTTCTATCAACGCGGCGAAATCTATTTGCCCGCAGAGTTTGCTGAGGTGGCTTCAATGAGCATGGAACTGCTTGCTTCTCCTTATAAAACAAAGGAATACGGAGGGTTCTATACAGACAGTGAAGCCGCGCGCGCCATGATCGAACTCCTCGAGATCAGTATCACTTTCTGGCCCTATATGGCATTGGTTGATGCCTTCCAGCACTGGATTTACGAAAACCCTTTGGATGGTTCGCACGCCTCAAACTGTGAGGAGAAATGGGGACAGTTGTGGGACCGCTTTATGCCCGGCATTGATTACTCCGGCTTGGAGGATGCCAAGAAAACCTATTGGCATCGTCAAGGGCACATCTTTGGGTCTCCATTTTATTATGTCGAATATGGACTTGCCCAATTGGGTGCAGTACAAGTATGGGCGAATGCACGCAAAGATCAAAGGAAGGCTGTCGCAGACTATCGCAAGGCGCTTGCCCTTGGTGCCACAGTTCCCCTGCCGCAATTGTTTGCTGCCGCCGGCGCAAAGTTTGCCTTCGACAAGGGAACGCTGAAAGAGGCGGTGGATCTGATGGAAGAGGTCATTGGAGAGATGGAAGCAAAACTCTGAGCAAAGTTTTTGTTTGAACTATAGGAGGACCTATGGAATATGTAAATCTCGGTACAACTGGAATGAAAGTTTCGCGCTTGTGTTTGGGCATGATGAGCTATGGATCCAAGCAGTGGCGCACCTGGGTATTGGAACAGGAAGAAGCAAAACCATTTATTAAGCGAGCCCTCGAGGCTGGCATCAACTTCTTCGATACCGCAGATGTGTACTCAACGGGCGAAAGTGAACGGATCACAGGAAACCTTCTTAAGGAATTGGGTGTGAAGCGCGAAAATGTGATCGTTGCCACGAAAGTCAATGGACAGATGAGTGAGGATATCAACGACAAAGGTCTTTCGCGCAAACACATTTTGGATTCGATTGATAAATCGCTGAAACGTCTCCAAATGGATTATGTCGATCTGTACCAAATCCACCGCTGGGATTATGAAGTGCCCATTGAGGAGACAATGGAAGCATTGAACGATGTGGTGCGGGCAGGCAAAGCTCGTTACATTGGCGCATCGTCCATGTTTGCGTGGCAGTTCGCCAAATCATTACACATATGTGAAACGAATGGCTGGACCAAATTTGTCTCCATGCAGAATCACTATAACCTGGTCTATCGTGAGGAAGAACGGGAAATGATTCCTCTATGTATTGATCAGGGCATTGGACTGATCCCCTGGAGCCCCATGGCACGTGGCTTCTTCGCAGGAAATCGCAAACGAGAGGGTGGCGGCGAGACAACACGCGCCAACAGCGATCCCTTCGCGAACGGACTGTATTTTCGAGACGAAGATTTCGATGTCGCCGATCGGGCGCAGGATGTTGCAAAGGAACGAGGTGTCACAGGATCGCAGATCGCCCTAGCATGGATATTGAGCAAGTCCCAGGTCACTGCACCCATCATCGGAGCAACCAAAATGGAGCATCTCGATCAAGCCATCGCTGCGCTGGATATCAAGCTCTCAGAGGCTGAGATCAAGCAGCTCGAAGAACCCTACAAACCACATCCAGTGCTGGGGCACGATTAAATTCAGCCCTCGCAAGGGCATGAATTATGCTCAGGGTATTCCCTAGGCTGTTTTGAGGCGTTTCACGCGGTAAAATTGTACTATGAGTGAAACCTTCAAAATTTTTATCCCGATGGCAGGCTGGGGAACACGTATGCGTCCGCATACCTGGAGCAAGCCCAAGCCGCTGGTCAGTGTGGCAGGCAAGACTTCCCTTGAGCATTTGCTGGATATGTTCAACAGCGTGCCAGACCCTGGCAATGTTGAATTTGTTTTCATCGTTGGACCTTATCTGGGGGAATTGCAGGTGCCTCCGTTTGTGCGGGAGAACTATCCTGGCATGAAGGCACATTTCGTTGTGCAAAATGAAATGAAAGGACAATCCCACGCGCTCTGGTTGGCGCGTGAATTTTTGCATGGCCCCATGCTGGTCTGCTTCTCAGACACGTTGCTGGAAACGGACTTTTCGTTTCTGGCGCATGAGGAAGCAGATGTGGTTGCCTGGGTGATGCCCATGCCTGACCCCCGCCGCTTTGGCGTTGCGGAGTTGAATGAGGAAGGCTGGGTAAAACGCTTTATTGAAAAGCCGGAAAGCATGGACAACAACCTGGTCGTTGTAGGTTGTTATTATTTCAAGAATGGGGAGAAACTACGGGCTGCCATTGAAAACCAAATGGAACGGAACCTCACCCTGAAAGGTGAATTCTTCCTTACCGATACCGTCACCCTCATGATCGAAGAGGGTGCAAAAGTTCGCACGCAGCAAAGTGACGGCTGGCTGGATACAGGTACGATCGATGCGACGTTGGAGACCAACAAAATATTGCTGGAAGGCAAAGCCAACATCACAAAAAGCGAAACCAGGGAGGGCGTTGAATTTATCGCACCTTCCTTTGTTCATCCTTCCGCTGAGATAACGAACTCGGTGATTGGTCCCTATTCCTCCATCGGCGCAAACTGCAAGATCAGCAACAGCAAAGTTGAGGAAAGCATCGTCGAGGCCGATTGTGAGATTCAGGATGCGGTATTGTGTCGTTCGCTGGTTGGGATCCAGGCCAAGGTCCAGGGCAGAGGCGATGGGCAGGTCATCCAGTTAAATGTTGGCGATAATAGCGATATCCTTTTGTCATGATGGATACTGTTGAATGCCGCTCGGATTTTGAATATGCGGAGCGTCCGCTTTCTCTCACGTGGCAGGGAGTCCGCTATGAGATCGCAGAGATCGTGTCGCGCTGGCGCGGTCCCGGCGAAAAGGGATTCCGGGTCAAGACCGCGGATGGGCAAGCCTTTGATCTAACCTATCGGGAAGTTCCCGATGAATGGCATATCCAACCAATTTAGGAGGCGCAATGCAGGAAGTGACCGATGTTCAACGTCTGTCAAAACGAGTAGCTGGATTAAAACCTTCAGGCATCCGAAAATTTTTTGATATTGCCGCGACCATGAAGGATGTGATTTCACTTGGCATTGGCGAACCAGATTTCACAACACCCAAGCCAATCCTGGAAGCGGGCATCCGTTCATTGCAAAACGGTGAGACGCATTACACATCGAATTGGGGCAAGCTGGAACTGCGTCAGGCAATCTCTGATAACCTCATGCACTTATACAAAGTAAAGTATGACCCAACAGATGAGATTATCGCTACGGTCGGTGTTTCAGAAGCGCTTTATCTCACATTTACCGCGCTGCTTGATCCCGGCGATGAAGTCATCATCCCCACACCGTGTTTTGTTTCCTATCAGGCAGAAGTCATTATGGCGAACGGCGTGCCAGTCGAGGTGGTTGCGCGTGAAGAAAATAATTTCATGGTTGACCCGGCCGATATTCGCAAGGCGCTCACGCCGCGTACAAAAGTGATCTTTATCGGTTATCCGTCCAATCCCACCGGTGCAGTTGCCACCCGTGAAGTGATGCTTGAGATTGCGAAGATCGCAGAAGAGCATAATTTGCTGGTAGTGTCAGATGAAATTTATGATCGTCTGGTCTACGATTTTGAACATGTCTGTTTCCCCGCTTTGGATGAAAGCATCAAACACCGTACTATTTTGCTGGGCGGTTTTTCAAAAGATTACGCCATGACCGGCTGGCGCATCGGGTATGCCTGTGGACCTGCCGATATCATTCAGGGGTTGGTACGCATCCATCAATACACGATCATGTCTGCGCCAACCACGGCACAGGATGCCGCCCTTGAAGCTCTAAAAAACGGGAATTCCTATGTGGAAGAAATGGTCACAGAATATGACCGCCGCCGCAGATTATTAGTTGCGGGACTCAACCGGCTCGGCTTGCGGACCTTCGAGCCGCGCGGCGCGTTCTACGCCTTCCCTAACATCCAGGCCTCCGGTATGGATGATGAGGTCTTTGCGGAAAAATTACTTCTCGAAGAACATGTCGCGGTGGTACCGGGTAACGCGTTTGGTCCCGGTGGGAGCGGGTTTGCCAGGGCCTGTTATGCAACTGAATATAGCAAGATCGAAGAAGCCTTGCACCGTATGGAAAAATTTATGAACAGGTATGGTTGAAAAGTAGCCAGTGAATAGTAACCAGTGCGATAGGCTTTCATCGACAATATAAGTCTTGAAGTGATCCTTTGTGTTTAGAAAGACCGTCAAATCAAAAATCCCCGAAACTCGCATCTCGGGGATTTTTTGTATCCGTCAGTCAATTAGTTGACAACCACCACATTGCTGGCCTGAAGACCTTTGGGGCCCTGTTCAACTGTGAACTCGACCTTCTGGCCTTCCTGCAGGTTCTTGAAACCATCGCCTTGAATGGCTGAGAAGTGGACAAAGACATCATCGCCGCCTTCGCGAGCGAGGAAGCCGTAGCCCTTTGTTCCATTGAACCACTTGACTGTACCGTTGATACGTTCCGACATTTTTGCCTCCTTATGGCAAATAAAAAAATATGGAGGGTACTCATTGGGTGTTGCATCGGAGCGCCTCAACGGCGTAAAACAAAGTGGCTCACGGACGATCCGTGAGCCAACCTGGTACTTCCAAAGCAAACTACTGGTATCCTACAAAGCGCAAGGATAACATGAGGGGTATGATGTGTCAAGAAAAAAAGGTAGGAATAAGGTAGGAAACCGGTAATGCTATAATCCCTTCCAAGGGACATATGAAGATCGACCTCCAGCAGATGATCAATAATCCTTTTGTTGTAAACCTGGCCTTCTTTTTAGGAAGAGTTATCCCGCCGCGGATTGGGTATCCGCTTTGTAATTCCATTGGAAACTGGGTTGCAACGCGGCACGACTCGAGCGTGACCCAGGCAGTGAGAGCAAATCAATGGGTGGTCCGAGGGGCAAATGTAGATAAAGAAACGCTGGATCAAGCGGTTCAGGAGACATTCCGAAATAATATCCGCGATCTCTATCTTTTGTATCACTATGTCCAACGCCCGCAAGCCACGCAGCGTCTGATCCACTTAAACGCCCGCGTATGCAAAGTGCTGGAACGACCTGAATTTGCGAGGCGTGGATTGGTGATCGCAGGTCTGCATCTCAGCGGATTCGATCTCATCCTGCAGTCCATTTGCCGGGAAGGGCTTAAAGCCATGATCCTGACGATTCCTGATCCGCAGGGTGGACGATTGATCGAATATGAAATGCGCAAAAGGACCGGGATGAACCTGGTCCCAGCCTCGTTAGGTAGCCTGAGGCAGGCCATAAAGCACCTCGAACAGGGCGGCATGGTCTTGACTGGCATAGACCATCCGGTGCCTGACCCAAAATATCACCCCAGATTCTTTGGCTGCGCTGCAGCCCTACCTACTCACTATATTTCTCTGGCCCTGAAAGCCCGGGTGCCGGTCGTCATTATGACTGCCATTTATCAGTCAGATGGAAAGTATCACGTTCAAAGTTCCGAGCCAATCGAGATGGAATGTGATTCGGATCGTGAAAAGGAAATCCTGCACAACACTGAAAACGTTCTCAAACAGGCGGAGAAGTTTATTCGCCTTGCGCCTCAACAATGGAACATACCTTTACCCATCTGGCCTCAGTTGTTGGGAAAGGTGCTGGACTGATTACTATTCCAAATGAGAAATCGGGATTTTGATTCGGGAGTTAATGATAGATGAAGAAAATCAAAAAACACAAAAGAGTGAATGACATCCTTTTGGGTCCATTCGAGCGACCTGCCCTGCACTGGCTGGCGGCGCACATGCCTGCCTGGGTGAGGCCAGACACTTGTACTGTGGTGGGAACCTTAGGGGCATTATTAACATTGGTCAGTTATGGATTATGCAATCTCAACCCAAACTACCTCTGGCTGGCTTCATTGGGATTCTTCATCAACTGGTTCGGGGATAGCCTGGATGGGACATTGGCTCGCTATCGTCACATCGAACGCCCACGCTACGGTTATTACATTGATCACACAATTGATGTGGTTTGTCAGGTGATGATCTTTTTGGGATTGGGCCTGACGCCCTATATCAGTTTCAATATTGCCTGCCTGGCATTGATCAGTTACCTGCTACTCTCGGTGCTGGTTTATATCCGCACGTATGTGGTGGGTGAATTCAAGATTTCCTATGGCAAGCTGGGACCGACGGAGAGCCGCGCGATCGCGGTTTTGCTGAACATTGCCATGTATTTCTTTGGTACGCAAAACATTGTGTTCGGTCCGGCAATCATCAGTGCATACGATCTATTCGTTGTGGCGATCGCCCTGCTTTTGACGGGATTCTTCGTCAACACTGCCCTGCAGGAAGCGCGCAAGCTGGCAGCGCTGGGAGAATAGCGTTTGCTCACGTCGCTGCTTAGGCAGGAGGACTCATTCGTTCAGGCGGAAGGGCTATCGCTTTCGCCCTGACATGCAATTCGAAAAGATGAATAGCTGGTGACTCATGAAGAGGGAAAACGCTAACTCTGGAAACCCCAATATAAAACCTACAAAGTAGAGCGAAACGGTGGTCAATAACTAGGGATATATTATCGACTAAATATATGATAATCATCACATTCGAATATTGAACAAGAGTGCTACAGTAAATTTGGTCAATTGTTCAGACCAAAAGGAGCAAAAATGAAAAGGATTCTTGTTAGTGTTGTGTTTGTACTCGCATTGACGCTGACAGCCTGTGGCTCCAACAAAACCACACTCAACGTCACCGCAACCGATAAAGGCTATGATTCATCGACTTATACTGTCCCCGCGGGCAAGGAAGTCACCTTGAACCTGACCAATACCGGCGTCCTTGAACATGAATTTGCGATCTTGAAGAAAGGCGAACATGTTACCCCTCCCTTCGGAGAGAAGGATGAGGACAAAATTTTGTGGGAGCTTGATGGTGTTGAGGCTGGAACGACCAAGTCGGCCACCTTTACTGCACCGACTGAAGCTGGGGAATACGATGTCATCTGCGGGATCCCGGGTCATATTGAACTCGGCATGACAGCAACGCTGATCGTCAAATAAGAGAAAGACAGAGCCAAATCCCGCTCCTTTCGGAGCGGGATTTTTTGTCGCAAATACTGGTGATATGCAGCCCCTATTATTATGCTGACATTTGCCAATCCTTGTGTTTTTTATAATGGCTTCTGCAAAATTATTTTGCTTCTTCGCTGTTCAATAAATCTTCCGGACGTTATGATGCAAAGCTATG
>Ga0065707_10082589_pt1 | contig 13539 bp, 11 predicted proteins | sample SwiRhicommuniRL3_FD_59094 | JGI IMG/M metagenome (GOLD analysis project Ga0065707, IMG submission 59094) | Switchgrass rhizosphere bacterial communities from Rose Lake, Michigan, USA - RL3 v2 (version 2) | ecosystem: Host-associated > Plants > Roots > Rhizosphere > Soil | place: East Lansing... | reverse complement strand
CGCCGTCGCCGAGCACGAGCTTTCCACTGAGATCGAGAACTGTCACCGAGCCAACGACGCGCTCCTGAATCGTCATGTCCTACTCCTGGTGGGTTGAGCGTGAACGGAACGTCAGTCCATTAAAGCAGGCGATTATAGCCGTTCGCTGTCCGCTGGTGGTGAGGTACCGGGAGGCTGGCTCGGTCTGGTGTAGTTTTCTTAGGGTTTTAGGCCGCTCACGGCCTGCGCGCCGATGGTGATGGTGCGGACATTGTCTGTCTTCGTCGGTGTGAACGCGGCTACGGTGTACACGCCTTGCGCCAGCTGTTGTGCAACGGTGACCGTCGCCTTGTCGAGATCGACATGCCGCCATTGCTGGCCCCAACAGCTCCGACTTCCGCATCTCGCCGTCGATCGCGAGCGCGAAGAAGGCATGCATACGCGGACTGTCCGCTTTTGCCGCCGCGATGACAGCGCGGGCTTCCTCGGCACTCCAGGAGCGTTCACGGGCGGTGCGTCGAGCATCCTTTTTGGAGCGACGGAAGGTGCACGTTGCGGTCGTGGCCTCCGGCCAAAGGAGAACGCGGATCCGGTCGCGGCATGACTTCCCGAACACGCGACAGGCCAACAGCGGTCGCCCGGGCACGCGGCCGAAGAAACCGGCCGATGTCGATGCCTACGGGCTTTTCGACATCGGCACGCGCCCACATTTCCAACAGCCTCGAACCCCACAGCCTTTTGAAAAGAAGTGTATGGAGCACACGGGTTCGAATCCCTGACGGCGCTCAACCTCGCGACGGTTCGCGGGCGGGCCGCCTAGCGGGCGAATGGTCGAGCCGTGCTCGAAGCACGGGCCACTGTGTCGCGTAAGCAGCGGTCCGTGTAGCGAGCACGGTCAATTTGTTATTGCCCGGTCACAACGTCGCCGACAGGTTCGGGCGTCGCCTCACTCTCGGTGCGTTGTCCCACCACCTGTTCTTGGCGGGACCGATGAGTGGCGAGCCCGCCCTTGCGACCGGCTTCGCGCGCCTCCTCGCTGGTCCACTCGTGGGCCCTGCCCTGCTGATGCGCGGCGCGGCCGCCCTTGCTGGCGATCTCGTGCTGCTTCGCGGGGTCCATCGATGCGAATCCACGGTCCTCTTTGGCCATTCCGTCCTCCCTTTAGTACACCCAACCTCCACGGGGTCGGACGTTTCAAGACAGGCTGAGCAAGATGGGAGCCGGACTTGTAATTCGTGCCGCTCAGTCGCAAGTCGTTCGCTTGCCCAGACTGTTTAGACGCGCGCGTGGACACGCGGCGCGACGCTGGCAGCGGCGCGACTCAATTGTTTTAGATGAGTTCGCCGAAGAGTACAGACCATTATTTATTCGTGGCGGCGGCGATCCGGTTCGTGGGGTTCGTAGTGATCGCGGCGTTCGGGAAAGAACGGCCGCTCATCTTGAAGGCGGAGCGCGGCAGCAATGCGCTCGCGTAGGTGCCACGCTTCCGTCAATAGGTCTTCGAGATGCCGCAACGTGTCTGCGCCTGACGACTTCAGCGTGTCCATACGGACGACCGCGGCCGATGTCTGCAATCGGTACTCCGGTAGCGACGTTTTGTTGCACACATTCTTGTTCGGCTGAGGCTTCGAGTCAGCCGCTACCGACCAAATGAGTCGGACCACCTCACGACGAGACCGCGTTACAGCTCGCGCAACGCGTCGGGCACCTTGTCTCGGATATCCGGTGGCAGTGACGCCAAATCAGTTGCCCAGGTGTGGCCGCAACTGTCGCACTTGAACGTCATGACCGTGATGCTCTTGATGAGGAGCATGCTGCCGACGTGCTGACACTTCGGGCATTGAATCGGAAGGGGGAAATCGGTGTTGCCACTATCCATAGACCTAGCACCAAGCAATGGCGAGCACCGAACACCAACGGCATGTGGCGGGAGCTGCCACACGGGGCCGGGCTGTGAACGCGAAGAGCCCGGTTGATGCCCGGTGCCCGTTAAGCGAAGGGTGCAAGTCGGCGCGCGTCACGGTATCGCACACCTCTGCCCAGCGGTGCACAACATGCTCCCTGAGAAAACTAACCAGCGGACGACTCAGTTCTTCAGATCAGTCCTGGGGGTCGGCGATGTCCGCACGCCGGAGACCAAAAGACGACGACGCATGGCAGCCGGTTCTCTAGCAGCGCGACCGGTTCGCGACAGTTCGGGCAGACCAGTCCCGTTTTCTTGAGTGGTTGTTCTGGCGAACTGCTCATCGTCGCGACAGGCGATCCCTTAACCTTCCCACTCGTGTAGTCGCTTGATCGTGAGCGCGAAGTCTTCCAGTCGCTTGATCGACTTCGCCAGCGAGCCGGGTCGAAAGGCACGCGGATCGATCTTGCACAGCGCCTCGACCGCGACGGTGAGATCGTCGAGACCCTGATCGGCGATGCGCCGTTCTTCACGGCGGCGCCGTACGCTCCGCGATCGTCGGTCGGATTCGGGTGGGTGGCATTCGCCGATCGTCTCATGGGGAGGGGCGACCGACGATCCGTTAGCGACCTGTTAGCAAACACCGCAGGAACCTCGCTGTTTATTCGAGTTTCCAGCGGTCAAATTTAGCCGTTCGATATCGTCCGATGCGAGAGAACACCTGAGTTCCTCAGCGAACGGTAAGACAGACGTTTGTGTGTCAAAGATCGTCAATTCTTCGAGAGTTCGGGTGGCGTTCATTTGCCATATTTCGTCTCCGTACAGCGACCTACAGATAGTGGCAACTTTCCGCGCAACGGGGCCCGTTCGTGGTGTTGGTGCTCACTTTCTAGGTGGAGGTGTGATTGACAGTGCAGGCGTGGCCGACAGGTCTTAACTCCTCAAGGCGCGTTTACCAACAAGGCTCAAAGCTCCAATCACCAAGCTGCCGAGGCCGGCGAATCCAAGAAGGCAATCAACTCCGTCATCAGTTCCTCTGCGAGCGCATGCTTGGATGCAGGAGGACACGACTCGACGAGAAGAGTGCGAAGGTACAAACAGGCGACTCGTCCGGTGTGGTCGTATCACCGGGGCAGTTCGAACGGCAGCGCTACACCCTCGCGGTCGAATGCCCGAGTGATCGCGTTGGTGGTTGCAAGTTCAGGTAGCGCGCCACGGCGATTCGTCGGACCGACCGTAGTGGAAAATATTGCTTTGTGAGCGCCTGCGCTATAAGAGTTCAACTCACAAGTGACCGGCGAGAGCGAGTGCGTTGCCACTAACAAGTGAGTGTCCCATGTTCAGACACCTCCCTCTCCGACATTCCGTCCAATTCCCACACATCGCGGACCTTGTTTTGATCACCGGAGGAGTCGCGTCTGTTCTCGTATTGTTGAACGTTGTGTATGACCACGCGTTCGTTGCGGAGCGGCAATTCACGAGCGCAGGCGGCGCTGTTTTGTACTGCGTGTTGCCGTTGGTTCTGTCGTTCGTCTGCTTTGGTGCTCTGCGGTTGGCCCCGACTCACAAGCAGTGGGTCAGCGTCGTGTGTTTCGCGTTTGCCGCTCTAGTGTATGGGGCCGAAGCGGCCCTAATGATGACGAACGGCTCATTGACGCCACTCGCGCGTTCCATATCGAACGGCAAAGTCTTCCCACGTTATGCGGATCAAGTGGATCAAAAGCTCGCTGACTTGCGGAAGAGTGGAGTTTCAGCGGTCCGATCTATCGGAACGCCGGTAGCACGATACGAGAAGTCGTTGGTTGGGACGTCCGGCGGGCGAGCCCGTGCCCCTGAACTGATCGCATTGAGCGGAATTGCCCGGCGAAAGACGGTTGTATGTCAGGACGCCGGCGATTGGCTTATCTACGATAGCGACGAACACGGGTTTCACAATCCGCTCGGACTCTGGAAATCCGGTCAAGTGGAGATCGCCGCGGTGGGCAACTCCTGGACACAAGGTTGGTGCGTCCCGTCCAACCGCAATTTCGTGTCATTGATGCGACGCCATTATCCCGCCACCGTGAACCTCGGTATGGCCGGTGAAGGACCGTTGCAGATCCTGGCAATAGCCAAGGAATACCTTTCAGTTCTTCGGCCGAAGGTCGTGATCTGGTTTTATTTCGAGGGGAATAGTCTGCAGGAGCTGCAAGAAGAAAAGACATACGAACCGCTCATGCGCTATGTCCACACCGACTTCAAGCAGGACCTCATTGGACGCCAAGACGAAATTGATCAACTTGGGATCAGTGCAGGCGCTGAGGATCGAAAGCGCCAGAAAGAGAGGGAGGCGAAAGAGCGCGTTAGCAATGTCGCGTTCGGGACGCTTCGGGGACTGATCAAACTGACCTCGTTGCGTAACGCTTTCGGACTTGTGTATGGCACAGACGCTCTGACTCAAGCAGCGTTAGAGGATTTAACAGGGCCGACCTTGGAGCTGTTCGGCGAGATCGTGAGAGCTGTAAAGACGCAGGTGTCATTGTGGGGCGGGACGGTGGTTTTCGTTTACCTTCCGAGCAGCGAGCGGTATGCGACGTGGACGACGCCAACATTAAGTCCAGACAGTCAGCAGCGGACAAGAGTGTTGCGGCTCGTTACAGAGGCCGCCATTCCTATCATTGACCTGCACTCTGTCTTCAGCGTTCGTGGTGGCAATTCGGTCTTTCGCAATTCACGCTTCAATGAGGAGGGCAATCGTGTGATTGCAGAGGACGTGGTCGAAGGTATTTCACCCTTTGTCGTGAACCTCGGCGTGGTGAGGTACTAGAGCGAAAGACCGTTGGGCGGAAACACAGGGGACCGGTGTGAAGTGTGGTGAGCCGCCTCGGAGTCGAACCGAGAACCCGCAGATGAGGAGTTCGAGGCGGACTGTCCGCCGCGGTCCAGCCCTATCGTTTTCTTCGTAATTCCCTGTGATGGCACTCCGTCGGAGTCCACGGTTTCTGCTGGCGTTCGACGGTTAGGGTTTCACGTAGGGTTTCAGGTTTGCGGACCTTCCGCGCGTCCGCACATAGTTGGCTCAACGGTTAGCGCGCGAACGGAGGCGTGCTCCCATTCAGTCGCAGTCAAGCATGATGATCGCCGGGAGTGTCGACGCAGGATCCGCTTGCTGCGATGGCAAAACGTGCGCATACGTCCCGCGTGATTTCCACTTTCTTGTGACCGAGCCGCCGTTGGACAACATGCGGCGGAACACCTGCTGCGAGCAGTTACGTCGGGCATGTGTGTCGAAGCCCGTGTTAGCGAGATCGACTTCACACCGGCAGCCTTACACTGCTGTCAGCTGCCCCTAGAATATGTGTGGTGTGAGTGCGTGCCGAGAGTGGTGTCGATACCAACGTGTCGACGGTCAAAGGGTGCGTGCGAACATCAGATCGTGGTCCGCATAATACGGACGTTTTTTCAACTCTAGCTTTGACTGTTCGCGTTTGTGCTCGCGGAGAAGGGCAACGGTATCCGTGGACAAATCGATCGACATCGAGCGCGTTTACCTTTCGGTAGGGGAGTGTCGAATCGAGGCCAGTCTGGATCCCGATTCAGTGTGTGAAAATCCTCGTCTCCTAAAAACCAAAAGCTGTCGTTCGACGCGAACCACCGACGCGTCGAGATCTTTCCAGCGCAACGCTAGAAGTTCACCGATACGCAGGCCTCCGTCGAGTGCGGGTGCAAACAAAGCAGGATATTGGGAACTCTCGTGCTGCGTGACGTGGGTGAGGTACTGACGTGCCCTCACCGGCGGTCCAGACGTTGTGCAGCACGTCCTCGCTGGTGTTGATTCGTGGTTTATTGACAGCATCACGTGTGATCGTCTGCTCGATGCAGCAACTTCGCGCGAATCGCGGCCTTCACGGCGCTGGTCAACAACACGTGGTGCAGCTGAATGCTTCTTGGCGATATCTTCAAGGAAGCGTAGTAGTTCTCGATCCGGGACGTCGTTAGTTGCAGTGGAATATGACCAATTGCTGGTTTGATGTGTTTCGTGATCGCGGTGTGGAAGAACGGTACGTGTTGAGCGTGCATCGGGGTGGTCGAATTGCAGTGTCGAGCCACTGAGCGAGCCATTCGCCAAGCGTGACCTTCGATGGTTCGATAAACGTACCTTGGTGCGCATTACCAACCGAGTTCGTTGAGCTTTATTTCCGCCTGTTTACGCGTGCCGATGAACCGAATCCACTGCTGACGATGAACGGTCTGTCCGTCCTTGTTCGGTTGCTTTCCGAGGGGGCACGATCAGATCCCAGGCGTACTCAACTGGCTTCATTCCACTTCGTGTTTGGCGACTTGCTTTACGCAGACACCTTCGCATGCTGCACCTCGATTCGGAGTTGAAAGTTGCTGCGGAGCAGCCTCTGAATCGATTGTCAAACCACCGTCAAACCAACTTCGTTTGAGGTGTGACGAGGCGACGTGAGGTGTCGTGAGGTTGGGCGTGCGTGAGGCTCCGTGAAACCTGGCGAGTCATCACGAGACTCGCGAGGCCGCGCCTGAAATCCATGCCCGTTCGCTATAATCCGCGCATCAGTGAGCGCGCCTCAAGACGCACGCCTCGAAGTGAGTGATGCCCAGGGCCGGCGGGTCGTCGTTCTGGACAAGGCGGCCTTCACGATAGGGCGCCGTTCGGCCAACGACCTCCAGTTGACGGGCACCGATGTGTCGCGTGATCACGCCGAAATCCTTCGCAGCGACGGCAATTACCTCCTCCGCGACCGGGGGTCGCGCTGCGGCACGTATGTCAACGGCGCCCCGGTTACCGAGCGGCGGCTCGTTCACGGCGACAAGATTCAGGTCGGCCGGACCGCCGGAGCCCAGCTCGTATTCCTGATCCATGACACGGCGACCGACACCGGGTCCCGAGCCGGCGCGTCCGCGATCGTCGGCGGATTCCGGCAAATCGCGACGCTGCTCGACGCGCTGCGCGGGTTGGGGAGCAGCCGCGTGCTGGATGAAGTCCTCACCCTGGTCATGGACGCGGCGATCGAAGTAACGGGCGCGGAGCGCGGGTTCGTCATGCTGGCCAGCGAGCGCGGCGAGCTCGAAATGAAGCTGGCGCGCATGCAGGGACGCGTCTCGCTCTCGGGGACCCGGTTCGACACGAGCCGCAAAATTCCCGAGCAGGTGTTTGCGACCGGCCACGACATGGTCGTGCGCGATCTCCGGGAATTTGCGGACGATCATCTCGCCACGATCGCGCACGGCATCCGGCAGGTGCTCTGCGTACCGCTTCTGCTCGTGCGCTACGTGGACCGGCCCGGGGCGCCGGTCGAATCGAAACCGATCGGCGTGCTGTATCTCGACAGCCGCGAGAGAGGGACGCTGCTGTCGCAGGCAACGAGAACCGCGCTCGAGACGCTGGCGGCCGAAGCCGCGGTTGCGATCGAGAATGCGCGGCTCTATCGCCAGGCGATTGAAAAGGGGCGCATCGAAGAAGAGCTCCGCATGGCCTCGCAAATCCAGCAGGCGCTGCTGCCGAAGTCGCGGACGCGCGGCACGTTCTATGATGCGAGCGGCACCTCGATCGCGTGCCGCGCCATCGGCGGCGACTTCTTCGAGTACATCGATCTTCCGGATGGGAGCTTCGGGTTTGCGCTGGGCGACGTGTCCGGCAAGGGGCCGCCGGCAGCGCTACTGACCGCGATGCTGCAGGGCATGTTCTGGACCCAATCATTTGCGCCGGTCGAACCGGCCGCGATGATGACGCGGGTCAACCGCGCGCTGCTCGCTCGCGGCATCGAGAACCGCTTTGCGACGATCTTCTTTGCGATTTTGAGGTCGGACGGCCGCCTCATTTACTGCAACGCCGGGCAGAATCCGCCGATGCTGTTCAGTGCAGCAGGCGTCCGGAAGCTGGAGACCGGTGGGATGATTGTCGGCCTGTTTCCGCACGCGAGCTATGAGCAGGAGGAGGTGTGGCTGAATGCCGGCGACCTCCTGACGGTGTACAGCGACGGTGTCTCGGAGGCACTGAATCCGGCAGGAGACGAGTTCGGCGATCCGCGCATTCAGGACGTGATCTCGCCCAACTGGCTGGAGCCGAGCGATGCCGTCCTGCAATCGTTGCTTCGTTCGGTCCGCGAGTTCGCGCAGGACGCGCCCCAGAACGACGACGTCACCGCGCTGATTGTGCGGTACACGCCCACACGAACGTAAGGCGGCCAGGACAGGCAGGAAGGGCGGGAGGGGCTGGAGAGGCAGGACGGGTACTACGCAGGCTTTGCTTTGAGCACGCCGATCTGCACGAGCATTCCGGTGAAGTCGTAGATCCGGCGCTCGTGTGCGATGAGGCCGTTGGCGACTCGGCAGACAAAGACCATTGGCATGAGTGCGGGCTTTCCACTCGGGTCCATTCCCATCAATCCGCCTGTATCCGTCCCCGACATCGTGAAGACGTGCACGACGCGATCACCGTCGATGATGAGATCGTCAGTGATGACCGTCGCGTCGCTGAAGGCCTCGAAAACCGCGCCATACACCGCGGCGACGGCTGCTCGTCCCTGGTGCGTTCCGCCGAGCGGACTCTCGACAACAGCATCTTCCGCATAGAACTCGGCGATCGTCTCGACGTCATGATCATTCATCGCCGCCTCGCGCCGCTCAAAAAGACCGACGATCTCCTCGCGTGTCATGGTTTCGTCCTCTCAGGCCGGGCGCGCTTTGAGCACCCCAATCTGAATGAGCATTCCGGTGAAGTCGTAGATGCGACGCTCACGGACGATCTTGTCGCCGCGGAAATCGTAGATGAAGACGGCGGGTAGACGAAAGTGCTTGCCGCTCGGCGGCAAGCCCATCAGTCCCCCAAGATTCGTTCCTTCGATCGTCAGGACCTGTGCGACGCGGTCGCCGTCGATGACGAGCGCCTCGGTGTGGCGGGTGTTGTCGGCGAACGCGTGAAAGATGAAGTCGAACGCCTCCTTTGCGGCCTCGGGGCCTTGGTGTACGCCCGCCGTGGGGCTGTAGATCACCGCGTCATCAGCATAGTCTGCCGCGAGCGCAGCCGAGTCCTTGGCATTGAAGGCCTCTTCGCGTCGCGTGAACATGGCGGTGATCTGCTCGCGCGTCATTTGAACGCGCGAATTCTGCCACGAACCGGTCGTGACGTCATCGCAAATGCTGGCGCAAGAACTAGTGGATGGAGACGGCAGGCCCGTGTTCCAGCGTCACATCAAGCACCGGAGACGTGATGATCCGCTGATCGTTGGCGAAGATCTCCATCTTCAGGCCGACGCCAATCCAGGCCGTCTTCAGCACGCTGCCGCCGAACCCCGAGCCGTCGATGCGGGCCGGTGTCGGATCGATGAAGAACTTTCCGCCCTGAACAATCGCTGATGTGCCGCCGGTCACGACGATGCGGTAACGCGAATTGTGCGTCTGCACGACAATCGTCGTCAGCGGCTCGACCTCGCGCAGATGGATGCCGCGCACGTCGCCGACATCGTCAACGAAGCCGTCAAGCGTCGCCGCGCGTGGAACGAGGGTGGCCTCACTCTTGAGCTGGATGATGGTAGACGCGTCGCTCACACGAGAGACGATTGTACCGCTGTTCGGGAACGATCCGAACGAACTGAACGGTTCCAGCGATCCGACGAGTTATTTCTGCGGCGGCGCCGGCGCGAGTGTGCCAGGGATTGGTTGCGCTGGCTGCGGTGGCTGAGCGGGGTTCTGAGCAGGAGGGGGCCCGGGCTGCACCGGCGGCACCTGGACCGGCGGAATGGTGATCGGTGGTGTCTGAATGATCGGCAGGTCGATCAACGGCGCGTTCGCATCGCCGGTGACGCGGAATGGCCGCAAGTCGTCCGCACTGAGGTCAAGAACGCGGATGATGTGTGGCGTCAGCGTCAGCACGATATCGCTCTGCAGTGTCTCCTTGTGGTTTCGCGCGAATAGCCGCCCAACGACCGGCACATCGCTCAAACCGGGAATCCCTTCCATGGTCGTCCGCTCGTCGTCGCGAATCAGGCCGGCCAGCAGGTTCGTCTCGCCGTCGCGCAACCTAATGGACGTCGTGATTTCGCGGTTGGCGAAGGTCGGCAGCCCGCCGAACCCGGTGCCGAGCTGGGCGTTGACGACCACTTTTAGCGCCAGCGAGACGTCGTCGTCGTGGTGCGTGCGGGGCGTGATGTCGATGTTCACGCCGACGTTCTGGTACTGAAACGACGTGATGGGTTGCTGGGCGACACCCCCCGTGGCAATCGGGGCGAAGGTCGTCACAGGAACTGGGATCTGCTCGCCGAACCGCGCCTGTGCCACCATGCCTTCCGATGTCCGCAGCTGCGGGTTCGCCAGGGTGCGCGTGTTCGCGTCGGTCTTGAGCAGGCGGTAGTACAACGCGGGGAGGCCCGTCAGGATAATGTCGGATTGGGTCAGGTTCACCAGGTTCTGCAGCGTGAGCTTGTCGCGATTGACGTCGACGGTGCCGTTGATGCCCGGGGAGCCTGGGCTCGCGACCTGCAGGCCGTATTCAAGCAGCTTGGTGCGGTCGACCTCGAGCAACTCGACATCGATGACGACCTCAGGGCGCGCCTTATCGATCGCCTGGATGATGCGTCCGGCGGTGGCGACGCGTTCGGGCGTGTCCTTGATCGTCAACGCGTTGGTCGCGGTCAACGGCGCGATGCGTCGCGCATCGACGACGATGCGGAGCATGTCGATTGTTTCTTTCAGATCGGCGTTGCTGAGATAAAACGTGCGGACGATCTCTTCTTCGTACTCGCGGCGTTTGGCGGCCGTATCCGGAATCACTGTCACCGTTCGCTGCGTGGTCACCTTGTAGAAATTCCGTGTCGCGGAAGAAATAGCCGCCAGCGCCTGATCGAGCGTCACGTTGCTCAGATCGATCGTGATGCGGTCGTCGCGGAACGTCGGGTCGAAGATGATGTTCACATTGGCGAAGCGGGCGATGACGGTGTACACGTCACGCACGCTGGCGTCACGGAAGACAAGGGAGGCCGGAAGTCGGACGTCGGGAGGCAGTTCGAAGCCCGCCGGTCCAAGCTTCTGCGACTGGTCGATCAGCGCTTCGAGTTGTGTTTTGCCTTCCCGTGAAACGGCTACGCGGTTGCGAAGCTGTGTCCGCAGGTTACGCAAGGTTGCGTCGATGTCGCCGTTGCCTGGGTTCAGCTCGGCGGCCAATTCGTACTCGACGAGCGCCTCATCGAGCTTCCCCGTTGCTTCGAGGCGGCGTGCACGCGTGAGGTGCTCCTGCGAGGCGCGCAGCTTGGCGCGCTGTAACGCAAGCTGGGTGGTTTTATCGTTTGGGTGTTTCTTGGCCGCCGCGGTGTATTCGGCGACCGCCCGGTCGTAGTCTTCTGCCTGTTCTGCACGCTGCGCGGAGCGATACGTGCCCGTGGTGGCGCAACCGGCGACGGCGGCCGTCAGCGCCAGAACAGCAACAAAACGACTAGTTGTGAGAGCCATCCGTGATGACGTCAACGCCTTTAGGAATCCTGAATGCAAACACCTTATCGGATATTCCCTGATTTTCCTTCAAGTTCGTAAATGCGAGGGTCGACTCGCCCCCTTCGTGGTCACGGGTGGTGAGGGCCCGAATCTGCAAGGAGGCAGGATCAACGGCCACGACGAGATACTCGTAATCAGGCTCATTCCGCCGTGGTGTCAGCTTCAGGGCCAGGGTTCCCGGGATGGTCGGTTGCGCGTAACTCGCTGAGAAATCACGAGCGATGTCCCCTTTGCCGGCAAGGAACAGGGCAGGGGTAGTGGCCTGGTTATCGGGCGGGACATTACTGACGATTACCTGCTTGTCCTGGGGGATATACGAATAGACCTTCACGCCGTCCGACACGAACTCCTTCTTTTCCGGCGCCGTGTAGGTCCATCGCATGCGGCTTGGCTTTTTCACGCTCACCGTGCCGCGCTCCTGTGACTGCGTCTTGAGAACACCTCCCCGATAGCTGTGTACAAAGTCGGCAGAAAAGTCCTTAATCCCTTGGTAGCGCTGCTGAAGGGAGCGGGCCAGCGCATCGGGCGCCGGTTGCGACTGCGTTTCCGCGACAGCGGATAGCGCCACACAGATCGCTGCGGCCGTAAATAGATGAGTCACCCGAGCCATTTGTCCCCTAACGATAGCAGTTCCGATCGAATGAGAACCCATCGATGCAAGAAATGTGGCGTGTCCCTTACGGACGATCAGCTGAGGAAATTGGACGGCTATGAAGATCCGCGAGCGAAGGAGACACGGAGGAGAGCCGGTACCTGTGGCCAGGTGAATACACGCTTGCCGCGTACACGGGATTCGATGGTCTCGCGTTGCGATCGAACCAGACGACACTCACCCCTCGTTCGAGCGTCAGCACGTGCTCGCGTCCGCGAAGCACGTGACCAAATCCGGCCCGGCGGAACGTGTCGGACGGCAGCCACGATTCCATGCGCACGGTGAACGGATCCTCCAGCAGCCGGAAGTTCATTCGGAACGGCGAGTCTTCGGCGCGCGCCACGATGGGAGTTTCGCCCGTAAGGCCGGCCATCAGTTGATATCGCGCACCCGTTGCGGCTTCCATGGAACCCCCAATCCGCAAAACAGGTGGAACGTGGCCGCCCGTCAGCATCCCCACAGCCGCCCGAAGCAGCGCAGGATCGAGACGCTCTTCGCGTGGAGGCGTCAACACGCACAACACGTACGGCGTTCCTGAAGACAGGCCCTCAATCTCCTCGATGAGGTCCGGAGACGCGCTGATCGGCTCGCGCTGCAGCGGAAAGAGCGGACCAAATGCTGCTACGACATCGCGCGCCGAATATGCGTCGAGAATCATGTCGCGTGAAATCGCTTCGTTGTCGCGGACCAGCAGCGGGAAATGCAGTTGAACGTCCGGCAGTCGCACCCATGGGACATCGCGCCGCTGCCACCGCGTATGGTAGAGAAGCGCGTTCTCGACCTGCCAGTTCAAGTCGGTGACGAGGACGGCGCTCTGCGGATTGGCGCCGAGTGCAAGGCGCGTCACCAGCAAGTCCGCGCGCCGGTCGTCGTGCCGATCGATTGCGGGCCACGTGTCCCATGCCCGCCAGCCCGCGTAGAGAAGGACCAGCCCTGTGAGGATTGCCTGTGGGCGAGCCTTAAAGGCTCGCCGCACAGGTGATTGGAGCTGCGCTACTGGGGATTGGAGGGCCGCGCCGGCCAGAAATGCTGTGAACAGATGTCCGGGCAAATAGAAGACGTGCGTGTCTCCGACGTTGTAGGTGAACGCAAACAGCGTATTGATCCCGTACGCGAGCAGAACGAGGGTGGCCCACGGACGCGAGATCGTCCACAGACGGACCGCACCGACGACGGCGAGCAGGAGACCGATCACCCCGAATTGCTGGCGGGCGTCGAACCACCACATCCCGACGCGGTCGGCAAGTTGATCTGTCCGGACCCCCATCACCATCGACTCGCGCCAGTCGACCTTCGTTGTGTCAAACCAGAAGGCGGCGAACCGGTCGCTCCAGGACGTGGCACCATCACCGACCTGCCATGTCGAGACCAGATTCGGCCAGTACTGCAGTGCACCGGCGGCAGCAATGATGAGGGCGACGGCAACCGTTGCCGGCGCGAACTGCGCGCGCCGATCGGCGGTGACTTGCAGGAGAAAAATCGCGAACGGTACCAACAGCAAAATCATCGATAG
>Ga0065707_10082587_pt1 | contig 13555 bp, 15 predicted proteins | sample SwiRhicommuniRL3_FD_59094 | JGI IMG/M metagenome (GOLD analysis project Ga0065707, IMG submission 59094) | Switchgrass rhizosphere bacterial communities from Rose Lake, Michigan, USA - RL3 v2 (version 2) | ecosystem: Host-associated > Plants > Roots > Rhizosphere > Soil | place: East Lansing... | reverse complement strand
TCGCGGCGAAAAAACTCGGTCAAATCCCGTGCCCGCTCCTCCGCGCCACCGGCAAGATAGCCGTTGTTGGCGAACAGATTTGCGCCGAGCTCGACTTCAAATCCTTGCGCGCGAATCGCGGCGACGCCGGCCTCCAGCGGTCCCCGTCCAACGGAGCCGGCGGGCGCAATGACCCCCACACGCGCGCCGGGACGCAAACGGAGAGGCTTATTCACAGCCATGGGATTTTTTGGCGGATCCTTCGATCCCCGCCCTGGGCGGGGCTGTTCAAGTCTGTGGATAACCCACGATCCGAGTTTTTCATGAAGGTCAGTAAGGATATCCATATTGGCAAAAAAGCTTTGTTTGCACAAGATTTTTCCCAACTTTGCCGGCGCGCACATAGCCCCGGGTCGAGTCGAGATTGACTTCGTCGTCTTGGCCGGGTAGAAAAAATTTGCCCACAAATTTACCGGTCGTTTCACCGAGTCGCCAAGCCGTTATCCACAAGGATTTCAACAGCGATGAAGATCAAACCGGAACAGTTGGATAGACTGGCAGAACTATTGATTGCCGGTTATCGAAGTAAGGAACTGATGGTCGCGCCCGGCGATTATGCGCCGATCAAACGAAAGATCGCCGAAATTATCGCCCGGAACTTTTCCGAAGAAGAGGCGATCGAAGAGGAGGCGCGCAAGATGCTCGCTTCCCATGCGCGCGAAGCTCGGGATATGGATTCTTACAAGATGTTTCTACTGGCCAAGCAAAAGCTCGCGGCAAAAAAGGGCTTTATCCTGTGATCAAATTATCGGAAAGCCGCATCTCGCACTTGGCGCATCTGGTAATGGATGGATTGCGCAGGGATAAGCTCGCCGAGTTTCCCAATGAAGGCCGCTCACTCACCGAGACAAAACAAATCCTCAAGGAATTTTTCCAACGAGAAGACCATTTGGATGAGATCGTACGCCAAAAAATCCAGTCCCTGTCACGCCAAGTACCGCAGGGAAGCCGTGAATGGGACATTCTTTATCGCAAATATTTCGAGGAAGAATCCCGCAAGCAGCGCAAATGAATCTTATCCGGTCATGAAGCCCATTTACCTGTAACTAGTGGAGAAAACTCACGCGCAAAACCTTGACAGGGAAAAATTGATGCTTAGATTCAACGCGGCTTAGGTCACTTCGGCCAGGGTTATCGCACCCCATGATCTAAGACAAAATCTTTTAAAATTCACAACTTAGAGCCAAAAGCTGAAAGGAGACAGCAAAGTGAAAATCAGGCCTTTGCAAGACCGGATCATTGTCAAACGCATCGAGGAAGAGGAAAAAAGTAAGGGAGGAATCATCATTCCCGACACCGCCAAGGAGAAACCGCAGGAAGGCAAAGTGGTCGCGGTCGGCAAGGGGAAAGCCAACGATGACGGCAAGATTACTCCGCTTGATGTCAAAGTAAACGATCGGATCCTGTTCGGAAAATATTCCGGCAGCGAAATCAATATCGACGGCGATGAGCATTTGATTATGCGCGAGGACGATGTCCTCGGCGTCATTGAGAAGTAATTTTTATAGAATTCAGGAGGAAAAGATGGCAGCAAAAATAGTTAAATTTAATCGCGATGCACGCGACGCAATTCTCAAAGGCGTCAATATCCTCGCGGACGCCGTAACCGTGACCCTTGGGCCGAAAGGCAGAAACGTTGTGCTCGATAAATCTTTTGGCGCACCGAACGTCACCAAAGACGGTGTCACGGTGGCGAAAGAAGTTGAGCTGGAAGACAAGTTCGAGAATATGGGCGCGCAGATGGTAAAGGAAGTCGCCAGTAAGACCTCGGATGTCGCTGGCGACGGCACCACGACCGCGACCGTTCTGGCGCGGCAGATTTACGCCGAAGGCGTCAAGCTTGTCGCCGCGGGTCATGACCCGATGACTCTTAAGCGCGGGATTGATAAGGCCGTTTCAGCAATGATCGGCGAGCTAAAAAATCTTTCCAAACCGACCAAGGATCCTAAAGAGATCGCTCAGGTCGGCACCATCGCCGCCAATAACGACTCGACTATCGGCGATGTCATCGCCGAAGCGATGAACAAGGTCGGAAAAGAAGGCGTGATCACGGTTGAGGAAGCCAAGGGCCTCGAGACCACGCTTGACGTCGTCGAAGGCATGCAGTTCGACCGCGGCTACCTTTCGCCCTATTTCGTCACGGATCCCGAGCGAATGGAATGCGTTCTCGAAGATGTTTACCTGCTGATCCATGAGAAAAAAATCAGCAACATGAAGGAAATCCTGCCGGTCCTCGAACAGATTGCCAAGTCAGGCAAGCCGTTTATCATCATTGCTGAAGATATCGAAGGCGAGGCGCTCGCGACACTCGTCGTCAATAAGATTCGCGGCACGCTGCGTTGCGTCGCGGTAAAGGCGCCGGGGTTCGGCGATCGCCGTAAAGCGATGCTTGAAGACATCGCGATCCTGACCGGCGGCAAGCTGATCGCTGAAGAGCTAGGCATAAAATTGGACAACATTGGCCTGCAGGACCTTGGCCGCGCCAAGAGAATCGTCGTCGACAAGGACAACACTACGATCGTCGACGGCGCCGGCAAGAAGTCCGACCTCGAAGGACGGATCAAACAGATTCGTGCTCAGATCGATGAAACCACCTCCGACTACGACCGGGAGAAGCTCCAGGAACGCTTGGCGAAGCTCATTGGCGGTGTCGCTGTGATCAACGTCGGCGCTGCCACGGAAGTTGAGATGAAAGAGAAAAAGGCGCGCGTCGAGGATGCGCTGCATGCCACTCGGGCCGCGGTCGAGGAAGGCATCGTGCCCGGCGGCGGTGTCGCCCTGCTCCGCTCGGCAGTCGTCCTCGAAAAGATCCGCGTTTCCGAAGACGAACGCTGGGGCGTCAATATCATCAAGCGTGTCTCCGAAGAGCCGCTTCGCCGCATCGCCATCAACGCCGGCGTCGAAGGCTCGATTGCGCTGCAGAAAGTCAAAGAGGGCAAGGGCGCCTTCGGGTTCAACGCCGCGACCGAAGAATATGAAGACCTTTTCAAGGCAGGCATCATTGATGCCACCAAGGTCGTTCGCACGGCGCTGCAAAACGCCGCCTCAGTTGCCAGCATGTTGCTTACGACAGAGGCCATGGTCGCCGAAAAGCCGGATGACAAGTCGGCAATGCCTGGAATGCCTCCCGGCGGCGGCATGGGTGGAATGGGCGGTATGGGCGGAATGGGTGGTATGGGCGGTATGATGTAATTTTTAGCGTAGATTAACTGGAACTGGCCCGTTACGTGTCGAGCAAGCCGCGTAGCGGGCCTTTCTGTTTCTTCCGACCTTGACTCGCAGATATATTCATATTACTTTGCTTTAAACTTTCCCTTGGAAATATCGTCATTTAGCGTCCATATTCATGTTCGAATCTTTAACTGACAAACTTGAACTGACTTTTAAACGCCTGCGCGGTCAGGGCAAAATCACCGAGAAAAATATCGATGATGCCCTGCGCGACGTCCGGCTTGCCCTCCTCGAGGCCGACGTCCACGTGCAAGTGGTCAGAACGTTCCTTGAGGCGGTTAAATCCAAGTCCATGGGGCAGGAGGTTTTGCAAAGCCTCACTCCCGAGCAGCAGTTCATCAAAATCGTCCGCGATGAGATGGTGCACCTTCTCGGCGACGAGCACCACGATATCGACCTTAAAACCGCGCCACCGGTAGTGATTATGCTGGTCGGCCTCCAAGGTTCGGGTAAAACAACGACCTTGGCCAAGCTCGCTCGTTATCTGAAAAAAGACAAGAAACGCACTCCCTATTTGGTGCCGGCAGACGTCTATCGCCCGGCCGCCATCGAGCAGCTGAAAATCCTGGGCGGCGAGCTCGACCTGCCCGTTTACGACGCCAATCCTGAAATTTCACCGGTGGTGATTTGTGAGCGCGCGCTCCAGGAAGCGAAGCAAAAATTCTGCGACGTGTTGCTCATCGATACCGCGGGCCGGCTCCATATCGATGAGGAATTGATGCAGGAGCTGTCCGCCATCAAGGCGGCCGTGCGGCCGCATCAGATCTTGTTCGTTGCCGATTCGATGACCGGACAAGACGCCGTCAATCAAGCACTGGGATTCGACGGCAAGCTCGGATTATCGGGGATTATTCTCACCAAGCTCGACGGCGACGCGCGCGGCGGCGCAGCGCTATCGATCCGCGAGATGGTCGGCAAGCCAATCTTGTTTTCCGGTATCGGCGAAAAGCTCGATGCCCTCGAGCCCTTCTATCCGGACCGGCTCGCGTCGCGCATCCTGGGCATGGGCGATGTGCTTTCCCTCATCGATAAAGTCCAGCAGAACGTCGAACAAAAAGAAGCTGTACGTTTACAGCAGGCGTTCCAGAAACAGCAATTCACGCTGGAAGAATTTCAGCTCCAACTGCAGCAGATCAAACGCATGGGACCGGTGGGCAGCTTGCTCGAAATGATCCCCGGCGGGAAAAAGCTCGCAACACAAGTCGACTCGGAAAAGGCTGAGAAAGAACTTAAACGCGTCGAAGCGATCATCAATTCGATGACCCTTCAGGAACGGCGCAACCCCGCGGTTCTTAACGGCAGCCGGCGACGACGCATCGCCCAGGGAAGCGGCACCACGGTGACCGACATCAATCGTTTGATGAAGCAATTTCTGGAAATGAAAAAAATGATGCAAAGGGTCAGCAAGGGAGGCATGCGCGCGCTGCTCAGCCGGATGCCGAACGCTTTCCACTAAAAGGATTTGGGATTATATTCACAGGCCGCTCCAATAGCGGTCTTCAAAGGGAGAGGGAAAGACAAGCATGAGTGTAACGATCAGAATGAGCCGGCATGGGGCCAAGAAAAAACCTTTTTACCGCATTGTGGTAAGCGACCGGCGCTTCCCGCGGGATGGACGCTATATCGAGCAGGTCGGCACCTACGATCCGCGAGCGAAGACCGGCGGCGTCAGATTGAATCGCGAGAAGATCGACGAGTGGATCAAAAAAGGTGCTCGGCCGTCGCAAACGGTCTCGGAATTGATCAAGAAAGAGCGCAAGGCCAGCTGAATTCTGTGAAGGATCTAGTTCAATACCTGGCAAAGTCTCTGGCCAACGACCCTGACGCCGTTGAAGTCAACGAGACGACCCGCGAAGGCGCGTCCCTATTGCAACTCAAGGTTGCCAAAGAGGATCTCGGCCGCATCATTGGCAAACAGGGACGCACCGCCAAATCGATCCGTATGTTGGTGAATGCCGCGGCGGCGATCCACGACCGCAAGGTCGTCCTCGAAATCGTCGAAGAATAGAAGCGTTCATCGTCGCGTGCGCCGATGGCTGAACCGGCAGTTCCCCTCGGTGAAATCGTCACCACCCATGGTCTCCATGGCTGGCTGAAGCTGAATCCTTTCAATACCGGCACCACGGTGCTTGCAAGCGGCGTGGAAGTCGTACTGGAAAAATCCGGCGAACGTTTGCTGTTTCATCTCGAGGAAAGCAATCCGCAACGCAATCAGTTTTTGATCAAGCTCAAGGGCATCGAGAGCATCGAGCAGGCCGCCCGGCTTGTCGGCTCGACACTGCTGGTCGACGAGGCCGCCCTCGAAAGTTTATCACCCGGACAGTACTACCATTATCAGGTTGTCGGGTTTGAAGTTTTCGCCGCATCCGGCGCGCGCATCGGAACGATCACGTCCACCCTGTCAACTCCCGCAGGGGAGATTTACGTTGTTCAAGGACCGGATAAAGAACACCTCATTCCCGCAATTAAGGAGTTTATCGATAAGGTCGATTTCGCCACCGGCAGAGTGATCATCAGTTTTCCCGAAGGATTGTTGGAGCTTTAACCGGCCGCAGTTCAAACGATGCTTGGTTTTACCGTCATAACCATTTTTCCGGCCATGTTCGATTCGCCTCTCGGCCACAGCATCTTGGAAAAGGCTCGGGAAAAGGGACTCATCGAATTCAACTTTATCGACCCGCGCGATCATGCGGCGGACCGCCACCGGATGACCGACGACTACCCTTACGGCGGCGGTCAAGGCATGGTCATGAAACCGGAGCCGCTGGTTGCCGCCATCGAAGCTGCCAAAGCTCGATCGCCGCAGGCGCGGATCATTCTGCTTACTCCCCGCGGACGAGTTTTCAATCAGGAGATCGCGCAACGGCTTTCACAAGAGCGGGAAATAGTCCTCATCTGCGGCCGGTACGAAGGCATCGACGAACGGGTTAAAGCGTTTGTCGACGAAGAAATCTCAATCGGTGATTACACCTTGAGCGGTGGCGAGCCGGCGGCCATGGTGTTGATCGACGCCGTTGCCCGGCTGGTTCCCGGTGTGTTGGGCAATGAAAACTCCGCCCTGGAGGAATCGTTCACCGGCGGCTTGCTTGAATATCCGCAATACACCCGGCCCGAGGAATTTCGTGGCGTGAAGGTACCGGAAGTGCTGCTTTCCGGCGATCATCAACGCATCCGTGAGTGGCGTCGCGAGCAGAGCGTCGCACTGACGCGCGCGCGCCGGCCGGACCTCTATGCGGCGACCCAAGGATCCAAGGAACACGCGCACAGGGAGACGATCCCGGCGCCAGTCTATGTAGCCCTGCTGCACCATCCGGTCTATGACAAGAACGGCCAGGTTGTCACGACGGCGGTAACTAACATGGATATTCACGATATCGCCCGCTCGGGATGCACTTACGGGGTCAGGGCGTTTTTCGTGGCCACGCCCGTAAAGGCATTGCAGAAACTCGCGCTCAAGATCGTCGAGCATTGGGAGAGCGGTTACGGCAGCCAGTACAACGCCACGCGTAAGGAAGCTTTGGCGCTCACGCGCATTTGTGACACTGTGGACGATGCCATCATCGCCATCGAGCGGGAAACCGGCGAAAAACCGATTCTTGTCGCTACGTCGGCTCGGCGCGCGCAAAACCGCGCCTCTTTCGCTGCGCTACGAGACATGCTAAATAAAGAAACCCGGCCCTTTCTCATCCTTTTCGGTACCGGATGGGGCCTAACCGAAACAATACTTTTACAATCAGACTACGTTCTGGAGGCCGTCGATGGGCGCGGTGATTACAATCATCTTTCCGTCCGATCGGCCGCAGCGATCATTCTGGATCGCCTGTTAGGACGAGGGGAAGATAGGAGTCCGTCATGAGCATCGTCAGTCAGATCGAAGCACAGCAAGCCAAAAAGGACCCGCCGGCTGTCCGACCGGGCGAAACGGTACGTGTGCATGTGAAAGTCGTGGAAGGCGAAAAGGAAAGGACCCAGGTCTTCGAGGGAATGGTGATCGCCATATCGGGGACCGGCAGCCGTGCCATGTTCACGGTACGCAAGATTTCTTACGGCGTGGGTGTCGAGCGGATTTTCCCTATTCACTCGCCCCGCATTGATAAAGTTGAAGTTGTCTCAAGGGGAAAAGTCCGCCGGGCAAAACTTTATTTCCTGCGCGAGCGCTCCGGCAAGGCCGCTCGGCTGACGGGTGAAGATCGTTAAAGCAGTGCCGCGGGGGCAATTTAGCTTCCCCCTAAAACGTTCCCATTCCCATCAAAAGTCGCGCCCGGATGGATGCGCAGCTCGCCCACCCGCGCTTCTCCCTTGAAGTAACCGCCCGGCAAAAGCTCAAAACACCCCATCACCTGAACCGATCCCACCAGCCGGCCCTGCAAATGGACCTGGCGCGCGGAAATATGGGCATCAACCTGGGCGTTCGAGCCGATCACCAAGAGGTCGGTGGACTTTATCTCGCCGGTGAAATGACCGTCGATTTTCACCGGAAGATTGTAGCTAAGCTTGCCGGAGATCGAAGAGTTGGTGAACAGTACCGTCCTTGGCGCCGTTCCTTGAATGAAGGATGGATTGTCTTTGTCGTCCATGCGGCCTTCGTGAAAATCACGATACTGACCCGCATAGCATAACATCGCAGGACAATGAACAAAAGCCGTTTTGGCGCCCGCTGTAACGATGCTATCGAGCTGTGATAGCATACCCGTATGGATCTCTTCGCATCGGCGCCGGAAAAAGCTCAAACGGCTTCCCGCCCGCTCGCCGAGAAAATGCGCCCCACAGATTTGGCAGAATTCGTCGGCCAGGAGCATCTGCTTGGTCCGGGCAAACTTCTGAGCGGCATGCTCAGTTCGGGAAAACTCCGCTCGTTGATCTTCTGGGGTCCGCCAGGCAGCGGCAAGACCACACTGGCTCGACTCATCGCCAAGTCCGCCAACGCGGTTTCGATCAACTTTTCCGCGGTGACCTCCGGCGTCAAAGATCTTAAAAAAATCGTCCAAGAGGCGGAGCAGCTTCAGCGCGTCGGCCAACCCACCGTTCTTTTTGTCGACGAGATTCACCACTTCAACAAGTCCCAACAGGACAACTTTTTGCCCCATGTGGAGCGCGGCACGCTGATCTTGATCGGCGCAACCACGGAGAATCCGTCTTTCGAAGTGATCTCTCCCCTGCTCTCCCGCTGCCAGGTGCTCGTGCTAAAAACCCTGTCACCCGCGGAGGTGGAAAAAGTCATCGACCGCGCGCTCCATGACGCCAAGCGCGGTCTTGGAGAACTGAATCTGAATATTTCGTCGGAAGGCCGCAACTTCTTGATTCAACAATCCCAGGGCGACTGCCGCACCGCGCTCAACGCTCTGGAGAATGCGGCAAATCTGGCTGAAGCACAGGGCGACAGGGAAATCGGCCTTGCACAGATTCAAGAGGCTCTGCAAAGCCGCGCGTTGCAGTACGATAAGTCCGGCGAGGAACATTACAACGTCATATCGGCTTTCATAAAGAGCATGCGCGGCAGCGATCCAGATGCCGCGCTCTATTGGATGATGCGCATGATCGAGGCCGGCGAAGATCCGCTCTTTATCGCCCGGCGCATGGTCATTTTCGCCGCGGAAGACGTCGGCAACGCCGATCCGCAAGCACTGCAAGTCGCCGTGGCAGCCAAGGACGCCGTCCACTTCGTCGGCTTACCTGAAGGCAGGATTCCACTGGCCCAGGCGGTGACCTACCTCGCCAGCGCGCCTAAGTCGAATGCCTCTTACAAGGCGATGCTGGCCGCTATCGAGGACGTGAAGGCGAACGGCGCCCTTCCGGTGCCGCTCCATTTACGCAACGCGCCCACAGCATTGATGCAAGAGCTCGGCTATGGCAAAGGCTACCAGTACGCTCATGATTTCGAGGACCATGTCGTCGAGCAACAGCACCTGCCAGAAGAGCTTCTCGGTAGGCGCTACTACACCCCTTCCGATTCCGGCTATGAGGCCGAAATAAAAGACCGCCTCAAACTCTGGGACGCGAAAAAAGGCGAGCGCAAACGCTAACGTCAAAAACCAAATAAACAGATAGTTCCAATCGCGGCATCAATTTGCAGCCAAGATCACCACAGCGAGGATAACTATGGAGCGCATCCAACGTCACTTCGTTTTATGCCTGATCACGGGACTGGTGACGATCTTACCGATCGGCGGGACAATATTGCTGATCGTCTTCGCTGAACGATCCCTGAGTCCGCTCATTCCCGCCCGGTTCTATTTTCCCGGCGAGGGCCTCATGGTCGTCATCGCTCTGCTCTATCTATTGGGCCTGGCGCTGACATCGGTCGTTGGGCGCTGGATCTGGGAGAGCGTGGACGGGGGTCTATCGCGCCTTCCGGGCTTAGGCATTTTGTATCGGACACTAAAGCAAATTCTCGGATTCGAAGGCAGCGAAGGCGCGTTGTTCCAGCGTGTCGTGTACGTTCGCGACGAGGGCACCAGCAGCACGGAAATCGGATTGGTTACGGCATCTGAAGGCGATGGTGAAGCGAAGCACTTGATTGTCTTCGTTCCCGGTTCGCCGAATCCTTCTCAAGGTCGCCTGCTGCGCATCCCGGCCAGCCGCGTGGATGCCACCGACTGGAGCGTCGACAGGGCATTGAAATCACTCTTTTCCGTCGGCAAAATCTAACGACCGGTCGTCTAAGCAGTTGAATCCTGTGCGCGAGTTATTTTCCAATCCCGGCGAGATCGAGCAGAAAAGCATAAGAGAAAGCGGTCTCGCGATGCCGGCGGAAACGACCCGATGCGCCGCCGTGCCCCGCGTCCATATTGGTTTTAAGAAGAATCCGATTCGAATCGGTTCTTAGCTCACGCAATTTGGCCGCCCATTTCGCCGGCTCCCAGTATTGTACTTGCGAATCGTGTAAACCGCCGGTAATGAGCATGGCAGGATAGGCCTTCCGCTCGACGTTATCGTAGGGCGAGTAGGACAACATGTAGTCGTAGAATTCATTCTGGTTCGGATCGCCCCATTCATCGTATTCACCCGTCGTCAGCGGAATCGACGAATCGAGCATGGTGGTGACGACATCAACGAACGGCACTTCGGCAACGATGCCCTTGAATAAATCAGGACGCATGTTGCTGATCGCTCCCATGAGCAATCCGCCGGCGCTTCGCCCCATCGCAAACAGTCTCTCCGGACCAGTAAACTTCTCGCGAATAAGAAACTCCGCGGCAGCGATAAAATCAGTAAAGGTGTTTTTCTTTTTGAGCAGTTTGCCGTCTTCGTACCATTGCCGCCCCATTTCCTGACCGCCGCGAATATGGGCGATGGCGTAAATAAAACCCCGATCGACCAGGCTCAGGCGCGGCGACGAAAAGGCGGCATCGATGCTGACGCCGTAGGAACCGTAGCCATAAAGCAGCAAGGGATTGCCGCCGTCGCGGGGCGTCCCTTTGCGGTACAGCAGCGAAATAGGAACATCGGTGCCATCGGTCGCGCGAGCATAAAACCGCTCCGTCACGTAATTTTTCGAGTCGAAACCGCCGAGCACTTCCTCCTGCTTGAGCAAAGAGGTTTGTCGCGTCGCCATGTCGTAGTCATAAATCGACAGCGGCGTTTTCATCGACGTGTACTCGAATCTCACGGTCGTCGTGTCGAATTCCAAGTTGACGTTCAGGTTGGCCCGGTACGCCGGCTCGTCGAATTCGAGGTAATGTCCCGCGTTTCCGGACCATGGAAGAATGCGAATCTGCGTCAATCCGCGCGAGCGTTCCTCGAGAACGAAATGACTTCGAAACAATTCAAAATCTCCGAGGTAAACCTCATTGCGGTGCGGGATGACTTCCCGCCAATGCTCGCGCCCGGGTCTGTCGATCGGCGTCCACATCAGCCGAAAATTCTTCGCCTGATGATTGGTACGCACGATGAAACGATCCTCGAAGTGATCGATGTGATACTCGTGCTCGCGCTCGCGCGGCAGAAAAAGTTTGAACTCGCCGAACGGCTGATCGGCATCAAGATAGCGGTACTCCTGGCTATTGGTGTGCGCCGACACGATCATTAGGAATTTTTTCGATTTCGTTTTGAAAATATAAGCGACGAATGTTTCATCGTCTTCTTGATAAACCAGTTGATCCTCTGCGGGATCGCTGCCAACCACATGTCGATAGATCTGAAACTGGCGCAGCGTCGTCTCATCCTGCTTGGCGTAAAATAGCGTCCTGTTATCATTGGCCCAGGTGAGATTTTCCGTCACGTTGGCAAGCACATCCGGCAGCATTTCACCGGTTGTCAAATTTTTCAGATAGGCCGTGTGAATGCGCCGTCCCTGGGTATCCACGGCATAGGCGAGAATGTCATGCCCCGAGCTCACCGCCGAACCGCCGATGGAAAAAAACTCATGCCCTTCGGCCAGCACATTGGCATCGAGCATGATCTCTTCGGACTGATCCAGCGAGCCGCGCTTGCGCGCATGGATCGGATACTCTTTCCCCTGCTCGTAGCGCGTGTAGTAGTAATAGTTATCCCGCCGGTAGGGCACCGACATGTCGGTTTGCTTGAATCGCCCTTTGATCTCTTCGAATAGTTTTTCTTCGAACTCGCGGGTATGAGCCATTTCTTTGGCGGCGTACTCGTTCTCCTCATTCAAATACCTGATCACCTCAGGATTCTCCCGTTCGCGTAGCCAATAATAGTCATCCACGCGCACATGGCCGTGCTTTTCAAGTTTCGTAGGTATCTGGTTGGGCATTCAATTCCCTGCCAATAGGGTGGGCCGAAAGCGTGAGTTTTAATTTAATTAATTTTAGGATCGAGCTCTAGGGCCGGATTTCTTTATCAGATTACGGACGCGCGGGTAAATATCTTTCTTGGGTCAGTCGTGGGTCTATCTCCGTCGATTTACTCCGCCACATCCCCGCCCCTCACCCATCCAACTACACCCGTTTTAGTCCTCACCATGTACCAAATCTCCCCCGCGCCAGAGGCTCTGCCGAGCGGGGTCACTTCGTCACCGCGCACGAGCTTGCCGACGACTTCCGAAAGCGCGTCCTGCTGGCCACGTAAAGCGATACCGTCACTCCTGGCGCGCAGAGTGCTCGGCAGCCTATTAGCGGGTTCGAGGTCCATGGAACCAATCGTCATGCCGGCGCTGTTTCCATCGCCGATCAATTTGCGAAAAACATCGAGCACCGGGGGCGAAGACCAGTCCATGGGTCCCGATTTCATGCCGATCGCCTGCCCATTGCCGTCAACCAAGTAGCTGACGGGTATGCCGTAGACGCGATAGTAGCCGGCCACCCTCCCGGTTGTGTCCAGCGCTGTCGTGAAGCTGAGACCGTGCGTTTTCATAAACTTGTTGACGAGCGCGGCATTCTCTCGCTGATTGATCGCAAGAACAGCGAATCCATGGCCACCAAAATTCAGACTGAGCCTTTCCATCGACGGCATCTCCTCCTTACAAGGGCCGCACCAGGTCGCCCAAAAATTGAGCAAGACCAGCTTGCCGCGATATGCGGTCAAACCCACGGGGTTGCCGTTCGTGTCGAGCAAATTGAAGTCCGGCGCGCCGGACATTGCCGGCTTGCTCAGACCGATGGACTTGATCAACTCGTCGACGGAACTGACAGTTTTGCTCTGCTGCGCCAATGCCCGGAACGGCACCGCCGCGATGAGCGCAGCGACCAAGCCGATCCCGAGAAACCTGTTTTTTAGACCATGCATTGGCCCTCCTGAGAATATGCGTCACACGAACCAATTGGTTACGCTCATACCCGATCCGCGCTGATCTGTCTAACCGGCGGTATTCCGCCGCCGGCGCGTTGACACTTGGATTCTTCATCGGTTACTGTCGAACATGGAGGATGCGGTCGCCCTGATCCCAAGGCCAAACTAATGTATTCCGAGTTACGCAATCTCGAAGAAACCAGGCGCGTGGCATATCATCCTGTCTTAATCTTTCACCTTGCTCACGAGATTTCCCATTAAGTTGCGGAGGATTCACCCCTTTCGGCTGCTCGGCGTGGGCGCCGTAGCGTTTGTTTTCCTTCTGGCAGCGCCGCGAGCTGCGTTTAGCCAGAAACCGACCAAGGCGATTGTTCTTGCGTGGGATGGCACTGTTCCCGCGTTAGCGCGGGAACTACTGCGTGAAGGCAAGCTTCCCAATCTGGCAAAACTAATCGATGGCGGGGCGTTCGCCGACGACGTGATTCCCGTTTTTCCGTCGAAAACCGCCCCGGGCTTTGCGGCATTGATCACCGGCGCGCCGCCACGCGTGACCGGAATCAGCGGCAACCGGGTGCCGCGCGCGCCGCGCGATCAG
>Ga0065707_10082586_pt1 | contig 13562 bp, 10 predicted proteins | sample SwiRhicommuniRL3_FD_59094 | JGI IMG/M metagenome (GOLD analysis project Ga0065707, IMG submission 59094) | Switchgrass rhizosphere bacterial communities from Rose Lake, Michigan, USA - RL3 v2 (version 2) | ecosystem: Host-associated > Plants > Roots > Rhizosphere > Soil | place: East Lansing... | reverse complement strand
AGTCCCAGAGCAGTCCCGATACATCGCGGGTTGTTACATAGTCGCGCGCAATGACTGGCGCACTTCGTGGTTGAGACGGGCGGATTCGATCACGCCCCCACCCAGGCACTCGTCCGACACGTAAAAAACCACGTACTGCCCGGGCGTGACGGCCCGTTGCGGTTCGTCGAACAACGCCTCGCAAGCGCCGTCCGGCAGCATCGTCACGGTGCAGGGCCGGTCTTCCTGGCGATAACGCACCTTGGCGGCGCAGCGGAATTCGGCTGCCGGTGGCTGCCCCGCTATCCAGGAGAGCTGGCTCGCCTGCAGCGAGTCGGTAAGCAGCAGGGGATGATCGTGGCCCTGCACCACGATCAGCGCATTGCGCTGGAGGTTCTTGCCAGCGACATACCAGGGTTCCTCGCTTGCCGTCGCGCGTCCGCCGATGCCCAGACCCTGGCGCTGGCCGAGGGTGTAGTACATCAACCCGTTGTGCCGGCCGATGCGTTCTCCCGCCGGGGTCTCGATGTCGCCTGGCTGGGCAGGCAGGTACTTCGCGAGAAATTCCGCAAACGGCCGCTCGCCGATGAAACAGATGCCGGTGCTGTCCTTCTTGTCGAAGACCGGCAGGCCGAGTTGCTGTGCCAGCCGGCGCACTTCCGGTTTACGCAGCTCGCCTATGGGAAACAGCGTGCGAGCCAATGCAGCCGCGGGCATCGCATTCAGGAAATAGCTTTGATCCTTGTCCGGATCGAGGCCCTTCAGCAGGACTGGAGCCGGGTCGTGCACGACCCGTGCGTAGTGGCCGGTCGCAACATAGTCCGCACCGAGCCGGCGTGCATGATCGAAGCACACGCCGAACTTGATCTCACGATTGCACAGCACATCGGGATTCGGCGTGCGGCCCGCTCGATATTCCGTCAGGAAGTATTCGAACACGCGCTCGCGGTATTCCCCGGCAAAACTGACTTTGTGCAGCGAAATTCCGAGGGTTTCGCACACGCGGCGGGCATCCTGGAAATCTTCGGCCGCCGTGCAGTAACCGTCCTCGTCCTCATCCCAGTTGCTCATGAACAGGCCCTGCACCTCGTAGCCCTGCTGCAGCAGCTGCCAGGCGGCTACGGACGAGTCGACGCCTCCGGACATGCCGACGATGACCAGGGGTGTGGTCATGTGGATCAGGATGGGTCCCCGCCTGCGCGGGGATGACGGAGCACGGAACGGCGCTCGACGATTTCCTGTTCCTCGTTGCGCAGGTACTCGCTCAGCATCTCGATCGGGTAGCGGCGGCCCTCCAGGTAATCGTCGACGCAGCGGATCACCATGGGACTGCGCAGCCGGGCGCTTCGTTCGACGATGCCGGCGCGATCGAGCCAGACCGCACGTTCGATGCCGCGATCGAGCCGCCGGTGCGGATCGTGATGCGTCACGTGGCCGCAGAACGTAACGCGCAGGAAGCTGCGATGCCGTTCCGGCTGCTCCCAGAGATAGATGCCGACGAGCGCGGTGGGGACGAATGTCCAGGCGGTTTCTTCCAGCGTCTCACGCACGGCGGCCTCGATGAAGCGTTCACCGCGTTCGACATGGCCGGCCGGCTGGTTGAACACCAGGTGGCTGCCGACACGTTCCTCGACCAGCAGGAACTGTCCGTCGCGCTCCACGATGGAGGCCACGGTAAGGTCAGGTCTCATGGACATTTCTTGAGTCTATCCCGCGAGTTAGGCCAGGATTGTGACATTCTTCGGACGCCGGCGACATACGCGGACTCATGACGACGACGGGGACGATGACGACAGCTCACCCTCAGATCTGTCGTGCGAGCTGCTCGGCGTTGCCGGTGTAGGTAGCCGGAGTCAGCTTCAGCAGAGCCTCACGCGCTTCCGTGGGAATGGCCAGCGACGCGATGAACTCTCGCAACGACTTCGCATCGATCCGCTGGCCGCGTGTCAACGATTTGAGCTGCTCATAGGCATTTTCCACGCCGTAGCGGCGCATGACGGTCTGGATGGGCTCGGCGAGCAGCTCCCAGTTCGCATCCAGATCCTGGGCCAGGCGCGAACTGTCTACGTCGACGCGAGCCAGGCCTCGCTCGATCGAACGCCACGCAATCAACGAATGACTTGCAGCCACACCGATGTTACGCAGGACGGTCGAGTCGGTGAGGTCGCGCTGCCAGCGGGAGACCGGAAGCTTGTCGGCCAGGAAGCGCAGCAGCGCGTTGGCGAGGCCGAGATTGCCTTCGCCGTTCTCGAAATCGATGGGATTGACCTTGTGCGGCATGGTCGACGAACCGACTTCCCCGGCGACGACGCGCTGGCGGAAATAGCCGATGGAAATGTATCCCCACAGGTCGCGGCACAGGTCGATCAACACCGTGTTGATGCGAGCCATGGCGTCGAAATACTCCGCATTCCAGTCGTGCGGCTCGATCTGCGTCGTATACGGATTCCAGCTCAGCCCCAGCGACTCGACGAACTGGCGGGCGAGCAGCGACCAGTCGACGCCGGGATAGGCAACCAGATGTGCATTGAAATTGCCGACCGCGCCGTTGATCTTGCCTTCGATGGCGACCGCGGCGTAGCGCTGCCGCTGCTTTTTCAGGCGCCAGGCGAAGTTGGCGATTTCCTTGCCGAGCGTCGTCGGCGTAGCGGGCTGGCCATGCGTGCGCGACATCATCGGCGCGGCGGCGTTTTGATGGGCAAGCGTCCGCAACGTTTCGATCAGCACATCCAGGCGTGGCAGCAACACATCGTCACGCGCTTCCTTCAGCATCAACGCATAGCTCAGGTTGTTGATGTCTTCGGAGGTGCACGCGAAATGGACGAACTCGCGGCGCGAGCGCCATTCGGGCACGGCATCGAGCCGGCTCTTGACGAAGTATTCGACCGCCTTCACATCGTGATTGGTCTCGCGTTCGAACCGCTTGACCGTTTCCGCTTCGCTGTCGCTGAGGTCGGCTGCGAGCGTATCGAGGACCTCGAGCGCAGCTGGCGGCAGGCCGCGCAATTCGACGATGCCGGCGTTGGCCGTCAGTGCTTTCAACCACAGCGCTTCGACGCGGACGCGTTGACGGATGAGGCCGCGCTCACTGAACAGCGGTCGCAGTTCGGCGCATTTGTCGGCATAGCGGCCGTCGATGGGAGAAATGGCGTGCAGGGCGGTGGTCACTGGATGGGTCGTCGAAATGGGGCTTCGAAACAGGCCTTCGCGAGAAGTCGGCGGGAAGCAGGTCCGGGAACCTGTACAGCTGTAGAATCATACCGCAGAGAGCCGCCCGCGACATTGGGAGCGTGCAGTCCGCGACAGCCCGAGAGAGCCGAGAGGGCCGCAGAGAGATAGGGAGCATATGAGTGACTGAAGATTTCCGCATCGAGCACGACAGCATGGGCGAACTCAAGGTGCCCGCCGCGGCGCTATGGGGGCCGCAGACGCAGCGTGCCGTCGAGAATTTTCCCATCAGCGGCCTGCGCATGCCGCGGTCGCTCATTCGTGCGCTGGGCCTGATCAAGTGGGCGGCCGCCACCGCCAACCTGGAACTCGAGCAGCTCAACGCGAAGCAGGCCGCCGCCATCCGCAAGGCGGCGCTGGAAGTCGCGGATGGCCTGCACGATGCGCAGTTCCCCCTGGATATTTTCCAGACCGGTTCGGGCACCAGCACCAACATGAATGCCAACGAAGTGATCGCGCGGCTGGCCAGCCAGTACGCGGGCTTCGATGTGCATCCCAACGATCACGTGAACATGAGCCAGAGCTCGAACGACGTGTTTCCGACGGCCATTCACCTGAGTGCGCTGCTCGGCGTCGAACAGCACCTGTTGCCGGCGCTTGCCTATCTCGGCGGGATGATCAGCCGGCGCATCACCGAGATAGGCCACATCGTCAAAACCGGCCGCACGCACCTGATGGATGCCATGCCGGTGACGTTCGGGCAGGAGATGAGCGGCTGGCATACACAGATAGTCAACGGCAGCGCACGCGTCATGGAAGCGCGGGTCCGGCTTCAATCGATCGCTTTGGGCGGTACGGCAGTAGGTACGGGTGTGAATGCGCCGCCGCGTTTTGCCGGGCGCGTTGCCCGCTATCTGTCGGTCAAGAGCGGTCTCGAAGTGCGGCCGAGTCCGAACTACTTCGAATCGCTGTCCTCGCAGGATGCCGCGGTCGAACTCTCCGGGCAGCTCAAAGTGCTCGCCACCTCGCTCATGAAAATCTCGAACGACCTGCGCTGGATGAACAGCGGTCCGTTGGCGGGCATCGGCGAGATCGCGTTGCCGGCGCTGCAACCGGGCAGCAGCATCATGCCCGGCAAGGTGAACCCGGTAATTCCCGAAGCCGTCGCGATGGTTTGTGCCCAGGCGATGGGCAATGACGTTACGATAACGGTCGCGGGCAGTACGGGGAATTTCCAGTTGAACGTGATGTTGCCGGTGATCGCCTACAACCTGTTGCAGAGTATCGACCTGCTGTCGAATGCAGCGCGGGTCCTGGCGGACTCGGCAATCGCAGGCTTCACGGTAAATCAGGAACGGGTGAACGCCGCGCTCGATCGCAATCCCATTCTCATCACGGCGCTCAATCCGGTGATCGGCTATGAACTCGGCGCGAAGGTAGCCAAGCGTGCATATGCGGAAGGCAGGCCGGTGCGCGACGTCGCAGCCGAAATGACGAATCTGTCGCGTGAGGAGCTGGATCGCCTGCTGGATCCGATGCAGCTCACCCAGGGCGGCGTGAAGGCGGAGGGCGGGGGCTGACCCGCAGACTCATCGAGACTCGTCCCGATTCCCACGCATCGTTGGATCGCCATGCCTTGCGCGGGCTGATCGAAGAACGCCTGCGCCATAGTCATCCGCCGCTGAATGGCTTGAACGCCTTGCCGGCCGGGATTACCGGGCCGGTGGATGCGCAGCTGCGCGAGTACTTTCCCCTGGCGCCCGCCGCTGCAGCGGTGCTCGTTCCCATCATCGATCACCAGAGCGGGCTCACGGTGCTGCTGACGCAGCGCTCGGCGACCTTGCGCAATCACGCCGGACAAATCAGCTTTCCCGGCGGGCGTATCGACTCGTCCGATGCCGGTCCGCTCGAGGCCGCCCTGCGCGAGAGCGAGGAAGAGATCGGCCTCGCGCGAGAATACGTGACGTTCGCGGGATACCTGGAACCGCACCTGGTCTTGACGGGCTACTGGATCACGCCAGTGGTGGGATTCGTGCGGCCCGGATTCAACCTGAAGCTCGCTCCGCACGAAGTCGAGAGCACGTTCGAAGTGCCTCTCGATCACATTCTCGACCTCGACAATCATCGCCCGCGCCTGCGCATGATCGGCGAGACGGCCGTGCAGGTTTATGACATTCCGTTCGGCGAGCACAATATCTGGGGCGCTACGGCGGGCATCCTGGTCGCACTGCGCCGCCTGCTCATGTCACCGGCGACTTCCGACACCCACGCCACCTGAATCGAAGTACTCCCGATGGCTGCAATCGACCGCCTGCTCGAGATCATGAAGCGTCTGCGCGATCCCAACGGCGGCTGTCCATGGGACCTGCAGCAGAGCTTCCGCACCATCGCGCCGTACACCATCGAGGAAGCATACGAAGTCGCCGACGCGATCGAACGCGACGATCTCGGCGATCTGCGCGATGAACTGGGAGACCTGTTGTTCCAGGTCGTGTTTCATTCACAGATGGCGCAGGACCAAGGTGCATTCAACTTCGACGACGTGGCCGCCAGCATCTGCGACAAGATGGAACGGCGGCATCCGCACGTCTTCGGCACTGTAACGATTGCCGATGCAGCTCAACAGACCGTCGCCTGGGAAGAGCAGAAGCGTCGTGAGCGGGCGGCCAGTGCAACAGATGCAAATGCTCCTGCCACGCTATCGAACGTGCCGGTTGCGTTGCCTGCTTTGACCCGGGCTCACAAGCTAGGCAAGCGTGCTGCCCAGGTCGGCTTCGAATGGCCCGATGTCGGCGGTGCACTCGACAAGGTTCGCGAAGAGATCGAAGAACTGCGGCACGAGATCGTGCAGGCCGGTACGGTGAAAGGCATCGACAAGGCGGCGGCCGAACACGAGATCGGCGACGTGCTGTTCAGCGTCGTCAACATCTGCCGCTATCTCGATCTCGATCCTGAGCGCGCCTTGCGCGATACCAACCGCCGCTTCGAACGACGCTTCGGCTACGTCGAATCGCAACTGCGTGAGCAGGGCAAAACGCCGGAGCAAGCCACGCTCGCCGAGATGGATGCCCTGTGGGATGAAGGGAAGAAGCTAGGACTGTGAGGCTCTGGGGACTGTCCTTTCCAAGGACTGTCCCCCGGCGATGAGAAGCAGTTCACATTCTCGCTGCGGCACGCTTTGTAACCGATTGTTCGAACAACGGTACCGACCATTCATCCGGCATTCAGAGCTTCGGGCCTAACGTATCTCCCACGCTCGGCATACCCCCATGCCGGCGCTGGAGAATGACAAATGCGTTCTGTTGGTCGCCTGGTCCTGGTCACTGCCCTGACTGTTGCTTCGACAGCCGCGATGGCTTCGCCGCCGTCCTGGTCGCGCAGCAGCCGTCCAGTCAGCTATGACGATGGTTACGAATATGCGCGGGTCGTGCACGTCGAGCCCATCGTTCGCCAGGTGCGTGTCGAATCGCCACGCCGTGAGTGCTGGGACGAAACCCGCTATGTCGAATCGCGCCCGCACATCTCGGACCCTGAAGTCGGCGGTCGCACGCTGCTCGGCGGCATCATCGGTGGCGTGATCGGTCATCAGATCGGCAGCGGCCGCGGCCGGGATGCAGCGACGGTTGCCGGTTCGGTCATTGGCGCCAGCGTTGGCTATGATGCCGCCGCTCGCCGGTCGAGCGAAGTCGAGGAACGGACCGTGCAGCGTTGCGATGTGCGGTACGACCGTAACGTCGAAGAGCGTATCGATGGTTACCGCGTCACTTACGAGTACAACGGCCGGGAATACAACACCCGTCTGCCGTACGATCCGGGCGAGAAGATTCGCGTGCGCGTCGCGGTGGCCCCGGCCGAGTAACCCGGCCAGGGACCACCAGCCCCGCTCCCGGGCGTCGCGATGGCCGGAAACATGGCGGTAACTTTAGCGACGGAGCGTGAAGGAACGCTCCGTCGCACGTACACTAGTCATCTCGGCGGCATTTCGACGTTCTCAGGACTGTTTGCACACTTACATGAACCTGCGCGTACTTCCGCTCCTGCTGCTGTCGGTCGCACTTGCTGCGACGACGGCGATGCCGGTGCAGGCGCAGAGCCTGATCGACCGGCGCCATGAGCCCGGTGACCGCCAGGCCAACGGCGGCATTTCCCTGGATCGGGCGGTCCAGATGGCCGAGAGCCGCTTCGGCGCCAAGGCCGTCAAGGCCACCACCGTCAGCAACGGCGAGCGCCGCGTCCACCAGATCCGGCTGATCCGCGAAGGCAAGGTGTGGACCGTGAACGTCGACGCCGAGACCGGAGATATCTACTGATGCGAGTCCTGGTCGTCGAGGACGAAAAGGCGCTGCGGGAATCGCTGGTCGAACAGCTCAAGGAGGCGGGCTTCAATGTCGACGCCGCCGCCGACGGTGAAGAAGGCCTGTACTGCGGCCGCGAATTCGCGCTCGACCTGGCCATCGTCGACCTTGGCCTCCCCAAGCTTCCCGGTCTCGAATTGATCCGCAAGCTGCGCGCCGAGTCGAAGAAGTATCCGATCCTGATCCTGACCGCCCGCGACCGGTGGCAGGACAAAGTCGAAGGACTGCAGGCGGGGGCGGACGACTACGTCGCCAAGCCGTTTCATTTCGAAGAACTGCATGCACGCATGCAGGCCCTGCTGCGGCGTTCCGGCGGATGGGCCCAGCCGGTGCTTCGTTGCGGCCCGGTCGCTCTCGATTCGCGCACCCAGGAAGTCACTGTCGACGGCAAGCGGGTCGAACTGACCAGCTTCGAATACCGCATTCTCGAATACCTGATCCATCGCGCCGGCGAAGTCATTTCCAAGACCGAACTCACCGAGCGCCTGTACGCCCAGGACTTCGACCGCGACAGCAACACCATCGAAGTCTTCATCGGTCGGCTGCGCCGCAAGCTCGATCCCGACGACACGATCAAGCCCATAGAGACGCTGCGGGGCCGCGGCTACCGGTTCGCGTTGCAACGTGAAAGCGGCTGAAGCCTGACCTGCACGTCGCAGTGTCGACTCCCGATGCGATGCCCACCCGATCCTTAAGCGCGCGGCTGCTCGCGTCCGTCAGCATTCTGCTGATCATTTTCTTCGGCATCACCATCGTGCTGCTCGACCTGCTGTTTCGCGACCTGAGCGATAGGGCCATGCGCGAGCGTCTCGAATTGCAATTGCGCACGCTGATCTCGGCTTCGGAAGAAGATCCCAAGGCGGGACTGGCGCCGACGCTCGATCGCATCGAACCGCGCTTCAGCAATCCGGGCTCGGGCCTGTATGGCGAAATCCTGCGCAACGATGGTTATCCCGCCTGGCGCTCCGACTCGCTCGCAGGCACCGGCCTGGAGTTCGCCGCCCAGTTGAAAGCGGGCGAGAAGAAATACCACGAAGTCCACAGCGGCGACGGCTCGGTCGCCTTCTCGCTCAGCATGGGCATCGAATGGGAGTTCAACAACAAGAAGACGCGGCTGTTCGTCTTCAGCGTGGCGGAAAGTCTCGAACCCTACTATGCGCAGCTCGACCGCTTCCGCGTGCAGTTGTTCGGAGGATTCGCTGGCGTGATGCTGCTGTTGCTGGGCACGCTGGCCGTGTTGCTGCGACGCCTGCTGAGTCCGCTGCGACGGGTCGAACAGGAGATCGAGGCTGTCGAAGCAGGCGAACTCACCGAAGTGGGCACCGGTTATCCACGGGAATTGCTCGGCATCACCACCAATCTGAATGCGTTGCTGACCAGCGAGCGCGAGCGCCTGGCGCGTTATCGCAATACGCTCGGAAATCTCGCGCACAGCTTCAAAACGCCGTTGGCGGTCATGCGCAATCTGCTCAACAGTTCGGCAGTCAGCGATTTGCCGATCGCGCGCCAGTTGGACGAACAGGTCGGCCGCATGGACGACATCGTGAAGTACCAGCTCAAGCGGGCGGCGGCGTCCGGAGGCACGGGACTGGGCACAGCTCCGGTGGTGGTGAGCGACGCATTGGAGGCGTTGCGCGGCGCCCTGTTGAAGGTCTACATCGAACGCAATCTCCAGTGCGAACTGCACGTGGACGAAGGCTGTGTCTATTTCGGCGATCGCGAGGACCTGACGGAGATTGCCGGCAACCTGCTCGACAACGCTTTCAAATGGGCGCGCACCAGGGTTCGATTGACCGCCCAGCGCACGTCCAAGCCGACCGGGCGGCGCGATGGACTGACCTTGATCATCGAAGACGACGGCCCAGGCATTCCCGCAACCGAGCACGACCACGTACTCGAACGCGGCGCACGGCTGGACGAACGCGTGAGCGGGCAGGGCATCGGCTTGTCCGTGGTGCGCGAACTCGTGCAGTTGAACGGCGGTGTAGTCACAATCGGCACCCCCGACCTGGGTGGGGCGCGCATCGAGGTTCGACTGCCGCCGGTGTAGGGAACCAGCAGGCCGCGGATGCAGAACTGGGATGCCCCAAGGGCATTTCCGTTGGGGCACACGCGTCGCGGCAGCGACGAATGTCCCCAATCCGCATCCGAATCTTTAAACTTCCGTCCGATGTCCTCCGACCTGCTCACTCTCAACACGCTCTTGATTGCCCTGCGAGAACGGCTGGCGACGACGCGCTATGCCGATCGTCCTCGTCTGTCGCGGGAATTGGATCGATTGTTTTCCGGCCGCGGCACCCCTTCGCAAGTCGAAGCAGCAGCAGCGCAGTTGGAAAAATCCATCGAGCAGTCGGCGCAGAAAGTTGCTCGCCTGCGTGAATTGCCGTTGCGGCTCGATTTCGATCCGGCTCTGCCCATCACCGCGCATCGCGAAGAAATTGCCCGTGCGGTTGCCAAGCATCAGGTCGTCGTCGTGTGCGGCGCGACCGGTTCCGGAAAAACCACCCAGTTGCCGAAAATCTGCCTGGAAGCAGGTCGCGGCACGCATGGACTCATCGGTCACACACAGCCGCGACGCATTGCTGCCCGTTCGATTGCCGATCGTCTCGCTTCCGAACTGAACACGACCGTCGGTGGCGCGGTCGGCTACCAGGTGCGCTTCAGCGACCGCACCGGGCCCGATTGCCGCGTCAAGCTGATGACGGACGGCATCCTGCTGCGTGAATTGGAGAACGATCGCGACCTGCGCCGTTACGACACGCTCATCATCGACGAAGCGCACGAACGCAGCCTCAACATCGACTTCCTGCTCGGCGTGCTCAAACGCGTCGTGCCGCGGCGTCCCGAGCTGCGAGTCATTATCACGTCGGCAACCATCGATCCGCAGCGCTTCGCCGATTTCTTCGGCGGTGCGCCGGTGATCGAAGTTTCCGGCCGCGGCTATCCCGTCGAAGTGCGTTATCGGCCGTTGAGCACGGACGATGACGAAGAGGACCGGACCTTGCCCGAAGGCGTGCTGGCCGCTATCCACGAACTCGATCGCAGCGCACGCGCCGATGCTCTCGTGTTCCTTCCCGGCGAACGACAGATTCGCGATGTCGAGGAAGCACTGAGCAAGGCACGCCTGCACCACACCGAAGTGTTGCCGTTGTATTCGCGGCTGGCGACGAGCGACCAGGAACGTATCTTCCGGCGCGGCGGCGCTCGCCGGATCGTGCTTGCGACCAACGTTGCCGAGACATCGTTGACGGTGCCGGGCATCAAGTACGTCATCGATTCGGGGCTGGCGCGCATCAGCAGGTACAGCGTTCGAGGCAAGGTGCAGCGGTTGCCCATCGAGCCGATATCGCGAGCCAGCGCCGATCAGCGCAAAGGCCGCTGCGGCCGTGAGTCCGAAGGTATTTGCGTTCGACTGTTCGGCGAAGACGACTTCAACGAGCGCCCGGAGTTCACGCCGCCGGAAATCCTGCGCACCAATCTCGCAAGCGTCATCCTGCAGATGGCAGCGCAGGGCCTCGGCGAGCCCGAGGATTTTCCGTTTATCGATCCGCCCGATGCCCGCATGATCAACGACGGCTATCGGCTGCTGCAGGAGCTGAAAGCCGTCGACGACTCGCGTCGCGTCACCAGTCTCGGCCGCCAGATCGCCGGCTTGCCGGTCGATCCGCGTCTTGCCCGCATGTTGCTTGCTGCCAGTCATCTGAATTGCGTAGCGGAGATGCTGGTGCTCACGTCGTTCCTGGCATCGCAGGATCCTCGGGAACGTCCGCAAGATGCGCAGACTCAGGCGGATCAGAAGCACGCAGCGTTCGCGGATCCGCGCTCCGACTTCATCACTGTGCTGAATCTATGGAGGGCGTTCCGCGAACAGAGCGAAGCGCTATCGAACAGCCAGGTACGTAAATGGGCCAGGGAGAATTTCCTGTCCTACCTCCGGTTGCGCGAATGGCACGAACTGCAGCGTCAACTGACGGAGTCTGCGGCGGAGCTGTCGTTGAAAGTCAATGATACTCCGGCCGACTACGCGCAGTTTCATCAGGCCGTGCTCACTGGATTTCTCGGCGGTATTGGCTCGCTGCAGGAGAAGCGCGAATACGCCGGCGCGCGCGGTACACGATTCGTCATTGCACCGGGAACGCCGTTGGCATCGCGACCGCCGCAGTGGCTCGTCGCTGCGAGCCTGATGGAAACGACGCGTGTCTACGCTCGAATGGTGGCCGCCGTCGAACCGCAATGGATCGAATCCGCCGGCATGCACCTCATCAAGCGAACCCACAGCGAACCGCATTGGGTCGAAGAACGCGGCTTCGTTGCGGCGCTGGAATCCGTCTCGTTGTACGGCCTGGTGCTCTCCGCAAATCGCCGGATCAATTTCGGCACGGTGGCCCCGCAGGCGGCGCGGGAGATCTTCGTTCGTGAAGCCCTGGTCGAAGGCCGCTCACGGCTGAAGGCTGGATTTCTCGAGCACAATCGGTCGCTGCGGCACGAGATCGAAAAGATGGAAGCACGGATTCGCCGTCGCGATATTCTCGTCGACGACCAGGCGATCAGCAATTTCTACCTGGCGCGCATTCCGGAACAAGTGAACTCGCTGTCGACGCTCGACAAGTGGCTGCGCGCAGATGCAACGGCCGACTTGCGAATGTCGCGGTCCGACCTGATGCGGCGCGAAGTCCCGGAGCTCAAGCTCGAGAGCCATCCGGACGCCATCGACGTGGCGGGCAATTCATTGCCCTTGGACTATCGCTTCGAACCGGCAATGGCCGACGACGGCGCCACTCTCATCGTTCCCGAACCGCTGGTGCGGCTATTGGATCCCGGCCAGCTCGCGTGGCTGATTCCAGGATGGCGAGTCGAGAAGTTGACCGCGGTCATCCGCGGACTGCCGAAGAACATCAGACGCTCTCTGGTGCCTGCTCCGGATTTCGCAGTGCGTGCCGCGAGCGAAATAGACGACGGCACTAGCAACTTCTATACGGCGCTGGCGCATTGGATCGGTCGAACCAGCGGCGAGCCGATCACTGCGGAGGACATCGCCGCCATCGCCTTGCCCGAATATCTACGCTTCAACATTCGCGTCGTCGACCTGAATGGCAATGTGGTCGCGGAGGGACGCGACCTGACTCTTCTACGGCGCAGCCTGCGTGGCCGGGAATCGGGTGTGCGTGCGCTGGCGAACGTAGCCAGCAAAGTGCATCGCAGCTGGGATTTCGAGGCACTGCCGCTGAGTCGAACGGTCGAACGCCGTGGCCTGCGCTTCGATATCTATCCCACGCTGCGGGATCACGGCGATGGCGTCGAACTGTTCGAAGCAAGTTCCGCGGGCGAGGCGGAATCGTTGCTAAGACAGGGGATCTTGCGCCTGCTCATGCTCGCGCTGCCCGAGCAGTACAAATACGCTCGCAAGCGCTTTGCCGCAGCTCGCGAGCTGGTGCTACTGGGACAGGGCTTCAACACACACAAAGCACTGGCCGATGGCTTGGCCGCACGCGTGTTCGTCGAACGATTCCTTGCCGAGGAGACTCCATTGCCGAGGTCAGCCGCGGAGTTTGCTGCCTTGCTGGATAACAAACGCGCTGACTTCGGAGACATCGTGGATCGCGTCGAATCGCATGCCACCGCGACTTTGCACGAAGCGCGTGGCGTGAGAGCCAAACTTGCAGCGCTGCAAGCCCCTGGATCCAGCGCCGCCATTGCGGATATTCAGAAACAGCTCGACACCTTGCTGCCAATCGATTTTCCGGAAGGCGTATCGACCGACATCTGGTCGCACCTGCCGCGCTATCTAAAAGCGCTTGGACGGCGGCTGGACAAGCTCACGGCTAATGCGAAACGTGACGCGGAATTGATGGCGCAAGTGGCGCCGTTCACTCGCGCGCTCGTGGACGTCAGCAAGAATTTACATGGCAGCGACCGCCGGCCGCAATTCGAGCGTCTACGTTGGATGATCGAGGAATATCGCGTTTCGCTGTTCGCCCAGGACTTGCGTACGGCGCTGCCAGTGTCGGACAAGCGGCTGGCGGAGCAGGTGGAGAAGGCGCGAGCGGAAGCCGCGGCGGT